>Ga0187893_10014382_pt1 | contig 10806 bp, 8 predicted proteins | sample MA1701074metaG_FD_139574 | JGI IMG/M metagenome (GOLD analysis project Ga0187893, IMG submission 139574) | White microbial mat communities from a basaltic lava cave in the Kipuka Kanohina Cave System on the Island of Hawaii, USA - MA170107-4 metaG ...
CGACCGGCTTCTCTCCGTAAACCCGGCGATACTCCTCCCACGAGAGCATCACGCGCTTCACGAACGCGCGCGTCTCGTTGTAGGGGATCTGGTCCACCCAGACCTCCAGGTCGTCGGAGCGCCGTCCGGCCCACCATTCGCGCACGCGGGTGGGGCCGGCGTTGTAGGCGGCGGCGGCGAGCCGCGCGTCGCCGAACTCCCGCAGGAGCCCGGCAAAGAAGATGGTGCCCAGCTCGAGATTGGTCGCCGGCTGATCCAGCACGTCCGGGTCGGGGAACGGGATCTGGCGCGCCTGGGCCACCGCCCGCCCGGTGTCGGGCATGAGCTGCATGAGCCCGCGGGCGCCCACGCGCGAGCGCGCCGCCGGGTAGAACGAGGACTCCTCGCGCACCACCGCCGCGACCAGGAACGGGTCGAGCGAGACACGGCCCGCGGCGGCGGTGAGTGCCTCCCGCCAGCCGAGGGGGTAGAGCATCTCCCAGAACTCGCGGGGTGACGCGCCGCCGCCGCGGGCCGCGCCGAGGAAGCTGCGCCGCAGGATGCGCAGCGCCATGTGGTAGCGCTCGTCGGCCACATAGGCGGCCGACAGCCCGTAGAGCCGGCGGGGCTCGCCCACCGACCGGCGCGTCAGCTCCTCCATCTCCTCGTCGGCGTACTCGCGCAGCCCGACCCCCCGCAGCGCTTCCGCCCGTGTGAAGCGCGCGTCGCCATGAAGAGCCTCGAGCGGGTCGGACGGGAAGGCGAACGGAGCCGGCGCCGCGCTCGGCGTCGCGCCGGGCGCGCGCTTGGCGGCCAGCAGGCCGTAGTAGCTGCGCGGCACGTCCCGCACGAGCTGGGCGAACTGACGCGCGGCCTGCTCGCGGTCGCCGCGGCGCTCCCACGCGCGCCCGAGCCAGTAGGTGGCGCCCTCGCGCAGGCTCGCGCCGCCGCGGGAGGACTGCAGCCGGCCCCACCGCGCGGTCGTCTCCACGTGGTTACCGCGGAACCACGACATCCAGCCGAGCCGCCAGAGCGCGATCGGGGCCTCGTCCTCGTCCGGGTAGTCGGCGGCGAGCCTCGTGTAGGTCTTCTCGGCCTCGGCGAGCCGGCCCGCGCCTTCGAGCAGCTCGGCCTTCAGCAGGAGGGCATCCGCCGCGTCCCTGCTCTTCGGGTGCTCGCGCACCAGCCGGTCCAGTGTGGCCAGCGCCGTGTCGCGGTCACGACGCTGCCGGAGCCGCCCCAGCTCGAGCAGCCAGGCGGCTCGGCGCTCCCCCGTCGCGGCGGCCAGCGCCTCGTTGGCCGCGCCCAGCGCCGCCTCGTCGCGGCCGAGCCGGCGCGAGGCGCTCATCATCACGCGCAGCGCCCGCTCCCGCACCTCCGGCGCCGGCCGCTCGGCCGCGAGCGCCTCCGCTTCGAGGCGGGCGCGCTCGATCAGGCCGGCGGCGAGCAGCCGCTCGGCTCGCGCGGCCCGCTCGGCCGGGGTGGGCGCCGGCACCGCCACGCCGTCGTCCGCCAGCGCCTTGAGCTGCCGCTCGGCGGAATCGCCGTACACTCGGGCGGCCTGCAGCCACAGCGCCGAGAAGACGCGCGCCGCCTCCGTCTGATCGCCCGCCGCGAGCAGTGCCTCACCGAGCACGTACCGCGCGCGCGTCGCCTCCGGCTGATCACCGAGGCGCGTGAGCAGGCGCTGCAGTAGCGTCACCGCGCCCGCCGGGTCGCCGGCCGCGCTGAGCACGCCGGCGGCGCGGATCAGCGCCGACGGGGTCAGCCCGCTCTCGGGCGCGCGGTCCGCGGCCTGCGCCACGAGCGCGCGCGCCGCCTGCGCATCCCCCAGCCGCTGAACGCAGTCCGCCCGATAGAGCAGAGCATAGTCCTCGAGCGGGGTCCCCGCCCACGCGGGATCGGCGAACTCCTTCGCCGCCGCCCCCCAGTCCCCCGCCGCGTGCGCCGCGATCCCCGCCACGAACCGCTCGCGCATTTCCGGCGCCAGTGGAGCCGACGCCCCCCCCACCAGCACCAAAGAAACGACACACGCGGCCGCCGCAGACCGCCTCATGCCGCCAGTGTATCAAGCGACAACCGCGCCGGCTGCGCCGCGGGCGCGGGGCCGGCCAGGGGGCGGTGGGTGGGTCGGCTGACCCGTCCCCACCAAGCGAGCCGGGGACGACCAGCGCCCAGATTGGGAACTCCTCGCCGGAAGGCCGGAGAATAGCGCATCGTGGTCAAAGACCCACCCACCGCCCCCTGGCCGGCCCCGCGCCCGCGGCGCAGCCGGCGCGCCTAGCGCAGAGCGTCCTCGCGCGCAGCAGCAGCAGCGGCGGCGGCGCGGCGCGTGTAGAAGATTCGTTGGAGGGCGGTCACGTTGGTGAGGGCGGAGAGGGCGATCACCGCGGGCGTGAGCACGTTGAAGGTGGCCCCCGCGATGAGCACGATCAGCCGCTCCGGCCGCTCCATCAGCCCGATCTCGCAGGCCAGCCCGATGGACTGGGCCCGCGCCTTGGTGTAGCTGATCATGATCGTACCCACCATGGTGATCATGGTGAGGAACACGCCCAGGGTGTCGCCGGCGCGATGGTAGTAGAGCACCACGCCCAGGAGCACCACCAGATCGGAGTAGCGGTCCACGACGGAGTCGAGGAAGGCCCCGAACGCGCTCACGCTATTGGCCAGCCGCGCCAGCGAGCCGTCGAAGAAGTCGAACAGGCCCGCCAGCGCCAGCAGCAGCGCGCCCACCCGCAGCCGGCCCTGGGACAGGGCCAGGGCGGCCAGGATGCTGACGCCGAGCCCCACGACGGTCAGGTGATTCGGCCGCACGTGGGCGCGCAGCAGCGCCCGCGCGACCGGATCGCCGAGCCGTTGGAACGGCGTCTTGTAGTGACTCAGCATCTAGAACGGCTTCAGCAAGGCGTCTTCCAGACTCTCGCGCACCCGGGCCATGGCCGACTCGTCCTCGAGCCGCCGGCCCTTCCGGTCGGTGAGGTAGAAGGTGTCGTAGGCCTGATCGATCTCGGTGGCGATCCGCGCGCTCGCGATGTCGAGCCCGTGGGCGGAGAGCGTGCGGGTGAAGACGTAGAGCAGACCCACCCGGTCCGGGCACTTGACCTCGAGCACCGTGTGGCTGTCGGAGAGCTGATTGTCCAGCGTGATCTTGGGCGGTCCCGCCACCCCGCCCTCGCCGCCCTGGTGCACCGCCCGCCGCCGGGCGAGCAAATCCTCCACGCTCGCCTCGCCGCGGAGCACACGCCGCAGCGCCTCGAGCGTCCGTCGCCAGCGCACCTCCTCGGTCACCGCCTCCCCGAACGGGTCATTCACCTGGAAGGTGTCGATGACGATGCCGTCGGCGCGGGTGTGAATCTGGGCGGAGAGGATATTGATGCCCTGGGCGGCCAGCGAGCCTGCGATCAGCGAGAAGAGGCCCGACACGTCGCGAGTGGCGACGACCAGCTCGGAGGAGCCGAGGTCCGGATGGTGGAACAGCTCGGTGGCGAGCACGCCCTCCTCGGCCAGGCGGTCCAGGAGCCGCAGGTGGGCCGCGACGCGCTGGGGCGACGTGGTGGTGAGATAGCGGTCGGAGAGGAGCGCCAGGTGCGCGGTCACCGCGGTGCGCGCGCCCACGCCGCCCATGGTCTCCCACACGCGCTCGGCCACCGTCTCGCGGGTCGGCCGCTCGCGCTGGCCACCGCTGAGCCGCGACAGAGTGCGCGCGTAGAGATCCCAGAGGATCTGCGCCCGCCAGCCGGTCATGACGCCAGGACCCACCGCGCGCATGTCGGCGCAGGTGAGCAGGTAGAGCATGCGCAGGCGCTCGGGAGTGCCGCACACCTCGGCCAGCGACTCCACCGTCTTGGGGTCGTCGATGTCGCGGCGCTGGGCGATGTGCGACATGGTCAGGTGGTGGGCGGCCAGGAAGATCACCTTGTCGGCGTCCGCGGGGGACAAGCCCATCCGCGCGGTGAGGGCCTCGCTGAGCGGGATGCCCTTGGCGACGTGACCGTGGCCCTTCCCCTTGCCGATGTCGTGCAGGAGCATCCCCATCATCAGGAGGTCCGGCCGCTCCAGCTCACTCACCACCTGGGCGTTGCCCTCCGAGTCCGCCGACTGGCCGGGCGCGAGCGCCTCCAGGTTCTGCACCGCGATCAGCGAGTGCTGGTCGGCGGTGAACTTGTGATAGACGTCGTACTGCACCAGACACGTCAGCGCGCCCCACTCCGGCATGTAGCGGCCCAGCACGCCCAGCTCGTGCATCTCGCGCAGCGTCTGGGCCACCCGGCCCCAGTTCCGGCAGATCCCGAGGAACAGGTCGCGGGCGGCGGGCGAGGCGCGGAAGGCGTCGTCGATGAGGTCGAGGGCATCCTCGATGGCCCGCTCGACGTCGACGCCGAGCTCGAACCCGAGCTGGTGGCTGTGCCAGAAGATCTTGACCAGCCGGAGCGGCTCCTGCCTGAAGGCGCGGCCGTCTGGCTGGGCGAGGTGGAGCTGCTCGTCGATGACCACGAGCCCGTCGGCGAGCGCCTCCTGGCGCAGCCTCCGCTGCACGGTGGCACGGCGCGAGAGCGTCTCGCGGCAGCGCGCGATGAGGCGCCGCGAGACGCGGTGGATCACCCGGGCGTGCAGGTAGTAGTCGCGCATGAACTTCTCGACGGGGATCGACAACTCGTCGGCCGGGTAGCCGAAGTTCTTGGCGATCTGCGGCTGGATGTCGCGCGAGAGCACGTCGTTCTTGTGGCCGGAGAGGAAGTGCAGCTCGTTGCGCACCCGCCACAGGAAGGTGAGCGCCTCGTCGGCCGCCTTCTGCTCCCGCTCCGTGATGAGCCGCTTGTCCGCCAGCTCCCGCAGGGTCCGCGTGCCGAACTTGGTGGAGGCCAGCCACATCGCGGTGTGGATGTCGCGCAGCCCACCCGCCGACTCCTTGATGTTGGGCTCGCCCATGTAGGGCGATCCGCCGAACTTGCGGTAGCGCTGGTCGCGCTCGGTCAGCGTCGTCTCGAGGAACTGGGCGAAGTCTTTCTGGTAGACGTTCTCGGCCAGCACCTTCCGGAACCGGCTGAACAGGCGCCGGTCGCCCACCAGGAACCGCGCCTGCTGCATGGAGGTGCGGCTCGGGAAGTCGGTGCGCGCCATGGCCAGGCAGTCCGGCAGGCTGCGCACCGCGTGGCCGACTTGCAGCCCTAGGTCCCAGAGCGCGTAGAGCAGGCCCTGGGTCACACGCTGCACGTAGGGTCCCATCTCGCCGTCGTAGATCAGCATCAGGTCGAGGTCGGAGAGGGGGTGCAGCTCGCCCCGTCCGTAGCCGCCGAGGGCCACCAGCACGAGCGGGCCCGGGCTGAGGCCCTCGCGCTTGGCGTCGTCGACGGCCAGCCGGTCGAGCGTGGTCAGGAAGCCGTCCATGAAGGCGGCGTAGGCCTGCACCGACTGCTGGCCGGACGCCCCGCCCAGGTGCGCGGCGCGGAGGAACTCCACGTTGGAGGTGAGGTGCTGGCGCAGCACCTCGAGCCTCAACCGGCGCCGTCGCTCGGAAAGCTCGGCAACGCTGCCGTCGAATCCCTTCTCCGCCTGCGCTTCGACCCGGCGGACCTGTCGAAGCAGTTCCGCAGACATGGCGAAACGGTAGCGTGGAGCGGAAAGAAAGTCAAACTTGGCGCGAACTTGTATCGCAGTTACAATGTCGCTCTATGCGAGCCTTGTGGCGAAGCGTTCTCGATCAGGTGGCGCCGTACGACGCCGGCAAGTCGCTCGAGGCGCTGGCGCGGGAGCTGGGCGTCGACGCCGTGCTGCGGCTGTCGGCGAACGAGAACCCGCTGGGCCCGGCGCCGCGGGTGATCGAGGCTATCCGGCGCGAGGCCCCGCGCGCGCACCTCTACCCGGACGGCGGCTGCACCGAGCTCCGGCAGGCGCTCGGGAGCCGGCTCGGGGTGTCGGCCGAGTCCATCGTGATCGGCAACGGGGCTGACGAGCTGTTGGCCATGCTGGCGCGCGCGGCGCTGGATCCGGGCGACGAGGTCGTCGTCCCCCATCCCGCCTTCGAGCCCTACGGCACCGAGGCGACCCTGGCGGGCGCCACCGTCGTGCACAGCCCGCTGCGCGGCTACGACCAGGATCTCGACGACCTGCTCGGGCGCGTGACTGATCGGACAAAGTGCTTGATCCTGTGCACGCCGCACAACCCAGCCGCCACCATCGTGCGCCGCCGCCCGCTCGAGCGCTTCCTCGACGCCCTCGGGGCCGATCCGCCGCTCGTGATCCTGGACGAGGCCTACCTGGACTTCTGCGACGACGACGACACCGCGGACGGCGTCGTGCTCCAGCGCCGGTACCCCACGCTGATCTCGCTGCGGACGTTCTCCAAGATCGCGGGACTGGCGGGTCTTCGCGTCGGCTACGCCATCGCGCGGCCGGAGAATATTGAACGGTTGAACCGGGTGCGGGCGCCGTTCAACGTCAACCGCCTGGCCCAGATCGCCGCGGTGGCGGCGCTGGCCGACCCGGAGCACCTCGCCCGCACGCGGCGCGTGGTGCTGGAGGAGCGGCCCCGGCTACAGGCCGCCCTGGCCGAACGGGGCGCGCCGTCGCCACCCTCCCAGGCCAACTTCATCCTGGTGAAGGTGGGCGATCAGGCGACCGCGCTCCGCGACGCGCTGTTCAAGGCGGGCATCCTCGTGCGCGACGGGGCCAGCGTGGGCTTCCCCGGTCACCTGCGCATCGCGGTGGGTACCGCGGAGCAGAACCGACGGCTGCTCGAAGCCTGGGACGCGTGGGTGGGCGGGACGACCGCTCGGGCGTAGCGCGACACCCTTTTCTTCATCTGCGGGGGCCTAATTGTTGTATTCGCTCGCCTCGCCTTACGGCTGCGGCTCGCCCTGCGGGCCCCCGCACTCCCCCGATTCCGTTCAGGGGGTACTCACCAGCGCTCGGTACACCAAGCGGAGGCCTGGAATGGCCCCCCGCACTCCCCCTAGCGCCGTTCCGCGGCGCGGCCCTTGAGCTGGCGCTCGAGCTGAGTGATGCGTTGCTTCGCCGCGGCGCTCTCGGTCCGGAGCTTCTCGGCCTCGACATAGACCTTCTTCAGCTCGGCCGCCAGCCGGTCCGCTCGCTCCCGGCTCTCGACCCACTTCCCCCAGAGCGTCACGGTCAGCGCCGCCAGCAGCAAGCACGCGCCGATCAGCAGCCACGGGCGCCGCGGGCGGATCCGGCGGGCGAGGCGGGAGTACGGCTCGGCCGGCGCGGGAACGGCCGCCGCCCCATCGGGTTTCATGTCGGGAAGCCTACCACCCGGCTTCCCGCGAAGCCAAAGGTTTGCGCTATGATCGCGAAGAGGCCCTCTATGAGGAACGCCGGTGTCACCTCGGTCCTCGTGCTCGCGCTGCTCGCGGCCACGACCGGCTGTAGCCGTTACTACTGGTCGAAGCCGGGCGCCACCGCCGAGCAGTTCGCGCGGGACAACCAGGAGTGCGTGGGGCAAGCCTCGAGCGCCCTGCCGCCCGGCGCCGCGGTCGAGGCGGTCGAGCAGTCCTACCGCTCCTGCCTGAACGGCCGGGGCTACGTGCGGGACAAGCAGGTCGATCCGCCGCCGCTCGGCTCGTATCGTGGACTCGAGAGCGGCGAGCAGTTCGCGGCGCTGGCGCGTACCGCCGGGCAGCCCTCGCGGCAGAGCTTCGACCAGCAGCTCGCTCAGCTCGACGACCTCAAGGCGCGGGGCCGGATCACGGAGGACGAATACGCCACGATGCGCCGGCGACTGGTCGAAGGCGTCACGCCTGGCGCGCTGACACCCGCTCCGGCCGCGGCCACGCCCGTGGTGGCCGCCGCTCCCGCGCTGGCCGGGCGCTGGTACGGTCGCAACGGATCGACCCTCGAGATCCGAACGACCGGCGGACGGCAGCTCTACTGGGAGTTCGAACACCTGGGCGATCGCGTGACCACGCGCGCCACCGGCACCGGGTCGACGGCGGGAGAGCGGGTCTCGCTGACCGGCCGGCAGACGACGGGGACCGGGTACAGCACGCACCAGACCTACACCTTCGATCTCACGCGGGACGGCGACATCCTGCGGGGGACCTCGCTCGGGCCGAACAACATCCCGGTCAACGTCGAGTTCACGCGGGAGCGCCGGTGAGCCGATCCCCCGGAGTGCTTTCGCGCTTCTTCGAGAGTGTGACCCGGCAGGCCTTCGGTGACCTGGCGATCGACGACGCGCCCGCCCTCCGCTACCTGACCGACCTCCTGACCCGCTTCGTCCGCGCCGAGGCGCTCCGCACGATCCGGGAGCTGCCCGGCCAGCGCCTCGACACCGTGACCGACTCACTCCTGGCCATCCAGCACGTGTGGGAGTGGGAGTCGCCGGGGTTCAACCCGGGCGCCGAGCGGGTGCTGCGGCGGCAGATCGGGGACTACACCCTGTTCATGACCGGGATCTTTCGCGATCACGTGGACCGCCTCGCGGTGACCGGCTACTACGAGCATGAGGGGCGCCGGGCCTATCGCTTCGTGGCGGAGGTGGCGCGCGCGCGGTCCGAGCCCGATGCATCGCTCTACCGCCGGCTCTCGGAGCGGTTCGAGATGTACGCCGGCGCGCTGACGTACGCCCGCAAGGTCTATTTCCGGGCGGACGCGGTGCCCGCGGGCGCTTGGCCCGCCGATCCTTTCTTCCGCGCACTGCTGGCCGAATGACCGCCCCCGCTCCAAACCACGAGGGGGAGGCTTGCCTGGCCGCCCTCGAAGCGGCCCTCGGCGGGGGAGACCTGCCCGCGCTGGCGCGCGTGAGCCCGGCCGCGCTCGACCGCGCCCTGCGCACGCTCGCGAAGCAGCGCGGCGCCGCCGCGCTCCCGCTGCTGGAGCGCCTGGCCGGCGCGGCGCCCGACAAGGAGCAGCGGCGCGCCGCGCGCCGCGCGCTCTACCGGCTGGAGCAGTCAGGGGTCCGCCCCGCGCGGGCGGCCCCGAGGGCGCCCGCGCGCCCGGTGGTCACGCGCGAAGCCGAGCAACCCGTGCGGGCCTGGCTCTCTGGCATCGACGGCAGCGGCTCGCGGGCCGCGTGGATCCTCTTCGAGGGCGGGCTGGGCGGCGGGTTGCGCCTCTGCTCGCTGATCCTGAACGACGAGGCCGGCATCATGGACGCGGCGGGCGGGCCCATCGCCCGCAAGCGGCTCGAGGCCGAGCTGCGCGGGCTGCGGGAGAGCCAGAAGCTGCCGTGGGTGGAGGTGGACGGCCGGCGCGCCTGCGCGCTCGTGGCCGACGCGCTCGCGCTGCACGAGCGCCTGGGCACCGTACCCCCTCCCGAATTCGCGCGCTGGAGGAAGTTGATTGGCGAGGTCCAGCCGAAGGCGACGCAGGGTGAGGCGCAGCCGAAGGCGAGCCGAGCGGATACAAGAGAGAAGCTTCCGGTAGACAACACCCCGGCGCCCGCCGATCTCCTCGAGCGCTCGCCTCTTCTTCTCGACCTCCCCGAGCTGATGGGCTGGTTCGTCGATCCGGCCCGCGTGCAGCACGAGGCGCTTGCGCTCCTGCAGGCTCGCGAGAGCCGCCTCGTGGTGTCGGACCAGGTCAAGGCGGAGCGGGAAACCGCCATCGTCGACGGCGTCGTCGAGGCCGAGTTCCCGCCCGCCGCGCGCCGGCGCTGGGCGGGCCGGCTGCGCGAAATGGCCGACATCTTCCGGCTGACCGGCCGGGCCGAGCCGGCCGCGATGGCGACGCAGGCGGCGGCCGCGCTCGCCGACGTCGAGCGGCCGGCCACCGCGATCCCGTTCGTCCGAGCGCTGGCCGCGCGGGGGCTCGAGATGGCCGCGGAGGTCGCGCTCGGGCGCGCCCGGCTCGACGACGTCAGTCGCGTCCCCGCCCGGCGCGCCCGGTCATGATCCCCGGACTGCGCGTCGGCCACGTCACGGATCCGGAGGGCCTCACCGGCTGCACCGTCGTCCTGAGCGACGCCCCCGCGGTGGGTGGCGTGGAGATCCGCGGCTGGGCGGCCGGCGTGCACGGCCTCGACTTCCTCGACCCGCGCCACCTCGTGCCCACCCTCGACGGCGTGGTGCTGGCCGGCGGCAGCGCCTTCGGGCTGGAGGCCGTCTGGGGCGTGATGCAGTTCCTCGAGGAGCGCGGCGTGGGCTTCCGGACCAGCCAGACCGTGGTCCCGCACGTGGCGGGCGCCATCATCTACGACCTGGCGGTGGGTGACGCGACGGCGCGGCCCGATCGCGCCATGGGATATCGCGCCGCCGCGGCCGCCCGGCCGGGCCCGATCGCGGAGGGCAACGTCGGCGCGGGCACCGGCGCCACCGTGGGCAAGCTCAACGGCGTGGCGAGCGCGACCAAGGGCGGGCTCGGCTGCGCGGTGATGGAGCGCGACGGGGTCCACCTTGCCGCACTCATGGTAGTGAACGCGGTGGGCGACGTGCGCGATCCCGAGACGGGGCGGCTCATCGCGGGCGCGCGCGACGGGGCGGAGGGCCGGCGGCTCGTCGACACCGCGGCGGCCCTGGCCGCGGGCGCGCCGCGCCCGGCGTTCAAGCCCGTGAACACGACGATCGGCGTCGTGGCCACCACCGCGCGGCTCGACAAGCCCGAGGCGGCGCGCCTCGCGCGCCTGGCCATGGAGGGCTTCAGCCGCGCGCTCTCGCCGCCCCACCTGAACACGGACGGCGACACGCTCTTCTGCCTCTCGGTGGGGCCCGCCCTGGCCGACGTGGATGTGCTCGGCCGGGCCGCCGGCGACCTGGTGGCCCGCGGGATCGTCCGGGCGGTGCGCACCGCGACACGCGCGGCCGGACTACCCGCCGCGCGCGATCTCGAGTAGCCCGGCTACTTCCCGCCCACTACTTCCCGCCCACTACTTCC
>Ga0187893_10014383_pt1 | contig 10806 bp, 11 predicted proteins | sample MA1701074metaG_FD_139574 | JGI IMG/M metagenome (GOLD analysis project Ga0187893, IMG submission 139574) | White microbial mat communities from a basaltic lava cave in the Kipuka Kanohina Cave System on the Island of Hawaii, USA - MA170107-4 metaG ...
CCGAAGCCCGAGCAGCACAGCGTGTCGCCGTCGCGGATGATCGCGACGGCCTCTGTCGCCGATACGATCTTCTTTCTCATCGGCGGCTCCTCACTGCGCCGTCCAGCCGCCGTCGACGCTGATCGTCGTGCCGCGGATCTGTTCCGCGCCCTTCGAGCACAGGAAGACGGTCACCGCGCCGATCTGCTCGGGGGTGGCGAATTCGAGTGACGGCTGCTTCTCACCGAGGAGCTTCAGCTTCGCTGCCTCGTTCGAGATGGTCTCGCGCGCGGCCCAGTCGTCGATCTGCTTCTGCACGAGCGGCGTCAGCACCCAGCCGGGGCAGATCGCGTTGCACGTGATGCCGGTGCGCGCGGTCTCCAGCGCGACGACTTTAGTCAGGCCTACCAGGCCGTGCTTCGCTGCGACGTACGCCGACTTTGTCGCCGAGGCGACGAGGCCGTGCGCCGAGGCGATGTTGATGATCCGGCCCCAGTTCTTCCGCTTCATGTGCGGCAGCGCTGCACGCATGCCGTAGAAGGCGGAAGACAGGTTAATGGCGAGGACCGCCTCCCACTTGTCGGGCGGAAATTCCTCGACCGTCGCGGTGTGCTGGATGCCTGCGTTGTTGACGAGGATGTCGACCGAACCGAGCTCTCTCGCGCACGCCGCCACCATCTCTGCCACCTCCCCGGGCTTCGACATGTCGGCGCCGCTGTAGGCAACCTTGACCTTGTACTGAGCAGACAGATCAGCGACAAGTTTGTCGATGACGCCTTTGTCACCGAATCCGTTCAGTGCGATATCCGCACCTTGCTCCGCGAGCGCGCGGGCGATGCCGAGCCCGATGCCGCTCGTCGACCCGGTCACGATGGCTGCCTTGCCTTTCAACATATTCGCCTCCGTCTGAATCCAGGGTTTCGAACTCGCGCACCGCGCCTACACGATGCCCGTCAGGTAGTAGACCCCGATCACGAAGAACACGGCAATCGTCTTAATGCAGGTGACCGCAAAGATATCGCCATACGACGTCTTGTGCGTGAGCCCTGTGACCGTCAGCAGCGTGATCACCGCGCCGTTATGGGGCAGCGTGTCCATGCCGCCGCTCGCCATCGACGCGATCCGGTGCAGCACTTCGAGCGGGATGTTGGCCGCCTGCGCGGCGGCGATGAACTGGTCGGCCATTGCCGCGAGCGCGATGCTCATGCCCCCCGACGCCGACCCGGTGATGCCCGCGAGCACCGTCACGCTGATCGCCTCGTTGACGAGCGGGTTCGGAATGGCCGACAGTGCGCTCTGGATCACCAGGAACCCCGGGAGCGCGGCGATAACCGCGCCGAAACCGTACTCGGCCGCAGTGTTCATCGAGGCGAGCAGCGAACCGCCCACCGCTGCCTTGGTCCCCTCGGCGAACTTCTGCGCCACCGGCTTGAACGCAAATATCAGCACCGTGATGATGCCCAGCAGCAGCGCGCCCTCGACCGCCCAGATCGCCTGGATCGCGGTCACCTGCGTGACCAGCGGCTTGGCCATGGCCAGCTTCACTTCGTAGGTCTTGCCGTAGTAGGCGGGGATCGCGGTGACCAGCAGTTTGTTCATCACGCCGACGACGAGCAGCGGCAGCAACGCGATGAACGCGTTGGGCAGTTTCTCGGTCGCGACCGGTTCGGGCTCGTTCGTGTGGCCCTCGCCGTAGCCCTCGCCCTTGGCGGCGGCCGCTTTGCGGCGCCACTCGAGGTAGGCCAGCCCGATGATCAGGATGAAGATGGCGCCGATGACACCGAGCCACGGGGCTGCCCAGGTGTCCGTCTTGAAGAACGTGGTGGGAATGATGTTCTGGATCTGCGGGCTGCCGGGCAGCGAATCCATCGTGAACGTGAACGCGCCCAGCGCGATCGTCCCCGGAATCAGCCGCTTCGGGATTCCACCTTGCTTGAACATCTCGGCGGCGAACGGATAGACGGCGAACACCACGACGAACAACGACACGCCGCCATAGGTCAGCACCGCGCACACCAGCACGATCGACAGCATCGCGCGCTCGCGACCGACGATCTTGATGACTGACGCCACGATGGACTTCGAGAAACCGGACAGCTCGACCACCTTGCCGAACACGGCGCCGAGCAGAAAGACCGGGAAGTACAGCTTCACGAACCCGACCATCTTGTCCATGAAAAGGCCGGTGAACATCGCCGGCACGGCCACCGGGTCGGTGAGCAGCACCGCCAGCAACGCGCACACCGGCGCGAACAGAATCACGCTGTAGCCTCGATAGGCCACGAACATCAGAAGCGCGAGCGCTCCTAAGGCGATGAGAAAACTCATTGCGGTGCCCCTCCAAACGCACAGTCATTCCTCCGGCGCTGCTGCGCCGGCGCGACGTGCGGGTGATGAATCAGTACGTCCCGCCGGTCTCAGTGAAGTAGAGCCGGTCCTGCTCCAGCTTCTTGATCAGTTCCTCCTCTTCGGAGATCAACTCCTCGAGCACGTCGCGAACCGAAAGGATGCCGATGACGCGGGAGCCCTCCGCCACCGGCAGGTGCCTGATCCGCTTCGATTTCATCAACGCCATGCACTGAGTGATGGTGTCGTCCGGCGCGGCGTGGAGGACCTTCTCGGTCATGATGTCGCGGACCGCCGTCGTCGCCGCCGTCTTGCCGCGAAGCTCGACCTTGCGCACGCAGTCGCGCTCCGAGAGGACGCCGACCATGGTGGTCCCCTGCATCACCAGGACGGCGCCGATGTCGTGGTCTGCCATGAGCTTCAGCGCCGCCATCACCGATTCGTCGGGTTTGATTGCCACGATTTCGGCGCGGCTTCTGGCGAGGAGTTGACGCGCGGTCTTGTCCTCTTTCTTCATTCGTTCTCTCCTCAATCGTCAGGACGCTCGACAGGAATCGGGCCGGGGCACCGAGCACGTCGGCTACGCATGTAGCGTGCCAGCACGCCGCGTCCCGTGCATCGGCAAGGGAAAACCCGGGCAAGCGCGATGCGACGCGAAGCCTTCAGGCGGCGCGCAGTGGCGCCGACGTTCGTCTGAAATTCCAGGCACATGTCGCAAGACGCGTACAGCGACGGCATTCGAAAGGTGCCGACTATGAGAAGCGGCACAATCGCGCGGTGCTGAAGTCTCTGCTGACCCGCTTAGGCGCTGCGCGCAGCGTCGCCATTCCCGACGAGTTGTGGAACGAGACGCTGGCGTCTATCAGCTTCGTCGCGCGGCTCGGCGCCGAAGAGCGCGAACGCCTGCGCGCGCTGGCCGAGCAGCTTTTGGCGGACAAGGAAATGGCCGCCGCGGGAGAACTCGAACTGACCGCGGCGATGCAGGTCAACATCGCGGTGCAGGCCTGTCTGCCGATCCTGAATCTTGGTATCGAGTGGTACCGCGGCTGGAAGAGCATCGTCGTTTATCCAAACGAGTTCCTCGTGCCGCGTTCGATCACCGACGACGATGGTGTCGTGCACGAATACACCGAGCCGATCAGCGGCGAAGCTTGGGAAGGCGGTCCGTTGTTGTTGTCATGGGACGACGCCGCGCGCGCGGGGGCGACCAACGAAAGCGGCGCCGGTGCACCGTACTGCGTGGTGATTCACGAGTTCACCCACAAGCTCGATATGTTGAGCGGCGATGCCGACGGCTGCCCGCCCTTCGACGCGAAGCTGCATCCGACGCTTGATCCGGCCCGCTGGCGCACTGTGCTCGACGACGCGTTCGAACGATTCAAATCGGAGCTCGACATGATCGAGGCTGAACTGCCGGCCGATGTCGACCCGGACTCGGACGACGCCGATCGCTACTACGAGCATCTGCCGCTCGATCCCTACGGCGCGCAGGAGACCGGAGAGTTCTTCGCCGTTTCCAGCGAAACTTTTTTCGTCGCGCCGGCGCCGTTGCGTGACACGTTTCCGGACTGGTATGCGCAACTGGCGCTCTTCTTCCGCCAGGATCCGCTCGCATCGTGAAGCGCCTGTTGATCGTCTGGCACAGCATGACCGGCGGCGCGCGACAGATGGCGTCGGCCGCGGCCGATGCGGCGCTGGCGCAAGGCGAAGTCGATGTGCGGCTGCTGCCTGCGATTGAAGCCGCCGGCGACGACGTTCTTGCCGCCGACGCGTATCTGTTCGTGACTCCCGAAAATCTGGCGTCGATGTCCGGCGTGATGAAGGATTTTTTCGACCGCGTTTACTACGCCGCGCTCGATCGCATCAACGGCCGTCCCTACGCCATCCTGATTTGCGCCGGATCCGATGGCGCCAATGCGGTGCGCCAGATTCAGCGCATCGCCACCGGACTTCGCCTGCGCGAAGTGGCCGAGCCGTTGATCGTGTTGACCGGCGCGCAAACACCCGAAGCCATCCTCGCGCCGAAAACGATTGCGCCTAAGGAACTCGAACGGTGCGCGGAGATCGGCGCTGCGCTCGCGGCCGGCCTGGCGGCGGGCGTTTTTTGACCGCAGTCAGTCCATTCAAAAGAAACTCCCGCACGACTGCGATCTGGTCATCGTGAAAGAACATCGGCGCGTGTCCTACGCCGGCGAACTCGACGAGCTTCGCTCTCGGTCCGCGTGAGGTCATCGCTGCGGCGGTTTCTTTCGTCAGCAGGTCCGAATCAGCGCCCCGCGTCAGCAGCGTTGGGCAGGTGATCTGGTCGTAGAGGCTCCATAGCGCCGCTTCGCCGGCGGCGATCACTTCCGGCGTGGCGGCCTTGAACGGCAGCGCGATCTTCGGGTCGTAATGCAGGGTCCACGCATGGCCATCGCGCTTGACCACCGTTTGCGTGATCTCGCGCCATTCCGCGCGTGTCTTCAGCCCGAATCCAAGGGAGATCTGCTTGATGGCATCAACCGCCTGCTCGATCGTTGCGAACCGCACCGGCTTGCCGATGTACTCGCTGATGCGTGCGATCGCCGACGGATGCAGCACGGGACCGACATCGTTCAACACAAGCTTTCGGATCGGGGCGCCGGCCTGGCCGGCGAGCGACATGCCGATCAAGCCACCCATCGACGTACCGAGAAAATCCACCGTGGCCACATCCAAGCGCGCGATCAGCGTGGTCATGTCCGACGCGTATTGCGGTATCCCGTGAACCGCAGGGTCGCGCAGCCAATCGCTGCAGCCTCGGCCGACCACATCGGGGCAGACGACGCGATAGCGATCGAGCAGTGCGCGCGCCAGCCGATCGAAGTCACGCCCGACGCGCGACAGGCCATGCACGCAGATCAGTACATCCGGACTTTCTGCGTCGCCCCACTCGGTGTAGGCCATGCGGTGAAATCCGCCGGCGCTCAGGCATTGCACTTGCCCAAAGCGGGGCTGCGGTTCTTGAACGGATGTTGCATGCGCGGCTGGCATACTCGAATCGATCAGTTTGAAAGTTGAACGGGAGAACCAATGCTGCACGGAAAAACCGCACTCGTCACGGGCTCGACCAGCGGTATCGGGCTCGGCATCGCGCGCGCGCTGGCGGCGCAAGGCGCCAACATCGTGTTAAACGGCTTCGGTCCGGCTGAGACCATCGCCGCAATTCGCAAGGAAATCGAAGGGCGAGGCGTGCGGACGCTCTTCCACGGCGCCGACATGGCAAGGCCGGGCGAGATCACCGATCTCGTCACGCTGGCGGAAGCGGAGTTCGGTCGCATCGACGTGCTGGTCAACAACGCCGGCATCCAGCATGTCGCCGATATAGAAAATTTCCCCGTCGATCGATGGGACGCGGTCATCGCGATCAACCTGTCCTCGGCGTTCCACACCATCCGGCTTGCGCTACCCAGGATGAAGCAGGCAAATTGGGGCCGCATCATCAATCTCGCGTCGGTGCATGGACTCGTCGCCTCGGCGCAGAAGGTCGCCTATGTCGCCGCCAAACACGGCATCGTCGGCCTGACCAAGACGGTCGCGCTGGAGACCGCGCTGACCGGCGTCACATGCAATGCAATCTGCCCGGGCTGGGTGCTGACGCCGCTGGTGCAGAAGCAGATTGACGATCGCGCCGCGCGTGACAAGGTCTCGAATGACGATGCGAAGCGTGCGCTGCTCGGCGAGAAGCAGCCATCGGTCGAATTCGTCACGCCCGAACACCTGGGCGCGCTGGCGGTGTTTCTGTGTTCGGACGCGGGCAGCCAGATTCGCGGCGCAGCGTGGAATATCGACGGCGGCTGGTGCGCACAGTAGTGGCGCGGTCATTCCGGCGAAAGCCCACTGCTGTCCGGAACGTTGCGTGTCGCTGCGAACTCGCGGTGTCGTCGCCCCGGCGTAGGCCGGGGCCCAATCTGGCGTCGCTGCAAATTGGGTCCTGGCCTGCGCCGGGACGACACCGACACGGAGCGTGCGTCGATTTTTGAGTCGGCCGCGCACGGCGCGCGAGGTTCACCAATGCGATACAACGAGTTGCAAAGTGCGTCCCGAAACGCTCCGAACAGCAGTGGGCGAAAGCCGGAATCCAGCGACTTCGGACGTCCACAAGAAACTGGATTCCGGCTTTCGCCGGAATGACAAATCTCTATCTCAGCGGCGCGAGTGCAACGCGTTGCGTGGAATCGGGCCTTTCCGGCAGCGGCGCGCGCACCGGAGTTGTGGGCTCGATCTCCAATTGCGGCGTTCCCGGCGGAGCCGGCGCCGTGCCAGGTCGGATCGGGAATCTCGCCGAACACCTGCTTGAGCCGCGCGCCCCACGTGTTGCGGATCATCGTCTGATAAGGATTGTTGTGATCGATCAGCACGAACCGCGTCACGCGCAGCGCGTCGACCTCATAGACCAGCGGGTCGAGCGGCAGGCCTACCGAGATGTTCGACCGCAACGTTGAATCCATTGAAATCAGCGCGCACTTGGCCGCTTCGCCGAGCGGCGTTGCGGGCTGCACCACGCGATCGATGATCGGCTTGCCGTATTTCGATTCGCCAATCTGGATGTACAGGCTTTCCGGCGTGGCTTCGATGAAGTTGCCGGCGGCGTAAATCTGAAAGAGCCGCATCCCTTCGCCGCGAATCTGCCCGCCGAAGATAAAGTTGCAGTTGAACTCGATACCCGCCTGCTTGAGCGCGGCGGCATCGCGCGTATGCACTTCGCGAAACCGCGTCCCCGACGATCTGCACCGCTTCAATCAACCGCTGCGCATTCCACACGCTGCGCTCGTCCGGCCCGGTGCGCTCGCAGACGATCTGCCGCACCGCCTGCGTCACCGCCAGGTTGCCTGCGCTCATCAGCACGAGCAAGCGCTCTCCGGGTTGCTCGAACACCGTCATCCTGCGCACGGTCGATATCTGATCGACTCCCGCGTTGGTACGCGAGTCCGACAAGAACACCAGCCCGGCATCGAGCCGCATGGCCACGCAATAAGTCATCGAATCTGTCCGTCAGGATTCAGGGCGGATGCTAACGCGCACCGTCATTGATTCTTCACCACCGCCCACGCGCATGCCGCGCACCGGGCCGGCCGAGTCGTAGTCCCGTCCGATCGCGAGCCGGCACAAACTGTCGGAAGCAAGCTGCCGGTGCGTTACGTCGATGCTGGTCCAGCCGCTGCCGTCGATCCACGCGTCGACCCAGGCATGCGTGGCCGACTGCGTGGCCGTTCCGTCGTGCGTGTAGCCGGACACGTAACGCGCGGCAATGCCGTGCGCTCGGCAGCCAGCGATGAAAAGATGCGCGTGGTCCTGGCACACGCCGCGCTTCAGCCGCAAGGCCTGCGCCGCGGTGCTTGCCACGTGGGTGGTTCCGGTTTCGTATTCCACCGCGTCGCAGATTGCATTGGCGAAGTCCAGCAAGGCTGTGCTGGACTGGCCGCGCAGCCAGCGCGCAGCGAACTCGCGCACGTCTTCTTCGGCCCGGGTCAACGCCGTGACCGCGGCGTACGTCAGTACCGGCAGCGTGCCGTCGTCAACGAGCCGGCCGTCGCGCAAGGCATCGACCTCAATCACTCCGCGGGCCTCGATCGACAGCGATTCGTGCGGCACATTCAATGTCAGCAGGTGCGCGATGTTGCCGAACGCATCGATGGACTCCGCCGGTGCGCCCGGCGCGGCAAGCTGCCAGCGCAACACGCGCTGATGCGGCTCGGTGCGCGGCGTCAGCCGCAGCGTCTGTACGGTGTACTGCGCCGGCGCGGTGTACGCGTACGAGGTGCGGTGAGCAACCGAGAATCGCATCAGTGGCCTGTAGCAGTCGGTTCGTGAGGGAAAGGCGCGCCGGCACGGGCCGAGTGCCTCATTTGGCAAACCCGGCGAGCCGCGTCGCGTAGCCGACGCATACGCGGAAGCGCGGCGACAAAGCAATCGGCCGCGCCGGCGCGCAAGGCACTCGCGAATTGGCTGTGGCCACCAAGCACCCTCACCAGCGGACCGACCGCGGCACCAGAAAATCGCGGCTGATGCGATCGCCGAGATCGTTCACGCGTTCGAGAAAGCCGTTCAGATAGGCGTGCAGCCCCTGCTGCAAAATGTCTTCGATGCGGCCGTACTTCAGTTCCGCACGAACGAGTCCTGCGCGCCGCTCGGTCTCCGGCGAGCGATCGTTGCGCACGGCCTCGAGATTCGCACACACATCATCGAGCGACGCCAGCAGCGAGCGCGGCATGTCCGGCCGCAGGATCAGCAGTTCGGCCACGCGCGCCGGCGTGATCACGTCGCGATAGACCTTGCGGTAGATCTCGAAGGCGGAGACCGAGCGCAGGATCGCCGCCCAGTAGTAGAAATCGAAATGCTGATCGTCGCCCGGCTGCGTGGCGTTAGCGCGCGCGGTGTGCGACGGAGCAATGCCGTGGAATTTCGCGTCCAGCAGGCGTGCGGTGTTGTCGGCGCGCTCGAGAAATGTGCCAAGCCGGATGAAGTGAAACGCTTCGTCCCGCAGCATCGTGCCGATGGTCACGCCGCGCGACTGGTGCGAGCGCAGCTTCACCCACTCGAAGAAGCGCGGCGGGTCGCGCTCCGGCAAGCGGCCCGCCAGCAGCTTTTGCAGTTCGAGCCACGTGTCGTTATGCGTTTCCCAGACCTCGGTCGTCAGTGTGCCGCGCACCGCGCGCGCATTTTCGCGCGCCGCCTGCAGGCAGCTGTAGATCGACGACGTGTTGCCGGGATCGCGCACCATGAAATCGATCACATCGCGCGGTGAGACGAGCGCGTACTTGGCGTCGAATGCGGGTTGCAGCTCCGAAATACCCAGCATCGCGCGCCAGCTTCTCTCCGCTGCTTCGGTCGACTGCGGCAGTAGCAAAGTCGCGACATTGACGTCGAGCATGCGCGCGGTGTTCTCCGCCCGCTCGATGTAGCGGGCCATCCAGAACAGGTGATCGGCGGTGCGGGAAAGCATGACGTGACCTGTGACCTGTGACCTGTGACCTGTGACCTGTGAACGCGCGAACCGGTCACCGGTCACCGGTCACGCTTTATCTTTCCAGCACCCACGTGTCCTTGGTCCCGCCGCCCTGCGACGAGTTGACGACCAGCGATCCCTCGCGCAGCGCTACGCGCGTGAGCCCGCCGGGGACCATCGTCACATCGCGGCCCGACAGCACAAACGGGCGCAGGTCGATATGGCGCGGCGCGATGCCGGCGTCAACGTACGTCGGGCACGTCGACAGTGCAAGCGTTGGCTGCGCGACGTAATTGCCCGGGTTTTCGCGCAGCTTGGCGCGAAACGATTCGAGTTCTGCGCGGCTGGCCGCCGGTCCGACCAGCATGCCGTAGCCGCCCGCGTTGTGCACTTCCTTCACCACCAGATCGGCCAGGTGCGCGAGCGTGTAGTCGAGTCCTTCGCGTTCGCGGCATTTGAAGGTCGGAACATTCGCGAGCAGCGGCCGCTCATTGAGGTAGAACTGGATCATGTCCGGCACGTACGGGTAAATCGACTTGTCGTCGGCCACGCCGGTACCGATCGCGTTGGCCAGAGTCACGCGGCCGGCGCGATACACGGCCAACAGGCCCGGCACGCCGAGCGAAGAATCTGCGCGGAACGCGAGCGGATCCAGAAAGTCATCGTCGATGCGGCGATAAATCACATCCACCCGCTGCGGTCCGCGCGTCGTGCGCATGTACACCGCGTTGTCGAGCACGAACAGGTCCTGTCCTTCCACCAACTCGATACCCATCTGCTGCGCGAGAAACGCGTGCTCGAAATACGCCGAGTTATGCATTCCGGGCGTCAGCAGTACGACGGTCGGATCGATAACACCATGCGGCGCGACCGAGCGCAGGTTGTCCAGCAGAAAGTCGGGGTAGTGCGCGACCGGCGCCACGCGATGGCGGGCGAACAGATCGGGAAAGAGCCGCATCATCATGTTGCGGTTTTCCAGCATGTACGAGACGCCGCTCGGCACGCGCACGTTGTCTTCCAGTACGAAGTACTCACCTTCGTTCGCGCGCACGATGTCGATGCCGGCGACATGCGCGTAGATGCCATTGGGCACATCGACGCCATGCATTTCCGGCCGGTATTGCGAGTTCTTGAACACCTGTTCCGCCGGAATCTTGCCCGCCTTCACGATCGCCTGCTCGTGATAGACGTCATGACAAAACAGGTTCAATGCGCGCACGCGCTGGCGCAAGCCGGCTTCGAGCAGCCGCCATTCGGCGGCCGGAATCACACGCGGAATGACATCGAACGGAATCAGCCTTTCGGTGCCGGCGTCGTCGCCATAGACGGCAAAGGTGATGCCGACCCGGCGGAACACGAGATCGGCTTCGGTGCGCTTGTTGCGCATCGTCTCGACGGACTGCGCGGCGAGCCAGTCGTGATAGTCGCAGTAGTGGCGGCGGGTAGCGCCGTCGCTACCGTTCATTTCGTCGAAAGGCATGGGCATTGCAGTCGCTCGCGTCAATCGATGCGCA
>Ga0187893_10014384_pt1 | contig 10805 bp, 11 predicted proteins | sample MA1701074metaG_FD_139574 | JGI IMG/M metagenome (GOLD analysis project Ga0187893, IMG submission 139574) | White microbial mat communities from a basaltic lava cave in the Kipuka Kanohina Cave System on the Island of Hawaii, USA - MA170107-4 metaG ...
AAAATCTATTGCTCCATAGTTCGAATGTGATGAGACTGGAGGAAACGATATGGACGGGAATATAATCGGGCGCGTGAGAGAAAAGGTGACCGGAGACGGCGGGGGCATAACCCCGGATGAGGCAATGGAGCTCGCCGTTTGCGGAATCGGCTGGCTTCCGGAAATAATGCTGCTTTCAAATTCGGTCACCTTGAGATACCACGAGCGGGGGGTCTATCTCTGCGGTATAACGAGCGCCAGGACAGGGGCCTGCCCCGAGGACTGCAGCTTCTGCGCGCAGTCGGTTTACAGCGAACACCCCGTCCCCCCGCGCACCCGGATCGAGCCCCACAAGATACTGGAGTCGGCTAGAAGGGCCGAAGCCGGGGGCGCATCCGAGTTCTGCATCGTGATAAGCGGGCGAGGGCCCAATGAAAGGACATTAGAGAAGGTGCTTGAATCCGTCCGCCTCATCAAAACACATACCGGTCTCAGCGTCGGCTGCTCCCTCGGCATCCTTACCGAAGATCAGGCACCGCTCCTTTACGAAGCCGGAGTGAGCCGCTACAACCATAATCTCGAGACCTCCCGGGGCTACTACCCCAGGATATGCACCACGCACACATACGAAGACCGCATCGCTACGGCGCGCCTCGTAAAGAAAAACGGGATCAGGCTATGCTCGGGCGGGATATTGGGTCTCGGAGAGAGCGCGGAAGACAGGATCAGCCTCGCTTACGAGCTCCGGGATCTCGCGCCTGAGGTAGTTTCACTCAATTTCCTCAACCCCAGGCCCGGCACGAGACTCGGGGGAATGCACGCGCTCGGCCCGCTCGAAGCGTTGAGATACATATCGATATTCAGGCTCATACTCCCTGAAAGTATCCTCCTCTGCGCCGGGGGGAGAGAGGCGGTGCTGGGGGATTACCAGCCATGGGCCCTGTTCGCGGGGGCCAATGCCCTTATCGCCGGGGACTACCTCACCACGAAGGGGAGCCCGCCTGGGGACGATGCCGATATGATACGGGATTTGGAATTGCCGGTCCTGAGATACACCTGAAGCCTAGTTCGTTTCCCCGAAAGAACGCACCGGTGCAGCCCGCTTCAGAGGCTAAGCTCGGCCTTGTATCCAAAGTGAACCGAGTTGTCTATGAGTCTCACGGTTTGAGGAACGACTTTATAGAAAGCGATACCGCGGGCTCCCCGGAATAAATCCGGCATCCCGAGGAGCCCGGCCAGGAATGGGTATTTTTTCTCGAATATTTTTCTCGCCGGCTCCGATTCGCCTCCGGTCACCTCGTATGCCCTCCCCCTAATCTGGAGCCCGCTTATTTTCTTCCACTCGGTATGGTCCTTGCTTATGGTGACCGCTACTTCGGGGTCGAGAGAAATATTGACCGAGTGCGCCGAACCGGGGTCCGAAAGGAAATACAGAGTGAGCCCGTCACTCGCGTAAAATAGCGACGCAGCATAGACCGAGCCGTCCCTCGAAGTCGCGAGGCTCATCGTGTTGTGTCCGTCGAGGAACCCGGCGACCGTCTCTCTCATCATCCGCTCCTCGTATTTACACTTGTGAGGTAAAGTTCTGTCTTCCATCTTATTCCTTTTTGTTGGTGTTTTTTATTTGTTTTCCCCCTTAGAAAAAGAACGAATGCGAACGAGCAAGCATTCGGATGCCATGACTACAAAGGCACTGAAGTAAATTAACTTCTGGCTCAATGTTGCTGCAGGTCAAATAGGCCAGGGAGGATTTTTCATTTCTTATCTTAAATCCCCCTGTTTTGATTTAACCGAGCGAGTCACTTTGGCGAAGATGCTTACTTGCTTTCAGCCAGCACCGACCAATTCCTCACTCGCTCGAAATTATTCCCCCTTTTTCTAAGGGGGAAAACGGATAGCATCCGCTGGCAAACGTATCAATTGTGAATGCAGTGGACTCACCTTCTATCCAGCGGTACGGAAGGATCGTATATGAGCACACATTGTGTGCGTGCCGGATTCCCGCTCACAGCCTCATAACCGTTTTCCACTCGCCCGCGGTATGCTCACCCGTCATCTCTATCCATTCCATGTGAATAGCATCGTCGGGGCAGGACTCGACGCAGTGTCCCTCGCTGCCGCACGTATCGGCGCGTACGAGTACCGCAAAATCGTCGTTCACGATCTTGAGCGATTTCGGCGTGCACACTTCGACGCACAATCCGCAGCCGGTGCACTTTTCGAGGTCTACGTCAGGCAGCCATTTGTAACTGCCTCCTCCCATGCCTTTATAAACTTCCATTTTTTTCCTCCGCACATCGTATTTATCCCCCCCTCCCTCCCTCCGCCCGCGCAAGTCCATTACCCCTGCGAGAGGAGCCTGATACGCAGGCTCCGGCTTCTATGTCCGCCGCTCCGGTTGCGCCCGTTTTAAATTATCGTCCGCGGACGATATATGCGTCAAGGACATATGACGCTTCGGAATTGAGACATTTGTCTCTTTCTCATTGCCGTTTTTGTTAATAGACGTATGAATTTCACTTAAGGGAACGATTATTCAGGAAATAAGATTTTGAAGCGCGGTTTTATCTCTCACTACCGTAATGCGTCTCCTGCACTTGATCAATTCCATTTTCCTTAGCTTATCAAGCGCCCTCGTGAGAGTTCTTCTCGACATGCCGGCCATTTCGGCCATCTCTTCCTGACTCACGCCCAGTTTTATTACTATCCCCTCGGGTGTGGGCTCGCCGAAGTCGTTGCAAAGCCTGAGAAGGAGCGAGGCAAGACGCTCCCCGGACCCTGCTAAGGCTGCGTTCCTCAAATCCCCGTATACCCTGGAGAGCTCTTCGCCTAGAGACTCCGCAAGCCTGAGAGAGACGTTTCCGTTCCTCCTCAGGAAACCGAGGAAATCCCCTCTATCCATGAAGCTCAGCTGTGACTCCTCGACAGTCCGCGCGGTGAAATCATGGGGCTGTCCAGATAGAACCGCTCTGATTCCGATAATGCTGCCGGCGGAAGGATACCCCGCGACGAGGCTCTTACCGTCGGGGGAATGAGCGGATAGCTTGACGCGGCCCGAGCAGATACAATAAATTCCGCGCGGTTCTTCTCCCTTCAGGAATAAAACAACGCCTTTCGGATAAACAGACCTCTGCAGCATACCCTCGAACTCCATGGCGCCCGAGTTATCGAGCCCCGACAATATGGTATCCGCTCTCAGGCTGCAGGTGCTGCAGCTGTTAAATTTCTGTCTCACAGGCACTTTCCCCCAGGGATTTTCCCGCCTCGTAGCCCTTCGGCACGTAAACGCAGAAGGGCTCAGACTCCATATAATCCCCCGTCACGGCGTACGCCCTCGCCCTCGATCCGCCGCATATGTTCTTGAACTCGCACGCGCCGCACTTCCCCTTGAGCCTGTCGTAGTCCCTTATCTCCCTGAAAAGGGGCGAGTTCCTGTAAATATCGACGATGCTCCCGTTCTTTACGTTGCCCCCCGACAGGGGCAGGAACCCGCTCGGATAGACCTCGCCCGTGTGCGAGACGAATACGAAGCCCTTACCGTCGTTTATCCCCTGGGGCGCCCTGCCTATACTGTCCCGCTTCCTTTCCGCCGCGGCGTCGAGCGGGCATTTGCCGGCCCTCGACTCCATTACCCTCGCCTGGGCAGCGAACCTTCTGTAATGAGGCGCTTCCGTCGACTTGACGTCGTACGGCATAGTCTTGGAAAGCTCGTACATCTTTGCGAAGACCTCTTCGTACTCATCTGCGCTCACACTATCGGCCGCCCTCCCCCGCCCCGTCGGTACGAGGAAGAACACGCTCCAGAGAACCGGGTCGAACCCGCTTATGAGCCTCGCGATATTGTCGAAGTCGCCGACGTTGTATTTAGTCACGGTCGTATTGACCTGTATCGGGATGCCCTCGCGGGCGCAGAGGGAAAGCACCTCGATAGTCCTCGTGTAACTCCCGTTAACGCCCCTGAACGAATCGTGCACGAGCGGCGCCGAGCCGTCGAGGCTCACCGCCATTCTCGAAATTCCAGCCTTCTTCAGCTTGAGGATGGATGCGTCCGTAAGGAGCGGGGTCACGCTCGGTGATACGGTCGTCCGCAGCCCCTTCTCCACTCCGCAGGCGATGAGCTCGTATATATCTTCCCTTTTAAGCGGGTCGCCTCCGGTGAGCACGAGGAGCGGCGATCCGAACCCGGCTATATCGTCTATGAGGTTCCGTCCCTGGTACGTGGTGAGCTCGCGCGGGTCTCTCCGCGTCCTCGCGTCCGCCCTGCAGTGAAGGCACGCGAGGTCGCACGACCGGGTCACCTCCCAGATCACGATGAACGGCGAAATAGAAAAATCAATTTTATCCGGCGGAATTTGTATTCCCATACAATCACGTACTCCCGAGACTTACCCGCTATAAATTGCAACCGCTGTGCCAGAGTCCGGATCGAGGGAATTAAGCCAGGTATCGGACGTTTTTCGCACAATTCCCCGGTATATTGCCCAATTTAGCCGGCTTTTTAAGGGGAAAGCCGGGACCGGGGTCCGGTTCCCTTACCGGCCCGCTCCGTCAGACTTTCGGACAACTTACACCCCGCCGCACGCGGACCCGCCGCAATTAATGGAGATTACACTGGCACTTTAATTGCCTTTTTATTAACGGTTCAGGAGATTTTCTCGTACATCGAGAGGAGGGGGGCGAGGGATGAAGGTAATGAGTCCCGCGGGCGAGCTTGACGTCATCATCGGTGAAACCTCGGTCGAAGGCGGAAGCGTCGTCGTAAACGCAGGAGTAGGGTTGTGGGAGGTAAAGATTTATCTGGGGCCCGGGGATTTCAAATTCTTTCTCTCCGTACTCTTCAAGCCCGAGGTTTTGATCCTGCTCCTGAAGCGGCTCTTTCGGAGGACGTAATAGGCACTCCCGGAATCACTGCTGCTGCTGCTTCTTCTTCCTCACCACGGACTTGAGATACGCAACGATTCCCGGAAGCATGGAGAGTATTATAATCATGAGCACAATAGGGAACAGGTACTTGTCCACGCCGGGGATCGTCGAGCCGAGATAATAGCCGAGCGCGGTCAGGCCGACGGCCCAGAGGGCTCCGCCGACAAGATTGTATATAATGAACACTTTATAGTTCATCCTTCCAACACCGGCGAGAATAGGGGCGAACGTCCTTATGATGGGCATGAAGCGGGCGAGAATAATGGTCTTCCCCCCGTGCGCATCGTAAAAACGGGCGGCGCGCTCGAGGTGCTTCTTATGGAAAAAGAACGAATCTTCTTTCTTGAATATTGCAGGGCCCACCCTGCGACCGAACGCGTAGCCGAAGTTGTCGCCGAGGACGGCGCCCACGAAGCAAATCGCAATGAGAAGCGCGATGTCCAGGTGTCCCTGGGAGGCGAGGAACCCCGCCGTGAACAGGAGCGAGTCCCCGGGGAGGAATATGCCCAGCAATACCCCGCATTCGGCGAATATTATAATGAATATGCCTATATATCCGGCCCACTTGATCAGGGCCACGAGGTCGATTTCGAGAAACGGTATATGCATGGTCTGTATTCTGCGAGCGCGGAATAATTATAACCGCACGGGGCAACGGTTCTGAGTACGATTGCAAGCGAGCGCGCAATCGGCCGGACTAGATCAACTGCAGCGACATAACCTGATCCGCACGCTTAATCATATCAAACCAAATTACGCAAGAACCGGACACCCTTACCTTAAGATCACTCCATCCTGTTAACTTCCGGCATATAAATACCGGAGTAGGAGTGTACCACACGAAAACGGTTGTAACTACCTGAAAGAAAAGAAAGGGTTGAACGCATGGGGTTAGGTTTAAGACATTTAGGACATTCCGGAGGGGTATATGCCCGGGGAAATGTCCGAAATGTCGGAATTGTACATTAAGCCGCGACGACGAAAGAAGAGATCGGGAACGACTGTCAAGTTGCTGAGAATTCGTTTACCCCGGCCCTTTGGGGTTTGTAACCTTAGTAGACCGGGGGCCTTTGAGGTAATTTCTCATCAGGCAAAAGGAGAATAACATGAAAAAGGTGCCCCGCGAAATACAGCACAAGTGTGCCGGGATTTAAATCAGAGTCCGGCTATGAATTCACGATAGCCTTTCTTTTGGTTTCAGTCACCACTCGGCGGCGTGTAATTTACTTCTCTGCCGTCAGCTAATGGCGTCCGACTTAATTTGTTTTCAGAACCCGCCAAGCGAAGCATTAACATCAATGTACTCAATCAAAGGAGTCCGGTTTATTTTGACTTCATCAGATTGTCCCCAGAGCATCAGCACCATTGCACTCAGCCACTAGCGACCAATTGCTTACTTGCTCGCAATTGTTGCTTGCTCAGAACCGTTACTTGTTCGCAGCCGTCTGCGCAGCGCAAAGAACACACCCACCAGGATAAGCCCCGTTGCAGCTCCTATCATGCCCCACTCGGAGAGTGTGGGGATGGGCGACGACACCGATCCAGCCGTATAGACAATGCGCTCAAAGTCCTCCGAACCATTTAGGTCTTCTGTCGCTCCGCATCGATATCCCCCACCACCCAAGTGCCAACACAACCTTTCATCGTTTGCGCCGCTGCTATCAGTATCGCATTCGCTTTTAAATACGATATCCCCTTCTCTGACAAATCCCCATGAGCCTAGGGTGTCGTTAAAATACCAGCCAACACCATTGGCTATGTGTAGAACGTCCTCATTATTACCTGTATCAAAAATAACATCGCTTCGATCACCCTGGGCAAGCAGGGTCAGGATAGAGCTTCCGGTCCGGCTGCATGCCAGCATCAGTAGAGCCCCGGGACAGTTCGCTAGTAATTCGTCGACATCCCAAGTGTCGGCATAGAAATTCCTGAAACACTCGGTCCATCCGCCCCCGATTACAGTATCCTCCGGCACATTTGTTTGCGGGCCGACGGGCAAATAGGTTTGAGCGCTTGCATTATAGCTGGTAAAAATAGAGACAAATAAGAGGGGTAACATTATAGAGAAGGCACGGAAGTTGAACATTTTACTATCCTCCTTCGAGTATAACCTTAGTCCATATTAATATATTTTTATTATCAGGTCAATTATTTACTTCCCCTTCCCGCCGTACTTGGAAAGGATATGGTCTATGGCTTACATGTAGAGCTCATGGAGGGACTTACCGAGCCGGGCGGGGGAGCCCCTGCGCCGGTTTCGGACATTTAGGACATTCCGGAGGGGTATATGCCCGGGGAAATGTCCGAAATGTCGGAAACGTGCCGCCAACCCTATATACCCCCCTTTGGCGGCGGGGTGGGGGGAATTTTTCTCAAAGATAAAATCGTCCCTTGTGCAATGTATATAAATCATATAGTTTATATATTAACGGGCGTCCTGCGCTTGCGGGGTTACCGCTCCACCTGTAGGAGCACCATCTTGGTGCGATAATCAACTCTGATCGCGGCTGGAAGCCGCTCCTACAATCTCAGATAGACGGCTGAAAGTGTAAAGGAGAAAATACAGGGTATGGCATTTACGTGCCGCCCCGTGTATTCTCCTTTTTTTATTTTGTCATTGCGAGGAACGGTTCTGAACAACAATTCTGAGCAAGCGAAGAATTGGCCTATAATGGCTGAATGCACGAAACCGATTAGCTCTCCGCGCCATTATTCCTGAAGCCAAAATAGCAAGAACCGGTCGGAAACGGCCGATTGCAAGTACGCTCTTATATTGATGCACGAGGGTCGCACGAGCCAAATTACACAGTATGCGACCGCGGCAATCCCGCTTTTTTTATCATGCTGAACTTGATTCAGCATCTCGCTTTATTCATGAGATTGCCGCGCTTCGCTAACTTTCGTTAGCTCCGCTCGCAACGACAGTAATGTGAGGACAAGAGCAAGGTAGGGGTGAAATACAAAACCGGGAGGGGATGGAATGAACGAGGGGATTTTACCGCATCACAGAGAGTACGAGGAGGGGATTTTAGGGGCGATTATAAACGACGCCCGTCTATACGACGAGGTGAGCGCCGTACTGGAACACCCGGATTTTTACAGAGGAAGTCATCAGATGATCTTCCGCGCAATGGGAGAAATGCGGAACGAGGGGGTCCCGATACACGTAGTCACGATTTGGGAGCGTCTCAGGGGTTCGGAGGATTTCGACAACGCGGGCGGGTCGAGCTACCTGACCTATCTCTCGGACATGGCGTTCCTCGACGAGAACCTCCGCTATTACGTCGATACGGTCAAGGAGGATTCTCTCAATCGGAAGCTCTGGGAGGCGTTAATCGGATGCGCGAGGGCCGTCGAGAGGGGAGAGGACAGGGCGGTCGTCGAGGAAATGTTAACGAAGCTCCGCGACGTGGAACGGGGCCCCGTAGGAATGAAGCTCAGGCCCGTTTCCGCGCGGGACCTCGAAAAGCTCACGCCGCCCGATAGCCTCTGGGCCGACATCATATACCCCGAGTGCATAATCCAGCTCAATTCCGAGCCCGGCGTCGGAAAGAGCACACTCGCTTACAACATATGCGCTCTCGGCGCGGCGGGGCAGCAGTTCCTCGGCATACCGTTCTCGAAGAAGCTCCGGTCGCTCTACGTGGACCTCGAGACGCCCCGGTTCCTCCGGCGTAACAAGATAGAGCTCATATGCGGCGAGCTGCCGGGGGACTTCCACATACTCGAATACCTCGACCTGAGAAACGATTTCCCGGAGCTGCTCAGCCTCTGCAAGCGCGAGAGATACGACCTCGTCGTGCTCGACACGCAGAGCCGGGTGCTCGCCATGGAAAAAGAAAACGACAACGCCGAGGCTAATTATCTCGCCGGGCTTCTCAGGCGCATAGCGAACGAGACGGGGTGCGCGATACTCCTCATCCACCACTCGACGAAGGGCGACGAGGGAAAGGCCGTCTACCGGGGGCGCGGGGCTTCGGCCATAGCCGGGGCGGTGGACGTGGTCGTGAACGTGCAGGCGTTGAGCGAGGACGTATTGAAACTGTCAGTCGTCAAGCACAGGATACAGGGCTCTAACCCCTCGCTCACGATCAGGAAGGCTGGCGAGGACAGGTTCGAGCGGTGCGAAAACAGGGAGAGCGGGGAGGAGACGGGGTTCGAGTTATACCAGATACAGGACCGGATTATCGAATTGCTGTCCTCCGATAACCTGAAATTGTGGCGGACAGGCGAGATTTTATCCGTAATCCAAAGTGAATCGGGATATAATTCGAAGACTATCGACAGGGGGCTCAAAAGGCTCGCTCAGGCAGGGAGGGTAGAGAAGGTCAGGCACGGGACATACAGGCTGAGACAGTCAGTCAACGGGGTGCCGGCGCTGAATTCGGACATTTAGGACATTCCGGAGGGGTATATGTCCGGGGAAATGTCCGAAATGTCCGAATAAGGTTAACTCAATGGCTTCACTTTTTCGTATTACTTATTTATCACACCGACAGCCTTTTTATTATCCGAAGTTTTAAACACGCAGACCGAAGACCTGCCCGTCCCCGTCGTTCCGTACATATAATCGATGTTTATACCCGCATCGGCAATTTTCTCCGAGACCTTCTGTAATTCACCAATTTTGTTCGGCATTTCTACCAGAACGACGTCTTCCTCTTTGGCCTTGATTTTTAACTTATCGAGCGGCTTCCTGGCCTTTGCATTGCTGTCCGTGATTAACAAGAAGCATGCGCGCTTGTCTTGTTCATATGCGCATATTGCGCTGATATTTGCTTTAGTACCTGCAACCGCAGTAGTAATCTCCGAGAGTAAGCCGGTCTTGTTCGGTATGGTAAAGCTAAGCTGTTTTACCCTTTTTGCCTTTGCCATATATATATCCCTCCCTGGTCTTACCTATAATTGTACTCTCAATTTATTGATAAATACAAATGCGACTCTTCACTATTGCCAGGTAGAGAAAAGCATTTGGTAATTCCTAAATAGTTAACGACCGCAGCGATGCTGAAAATATTGCACGGCTGCTTATTAATTCGACATTTAAGAACCCGTATCTTAAAAAAATCCCTTATTGAAGGCCCTTTAACAAATCAAATTCTGGCATACAATTTGCACCTATTTAATCAGGGATACTCCATCCCGCGGGAGAGTTTTATGGAAGCCGGCACAAAAAGGTCTCTGGAGCTGACGACGCTCTATGAAGTCAGCAAACTCTTGACCTCCACTTTCAACCTGGACCAGTCACTCACTTCGGTCGTGAACGTGCTCGACAAGTTTCTCGGCATGCGCTACGGTACCATCGTGCTTCAGGATAAAGAGACTAAAGCGCTCGACACCGTGGTTTCGCTCGGCGTCGACAAGAAACGCCACGTAAAGTTCAAATCGGGAGAGGGGATAATCGGGAAGGTGTTCAAGACGGGGTCGCCCATAGTAGTCACGGACATACGCGACGAGCCTTCGTTATGGAAAGGTATGAAGCTCGATGACGCTGTCCTGACCAAGTTCTCCCTGCTGTGTATTCCGATTAAATCCCATATGGGCACGTTAGGCACGCTGAGCGTGATTTATTGCCGGAGCGAGCAATCCGTATCGATTAACGAAGCGCTTTCGCTTCTGACGATGATGGGATCGCTGATGGGGCAGGCGATAGAGATAAGCACAAAGGTCAACGAGGAAAAGGCGAGACTCAGAGAAGAAAAGATGTACCTCCAGCAGGAGCTCGCGAGCATGCACCGTATAGACAATATGGTCGGACAAAGCGAAATTATGCAGGAGACATTCGAGACCATCAAACGCGTCGCGCTCAGCAGCGCTACAGTCTTAATCAGGGGGGAGAGCGGGACCGGGAAAGAGCTCGTGGCAAGGGCTATACACTACAATAGTCCGAGAGTCGACGGCCC
>Ga0187893_10014385_pt1 | contig 10805 bp, 9 predicted proteins | sample MA1701074metaG_FD_139574 | JGI IMG/M metagenome (GOLD analysis project Ga0187893, IMG submission 139574) | White microbial mat communities from a basaltic lava cave in the Kipuka Kanohina Cave System on the Island of Hawaii, USA - MA170107-4 metaG ...
CGTCCACCTGGCCGTGGCAGACCTCGGCGCCCGCCGTGCGCGGCTGCGCTGGGTCGTCACCGAGCCGGTCGCCCTCACCACCCCAGTGGCGAACGCGCTGCGCGGCGCATTGGGCGCGGCGCTGCACGAGGCTGGTGCGGCGAAGGCGTACGCGCTCGCCTGGGATGAGGCGACGCCACCTGCCCTATGGTTCCAAGGTTGGTACGGCGCCCGACTCGACGCGGGCATGCACCTGGAGGCCGACCTTGCGCTGCTCGGGGTGTGCGGCGACCACTGGCCCGCGCTGCTCGCGGGCCTCGGCTCGCTGAGCGTGGCCGGGGGACGGCTGCGGCTGCAACAGGTCGGCTGGCAGGCCGGTGCGGCGGGCTGGGACTGGCCGGCGGGAGCGCCGCTGAGTTCTCCGCCGGTGACCGGGTCTGGCCCGGTAGTCGTGGAGGCGGTCGCTCCCCTGCAGCTCAAGCAGCGTGGAGACCCGCTGCTGGCGGCGCCGCCCCTCAAGATCCTTGTCCACTCCGCGGGTGATCGGCTCCGCAAGCTTCACGACCGTTGGTGCGGCGGCGACCCGGATCTCTCCGCGGCTGTGGGGACGCTCGTCCGGGCCAGCTCCGCCATCCCACGCGAGCTGACGCCGACCACGGTTGTCCAGGCTGCGAGGAACCGTGGTCCTCAGATGTTCCAAGGCATTGTCGGCGCCTGGCGATATGACGACTGCGGTCCCGCGGCGGGGTTGCTCGGGGTCGGGCAGCTACTCGGTGTAGGCAAGGGCACCGCGTTCGGGTGCGGGGCGCTACGGCTGGGAGGCGAATCGTGGACCTGTTGATCGACACGAAAGGCGCGGCCCTGCGGAAGCGGCGGGACCGCCTCGTCGTGGCGGTCGAAGGGCGGCGTGACGAGTACGCGATCTCCGACGTCGACCAGGTCGTGCTCGGCCCCGGCGTCTCGGTGACGTCCGACGCGCTGCTGCTAGCCGCCGAGCACGGCACCGACGTCGTGGTCACCGACTGGCGTGAGGACCCGCGAGGCCGTCTCGTCACCGGCGCGCTGATGGGCGCGGCGCTCACGAAGCGTCACCAGCTGGCCGCCCTGCATGACCCGCGCGGCGTGAGGATCGCCTGGGAGCTGGCGAAGGCGAAATGCCGGAACCAAGCGAACCTGCTATCCAGGGTCGACCGCGATCGCCCTGATCCTCGGGTGCAAGAAGCGGTGAGGCGGATCCGGGCGACGGTGACGGCGTTCGACCCCTCGGGCGCGTCATCGGTCGCCGAGGTGCGGCCAGGCATCTTCGCCGCCGAGGGAGGAGCCGGCCGGCTCTACATGGAGGCGCTCGGCCTGGTGCTGCCCGCCGAGCTGGGGTTCCACGGGCGGAACCGGCGTCCGCCGCGGGACGTGGTCAACGCGGCGCTGTCCTACGGCTACGGGATCTTGCACAGCCAGGTCCAACGCGCGTTGTTCCTGGTAGGGCTCGAGCCTTCGATGGGGTTCCTGCACGTCGACCGGTGGGGCCGATCGTCGTTGACGCTCGACGCGATGGAGATATTCCGCCAGCCCCTGATCGACCGCGCGGTCCTGACGCTGGCCCGCCGCGGCCAGCTCCGTCCCGACGAGCATACGGAGCCGCACGGCCCTGGGCTCTACCTGTCAGCGGACGGTCGGCGCCTCGTCGCCGGCCAGGTGTTCGAGCGCCTCGCGGCGACGTTCACCTACCGGGCACAGACCGTGACGTGGAAGCAGGCGATCGTGTTGGAAGCCCGCGCGATCGCCAGCTACCTACTCGGCCACCGCTCCCTGTACCGCGCCTATATCCACCGGTGGGCATGACGATGAAACTGCTCGTGATCTATGACGTGACCGACGACCGCCTGCGCACCGAGGTGTCCGAGACCTGCCGCGACTTCGGTCTCGGCCGGGTCCAGTACTCCTGCTTCGCCGGGGACCTTTCGCGCAATCGCCGCCAGATGCTCGAGATCCGCCTCCGTGCCCTGCTCGGCCGGGGCGCCTCGGTCCCTACCGACGCCATCTACACCTTGCCGTTGTGCCATGCCTGTTTCGACGACAAGACGCTGCTCGGCTTCCAGGCGCGCTTCCCGGACAAGCGCCACGATCATCTCGTGGTGATCTGATCATGGATTGGCAGGGGTTCTGGTCGGTGTCCGACATCCTCAACCACCTGTACTGCGGGCGGATCACCTGGTGGTGGCACGTGATGGGCGTCCCCCAGCGCGGCACGGTAAAGACCGAGGACGGCCAACGTGCCCACCAGGACTGGTCCCGCCGCGAGGCGCAGCGCCGCTATCAAGGCGACGACCTGCGGGTCCGCCGTAAACTGCTCGGCCTGCGATTGGTGCACGAGCCGTTGTGGCTGCAGGGCACGCTCGACGCCCTCGTCACCGACCAGGACCACCTGCTGCCCTGGGACATCAAGAACACCACCGAGCCGGCGGATCCCTGGCCTGGCCAGGTCGTGCAGATGAGCGCCTACAGCCTGCTCCTTGAGCACGCCCTGCACGCCCCGCCCGTCCCTTTCGGCGTGGTCCACTACCTCAAGAGCAACACCACCGCCCGCATCCCGGTCACCGACGCCCTCCGCCAACACATCCACGCCCTCCTCGCCGACATGAACACCCTCCGCGCCACCGAGCACATGCCTCCCCGCGCACCCCCCACCAAATGCCGCGACTGCGTCTACGCCAAACTCTGCGTGTAACCTTCCCCCGTGGCCAACCCCCCACCGCTCCATGAAAACTCCACAGTGACCACAGAACCCCCAAACCACACCCTCGTATTTCCCCAGCCCACAGCCACAAACCGACAGCGGTCTCAACGCCCTCCCCGCCAGATAGGGGATTGAAGCGCCAACCCCGGAGGCGGGTGGGGTGACGATCACGCGCGGTCTCAACGCCCTCCCCGCCAGATAGGGGATTGAAGCAGGCCACCGTCGCCCGCCTCGAATCCGAGCTGCGGGAGTCTCAACGCCCTCCCCGCCAGATAGGGGATTGAAGCGACCCGAAGGTCTACGCCCGCCACCTGCACCGGCTACGCGCGGTCTCAACGCCCTCCCCGCCAGATAGGGGATTGAAGCAGCAGCGCGGCGGCACCCATCGCCACCCACGATGCGACGTCTCAACGCCCTCCCCGCCAGATAGGGGATTGAAGCACGATGCGAGCCCGGGCGTACGGGCTCATCGGGCTGGTCGTCTCAACGCCCTCCCCGCCAGATAGGGGATTGAAGCAGAGAACCCCCCAGAGTCGAGGATCCACGCCTCGGCCGTCTCAACGCCCTCCCCGCCAGATAGGGGATTGAAGCTACGTCCCACATTTTGACCGCCGCGATCGCCCCGGCTGTCTCAACGCCCTCCCCGCCAGATAGGGGATTGAAGCGACGGGTGGGACAGCGACGGCGCCGCCTACGTCATCGGTCTCAACGCCCTCCCCGCCAGATAGGGGATTGAAGCCCCAAGAGGCAGGCTCGCCCGACAGCCGAAGAGGCCGGTCTCAACGCCCTCCCCGCCAGATAGGGGATTGAAGCGCGGGGCACGTTCGGGGGGGCGGGCAACGCGGGAAGTCTCAACGCCCTCCCCGCCAGATAGGGGATTGAAGCATTGGTCGGTGGCCGAGGACGCGTACCGCGTCGCTCACGGTCTCAACGCCCTCCCCGCCAGATAGGGGATTGAAGCACGAGAGGCGCGCTCGCCGTAGCGCTTGCGTTGATGGGTCTCAACGCCCTCCCCGCCAGATAGGGGATTGAAGCCCCTTCGGGTGCACCCGGTGTGCCCCTGAACCCTTCGCTCGTCTCAACGCCCTCCCCGCCAGATAGGGGATTGAAGCACGTTCGTCTGGGACACCCACGTCAACGTCGAGAAGCTGTCTCAACGCCCTCCCCGCCAGATAGGGGATTGAAGCGCCGCTTCCGGCGAAACGTCCGTCATCCCGCTCGGCGTCTCAACGCCCTCCCCGCCAGATAGGGGATTGAAGCTAAAGGATCATCGCCTCGGACGGGTCCCCGGTCACCGGTCTCAACGCCCTCCCCGCCAGATAGGGGATTGAAGCCGCGCCGCCGCCCGCGGGACTCACACCGCTGTCGCGGTCTCAACGCCCTCCCCGCCAGATAGGGGATTGAAGCTCGCCTCCACGCTGGAATACCCTGAGTTTGATCGACCCGTCTCAACGCCCTCCCCGCCAGATAGGGGATTGAAGCACGGACGGGCGGTCTTTGGGGGGCCACACCCGCGCCTGTCTCAACGCCCTCCCCGCCAGATAGGGGATTGAAGCGGAAGAAAAAGTACGGGAATGGGCGAGGGTATGCGTGGTCTCAACGCCCTCCCCGCCAGATAGGGGATTGAAGCTCTGCTTTGTACTGCCCGTCGTTTTGCGACGGTCGTACGTCTCAACGCCCTCCCCGCCAGATAGGGGATTGAAGCAGCAGGCCCATCGGAGTGCCCTTAGCCTCGCTGGCGAGTCTCAACGCCCTCCCCGCCAGATAGGGGATTGAAGCACCACATGGTCCGTAAGGTCCCCCGTCTCGCTGGCCGTCTCAACGCCCTCCCCGCCAGATAGGGGATTGAAGCAAGACCGCCACGCCAGCGCTGGCGACCGCCTGGGCGGCGTCTCAACGCCCTCCCCGCCAGATAGGGGATTGAAGCGCGATGTCCGCTTTCGACTCGACGCGGATCCCCCGCGTCTCAACGCCCTCCCCGCCAGATAGGGGATTGAAGCGTTAACATCCCCGAGACTGCCGCGCCTAACGTCGGCAGTCTCAACGCCCTCCCCGCCAGATAGGGGATTGAAGCCTTGCGTTGAACAGCGCGGCGTGCGGGCCGGATGCGTATCTCAAACCCGCCCCGTTAGGGCTCCTCTGTTACCGGGACCTTTACAGTTGTGACAAGTTCACATGCTGTGACCGGTTTCACGCTGCGTGAACAAGCGCAAGTTGTGTGCTGGATGTGCGCCGTATATGGCGCACATCCAGCACACAACTCCTCCATGCCCGAAACCCGCTAGCCCCGTCTTCCGCACATGCGTTTCGTTCGGGATGGCGGTGGATCGTGGACCATTCGGTTTGCGCGCGTACGCGCCAAAATGGCAGGCCAACAGCCAGCCGAGGAGCCACGGCCCACCTCGGTCCCGGTTTTGCGCGCAGGCGCGCAACTCCAGGCGCTCCAGCGCCCGCCCGGTGTGGGCCGTGGGCGGGCCAGTGGGACGAGATGCCCCCCGAACTCCGACTTTGGGGGGCATGCTCCCCTAAGTCGGAGTTCGGGGTCTGAGTTGGCGGGATGGCCTACGGCCCGCCATGTGCGGAACACCCGGCCAGTGAGGGCTTCGCCCTCGGACCCCCAAGCCCGCGCGGTGATCCGGACGGCCCTGGCCACTGACCGGCTAGCGGGTTTCGGACATCCAGCACACAACTTGCGCCCTTGTTCACGCAGCGTGAAACCGGTCACAGCATGTGAACTTGACACAACTATAAGACCTCGACAACAGAGGAGCCCTAGCCGGTCAGAGGCCGTCCGGAGCACCACGCGGGCTCGGGGGTCCGAGGGCGAAGCCCTCACTAGATGAGGGATTGAAGTCGTGTGAGGTCGTAGAATGCGTCAGGGCTGACTGTTGGCGCGGCTCAAGGCTTTCACCGTCAGATAGCGGACTTAAGTTTCACCAATGGCGCTGATGGCTGAGACAGGAATATCCTGGATGCCTGAGTTCCGCACTCAGGGGTGCTCCATCCTGGGGCATCGTAAGGTCTCAGGTTCGGCGTGAGCCCGTGCGGGGACGGGCTCACGTGCTGTGGGCGGTTTCAACGGTTGGAGGGTCTCGTCGGTTGGGACGCGGTTGGGTGGGAGTGTGGTGACGAGGAGTTCAGTGCGGTCGCCGCGACCGGGTCCGCTGGATGCTGAGTAGCGCAGGTGGACCAAGCGCTTGGAAAGGCGCCACTCACGAACGCCGAGCAGGGTCTTGCTCTCGTGGTTGGGGGTCATGCGGCCGTGGGCGTACAACCGGGCGTCATCCGTGAGGAGGGGATGGTGGTCGTAGGACAGCACCCAGCGATAGGCCATTTGGGTCCGAAGATAGCCGGCGAGCCTGTAGTGCTCGTGCCCGTCGCGCCATCCGTCGGGTACTGAAGACGGGGCGAAGCTGCGCAGATACAGGCGTGTCGATTTGTCGAGGTAGGGCGGGTCCAAGTAGACGAGGACGTGGTCTCTTGGGATCGGCGGGTAGAGTTCGGCGATATCCGCGATCGTGGCCGACCAGTCCTTGCACCACACGTCGACGAGGCGCCCGGTCCGGTAGAGGTCCCCGGCGTAACGCAAACGCCGCTCTATGGATTGCTTCGTGAAACGGCAGCCGATCTTGTGCTCGGAGCGTTGGGCGCGACCGCCGATCGGGCCCGCGCGGCCGTGGAGGATGCCCGAGAAGGTCGTCCGGTTTAAGAACAGGCATTTGACGGCCGCCTCGCGGTCGTCGCAACCGGAGGGCTGGTAGGTGCGCCAATAGTCCCAGCGCTCGAGGGTGACCGGCTCGTCCCACATGCGGTCGACGAGCCAGTCGGTGTCGGCGGCAGCGACCTGCCAGAACCGCGCGACCAGAGGATCCGCGTCCGAGATCAACGCGCGCCTCACGGTGCCGTTGCCCACGAGGCGCAGGCTGGTGGACGCGCCTCCCGCGAACGGCTCGACGAACAGCTCCGGCCGGCCGAGCGTCGTCACGTTGGCCTCGACCAGCCGAGCGATCACAGGGGTGAGGCCGCTCTTGGCGCCTGGGTAGCGCAGCGGGCTCTGATAGCGCATCCCCGCCATCCGTGGCTCGGGTAGCGGTGGGAGGGACGCCTGCAGCGGCGCGGGACCCCGCAAGGCGCGAGGCGCGGACGCCACGGGAAACAGTGCGGGCGCCGAGATCATGGGAACGAAACGTAACCCATCGAGACGAGGGAACCGCATATCTGACGCAGGCGGCCTTATGGATCGCCCAAGCCGAGCTTTCGGCGGGCGACGAGCCGCAGCACGTCGGTGCCGACGCCGATCGGGTAGGCGGCGACGCCGTGGGCGAGCGCGACGGGAATGATGCCGTCGGAATACATCGACGAGCCGGTCCGGTCGATGACGTCGAGGATCGCCGGCAGGGTGGGGTACGCCTCGATGTCAGGTTGCCCGCCGTGGTCGTCGTACGGAGGACCACAGGCGGGTGGGACGGTAAGGACGACGACTCGGCCGTCCCGCGCGCGATAGAAGAACTTTCGCCCCCAGTACGTCTCCGACCCGTACGCCCGCGGGCGTGGGGCGTGCGTGATATGACCGATGAGGTCAGCGTCCACGACCAGCAGCTCGCCGGGCGCGAGCGCGTCGTGCCGTGCCAGGGATCGTGCGTAGTCGACGAAGGTGCCGGTCTTTTCGATACCGCATACGTACGGCGCGATCCCGCGGGTACTTGTCCCGACTGCTTGCACGTAGTCGAGCGCGCGAGCCCGTAGTTTCGCCGGGGGGCCGAACACGGCGAGCGGGCCGTCGACGATGAACAGGGTGCTGGTGAGCAGGTCGTCGCGCCGCTGGCCCCACAGCAGCGTGAGGAGGCCGATCATCACGAGCAGCTCGATCGACTGCATCAAGCGCCCGAGCGGCTCCTCGTTGCTGCCGTCCTCGACGACGTCCTCGTGGATTCGCAGGACGTCCGTCGGGAACAGCCGCTCACCGCACGAGGGGCAGTCCACGCCCGCTGGCGGGACCGCGGCGTCACGGGATCCGCATGAGGCGCAGGCCACCGGCAGGGTTCCCGTGGGCGCTCCCGGGCGGCCGTGAAGCAGGGTGAGCAGGTCGAGCAGCGTCTGGTTGAGCCCGTTGACGTCGACCCGCTTCGTGCGAAAGATGCGGTCGATACTCTCACGCCACGAGCGTCCCAGGCTGATCCCAGGGCGCAGGTAGGCGCCAGCGACCGGCATGTCGAGAGCGACGAGTGCCCGGTTGTACGCCCGGCGGAGGGCCACCGGGTCGACGAATAGCTCCTCGCGCTGGGCCTCAAGGGCATCGAGGTCCAGGTAGACGGCCGCTGCCTGAACGTAGCCATAGCGCACCGAGGGCAGGCCGGGGCGCGCCTCGACGACGGTCTTGGACCCGTCCACCGCGATCACCGCGTGCAGCCGCTCCGAGCCCGGGGGAAGCGCCACGCTGGAACGCGAGCGGACCTTCTCGTGAAGCCATGTGAGATCGCGCACCTGCTCGGCTGGCACGTAGAACTCGGCACGCTCGGCCATGGCCCGGACCGCCGCGGCGGCATGGCCGGTCCGTGACGCCCGCTCGTACGAGCCGGTGCGGGTGACGTACGGCACGTCAGCGTCCCGGGGGAGCCTGAAGAGGCGGCGCCCCGGCCGCGGCGCGTGCCTCGTTGACGAGGCTCAGGCCGTAGCGGTCGATCTGGACGGGGATGATGTAGGGCGAGGACATCGTCTTTAGCCTGACGTACCCCTTGTCCTCGGCCTTGACGATCGAGGCGGCGTGCGCCTTGAAGTCGTAGAACCGTGACAGCTCGACGATCTCCTTGGTGTTGTTCAAATGGGCGACGACCCAGTTCTTCGTGTTGGCGAGTACCTGGTGAGCCACGCCGGTCACCTCCTGAGTGGCATAGATCAGCCCGATCCGCAGCTTGGAGGCTTCTTTGGCCAGCTTGACCCAGACACCGGTGCCGTGCCGGTAGGAGTCGGCGCCGAACAGGTTGTGCGCCTCCTCCACGACGATTTGGACTCGTGGAACATCTCTTCCCCTCGTGAACTCCCCGAGCTGCTGGTCGATCACGTGGGCGACGACCTGCTCGGACAAGGGCGCGACGATGTCCGTATGCCCGAGGTGAAGGTCGACGACGACGATGCGCCCGGCGAGCAGCTCGGCGTAGATCTCCCGCCGGAAATCGCGGGGTGGAGTCCGGCGAGTGGAACCCACGCAATGGTTTGAGCTTGACGTAACCACTGACGGGGCGGTTCTGCGAGCGCTGAGTGAGCAGCGGTATCGCGGACTGGCAAGGGTCGTTGTCGCGCCAGCTGTCGACCCGCTGTTGCGCCATGCCGCCCAGATCGTCCGATGAGAGGAACTCGGCGACGTCGACGATCCGTTCGCGATTGACACCGATCGCCCCGCCGCTCCGGCGAGGGGCGAACGAGCCCGGCAGGGCGGCGCCGAGATCGCTGGCAAGGTCCTGCTTGATGGAGACCCATACCCGGAACGGAAACTGCGGGTCCGCGAGGTCGCGAGCCGGCGGCTCGAAGCCTGCTCGTATCAGCGCCGCATAGAGCAAGAGGCGGCCACGTTCAGCGTGCAGGCGGCGGCGCCGAGCGTCGGTCTCGGTGTCGGTCGGCAGGGGCGCGCCGATGAAATCGGCCCCGGCGAAGGCTTTCACGTACGCTCCGGTGTCGCTTGAGAGCACGACCTTCACCTGCTGTTGGACTGCCTCGATCTGTTCCGGGTCGAAGAAGTTGATCCCCAGCGGCTTGACGTGGGGGTGCGCCGGGTCGGCGGGCCCGTAGCGGTAGAGGCTGACGTGATCGGGGCCGATGGCGGCCAGTTCGGTGCCGTCTTGGACGTTCGGGTTCGCGTACTCGCCCTGTGGATCGAAGATCAGCTGCCCGATCGGCCGCCCTCCCGAACGGCGCGCCCGCTCGGAGACGATGAACGTGCGAGCGGCGATGGTCTTCATCGTGTTCGACTTGCCCATCCGGGTCATGCCGAACATCCCTGTCTTGTGGCCGATGAAGTCGTGGACGTTGACGAGGACCGGGGCGTCCGCCTGCCGAGCCGCCATCGCCCGGCGGCGGGTCGAGGAGTAGCGCACGGCGCCGATGCGGACACGATCGACGGGATCGCCGGGGGCCGGCTTGAGGAACGAGGCGATGAAGGACAACCCATCGCCGATCGCCTTGTACACGTGGTAGGTGCGGGTGGCATAGAAGTTGTCCACATCGTGGCCCCACTCCAACCGGACTTGGCCGTCGGGGCTGTCCTCGTAGAACGTGCCGAGGATCAGGCAGTCCAGCCCCGTGAACGACACCCGGTTCTTCGTGTACGGGTCGAGGCCGTCGAAGTCGAGTACCGCTGAGGGGCTTGGTCCCGCCGAAGACGACAGGGCATCGCGCAGCGCCTCCTCCCGGACCGCATGCAGCTCGTTCTCCATCGACAGCGATGCCGTACCCTCGACCCGCAGCAGCAAGACCTCATCATCGTCGCCTTCCGGCTGGGAAACCTCCCGTGCGGTGGCGAGCAGGAAACAGAACGGTGGGATCCCTCCCGCCTCGTGCTTCCAGCGATCGTGGGTGAGCACGACCGCGCGCTCGAAGTCCATACGGTGTATCCCGCCCACGCGTATAGCCCGTGACGGGTCGAGCAGCTCCTGTTGCAGCAGCTTGCCGACCCCCACGCCCGGGATCAGGTCCGACATGCGTCGATCACCTCACGATGCGCCTGCTATATGGCCCAGCCCAGTGTGCCCGAGAGGTGTGACAGTCGGGTCAGACCTCATTGCGGGCGATGGGTCATTGCGGGTACCTGACACGGCGACCTGCCGTTGCCGAAAGGAGACGTGCGCGCATGGGTGGCCAGACGGATGCGGGCAGTCCGGGTTGAGCGCCGTGACCCGGGAGCGGCTGGAGGGGGAGCGGGCCGCGCTGCTCAGGAGAGAACAATTTTGGTGCTCGTAAAGCGCAGGTCACGGGTCCGATTCCCGTCCCCGGCTCGAAGCGAAAGCGCAGGAGCAACCGAACTGCTGGAGGGCTGGCTCGCGCCATCGCCACCAAGATCGCCCAGAAGATTCATTCGCCCGTACTTCCCTGCATCCGC
>Ga0187893_10014386_pt1 | contig 10804 bp, 8 predicted proteins | sample MA1701074metaG_FD_139574 | JGI IMG/M metagenome (GOLD analysis project Ga0187893, IMG submission 139574) | White microbial mat communities from a basaltic lava cave in the Kipuka Kanohina Cave System on the Island of Hawaii, USA - MA170107-4 metaG ...
CCACTGGCCGAGCGGCCAGATCGACAAGCTCCAAGGATTGATGGCGGACGCTTACTTTCAAATCAAGGAGGGTGAAGGTCTGGTCCGCCCGCGCCACTGAGGACCGTTTTCGAAATGTTTTCATCAGGCCAAAGGAAAACAGGCATGTACAAACTTCTGGCCTTGCTGCGATTGAGCCTCGCAAGTTTGGCAGCCGTTGTCGAGAATCCGTGTGAGCGGATCAGGGCGGTTGTTAGCTACCCGCAACTCTCATTGCTGCGTCGGCCGCTTGCTCACTGGCGGTCGAAAGCCACGGCTGCATGAAGTTTGTATTCTCGTGGGGATGCGTGAACTAGCTTGCGGAAGACCAGACCGAAATAGCTTTGGTCGCAGAACCCAACTGCCTGGCTTACTTCCGCGATAGGCAAGTCGGTTGTGGTGAGAAGAACCTCAGCCTTGGCGATCCGGAAATGGTTAAGGTACGACACGAACGCCTGACCCGTTACGCGCTTGAAGAATTTCATGAAATGTGACTTGCTCAAACAAACGATCGAAGCGGCATCTTCAACGGTGATCGGTTCGCTGTAATGTCCATCGATATACTCGAACAAAGGACGCAGACGGTCGATACTTTCCCGCTTGCGATAGAACACATCTCTTGTGCCGTGGTGGCCTGCATAGTGTTTCACTAACAACACCATGATCATCTTCAGGTAGGTTTTTGCGGCGAGCCTGCCCAGGGGAGAAGATGCCGGCAATTCGGCCTGGATGCGTTTCATCAAGCCAAAGACCTCCGCCGGAACGCCCGTTTTTGACGGCACCAGGTGCGGGAACCTGGAATCCTGCACGAGGAACGGCATAAGGTATTCCACGTTTTCGCCAGAGGCCCCATTAGCGCGAATGAGATCGGGCATAAAGTAAAGCAGGGCTGCCTTGATTCGTGAACGATGGAACTCGCGCATGCGATGGTATTGGCTGCCGCTGATGACGAGTAGGTCACCTTCTTTGACGGAAAAGAAGCGGTCCTGAACCTGATACACGGCCTCTCCGGAATCCACATACAGCAACTCGAAGTAGTCGTGACGTGTCAGTCGAATGTTGTTTCGCCGAGCGAGAACGAAGAAACGCACGTCCAAAGGAAACATTGGGTCAAAGGGCCACTGGTGAATGCCTTCTGCATTGATTTGGGGCTCGACGATGGGGTAAACATCTTCCCAGTCGATTCGAGAAGAGATGCGGCGCGCGGGCATCCCTTTGAGAGGGAGCTCTAGCAGAGGTTTCGTCGCGTGAGAGACTAGAGGCATAGCTGAGTCTTCCTGCCACTAATGCCCTTTTGGACAGATGCACGATAGTGTAGCTGCACTGGAACGCTCTCGTCAATTTGTGTTGCAACCCGCGAAGGTCAGGAGAAACAGCCTGGGGAGCGGATTGTGACAGTTCGCAGCACCATCTTGCATTGGGGGCTGAATCACTTTCCCGGGTGGTCTACCTCAGACCTTGGAATCCTGAGAAATCCTCGAGCGAATCAGCGTGAGTCCTAACAACGCACTCGCAAACGTATTGGCTCGCCTGTTCCCCGTGCTGAAGGGCATCAAGAAGCCTATTCCTGACAAACAGTCTCGCTCAACGCGCTCGCTGCGAAGGCAAGGAGCCCTTTCGCAAAGGATTGGCAGCTGCGTGACTCTTTCCTGTCTATTCACGGCGCCGACTGCCGTGTCAGCGGAACCAATCAAGCTCCATCCGGACAACCCCCACTACTTCCTTTTCCGCGACCAGTCGGCCATTCTCATCACGTCGGGAGAACACTACGGGGCAGTTCTGAACTTGAATTTCAACTACGTGCGTTATCTCGATGTGCTTCAGGGCCACGCCTTCAACTTGACTCGGATCTTCTCTGGCACCTACCGTGAGGTGAAGGGCTCATTCGGCATAACTGGCAACACGCTAGCCCCATCTCCCGGCAGTTATCTCTGCCCCTGGTTGCGCAGCTCGACTCCGGGCGCAACAGACGGGGGCAACGGAATCGTTGTGGAATTGACCCTCTTCTGCGCTATGTATGACGAGGAGGTCTGGCTGGCCAGCCCTATGAATGCCCCCAACAACATCAACGGCATCGGCAACGTGGGGAGGCATCGGGTGCACAGTGGCAAGGACAAACGTCTGCTCGCCGTGCAACAAGCCGTGGTACAGAAGATTGTCAGCGAGCTGAAGGACTTCGACAACCTCTACTACGAGGTCTGCAACGAGCCTTACGAGCGCGCGGGACTTGCGAAGGAGTGGAACGATCAGATCATTGCCGCGATCGTGGAGGCGGAAGCTTCCCTGCCTGTAAAACACTTGATCGCCCAGAACCTGGCTCGGGGTTCCGTGAAGACCTCCGATCTCAACGAGCAAATCTCGATCGTGAACTTTCACGCGGCCACGGTGGACAGCGTCAAGCAAAACTACGGTCTTAACAAGGTTATCGCCAACGACGAGACCGGCGGCTCCGACCACAGTGACCGCAAGTACCGCACCGACGGCTGGAGCTTCATTCTGGCAGGCGGAGCAGTTTACAGTCACCTCGATTTTTCCTTCACGCCCGATCGGGAAGACGGCACGGCGTTGCCCCTGCCGCAGAGAACGCCCGGTGGTGGTGGACCGGAGCTGCGCAAACAGCTTCAAATACTCAAGGAATTTGTCGAAGGGTTCGACTTCATCAAGATGGCTCCCAACGAATCCTTGATTAAGGAAAAGAAAATCCGAGAGAGCGCTACACGACTCGAAGCCAAGGCGACGGTGAGTGCGCTCACTCAAGTCGGGACGGCCTACGGCATCCACGTTAATGGTGGAATCCAAGCCGAGTTCGTACTCGATCTCCCGGCCGGTACCTATCAGATTGCGTGGATAAACACGAAGACTGGCAAGGTAGATCTGGCAGAGACCGCCAGTCACACCGGCGGGAACCGAACACTCGTCTCGCCACCCTACCTGGAAGACATCGCTTTGCGATTGAAACGCGTGAATGAGAGCGAGCAGTAATGCCTGCCCGTTGACGGAAGTCACCCTTAGTTCTTGCCTTCGAAGCCCCCGAGACAGCCGTTCTTTCGAACGCGACCGCACGCAATGGCTTGAATGACCAAATCTGGAAGAGGTGGGGTTCGAATCCGCGCGGCTCTTACATCCTTCGCTAGGCTATCTTCATCGTATACTCAAAGAACAAGCACATGGCTGGGTGCGGGATGCGGCCAATGCGAATGTATCGGCTCGTCGGGCTTCTTATATTGATTTCCAGTCTCGGGGCTTCTGTCGGATGGCTTCCAAGGTTCCGTGCAGACGACCTAAAGAGGGCCCGAGCCAAGAGCGCACAACCTGACGAGAAGACATCGGAGTTCACGTTCAAGGTCAGGGTCAATACGGTGGTTGTTCCTGTAAAGGTTACGGATGCAGAAGGGAAGCCAGTTCGAGACCTGACCGCGGAAGATTTTAAGATCCAAGAAGACGGCAAGGTTCAAGCAATTCAAACCTTCGCGGTTGAGGATTTCAAAGGCTACTCGACAAAGAGCCACGACACTGCAAACGATCGACTGCCCCAATCAGCTTCGGCTCCCGAGGTCCTACCCAAGAGGTTATTAAGCTACTGATCGATGACGTTACAGAAGCCTCTCCACAGGACGTTCTCTTCGCGAGCAAGGCTCTTGAGCAATTGATGACAAATAGCTTTCAGGCAGGTGATCAACTTTCGTTTGCCACCACGTCAGGTAGCGCCGAAATTCCGTTCACCACCGATACCAACGGCCTCGCCGCCAAAGCTTCGACGCTCTACAGGAAGATGCAATTGAAAGGAGAGCGACGCCTTGATTGCCCTCCTCTCACCGACTATCAGGCGCAAATGATCAGCACGGATCGGGACCCTGAAGCCTTGGCCTTGGCGATTGCTGACGCTATCGAGTGCACCGGAATCCGACACGCACCGACCGCAGAAAGGTTGGCTCGGTCTACGGCTCAGGCACAGTTTGGAGAAACTCGCCTCCGCAATCGCAATTTGCTGGATGCCGTCGAGCAGCATGCGAAAGCGTTGAGACACTTGGAAGGTGGTAACTTCATCATGCTATTGTCCGGGGGATTCTTGTCCCACGAACTGCGCGCCGAGCTTGAGAATGTGGTTGATGCCTCGTTGCGAAGCGGCGTCGTGATTCATACGATAGACATTCGAGGTCTTTACACGACCAATTTCGGAGCGAGCGAAAGAGGAGGCGGTAATCCGGTGAGACTCAGGTTGCGAAGTAACGAAATGAGCCTCAAGCAAGACCCACTCAATCAGCTAGCCAACGAAACCGGCGGTGTTTTCTTTCACAACAACAACGACCTTTTAGCGGGACTCCGGCAGATTGTCGAGAGCGAATCTCATCGCTACATACTGACCTACTCTTCTCCCGCTCGTCCAGCGGATGGCCGCTATCACAAGATCACGGTGGAAGTGGTTCGGCCGGGGACAAGTCTGAAATACCGCGAAGGCTACTATGGTCAAAAGGAACAACTGACTTACGAGCGGCAAAACAAGAAAGACCTCTTGGAGGCACTGCAGTCTGCGGTTGAGTTCAATGAAATTCCGATTCAGCTTTCCTACGAATATTTGCGAACCGATGCAGGTAGCTTCGAATTGGAGCTGGATAGCCGCGTAGCGATCACCAAGATCCCTTTCGTGGACGAAGAGCAACGAAGAAAGAATGTGATTCATCTGGTGGTTGTTGTCTTCGATGAGAATGATTCGTATGTCACGGGTTTGGAAAAAACCATCGCACTCAGGTTGACAGACGCTGGCTATGAAGCACTTCGCCGACAAGGGTTGCTTTCGAAAGCAGCCTTCAACGTCCCACCGGGGCGCTACAAGATCAAAGCAGCCGTCCGAGAAAGTATTCGACAGCAGATGGGGTCACTGCAGAAGACCATCGAAGTGCGATAGCTCGTTTTCTCAGAAAGCTCGTTGCTCGACGAGTCTGGAATGAGGTGGTGAGATGAGCCAATCAATCATGAAAGGCAATCGTCAGAAGAGTCTTTTCGTGCTGTGCCTACAGCTTTGGTTCGCCAGTTTTTTCAGCGGATGGTGTCCCGAAGGTTTGGCAGAGCCCGCTCAAAGCGAAACTCTCAGAGTGAACGTGGACCTGATAACCGTCGAAGTGGCTGCGAAAGACAAGCAGGGACGGCCTGTGTCGGGCCTTCAAAAGGGAGATTTCAAACTCTCGGTTGACGGCAAGGAACAGCAGATCCTCACTGCCGATGAAGTGAAGTTCGATGGCAGTTTGGAAGGGAATCGTCCAGGCCAGGTATTCCTCATCCTCTTCGATGATACGCTCGCTCCCACCGCCCAGCTCCGGACAACGCGAGAACTGGCGGAAACCTTTGTTGGCCGGCACATGAAGCGTAATGATCTGGCTGCCGTTGTTGTTAATGGAAGTCAGGTGACTGTTTTCCAGAACTTCACCGGCGAAACCTCAAAAATCGTAGAGGCCATCAGGAAATCAGGACAGACGATTGGCATGAGGCCGCCTGAACTTTCTAGTCTGGGCACGGAGGGATCTGCTTCAGGCGGCGATCCGATCTCGCGCCAACAGCCCAGAAACCCAAGTGGACTTGCCGCAGCAAACCTGTCGCGTACCTTGAGCTATCTGACCACGTCGATGATGCGAGTCAAAGGGCGCAAAGCAATTCTCGTTTTTTCTAATTCACCCGGGCCTGCACGTTCCCTCGTCAACCCGCAGGGCCAAGTCGAAGCACAGTATCAGGCCCAATTTGACCAGGGGATGGAGAGAGCTACCGAGGCGTCCAAACAATCGGTCGTTCCCATCTACGCAATTGATCTTCAGAAGAAACAGGACTGGAGTGACGATCTGAAGGAAATCGATGCGGAGCTTAGCAACTACTACGTCTTGGGATTCCAACCGATCAATCTGGATCCCAAGAGTAAGTCTCGTCGTTTAACTGTCACCACGGTTTCGAAGGGAGCGCAGCTCAAATACCCGCGTGAGCTGCAGGAGCTCGACTCGCGACAGCTTGCGGTGACGTCAAAGCGCGAAGAGGTCTTGACGACAGCTCTGGAGTCATCTACGCCTGTACATCAACTGCCAATCTCTCTGGCTGTTCCGTACTTTTATTCCTCTCCGGATCGGGTTCGTGTTGCATTTCAGCCCAGATTCAGTCTGGAGGTCTCAAGTTCAAAAAAGAGGGCGGACAACTGGTCTGTGCTCTGGATGTGATGGGACAAGCCTCCACTGAAAGCGGCGACATTGTGGCGCGATTTGCCGAGTTGTATCGCGCAGTTCGAGATGAAAAGAACCCTGATTCGGCGGCTTTCTATCAGAGAATGATGAAGCTGGCACCTGGAAAGTACACAATCAAACTCGCCATAGCAGACGACAACAAACAGGTTGGAAGTGCTGAACAAACGCTTGTTGTTCCCCGAATGATGTCCGGTAAGTTGGCGATGAGCAGCCTCGTGGTCACACAGCAGGCCACAGCGTTGCCCTCACTCATCGAGGACATTCAGTCGCAGTTGATGCAGGAAGACGACCCCTTGATCTACAAGTCTTATCAGGTGTCGGTTATTCCAGGTAGCAATCTCGACCGGGCAAAGCCAATGTTCATCTTTTACAGGCTCTACAATGTCGGAGATCAAGAGTCACAATACGATTTGGAGGCCAAGGCTCAGATCACGGACGCAAGAGGACAGACGAACGTCATCCCTTCCATACCGCTAAACCCAGTTGGGGTCCCTTCGGGCGACAGACAGGTTTCCATCGGCATCAGCATGCCTACAAGCGAACTCCTGCCTGGAAAGTATCGACTAAGACTCGAGACCATCGAGCGCAAGACACTCCAGTCTGTGTCGGGTGAAACCGAACTTGAGGTACGGTAATCACGTAATCCTGCCCTGCAACTCAGGGTGCCGCCCAAAACTAACGCAAGGGCGTCTGATTTCGAGCGGCTACATAGACCGCGAGCCTCAGACAGCCAAACCCGAGGCAATTCTGGGCTTCTGTCGCAATTACTCGCGAACAAGCCGATGGATCAAAGACGCGCCAATCCAGTGTCGACGCGGAATGACCTTGCAGGAGGAATGGATCGTGTGGCGGATATCGAAGGAAGATTCAAGCTGGGCTATGATCGCACTGTTGCCTACGCTGGCCACCCAGCCCGAGGACCTTCTCCGCTATCGCGCAGCACGAATTCTTATTCCGGACATACTTCCCTGCGCTAAGCCTTCCCCACGCGCCTCGACTGCTGTGCTTGCAGGTCTTGAACGGTCTTCTCAAGCTCCAGTACACGTTGCTCGTGGTCGTCCACTGCTACTGCTGTGGCGAGCGTCGCCTGTTTCTGCGCCTCGGCGGGAGAGACTTCCGACCCCGGTTTTGATTGGATCTGCTGAACGACAGCGGTGACAACGCCCACCGTCTGCTGCACGTCACCGGCGACTTGGCCGGGCTTGCCGGGGAGCGCGACCGCAGCGATAGCTGCTCCCTTATCCACGCCAGCGACAACTTTTTTCAATTTGGAAAAGAACCCCATTTTGTGAACCTCCTTTTCTGGCTAAATAACAGCAGAGACCTCTCTCGACCAGCACTGCAACATGGCGCGATCGCGGTGCCACTAAAGAAAGCGACAGAAGTAATTCGCCTGAACGTCGCTCCGTTGCGGCTGCCCCTTCACCCCCAGCCCCTCCCCGTGGGAGAGGGTGGCCGAAGGTGAAGTTTTGAGAAGCCTTCACGCGGTCGCGGAGGCCGGGTGAGAGTGCGATGGAATTAACGACCCGGTGTGTTTAGTAACTTGTGAATCTCGTTTCTCCCCCTTCAGATGAGCCTTGGCTACCCACGGCTCTTGGAACGTGTCGGGGCAGACGCCTTGCGTTTAGGTCGGTCCACAAGGTTGGCAAAGGGCCCTCCTGTTTCGAGGAGCTCAAACTTTGTCTCCTCAGGCGCACCCCTCATGGCGGACTCTGCCGGCTTGGCTTGCTTGAGGCCTTTGAAAATTCCCTTTTCAAACTCCATTTGCGCTGCTTGGAAACCAAACACCAGCGGGTTAGCACCTTCAAAGGTTATGTTTGAATCGCTGCTCCCTCCGGACTCGATGTGCACGGCGCCTCCTACAAGCTGCTGAACGGCCGGAATATCAACCTGAAGAGACGAGCCGTCGGATTGCGTAGCCTGGGTCTTGAACTTCTTGCTCTTCACGATGCTGGTGATGACGTACATTCTATCTTCGTCGAGTGCCTTTAAGATTCCACCGCCAACAGACGTATCCACCTTGCTTCCATTGAGGAACTTGTTCAATGCGAGCTGATTGACTTCCGAAACCAGCGCATCCTCAAATTCAAACGTCAAGCTACTGGCTCCTTTGTAGGCCGCGTCAAGTTTGAGTTTTGATCCGGTCATCGCCCCGACAATTCCACCGAGCAGGCTAAGGCCAACGTTGATATCGAGTGCCCGGCTCTTTTTCCCATTAATGAATGCAGCCTGACGGTCTGGCCCCATTGCCGGAAGAGTCTGCCCTCCGCTGAACAGGTCTGACAACTCGCCTAAGATCGTCAGATCGTTTCCCTGTTTTTCGACAACCTGAAGGGGGCGAATGCTTTCCCTTGGCAGTCTGACCACTGAGTAGGCAAATTCCTTGAGAAGCTGCAAGATTGGATCTGAGTTCCCCATGGTTTTCTCCTTTCGATGAATAGAAGCGGTGACTTTTGAACCTTACCCCTCGCCTATCTCAACGCCGCAGCTACAATCCTCGCCCGATTTGCTGAAACATGAGGGATTGATTTCGGAGCCGACTTCGACTGAATCAGCTCGATCATGCCGTAAAGTAGTTCCTTGTCTTCACTGGGCGCCGGAGCGCGTTCGATGTAGCGCCAAGTACCTCGGTAACTCCAGTTATTCTTAAAGCCGACTGGCAAGGAGCGGTATGTTCTCGAAAGTCCCCTGAGAGTCTCGCGGTAGCTACGTCTGCCCTGTAGGATCTCTGCTGCGAAGCGCAGAAAGCAAACGTTGACCGCGAGCATCGGCTCGGGCGACGCTTCCTGCAGCAGCACGTCGCTCATGGTTATGGCTTCAGCATAGCGGCCCGTGGTCACCAGGCACTCCACAAGGTTCGCCTTGATTCCAAGTGCATCGGCAGGATTGCCGTGCGACGAGAGCGAACTATACTGCTCGCAGGACTTTTGATAGTAACCTGGATCTTCAACGGCCAAGTACTCATGGTAAACAAAGCCTAACTGAAGCGTCGGCAGAATGCTCTCCGGGTAAAGAGTTTTCAACTTTTCAAACTGCCTCGCAGCCTCCTCAGGTTGGTCTTCCCTATTATAAGTCCCAAGAAGCAGCTCGTAAGCCCAGGGATAGTTCGGGTCACGGTGAATTGCGTTTAGTGCTGAGGCTCGAGCGTTCGTCACATCGCTCTTCTGAAAATGAATGTAGGCCAGCGTGGCCTGGCTTTCCGCATCACCGGACTTGTCTGCAACGGTTCGCATCACTGTCAAAGCGTTATCAAGATCGTTCTGATCCAGGTAGATCAGTCCCTGCATTCGGAGTGCCTGAGCATCGCCAGGCAGCAGAGCCAGCGCTCTCTCTATTTGGCTGAGCGCTCTATCGGGAGCCTTTTCCGACCGAAATCTCTTCGCCGTTTCAAGGTAAGCCGCTTGCAGTAATTCTCGAGCCCGCGAGCGACGCTGGCCGTTGGGCCCGTGTTGCTCATGTCTTACCAGAGCTTCTCCCTGTTGGATGACACTGTCAAACTGTCTTTGGTCGGAATAATGTTCCAACTTGCCCAGAGGGTCGAACCGTGAAGCCAATTCCTCGGCCATGGATCTGAGGTGGGGATCGAGCGATGAGTCATCCACTAGTTTAAGTAGCACGGAGAAAGCTGACTTGGCATCTTCAGCGATTTGATGAATTTGAGGTCCTGCAGCCGTGGACCGGATGCTTCCCAACGCTCGGAGAGCACGCGTTTTCAGCTCCGCCTCCCGACGGGCCTCAGCCGCCTCAGAAGGATTAATCTTTCCTGTGCCTCCTGCAACTTCTTTCGAGACGTCCTCTAACGCCGGCGTTGGAGTCGAGGCAATATCAGCAACCTCACTTGATGATCCTGCCTTGAGTCGAACCAGCTTTTCCAATGCTTGCACCGCTTTGGCCGTTCCGATGCGTCCGAGCTGGTCAATTGCTTCTCGGCGAAGTTCAAAGTTCAATGGAGCAGCCGTCGTAAGCAACAGATCTTGTAGGTAAGGAAGGATTTCACTATGCATCCCCATGCCGGTCGACCTCTTGGCTGATTCGGAGAGCACGAGAAGGGCTCTCTGCCGTATGGGAAGATCCTCGCGTTGGTCGCTGAGAGTCGAGCCCAGCTTTTGCGCAGCTGCGAACGAAGCTTCTCTGTCGGCGGTTTGCTGGATGACCACGCCGAGAGCTGTCATCATGCCCAGTCGTAGCTCTTTGCTGCTGCTGGATTTGGCCAGCACCGCGCCCGCCGTTCTTAGTGCCGCTGCAGGATCCCTGCGGGCGAGCCTTTGTGCGTAGTCGATCCGCGTAGCGTCTGTTTCTCCATCGCTTCTAACCACCGCGACAAAATGGTGCACGCCCCCCGCAAGAGAGCGATGTCCTTCTCGTGCAAGCACGCCAAAGAGTGGCAGGAGCAACAATACGAGCATCACAAGAGCAGTAGGCCAAACTTTGAAGCGAAAGTGCCACACTGCCGCTGCATAGCGGAATCGGCTCGTCCAGTTGAGTTGCTCTCGCAAGGTTCGCAACGTATCCAACGACTCCTGCGTGGGAGAGCCAGCCAAAATCGATACCACGATCCGTCTGAA
>Ga0187893_10014387_pt1 | contig 10804 bp, 12 predicted proteins | sample MA1701074metaG_FD_139574 | JGI IMG/M metagenome (GOLD analysis project Ga0187893, IMG submission 139574) | White microbial mat communities from a basaltic lava cave in the Kipuka Kanohina Cave System on the Island of Hawaii, USA - MA170107-4 metaG ...
TGACACTCGCTTTTACCAACGCAGGAGACGACGAATGACAGCGACTACCTCGACCAGCCAAAAGCGGCAGGTGCTGGATCTGCTGAGGTCCATCGAGACCGGTGACCCCGGTCCCATCGCCTACATCCATCCGCAGAAGTACATCCAGCACAACCTCGCGGCGGCCGACGGGCTGGCCGGGTTCGGAGCGCTGATGGCGCTCATCCCGCAGGGCTCGGGACGGGCGAACCCGGTCCGCGTGTTCGGGGACGGTGACCTGGTCTTCGCGCACACCGACTACGACTTCTTCGGCCCCAAGATCGGGTTCGACATCTTCCGCTTCGAGGACGAGCTGATCGTCGAGCACTGGGACAACCTGCAAGCAAAGCCGAGCGGTCGTAACCCGAGCGGCCACACGATGCTCGACGGCCCGACCGAGGCCACTGACCTCGACAAGACCGAAGCGAACAAGCTGCTGGTGCGCGCATTCGTCGACGACATCCTCGTCCATGGCCGGATGGAGAAGCTCGCCGGCTACTTCGACGGCGACCGCTACGTCCAACACAACCCCGGGGTCGCCGACGGGCTGTCAGGGCTCGGCGCCGCGATCGAGGCGATGGCGAAGCAGGGTATCGCCATGGTGTACGACCGCGTCCACAGGGTCCTCGGCGAAGGCGATTTCGTGCTGACCGTCAGCGAGGGCAGCTTCGGCGGGCGCCCGACCTCCTTCTACGACCTGTTCAGGGTCGAAGGCGGCAAGGTGGCCGAGCACTGGGACACCATCGAGACCATCCCGCCGAGGGAGGACTGGAAGAACGGCAACGGTAAGTTCTGACGGTTACGAAGGACACCTGGCATCAAGATCATGGTGGTCAGTGCCACCGGCAAGATCGGGGGCGTCGTCGGAGCACTCCAAGCACGGCCCGAAGGACCCGGTGATTCCTCGGGCCGGCACCGCCCGGGCCTATGACCACGGGTGAGGAGACCGCCGGGACGACCACGCCGCTGCGGTCGCCACACATGATCGCATTGAGACGAGCATCGCTATCCGGAGGACGTCATGAGTGAACACGACAGCGCCACGACCGCCGATCTGATCTTGTCACGGAGAACACTCCTGCTGGCGGCGGCGGGGCTCGCGCCCGCGGCGCTGCTGACCCAGGCCGGTTACGCGTCGGCTGTCTTTGGTGCGGCGCCTGACTCGGGCGGGACGTCGCAGTTCGCACCGGTGCCCGAACGCGCCCGCCCCCCACAGTTCCCGTCGAAGGAGTACCTGCTCGACGACCTCGGTGGCGGCGTGTTCGGTGTCCGGGGGGTTGGGAACTACCAGTCGATGTTCCTGGTCACCCGCAGGGGTGTCGTGGCCGTGGATGCTCCGGCCAATTTCGGCGACACGCTCCTGGCTGCCATCGGCGAGGTCACTGATAAACCGGTCACGCACTTCGTTTACAGCCACGCCCACGTGGACCACACGGGCGGCGCCCACCGGTTCCCGCCCAACGCCCGTTACGTCGCCCACGAGCTGACCGCGGAAATGTTACGCAAGGCCGCCGACCCACGTCGACCGTTGCCGACCCAGACATTCGCCGGGCAACGCCATGTCCTCCACGTTGGCGGGGAGCGGCTCATCCTGGAATACCGAGGCAACAATCATCTGGCGGGAAACCTGTTCATCCACGCCCCCGACCAGCGGGTCCTCATGCTGGTGGACGTCATCACCCCCCGGTGGGCGCCGTTCTTCCGGCTGGGCCTGAGCCCCAACGTCCCCGCGTACACCGACGCGACCAACCAGGTCCTTGGCTACGACTTCACCACCCTCATCACTGGCCATGCTGGCCATTTCGGCACTCGGGCCGACGTCGAGGAGCATGGTCGCTATCTTGCCGACCTGCAGGCGGCCACCGGCCACGCACTCGGCACGGTCGACTTCGCCGCTGCCGTCAAGGACGTTTCCCCGGACAACTATCAAGCCCAGGCAAAGGTATGGACCGGCGCCGTGGTGAAGAGAGCGGCCGAGCTCATGCCCAGCAGTTGGCTCACCCAGCTCGGTGGTGCCGACGTCTTCCTGCCGGACAACGCCCTCGCGATGCTCTGGAGCATGCTGATCGACTGACAGGCGGTGACGAATCGACTGCTCAGGGTAGGAGGGAACAACCTGAAGAGCCTCGTGATCGGCGCAACAGGCAAGATCGGAGGTGCCGTCAGCGAGGCGCTCGGGGGACGGCATGAGGTCGTGCGGGCCAGCCGCAGCCGTTCGGCGCTGTCGGTGGACCTGGCGGAGCCAGATTCGATCAGGGCGCTCTACGCCGAGGTCGGACGGGTGGACGCCGTGGTCTGCGCGGCTGGCCGCGGCGCGTTCGGTCCATTGCTCGCTCTGACCGATGCGGAGCTAGCTTTCAGTCTCAGCAACAAGATCATGGGACAGGTCAACCTCGTCCGCTTCGGGGTCGAGGCCGTGGCCAACGGCGGTTCGTTTACTCTGACCAGCGGGCGACTGAGTCGGCATCCAGTGCCAGGCGGGGCGGCGATCAGCATGGCGAACGCGGCGCTGGAAGGCTTCGTGCGCGCCGCGGCTCTGGAGCTCCCTCGTGGTATCCGAATCAACGTGGTCGCACCCGGCCCGGTTCGCGAGCCGGTTCCCGCGGAGGTGGCGCAGACATACCTCGATGCGGTTGAAGGGATTGTCACCGGCCAGGTTCTCGATCGTTGAACGAACCTAGTGGCGCCCGTACCGGCTCGAGGCGCGTATGCCGGTCGTCCGGCGCGCACTCAGAAGCCAAGACATCAAGGAGGTCCACCATGGCAATGATCAAGATCGCACCCTTCCGGCTGAAGTCGGACACCGACCCCACGGCGTTCGCGGTCCAGGACCGCCGCGTCCAGGACGAGTACATCACCGAGCAGCCCGGCTTCCGCAGCCGGGAGTCGGCAGTCGCCGACGACGGAGAGCGGGTCGTCGTCATCCAGTGGGAGACGGCCGAGGACGCCGACGCCTCGATGCAGAAGTTCGAAACCGATCGGCTGGCGGCAGACTTCATGGCATTGGTCGATCCGTCATCGATGAGCACGAAGCGCTTCGAGACGGCGAACCCATGAGCCGGCCGCTCGAGCCGCGCGTCGTCAGGGAGGCTGACGGCTGGTCGCACACCTGGGGACTAGACCGGACGGTCGTGAAGGTTTCGGCAGAGGACTCGGGCGGCTGGTTCACCCTGGTCGAGGACAACCTGCAGGCCGACTGGTCGCTCGGTTCACACCATCACGCCTTCCATGCCGAGCTGTTCTATATCCTCGACGGCACCGTGCGGTTCGTCGTGGATGGGATGGACGTTGAGGCGACCGCTGGTACGACCGTCTATGTGCCGCCGGACGTCGTGCACGAGGCGCGCGCGGACACAAACGCTCGAATGCTCATGTTCTACACACCGGGCGGGTTCGACCGGCAGCTTGCGAAATGGGCCGACGACGCGTCCCGCGTCGTGCGCCCCCTCGAGGAGGCCGCCTTCGACCTGTTCGAGGAATCACTCGGGCCCGGCAAGGTCAGCGCCCGATGACGAGCGGCGGTCACATCGCGGGCTCGGCGGAGGTGGTCGCTTGCAGCCAGAAGGACCGCCCACCCACCAAATGCTGCCGGCACGATCAGCCACTGCGACGAGACACACCGTGAGCGGGCGCGACCCACAGTACGCCGGGACGATGACCTTCGCCCCAGACGGGACCCTGTTCGTCGGCGACAACACGACCGGCACGATCCACGCCTTCGACATCGGCAGCGGCGAGGCAGCCTCCGCCTCGGCCGCGGTGGAGGTCGATCACATCGACCACCGGGTCGCAGAGGCCCTGGGCGTGGCCGCACCCGATGTCACGGTGAACGGCATGGCGGTGCACCCGGTGACCCAGGCGGTCTATCTGTCGGTGTCACGACGCCATGATCTGGGCATGGTGGCGGCTGTCGTCGCGGTGGACGGACACGGCGCCCTGACCGCGCTGGATCTCTCGAGCATCAAAAGTTCCTCCTACCAGATCCAGAACCTGCCCGACGGCCAGCAACAGTTCCGCTCCCGCGCCGGGGACTGGCCGGTGCCCGCCGCCCACAAGTACGACGCGAAGGCGCAGCTGCCGATGCGGGCCCTGAGCATCGTGGCCATGGTCTTCCACGCCGGCGAGCTGTTCGTCTCGGGCATCTCCAACGAGGAATTCTCCTCGACCCTGCGCCGCGTCGCCTACCCGTTCACCGGCGTCGAGAGCGAGGCGAGGATCCGGATCTATCACACCGCGCACGGCCGGTACGAGACGCGCGCGCCGATCCGGGCCATGCAGATCGTCACGGTCGACGAGCAGCCGACAGTGGTCGCGGCATACACCTGCAGCCCATTGGTGCTGATCCCCGTGGCCGAGCTCCGCGACGGTGCCGAGGTGACGGGTCGCACGATCGGTGACATGGGCAACGGGCAGCCGCTGAACATGGTCGCCTACTCCTGGCAGGGCCAGGCGTGCCTGTTCGTGACGAACGCCGCGCGGGGCCCGCAGGTTATCCCGCTGGCCGGCCTGCACGGCGCCACCGCCTATACCCCGGGTAATGTGCCGGCCCTGAGGCTGCTGGATCTCTCACCGGAGATGCCGCTGGGGCCGGTCGGCAAGACCGTGATGTTCGTCGGCTCCGCGCTGTACGTGGCGCTTCTCAACGAGCGGTTCTTCGTCGCCGTTGTCCGCGACGCGCGATCGGGGGATCTCAACCTGGAGTCCCTGCCCACCGGGCCGCTCCCGATGAAGCTGGACCAAATCTGGTCAGAGTTCGACTTCCCCGACCCGCCGGCGCAGGCATGACGACGACGGCACCGTCCCGGGTCAACGTGCCGGTAACCGGTGCAGACCGGGTCGTGGTCGAGTCCGACCTGATCACGCCCGGGTCGGTCCCGGAACATGTGCTGGCCATCTACGTCATGCACGACGGCATCCAAGCCGACCACCCGGTCCAGGGCCGCTACGTGCTGCGGGCGCCGGTTGTGGAATTCACGCCGCTGTATCCGTTCGGCACCGGGCAGGCCTACCAGATCGAGATCGCAGGCCGCCCGCGACGCACATTCACGCTGGCTCGGCGCGCGCCCCAGACCCAACCGCGGGTCATGGACATCTTCCCGACCGCGCCGCGGATACCGCGCAACACACTACGCTTGCACGTCGGCTTCTCCGCGCCGATGCAACGTCAACGCGCCCGCGAGTTCCTGCGGCTGTTCGACGATGACGGCCGCGACATCACGGCGATCATCGTCGATCTCGGTCAGGAACTGTGGAGCCCCGACAGCACCCGACTGACCGTGCTGCTCGACCCCGGCCGCGCCAAACGTGGTATTCACGCAACTCGTGAGCCGGGACCGGTGCTGACCGAAGACCGCACCTACAACCTCGTCGTGGGCGCCGGTTGGCCCGCGGCAACCGGCGCGCCGCTGACCGCGGGCCGCAGCCGGACCTTCGAGATCGGCCCGGCACAACGCGCGCCACTGGACGACCACGCCTGGATCCTGTCTGCCCCAGCCGCGTCGTCCCGCGACCCGGTGCTGCTCGACTTCGGCAGGACCATGGATATGGCGACCCTGTCGAATCGGATCAGCGTCGTCGACACCGATGGTCACGCCATCGCCGGTACGGTGGCCATTTGCCACGGAGAACAACGGTGGTCGTTCAAACCCACGCAGCGATGGGCGGCCCTGACCCACGAGCTCGTCGTCGATGCCGACCTCGAGGACATCGCCGGCAACCGGGTCGGCGAAGCCCTCGACCACGATGTCCATCAACGCCGCACCCAACCCGAACCGGTGTCGCTACCCTTCCATCCCTGACGCGTCACCGCCCCTCGCTGATCGCGTCCCGCGGGTGGGTGTTGCCGGATCGGAAGCTTCCTCCCGCAGAGCGAGTCTCAGACCACGCCTCATTTTGAGCCGCATGCTGTTCGATTCTCGTCCGGCAGCATCGCGGACGGCGGTCGGGCGTGACGCCACTGGCGGTCCCGCCGACACGACCGCTTCGTCATTTCCGGTCCCGTTCCGCGACGACACGCACTGGCCCCAGCTACCTCCATGCCCGGGCGGCGGAACGATCCGCTGGTGGGGCCACGAGCACCTTGTCGGATCCGGAATCGTCGATTTCAACGCCGTCGAGTCCGCCAAGAATCCCGTGCTGCTGGGCCCTCGCTCGCGTTCGGGGGTCGGCCGTTTCGTCATGGTCCGGCGCTTGGTTTACGCCAAGGCGCGAGATCAGCTCGCCTCTGGGTGGCATCGACCCACGTTCGACCCTACCTCCCGGTCGGGCCGCGAGCGCTTCCGCTCGAGCCCACGGCGCGTTCCGGGCCCTCCCCAATCGGCCTCCAGCGACCGCCGTAGAGCGGTGACCCGGCGGGTCCGATTCGGCGGCCGAACTCGCCCTCCAGCTCGGCGAAGGCGGCTAGCGCCGCGACGGTGCCCTTGTCGCCGATTGGTGGAATCACCCCAGAGACCTCCATGGCCTTCGGCCGCCACGACGGATGAGAATGGGCTGGGCCCGGCCGAGCTCGGCCATCACGATGCGTGAGAGCCCGACCCAAGAGAATGAAGCGGGGATCATCCCGGCACCCGACCCGTCGCCTCGTGCACGTGTTTCAGCATCGCGTTTCGGATGATCCTGCCGGCGCCCAGAGCCTGTGGAGGTGGGCGTCATGGACACCCTGTACGAGCGGTGTGCCGGTCTCGACATCGGCAAGGACGAGGTCATGGCCTTATCCGGGTGCCCGACGAAGCGGGCGGACGACGCCACGAGGGAGGTCCTTCGGGACCTTCACCGGCCAGCTCGAGGCGCTCGCCGAGTGGCTCGCGGCCGAGGGCGTCGGCGCGGTCGTTAGGAGGCCACGGGCCATGACTGGAAGCCGGTCTGGTACGTCCTCGAGGAGCGGGGCTTCGAGCTCCTGCTAGTCAACGCCCGGCACGTCAAGATCCTGCCCGGGCGGAAGACAGACGTGAAGGACGCCGAGTGGCTGGCCGAGCTGCTCGAGCACGGCCTGCTGCGCGGGAGCTTCGTGCCGCCGGCCGCCATCCGCGAGCTGCGCGACCTGACCCGCTATCGCAAGCGGCTCATCCAGACCCACACGAGCAAAGCCCAGCGGATCGCCAAGACTCTCGAGGATGCCGGCGTCCGACTGGGCTCGGTGGCCAGCGACATCCTGGGCTTGTCGGGCCGGGCGATGCTCGTTGCGCTGATCGCCGGCGAGCGCAACCCCGACGTGCTGGCCGAGCTCGCCCGGGGCCGCTTGCGGTCGAAGCGGGCCGAGCTGCGCGAGGCACTGCGCGGCCGGTTCACCGCGCATCACGCGCTGCTCGTCCGGCTCGCCCTGGAGCACGTCGAGCAGTTGGAACGCTCGATCGAGACGCTCGACGCCGTGGTCGACTGGGTGATCGCCCCTTTCGCCCGCGCCCGTGACCATCTCGACACGATCACGGGCGTCGGCAAGCGAACAGCGGGGTGCATCATCGCCTAGATCGGGACGGACATGTCGGTCTTCCCGGACGCCGCCCATCTCGCCTCCTGGGCCGGCCGCTGCCCGGGCAACAACGTGACTGGTGGCCGGCGCCGCTCGGGCAAGACCCGTCGCGGCAGCGTTCGGCTGGGCGATGCGCTGACCGAATGCGCGTGGGCGGCGGCCCGCACGCGCGGGACATACCTTGCCGCCCAGTTCTGGCGGCTCGCCCGGCGGATCGGCAAGAAGAAGGCCGCCGTCACGGTCGGTCACTCGATCCTCGTCATCACCTGGCACCTGCTCGCCCACGATGCCGACTATCGGGACCTTGGCGGCGAGTACTTCGTCAAGCGCGATGCGGAGCGAGCGCGCTCCCGGGCGATCAGCCAGCTTCAGGCGCTCGGCTATCGCGTCACCCGGCAGAGGCAGCCTGACCGACCTGTGATTCACGTTTCAGATGGAGCCTCCATCACACCCAGTGCGGTTCACTGGCGCTCGCACCCCCTGGCGCTGCCGACCGACGGACACGGATGACGGTTGCGGAGGCCGCCCTGTATTTGATGCGCCGCCACTACCGAATCGGGTAATCACGGTGGACGTCATCGAGTACAAGGACCCAATCGCTAGCATGTCCGCTGGTCGGGGTGACGAAGTCCTGAGGGCCAGCCTTCGGGTATGAGCCAACTTCCTCGAACGTGCCTGTTCGCGGGTCGTACCACGACGCCCGTACCCGATCGCCCGACATCGAGCGCAAGTCGATCACGACAGATCCTCCAGATGGCAGATACGCGAGAATGAAGCTGCCATCACTTGCTCGGTTGGCTTGGACGTGGCGCTCGCCTTCTCCTTGGCCTGCGACTACAACCGACTGGTCGGGTTCTGCCGCGTGCCACGGCCGGAGCTCCATGAGTCTGCGCATGTATCCCATGCCGAGCGCCCCCGGTGAATCCATCGAGACATGCCACATGTTTGTAGGTGGGGGTTCGGATTACCTGATCGCGATCGGCAGCGCGGCTGTCGGCACTGCGGCGGCCGACCGGCCGATGGATCGCTCCGATCGATGGTCAAGAGGGCGTCGGCGAACAGGGGCTCCCAACCGGATTCGACCTCGACGATGACACCGATCTTGAGCCGCTGGTAGCCGGTCGGTGGCCGCCCGATCCTCACCCTGGCTCCTTGGTGGAGGCCGATCGCCAGGGCGACGGGCGCCGCTCAGCTGTCTTGATCCCCCTCCCCTCGGAAGGTAGGGTCCAGCGACGAGTAAAGCTCATCGTGCCTCGCTCGTGGGATCGGCTGATACGGACTACCACGCTTTCCCGGCCTGTGCTCGCTCGACGATAAAGCGCGCCCACCACATTTCACGGACGGGTCCGGATCATGATGGTTTTGCGCGCTCCACCTTGGGCGGCGAGTCCGAGCGATGCCGGCTCTCGGTCGATGACGCTACCGCGGATCGACGCCCTAACCCGCGGAGGAGCGGATAAGTCGATGACCACACAGGTATCAGCGTGACTGGGGACACGCGCGGCGGGTTCTCGACCGACGCGGGTACTCGACCGAGGCGGGTTAGACACCGGTCCGGGTGAACGTCACATGCGTCAGGCCGCTAGGCGATGAGGTGGCCTCGATCTCGAAGTCACTCTCGAGGCCTTCCAATCCGTCCCAGAGGCGGACCCCTCGGCCGAGCAGAATCGGGACCACCACGATGTGCATGTGATCCACGAGCCCGGCTGACAAGAACTCGCGGATCATGGTGGGGCCTCCGCCGATGCGGACGTCCTTGCTGTTCGTGGCCTCGCGCGCCGTCTCGAGCGCCTCGGCGGGCGATGCGTCGACGAAGTGGAAGGTCGTGCCACCCTCCATCTCGATCGACGGACGCAAGTGGTGGGTGAGGACAAAGACCGGAGTGTGGAACGGTGGGTTGGGGCCCCACCAGCCCTTCCACTCGGGGTCCTCGTGCCAGCCGGGATAGCCGACGCCTCCGTCAGCTGATCGCCGATCGCGGCGGCGTCGAGCAGTCGCTTGCCCGGCCGGGCGGCCTCAATGACCGCATCCACGATTCGCGCGCAGGCCTCCACGAGTTCGCGCTGGCCGCCCGCCGGCTGGCCACCGGCAACGGCGGTTGGTGCGGGATCGAGGTAGTAGCCCTCATACATCGGGCCGTACAGCACGCCATGGACCATGTCGCCGGGCTTTGGCGCCGACTGGCTGTAGCCGGTCAGTGGATGGCGAGCCAGGTAGCCGCTCGTATCGCCGTGGTTCGCGGCAACGAGCTGGATCCGCCCGCCGGAGCGGATGACCTCGCGAGAGGCGTCTGCCGCGGCCTCGGCCTCGCTGCGGCCGAGGACCAGCCCGCTCATCAGCCGGTCCATTCCGCGGCTGACGATTTCGCCGGCGATCCGGTAGCAGTCGTGCTCTTCGGCACTCTTCACGCGCCTGACGTTGTGGATGAGGTCGTCCTCCGGTACCCAATCAACGCCCGGACAGGCCGCCTCGAGCTCGCGCATGTACTTCGTCGGCAGGAAGTTCGTCCCCACGAGAGCCACCCGCCCCCGGGTGCCGCGCTCGTTCAGCGCGCTCGCCACACCGGCGATCGGGTCGTAGTGCCAGCGGACGCGGTCCGTAGCCAGGATCTCGAGGCGCGGCTCGGGCTCGTCTATGTGGAGCTCAGGTTGCTCGCCGCGACGGAGGATGACGGCCGCGAATGACCGCGCTCGATACACAGGGGAGTCGAGACCAGCACTGTTCGCGTAGTGATTCGCGAGATAGAGCACGTCGCCGCAATGGTCGTGCGAGCCGGCCGATCGACCCCAAACGACGGCGAGCTCGTGCCCGCGCCGTTCCATCTCGGCCAGGGCGCCCGCCCACCGACGCTCGTACTCGCCCATGGAGAAGTAGCGTCTCTCCATCAGGCTCAGGGCTCGAGGACGGCCGTGAGCCGATCGAGGCCCTCGGCCAGCTCGGCGCGCGGCGCGGCGACGCTGATCCGTAGGTGGTCGGCGCTGCCGAAGCCTGTTCCCGGAGTCAGCACGACGTCGCAGGCGTCGAGCAGGGCCGAAGCGAGGCTGTCGGCATCGCGCACGGTCGCCGCATCGATAAGGCGACCGAATGCCCCACGGGCGTCCACCCAAGCGAAGAATCCACCGGCTGGTTCCGCCACGCACGTCAGCGCAGCGATCGTGGCGATCCGCTCCACCAGCCATCGGGCCCGTGCTCTGTACTCGATCTTGTTCGCCTCAACGATGTCCTGGGGCCCTCGTAGCGCCGCTTCCGCCGCCGCTTGGGCGATCGAGGATGCGTTCGAGGTCGTGTGGGACTGCAGCGCCGACATCGCGGCGACCA
>Ga0187893_10014388_pt1 | contig 10803 bp, 9 predicted proteins | sample MA1701074metaG_FD_139574 | JGI IMG/M metagenome (GOLD analysis project Ga0187893, IMG submission 139574) | White microbial mat communities from a basaltic lava cave in the Kipuka Kanohina Cave System on the Island of Hawaii, USA - MA170107-4 metaG ...
GCGACCATCATCGCCTTGCCCTCGACGACACATAACGCACTAGAGTTTTCCAAGAACACGAGATCAGCGCGTCCGGCACCGGCCACCGAGTGCTCTCGCGCCACCACGACGTCTCGCGACTCAAGCAACAGCTGGGCGGCGAAAGCCAAGCGATCGAGAAACTGTCGCTCGATCTTCGATGTTAGCGAGAGAAACGCGAGTTCTCCTTCATTGAAGGAGTCGCCAGCGCGCTGAATCGCCTCAAACAGAAGCGATTGCATCACTTAGTGGTAAAGGCCGCACACCAGGCCGTAAGCAGCGACGGTGTAGCCCTTCTTTCGTTCTGACTACGTTCGTGAAGTAAGCCTCTTCAGCGCAAAGCCTGTGGCATTGGCGCGCCGATACAGCGCGCAGATGCTTCTGCACGAATTGCTTTCTCAGTCCAAAATGAATGTCGATTGGATATCACTAGGCGAAACTTGCCGGAATCGGGCAACGGTAGATCGATGTTTGTAATCGTCTTGGGGCCACTTTGAAAGAGTGCTGATGCTGTTCCGCCGTTTTTCCAGTTGATGAACTCGTCGTCGGTGAAGACGTACACGGACACATCCCGTGATCCGCCAAGGATTGCTTCGACACGACCTTTGAGGACGCAGTTGCCTCTGGCAGGGAGGTAGATGCCTTTTTGCTCGAACGACTGATATGCGATTGTCCGTGTATCATTCTCGTATAACGTGAGCACCCTCGGACGCACTCGATCCGCCGCGATCGAATCGGCCACTCGTTGCTTCTCAGCTTCTTCGCGCTTACGAAGGGCGTCAGCGAGCGAATCGGCCAGTTGCTTGACGACGGTAAGCGAGTCAGCGCGGTTCGGCGCAGCCTCACTGCGGCCACAGCTTGCCGACTGATGCAGCACGGCGAAAAGGACGACATACTTCGCTTTTCGAGTAACCATAGTTCTCTTGTGCATGATTCCACCGGCGTCAGAATGCTGGCTGTGCGTTCGTGGTCGAGCGATCTCTCGCTCTGACCATTAGAGTCGACGACTGGATGCTGGCTGAGGTAAACGATTCCTTTGCGGACAGAGGTCCATGTGAGCGATTGGACTGCGCCTGACGTCATAAACGCCCTGGTCGCTACACTTGCGCTCGCCGTAGGCGTGTGGACCGCCCTGGAATCGCGGAAACTGCAGAAGCGGCAGCTTGACTTGGAAGAAGAGGCTGCACGCCGGGAAAGGAGCAGGCTTGCGGCTGACGAGCAGGCGGGCAAAAAAGCCGTGCTTCATACGGGCCTAACGCGGCCTGGGGGCCTAACGGATACAAGTGCATCCGACTGGTCAACCGGGGCTTCGGCACGGCGCGTGCAGTCCACCTATTCGTTGACGACGTACCTGCACACGAGTCAGATCACGTGCTCGATAAGCGGGAGGACTACGGCCCTCTCTCTCCGAATGCCGAGACTTATGCGAAGCTATTCACGCATGCAGCAAGCCCCGATCACTGGATCGTGCGTGCTGAATGGACAGATGATTCAGGAGAACGGGGGCTCCTTACAACAAGGCTAGACAACTTGTACTAGTCTAGTGTCCCCGACGAGTATGCGCCTAACGGGCATAGATCGATGCGATCGCTCTCCTGACCGCTGCAGTCAGCGCGTACGTCAGCGAGGTCATAAACAGGTTCGCTTTGATACACGAGCGCTGACTGGCAACCAATGCCACACATGCTCTTTCCGATAAAGACTGCCGGCGACCTGGAAGCCGTTTTCCTGCACGAAACTCAAGAGTTGCTCTCGGACCTGATTCTTGCCGATGAGTTTTACGACCTCCTCGGTGATCCTCCCTGTCAGGTGCAGTTCCGAACCAGAGGTCTCTTTCATGCTTTTCTTGTACGCCTTGAAGAGCTATTAGCCGAGGCGACCGTACCTCGGGTTGCTGGAATCTCAAATCGTCAGGCGTCCTTACTTGATCTTTCGACTTGGTTCTGCTTCGAACATGCAGATGAAGCGCGGGCCTGTGGCCTAACGGCGGCAACCGAAACACTGCGCGACTGGATGGCTACGACGCGCGACGTACGATATTGGTGCCCCGCGCTCGACACGCACGTGACAGTCTCGCTCTCTCGGCGTGAGATGGTGTGGTTCGCCGCGAATCTTCACAAGCACAGTCTATTCCGTATCGGGCGCCTTCTCGCAAAGTTGCAGAAGCGCTGTTCTGAGGCGGGCCTGAATCTCACCGCGTCGGAACTCATCGACGTACGGAGCCCCTTCTTCACTGAATTAGAAAGCCGTCTCGAGTACCTATCGACCTGGATGATCGATCAACTCGGACAAGTCCTTCTTGCGCTCAACGCAGTCATCACCGGTCGTCATGCGTCGCGGAAAACTAGCGAAGGCCGTTCGGTGGAGCTCGCATCGGCGTCTAGCGCCGAACCAATCCTTGAGCTCTACGGTGACGCACTGGCGTTCATGAGGTATCCGGAGGAACGGATTCGCGCGTGTCTTCCGACAACACCTCCACTCTTGAAAATGAGGTACTAAGTGCCATCGCGTGCGAGCATCACACGCTGTCCCTATTGCGATGCTACTAGAGAGAACGAGTGACGCGAAGGCGTGATCGCGACGACGTCGCCAAGAAGATCTCCGAGCAGGCCATTATCGCCGAGCAAGGAGTCAATCTTGTTGCTCGTCGAGTGCTCGCGATGGGATTCGCGTGGCATCCGACAACCGCTGCCTTCGACTCCGGCATCGACGGGATCATCGAGCTTCGCGACCGTGACACGCACGACGCGCTCAATTTGATAATACAAGTTCAGGTGAAGTCGACGCGGGGCCGATGGCCGAGAGAGACCGACATCGATTTCGACTTTCTCTGTGAAGAACGGGATTTGAACTACTGGCGGCAAGGAAACGCGCCCGTTGTGCTGGTCGTGGTGCGAGCAGAGTCAAACGAAGCGTACTGGGTAAGTATCAAGGACTATTTCAGAGATCCGCTGCTTGTTAAGTCACGGCGAGTTCGCTTCACGAAGGCGAATAGTGGATTCGATATCAATTCCCGCGATGCGCTCATCAAACTCGCCGTGCCGCCTAACGCGGGGCTGTATCCTCGGCCAGCGCACAAGGCAGAGACTGTGTTTTCGAACCTCATTCGAGTATCCAGCCTGCCTTCTCGCCTTTTCTCCGCTACGACGGAGTTAGGCCGACGTGGAGAGGTGTGGAAGGCATTGGGTGATGCTGCGAGTTCACGCGCCGAATTCGTCTATCGCGGCAAAAGAATCCTTAGCCCCCACGACCTCTCGGCGCCAGAGTGGAAAAGCGCCGTTGATCAAGGGACGGCAGAAGAGTTCGACACCACAGAGTGGTCGCTCTCCGAAGATGATGAGCGCCGAAATGATTTTACGGAATTGCTTGGTCGCATGCTGACCGAGCGCTGCAAAAGGATGGGAATCCGTTATCACAGCGCGCATGAGTTCTATTTCTTTGCGGCGCCTGACGACCTTAGCAATCGCACTATCCCTTACCGGAGCATCAAACAATCAACGAGCCGCTCGGTCTTTCAGAAATACGAATCAAAGTCAGGCTTCGTCTACTACCGGCACATGGCGTTTGAAGCTCAGTTCCATCGATATGATGCGTCCTGGTTTCTCGCGGTCGTACCGACATATCACTACACCGTCGATGGGCGACAGCAACTTCGTTACTACGAGTCCAAGGTGCGGGGAATCAAGGCCCTAGAGAACAACCCTGCCGTGCTGGGTCAGGTCTTCTTTCTCGCGCAGCAGCTTGCGGCCGCCGACGCAGATCTGTTTGATGTCGAGGATCGCGCGTATCCGTTTCTTGGCTTCGGCACACTGGAGCGATTCAGCATAGACGTGGGCATCGAAGATTCCATGTGGCTGCCACCCGCGAGAGAAAGTGTGCCGGCCGACTCCATCTCAGCGCCCGATCCGGGTGCGCTACCTGAGCTGCCCTTCGATCCTGAACCTAACGCGTAACTAGTTCTAGCCAACGGCGCGCCACTGTGAATGTCTCTTTCTTAGACGAACCCGAACTCGAATTCGGCGCGGGACCGCACATTGATACGCGCTTTGGCATCACCAACTTCGGGCCGCTGGACATCGGGTCAGCACTGGCACCGACGAAGATCGACGTAGGCATCGTAGGAACGCCTGACGAGATGGATCGAACCCTAACGTGGATCGAACGTTGCCGCGACGAGATTCCGGCGAAAGCGTCTCCTCATCCGAATCTTGCTCCATTGTTCCCTGGCTTTCGCCCTGATGCAGGCTTTCGCTCGACCTTGGTGCTGGATTCGACACTTCGCCGAACTGTGTATCCGCGCGAGTTCGAAGCACTCAAGGCAAAGAACGATTACAACCTCATGATTCGTGAATCAGTTCGCCTCTTTTTCAGTGAGCTCGAATACCTGTCGACGCATACGACCGCGGCCGTCTTGCTCGTCGTCGTTCCGCAGCAGCTCGCCGAGTTGCTCGACCCGGAAGCGAGACCCCAGAGTGCAGCCCGCGATGTGCTGCTCGACTTTCACGACATGTTGAAGGCCGAGGCACTGGACCTACGCCCGATTCAACTCATTCTCCCCAGCACATCAGATCCGGCCCGCGCGCGAAAACTGAAGATTCGCAATCAGCTGCGAACTGTGCAGGACGAAGCGACTCGCGCGTGGAATTTTCACGCAGCGTTGTATTACAAAGCTCATGGTCGGCCGTGGCGACTAACTCGTCGCAGCAGTGAACTGAAGACGTGCTTCGTGGGCGTCAGTTTCTATCGGTCACTCGACCGCGCGCAGCTTCTGGTGAGCATGGCACAGGTCTTCGATGAGCGAGGAGACGGCGTAGTGATTCGCGGAGGGCCAGTAAAGATCTCCAAGGAAGATCGCACGCCTCGTTTATCTGAAGTGGACGCAGCAACGTTGCTCACCGAGGCGTTAAGCCGCTACCGCAGCGTCCACCACCACGCACCGGCAAGAATCGTTATGCACAAGTCTTCGACGTTCAATGCGGCGGAAATTGCAGGATTCCGTGCCGCAGCTTCCCAGGAGCACATTCATACAATGGACCTTCTAAGCGTGAGTGAAGAGTCCACTCTCCGGCTGTTCCGTTATGGCAGCTATCCACCACTGCGAGGCACTCTGCTGTCACTTGACTCGCGCCATCACGCACTCTACACCCGGGGCAGCGTCAACTTCTTTGAGACGTATCCTGGCAAATATATTCCGCGTCCATTCCTTTTTCGCTGCGAGTCGGTAGAGGAAGCTCCGAGAAACCTCGGCCAAGAGATTCTTGCGCTCACAAAGATGGATTGGAATCGTACCAGGTTTGACGGTACTGCACCGATCACCGTAGAAGCCGCGCGCCGAGTAGGTGAGATTCTCAAGTACGTGCCCGACGGAAAGCGCATTGCCGACCGCTATGCGCATTACATGTAGCGCAACGTGATGCATGATCGTGCCAGTGCACTTTCGTGACTTCGAAGCACATACTTCGAGCTCTAAGCGTAATTCAGACAACCTCCAGGTATCAACAGAACTGAGCAAGCAATGAGCAGACGCAGTCGCAGACGCGCGCGCCGAAACACGGTGGTTGCCGTGCATCCTCCGAACGCAAAGACGGTGGAAGACGAGCCAGTCAGCGCGAACGAGTCCCACGAAAGGATGGCAGAAGCAGCTGAAGTGAGCGGAGCTACTCTTTATCAGTCCGCGTGCACGCTGCGCCGTCACGGAGGCTGGGCCGCGTTAGGTGAGAAGGACCGTCAAACGGCTCGCGATACCCTGGTAAGGGCGATTGGATTAGCTGACTGTCCCGTTGAGGCGTTCCTTGCCCTCGATGCGGTTCTAGAGCCAGAACAGAGCGGTAGTGCGCCTACCAGACAGTCAACGGTGCTTAATGACATCGGCCATCCACTCCAGCGAATCGATGTTCTTCGTCGCGGGCTAGAGCGTTATGGCGATCATGCCGCGCTCCTGGTGCGCCTGGCCACTATATATACGAAAACGCTCAAGTCATACGGCGAGGCTTACGACGTCCTGGCTAAGCTCAATGGGCAAGAGGAGTTGACATTTGAGCAGCGCTACCACGCCGCCGAATTGCTGGCGGAATGCGGCGCACAAAACGAAGCCCTTTCCTGGTTAGGCACGCTCGCAACGCATCTCGCTGATCCTAACGATTGGCTGCTTCTCTGTGCTGATCGACTCGTCGAGTATGGTCGGCCGCAGGAAGCTTTTGATCGTGTTGCACCCCTTTTGCAGTTATCTGATCCTACGCACCGCATCATCAGCAGATTCATTGGTGCGGCGGCCGAACTCTCGATGGATCATGTAAGTAGAGCAATGATGCTGGTCGGGTCAGCAATCGACTACCTCTTCGCACTCGACGCGCTTTTCGATCCTTGTCGTCCGCGTTTGACTGTATCAAATGCCGCGCGCTACTCCGTGCGCATCTGCAGTGTCGAGCTAGTGTGCGCGGCGTTCGCCGAAGGAAAGGGTGCGGGGAAGATCAAAGGCGAACGTCTAGGCAGACTGCATTGGCTGCTCTATTTGGCGCGACGCTCCAGGATCGACGCCCCGAGCGCGCTTAGGCATCTCGATGAAGCCACTCGCCTCGCGCCTGATGATCGCTATTTTGACTTCGGGCCGGTGTTCTGTGCAATCGATGCCCAGCAATACGACCGTGCCATTGTCTTCGAGTTGAATCGCGTACTCGCGGACGCGGTTTCGCGGAAAGAGCATATCGTTCCGCTTTGGAGAGAGCTACTGTCAGTGTTGCAGCTGGAATCACTGAACGAAACGGCACAACAATACATTGACGTTGGGGCCGCGAGGGCAGCGGCGCGCTTCGCCGGCAGACCCGGTTCGGGACAATTCTTCAAGGACTTTTACCATCATGTCTGGGGCCCTCTCCACCGTAACGCAAAGCGCTGGCGAGAAGCGGAATTGGCGGCAGTAACTTCTTTGAAGGTCGCGCCCAAAGATCCTGACCTCCTCTTTGATGTGGCATACGCGCGGCACGAACAGCGCAAACTAGCAGAGGCTGAGGCTGCGTACCTTCAAATGCTGACGATTGAGGAGAACGCTGGTGCACTGAACAACCTTGCAGTCATTTGCGAGCAAACCGGGCGACTTGCTGAAGCAGCAGCGTTCATGCGCAGGGCTTCAGCAGTCCGACCGGAGGATGAGAACCTAACGCGCGCGTACGCCTCCCTTACAATCGCCGCCGAAGAGGAAGAACGCGAGCAAGACTTTTATCGATCAGCGCCAGAGCGCTGGCCAAAACTTAGCCGACAGGCTCAAAGCCTTCTGTGTACTGTGTCGCTCATTAATGGCTTTGACAGCGTCGCGCATCTTGCGGACTGTGCCAAGATGTCTAGCGACTGGGCAAGGCACCACTTTGACAAACTCGTAGAGTTCGGGATGCTCGTTAGGTCTACTGACGGCAGGTGGCAAGTCAACGAGCATGTCAAGCCTCTCGTTGCTCGGGAGAGCAAGCACGCCGTGGCGATCAAGTTAGTCCACGCGGATGGCGCTGACGCCTACAAGCTCGTTTTCAACTCAAACGCTGAGTACGTGTTTTATAAGATCTTGCTTGAGCTGTTCCCGAACCATCTGGTGTTTCCGAATATGTCACTCCAGTCGATCTTCCAGTACGATCGAATGATTGAGCTGGTTGACACTGACACCTTTGGGTATTTTCTGCGATCTCAAGTCGACTTCTGCATAACGAGCACAGCGACTTATCGCCCCATAATCGCGTTCGAGGCTGACAGTCATTTCCATGACGATCCGGCACAGCAAGCTCGGGATTCCAAGAAGGAGGAGCTGTTCCGAGTTGGAGGAGTACCCTTGCTTCGCCTTCGGCAATTTGGTCAGCCCACTACTGAGGCGATGCGAAACGACATCATTGACGCGGTCGCAAAGTGTGGACAACAGCTGCGCACGACTAGCGCAGGCCTGGCTTGGCAATTAGAGGAGCTTGACTTTGACGCGTTTACTGCGACGGCCAGCTGATTTCCCCGAGCAGCCACAACTCGCATCGCGATGGACGTGCCACAGCGAAGAGCGAGGCTGGTTGCCATGCGTTAGGCAACGCAGTCAATAAGCGCTGACTCAGCCGGCACTTTTCGTCCCCTATACACGACGCCTCCATCTGGTACGCTGGGATCGGCTCTTCGCATTGAGCCGTAACCCAAACCGGAGGTAGGCGAATGCGCCAACCCGTTGACCTTTCCGCTCATATCAATCAGAACGTGTTTCGCGGCGGTCCCGCCGATTTCTGTGTTAGCATCAAACCGATCTGCTTTCGTGACAACGGATCATTGAACGACATTCCTCGACGCTTCTGCGTGGTACGCGACGATACGAGCGAGCCGCTCGCCATTGTTTCCGACCGCTACTCGGTCGTGCCTCACACGCGCATCCTGGACGCCACAGAAAGCGCGCTGGAGTCGTTAGACGTTGGGCCGGTACCTCGCGGCATTTACGTCGACCGAAACGGCGCCCGCATGCGTGCACTCTTCAAATTCCCCGCGTTTTCAGAGCCAGTGCTCGGCGATGATGACATTTGCCCCTGCTTCATGATTCAAAACACGTATGACGGCACATCGCGAATCGCGCTGCAAATCGGAGCATTTCGTTTCGTGTGCTCGAACTTGGCTGTCGGCGGCGGCGGACTGTTCGCCGGCGGCTTCATGGCGGTTCACGTCGGTGAAATCGATGTAGAGCGCGTCATCGAGCAGCTCGCCGCATATCTCACCGAGTTCAGCGCAATCGCAGCGCTATATCGCGAGTGGGCACAGCGACAAGCCGATGCGCAGCAGATCTCTGAAGTGCTGAGAAGTTTGCCGGCGCGGCCTTTGAAGTCATTGCGTGAAACCTTTGATCGCACACGAGTCGCAACGGTCTATGCCGCGTACAATGCGGCAACAGACTACGCGACTCACAAAATGCGAAGTGCACGTGCAGCATTCGATCTTCTCGCGCGCGTCAATAGGGCGTTCCAGGACACATTTCCGCTCACCGGTGCCTAACAATAAAGCCATGGATTTGATCCATGGCCTTTTCTTGTGAGATGAGCATCCGGGGTCACACCGTCGTAGTGGCTCGATGCAACGCGCGGAGTGGGCGAGCAGTCCGCAACGCCGATCGCATCGGTCTGCACAATCGGCCTCCACGCCGTGTTTCTAATTCCCGAACAGGAGTTCTCATCGGTGCATACGAGTCCCCTCTAATCACACGCATGAGTCCTCGCAGTCCCGTCACGTTTTGGCGGCATCTGTAACTACGCTGCGGCTCGCTCGTGGCGTACCGTCTCATTCTCCCGCGTATCGTTTGAAATGTGAGTGCGAGTGCCAGCGCATCGAACAGATGCATTCGCGGATCCTCGGCCATCCAGAGTTCACGGTGCGGCGGCATTCGGCGCGAGAGTTGAGGAAATCGCTGTGCGATTGCGTGAGCGATCGCTTCCTTCGTGTACACACCGAAGGCGATGCGCACTTCGCGGCGCGAGAACTGCCGCACGCGGAGCTTCCGTGTCTTTGCGAAGACGTACACTGCATTCAACAAGCGTCGGACTCGGTAGCTCCGCCGTGAGCCTTCGCCGTCCGGATTTGCAAATACAAGTACGTGAGGTTCGTACGCCCTAACGAGATCCCGAATGTGCGCCACGTGTCTCGACCGTTTCTCAGTTGGCCTCACGTACGAAATCCCGTACGCGACTAGGAGGTCCTCATCTTCAAGAACCGCGTACGCGATGCCGCGCGGCGTCGGATCGATCGCAAGTATTCGTTGTGCATTTATGCTGCGTCCCATTGTGGCAGGTCGGATTCCGCGGCAGCCGGGGTCGCGATGGCTGCGAGTCCCGCGAGCTTGTATGCCCGCTGTTGTCGCTGAGCATCTTTGTTGATGCGTTCAGCCAGCTTCTTGGCTCGGCGCCGAGTTTCTCTGTCGACCTGATGATGAAGGCCCGCGTAGAACTCGCTTGCCGGCACGCCTAACACACGCTCATAGGCGATGAGCGTGCGTATGTCCGGCATTCGACGCCCCGTCTCGTACTTCGAGACCTTGGGGCCGCCGCTCAGACCTAACAAGTACGCCATCTCCTCTTGTGAGAGGCCTGCGCGTACGCGGTAGGCTCTGAGATAGTTGGAGAGTCTGTGGGCCATAAGTGATATGCGACGCGCGGATCCACGCGCCGTGGCGACAGGATAGCAGACTCAATGACAGCGCTCTAGGCGACGAAACATGCCCCTAGGGGCAAGTTCGTTGGTGTCGCGAAACCTGCACAGTATATCACATCGGCGTTAAGGGCCGGCTCAAGAGGTTCTAAAAAGACCTTCAAGAGAAGTTCAAGAAAAGATCAAGAAATCATAAAGTCGTTAGGCGGCATTCTTCCTGATCTGGCGCACTCTTGAGACTCCACGTGCCGCAAACAGGCGATCCTTCCACACGAATCCGTGCTTGCCTATCACAACCGGATACCACTGCACAGGCCCGCTTCTGGAATCCGGCACGTATTCAATATTCCATTCCTTCGAGCCGAACATGTCCGGCACTGAGAGGCTTGGCATCCCGTAAAGCTCCCGTGCATGTGCGATCAGGATACTTGCGAAGCGAATCGTGATTGCCTTCAATCCAAGTAGTTCGCGCCTTCTCAAGCGCCGCGCGCAGCTTGCGGAGAATGCTTCGGCTGATGGCGATCTCTTCTTGGAGTTCCTTTCCCGCTCTGGGTGTGTGGGTTCCGGATATTCTGGCGCGTGAATTCCGGAAATTCTGGCCACCTGATGTTGAGACTCGGGTGAGGTCGGATCGTGGAGTCC
>Ga0187893_10014389_pt1 | contig 10803 bp, 13 predicted proteins | sample MA1701074metaG_FD_139574 | JGI IMG/M metagenome (GOLD analysis project Ga0187893, IMG submission 139574) | White microbial mat communities from a basaltic lava cave in the Kipuka Kanohina Cave System on the Island of Hawaii, USA - MA170107-4 metaG ...
ACTCGGCCTGCTGTCACCGTTCATCGGGCGGCAGATCTCGTTCCCTTACCGAGCCCCGGTGCAGCGGGCCCTGCGCTGGCTGATGCGCCGCGTCTACGGGTAGATCGCTCAACAGCGCGGCCCGGCCTCAACTCGGGCCGAGATGTGTCGATATTACTCTGTAGAAACCGTGCGTACCATTACGGTGCTTATGGTGCAGATTCTGATCGCAGCCGCAGGCTCGCAGGCTCATGCGGCCAAGGTGCTGCGGAGCTCGGCCGGCGCAATCGCGCACTGGCAAGCGCCCGCGATCCGGGTGGCGCTGTCCGGCGCAGCGCCGAGCTCGCAGCTAACCGCCGAGGCCTCGAGCGAAGCCGTCGCACGGGCAGTCGCCTCCTGGAACGCACTGCCCGAGATGAAAAGGCGCTTCGTCGCAAGCACAGCGCCCAGTCCGGAGATCGTCATCGAGTTCTGTCGCGGCACCTGGAAGAACGCCACCGGGCTGCTCGCGCACACGGAGTTCGTCGCGGCGCCGGCGACGGGCGTCATCTCGACGGCAACCATCCAGGTCAACGAGTGCGACTTCGAGTTCCTGGCGCCCGACGAGGTGTTCGAGGGCAAGTACGATCTCGAGAGCGTACTCGCCCACGAGCTGGGTCACGCCCTGGGCCTCGACCACAGCGACGACGCCGAGGCGCTGATGTTCACGAGCACGGGCAACGCCAGGCAGCGGCTGCCCAATCGGGACGATCGTACCGCCTTGGCCATGGTCTTCGGCCTGCCGGCGCCCGCACCGGACGCGGCGACCGAGCTCGCTGCCCCGGTGCAGGCGAGCCATGCGTCGGTCGGGTACCTGACCGCAGCGGCCGAGCCCGATGCGCTGCCGCCCGCACGCCCAGCTTTCTTCAGAAAGTCGCGATTCGAGGCGCCCGACGCGGTGCTGGCTGCGCTCCACCTCGAGGGGGCTGTGCTGTACACGTGCGAGCCGACACTCCTGCCCGCCATGGGTGACGCGGAGGTTGCGGAGATTCCACGTAGGAGCCGCAGCTCGTCGGTGCGCACGACATCGGCCCGGTCGCGTCGACGGTAGCGGCCTGCGGGGGTTGTTCCTCTGCGGATCGAGTCACGCCCCGACCCACGTCGAGAGGCGGCGATGTGTGAGCGTCCGCCGCGTCTTCGAGGGAATCCGCCGGAGCCAGCGTTCGATCTCTTTGCGTTCGAACCGGCGCGGCAACTCTACTTATGCTGGGCATGCCATCTACGGACGCTGAACATCCCATGACGCGCTCGCAGGGCCGCGGCTATCTACTCGCTGTCCTTGCGGCCGTCGCTGCCCGTGGGGGACACGTCGTCGGGGGAATCCGATGGCGTCGCGGGAGCCGGGCCCTGGGCCGTAGCGGCTGCCGGCGCCTCGGGCTCCCGGCTGGTCTCGACCATGGGCGGCTCATCCCAGCCCCCGCGCCGGCGACCCACCCACGGTGGCGCTCCCCCTCCCGGTCGGGGCCCGCGGTTGCCTCCACGGCCTGGTCCTCGAGGTCCGCCTCCCGAGGGACCTCCGCCGGCTGCGCCACGACGATTCTGGTCTCCTCCGCCCGGCCGATCCTGTGGCCGGGGCCCCCCGGAGCCCCCGGGGGGGCCTGCCTGCGGACCGAAACGGTCGCCAGGCGAACCGTCGGGAGCACCTGTCCGCGGACCGAAACGATTGCCAGGCGAGCCGCCGGGAGCGCCGGTTCGCGGGCCGGGGCGATTGCCAGGCGAGCCGCCGGGAGCGCCTGCCCGCGGACCTGGACGATCGTTCGCCGGTACCGGGCTGCGGGACCGTCGCCGCGTGCGATCCTCACCGTAGGGATTGCCCGGACGGTCGGCACCCTCGGTTCGCGGACCGCGAGGACTCTCTGTGCGGGTCAGGGTCCAGCCCTCGCCACCCCGTGGCGTCTCGCCGCGGGGACCGCCAGGGCCGCGCGGGCCGAAGCCGCCGCCACCGGGGCCGCCAGCAGCGCCACGTGCGCCGCCGGGGCCGCGCGTGCCACCACCGAAGCCAGGACCGCCGGGGCCACGCGGGCCACCACCGAAGCCAGGACCGCCGGGGCCACGCGGGCCACCACCGAAGCCAGGACCGCCGCCCTCGCGCCGCCCCCCACTACCCGGGCCGCCACCACCACGCCGGTCGCCACCCCGATCGTCGCGTCGCTCTCCGCCGCCCTTCCAGCTACGCTCGCGGCCGGGCGCCTGCCCTCTGGGGATCATATCGACTACGTAGCAGAACTCGCCACGCTTCTCGGCGTTCCCAGGTGGGTTCTCGCCGCTCAGCACGCGGATCAGGCGCACGCCGGAGACGCGCTTGCCGGCGACGTCCAAAGCCTCCATGAGACGCGCCAGGCGGTCGCCGGTCACGTTCAAAGCGACGCCTACCGCTTCGGCCTCTGGCCCGGTGCCGAGCGCGGACGCAGCGGGGCCGGCATTGGCGGCGACATCTTCGCCCTCGGCGGCGGCTGACTCGCCCTCGGTGGCGACACCGTCGGCGGCGGCTGACTCGCCCTCGGTGGCGGTCTCTTGGGGCGCCGATCCTTCCACGGCCATGGCGTCTTCGGCCGGTTCGCTCGCAACCTCGGTCGGCTCGGCGGCGGGGGCCGACTCGACGGCTGCGGCGGTCGACTCGGCGGCTGCAGCGTCGGGTTGCGCAGACTCATCGGCCCCCGGTCCCGCCCCCTCGGCGGATGTCGACTCCGCCTCAGGCTCAGGTGGCTCTGCCGCCCGCAGCGACTCCCGTGTCGCGCGTTGAACGTCCGCTGCCTGCCGCAGCAGGATCCCCGGAAACTCAGTCACTGTCTTCATGGCACGCCCTTAGCGTCCGCTCTTCGTAGTTGACGAACCGCCCGGCGTCAATCCTTTGTCGTGGGAACCCTCGTAGGCTTCGCATGGCGACGTCGGGCAGCCGCTCGTCGAGCTCGACCCGCGGCGGGTCAGTCCCCTGCGCCGCGGAGTCAGCGCTCATGAAGACAAGGGCTCCTCCGCCACAGGGCCGGCCCAAGGACGGGGCGGCGAGCGCAGCCGACGATGCTATGGCCGAAATCCGCAGTGCTGATGGTGCTCCAGGCACTGCCGATGGCACCTTTGGAAGCGGTCGTGGCGCAGCCGCCCAGCACGGCGCGCGCAAGAGCCGCCGTCTACCCCTCAACGATCAGCCATTGGGCGCCGTATCGATGGTAATCTGGTCTTACCAGAATGGATTCACATGACGCACAGCGCTGCAACATTCGCAGGGACATCATCGCCAGCCCGGCCGGCTCTCGCGCGCACCGGCCCATGGAAGGGCTTCGGAGGCCCTGATCTCCTCCTCGAGGAATACTGGCCGCGCTCTACGTTGCGGCTCCCGGCGCACGAGGTGCGGCGCGTGCGTTTCCCCGTCATCAGTGGCTCCCTCGAGGGCGCTGCACGGCAGGGGAAGCCGTAGTGCAGGACCATCGCAAAGGGGTAGCATGACGGCGGCGCCGCGGAGGCAGCGCCGCCGTCACGTGAGCTCCTTCGCCGTCGTTGTCGCTCTGGTTACGATTGCCCAGCCCGCGAGCGCCGATCCCGCGAGCAGCCCAGCGCGGCCGGTAGTGGGAAATACGCCGCTGCGGATCTCGCCCGCGCCCACAGGCGGGTTGGCGCTGCCGATCGGGACAAGATCGAGCGGCACGCCACGGCACTGCGCGCGCTCGAGGCGCGGCTCGAGCACAAGCCGGTCTGGTGCCCGCAGGCGCGCGACGTCGGCGAGCGGATCGAAAGCGAGGCACCCGAAAACGCGCCGCTGGTCCTCGAGTGCCAGACACGGCTTGCCGCCATGGCGCTGGCCTGCGACGTCACCCGCGTGGCCAGCCCTCTTGTCCCTCTTGCTTTCGTGTCGCGAGCAGCACCGGCGACGGCCTAGAGGAGATGCGCCAGTACCCTGGCTTGGCGTGCGGCGGCATGGGCTTCATACTCGGCGGCATGCCAGGCCCTCTCGCCCTGCGGTCGGTCGCCGCGCTACTGGCGCTGCTCGCGGGCACAACACTCGGGTGCAACAAGAGCGGCACCGCGCCCGGCATCACGACCGTCCGTCCCACCGATCGAGAGCGCGGCAATCTCCTGCTCGCGATCACCATCGGACCGCCGCAACGGATCCTGGACAAGGTCGAGGCGCTGGCGCGCAAGCTGGAGCTGCCCTTCTCGGGCAAGGAGGTAGCCAGCACGATCGCCGCGCAGAACGATCTGGCGCCCGAGATCGTGGCCCAGGTCGACCTGACCCGCGCGACCGGAATTGCAATCGTCGCCCCGCTGGTCTTGGGCGGCAAGCCGCTGCAGGCTGTGTCGGCGGCGGCGCGTGACCCCAAGGCCGCCGAGACGCTTGTCGCCGCCCTGGGCACCGTCGAAGAGCGGCGCGCCGGCGCGCGGCGCCTGCGACGCGCCGACGGCTCGATGATCTGGGTGGCGACTGACGGTGTCGTGGTCGTCGCCGGCGCCTCACACGAGGGCCTTTTCGCCGCGGGTCCGTTCGCGCTCGAGGCGGCCCGGCGCGCAACCGAGGACGCGATGGTGGCAACGATGTACCCGGACGCCCTCGCGCGCTGGCAGGGCACCGACGTCGCAGCCGCGCTCGCCCGGTTCCAGGCCGAGACGATCGATCCCCAGCTTGCCCCGGGCGAGCGCGCGGCGGCCGATGCTGTCTTGGGCGTGCTGCTGCAGCGCATGGCCCAGACAGCGTCCGCCGAACTGGCGTTGGCCGTGGATCCGGCGGACGGCGTGCGTGCGACCGCGCGCCTGGTCCCGCGTGCCGGGTCGCCGTTCGCCCAGCGCATCCGCACGCCCGCTCCGTACGCCATCGACCCCGCCCTGTTGTCGGCCCCGGGCACCCTGGGAGCCCTGTGGTCCAGCGGGGCGAGCACCACCTGGATCGAGATCTGCGACGGGCTCTTCGCTGATCAGCCGAAGGCTGGCCCGACGGGCGCGCGCGACCTCGGCCAGCACTGGAAGACACTGCGGCCTCATCTCACGGGAGCGTTCTCGGCCGACCTCCGCGTCGACGGCGCGGGGATGTCCTACGGGGCGGCGCTGGGGTTGGGCTCGGCCGCGGTAGCCGGTGGCGCTCTGGAGGCGCTGGCTGCGATCGGTGCGTCGCGCGGCTTCGCCGACCTGCTGCGCAGCATCTATGGCCGGCAGGCGCCGGCGGTGCGCAGTGGGCGCGAGGGAAGCGCCGTGCGCACCGAGCTGGCGTTCCCCGCGCAGCAGAGCACACCGCTCGGCCGCATGCTCCAGGCGATGTTTGGTGGACCGACGGTGGTGGTGCTGGCATCCACGGCCAAAGCCCGACTGCTGCTGGCCAGCGGGTCACAGGACAAGACGCGCCTGGCGGCCCTTGCCACGGCAGGCGCCGCGAGCGCGGCGGGGCCTGAGCTGTTGGAAGCCGACAGGCAGACACGCGGCGCCGATGGCTTTGCCTACGTCGATCTGTGGGCCACCTTGCGGCCGGCCATGGCCGCCATGCGCATGGACCCACAGCAGGCGCGCATGATCGGCATGGCAACGATGCTGCCCGGCTTCGCGCGGCTCAAGTTGCCGATCGTGATGTCGTACCGCGGTGGCGAGGCGCTGACGGCGGAGCTGCACGTCCCGTTTGCCACCTTGCAGAGCGCCGCGGGTGTGGTGCGGCCATTCATCGGGATGGGCGTGCTGCCAGGCAACCGCTGAAGATGGCTCACCGCGGTCAGCGCAGCGATCTCCACCGCTGCCCCGAGTGCCGCATGCACCGCAGCCTGTGCGTGTGCGCCCTGGTACCCCACCTGCAGACGCAAACGCGCGTCGTGCTGGTGCTGCACCAACTCGAGGACCGCAAACCGACCAACACCGGGCGGCTCGCAGTCCGGTGCTTGCCGAACAGCGCGGTCGTGTTTCGTGGCCGGGGCGCCCCGGCGTGCCCGAGCGACGCGTGGACGAGTGCCGGCCGATCTTTGCTGCTGTTCCCCCACGCGGACGCCCGACCACTGGAGGCAAAGCTTGCGCGCGACAGTGATGGGCCGATCACACTGGTCGTGCCGGACGGCACCTGGCGCCAGGCAGCGCGCGCTCGCCGCCGTGTCGCCGGCCTCGATCGCCTCGCGTGTGTGCGTCTGCCCGACGACGGCGCTCCTTTTTACCGGCTGCGCAGGGCCACCCGCCCGGGGCGGCTGTCCACGCTGGAAGCCATCGCGCGCGCTCTGGGTATTCTCGAAGGCCCGCAGGTGCAGCAGGCGCTCGAGCACATCCTCCGGGTCATGGTCGATCGAACGCTGTGGAGCAATGGCCGACTGCCGAGCGAGCGTGTGACGGGTGGCATACCGCCGGGCGCTGTCTCGCACGATCCCTGGAGCGGCTCGCAAACGTTGGCCTGAGCTATTCGACCTTCGTTTTTGCCCCCCTGCGTCGCTCCGTCCGCTTGTGTCGTGCTGGCTGCCAGGTCGCGCGGCCTTCCTGGGCACGGGCGGCAGCGGCCAGGAACGGGTTCTCGATGCGCACGCCATCGATGACCTGACCGTGGTTCATGTCCTCGGTAAGGACGCGGTCGCAGCCGGCCGCGAATGCGCATCGAACGATCAGGGCATCCCAGAACGAGATGTGGTGTAGACGATGCAGGTCGATGGCGCCAAGCACGAGATCTGGGCGAATGAGGACGACTTCGAGTTGTGCGAACAGCGCAACCCTGGCTCGGGCAACCTCGGCCGGGACGCGCCCTTTGCGCGTGACGGCTGAAAAGTACTCCTGCAACACCTGAGTCGATATCACCGCGCGAGCGTCCTCGCTCAGCTCGGCAAGCACGCCGAGCGCGCGGACCTGCTTCCGCGGATCGCGTGGGTCGTCGCAGTACACAAGGACGTTGCAGTCGAGAAAAACCCGGCCGCTCACCGGCCATACCTACCCAATCGCTCCTGGTAGATTTCGTCTCGGTTCCACTTCCAGTCCCCGAACTTACCTGCCGGCTTCTTGAACATTTCGCGCAGTTCGCGGGCGAGATCGGGGCCGCTCTTCTTGCCTGCGAGCCTCTCGAGGTAGTCCCGGACGAGGGCGTTCAGGCTGGTGCCCTGATGCTGGGCCACCCGGCGGGCGCGCTCGAGAACGTCCTCGTCGACCGACAGTGTCAAGTTCACACTCATGGACACAGGATACGTGCGCACGTATCCTGTGTCCATGCCGCGCGTGCCGCGCGTGACCGACGAGGGCCCGTCTCGCTATGGTTGCGGCGCCGCGCACTCGGCACCTGCGGCAACCGGGGCTGACGCCGCTGCGCAACTCGGGTAACGTCCGGCCCGTGCGAGCCTTGCCAACCTCGCAGACGGCGAACCCGCGCGGCGACTCGACAGACGATCGCTTCGACGAGTATCCGTATCGGGGGACGACCAAGAAATGACAACGGCCGTGCTGGGTTCGATCTCAGGAGCGCGCCTTCGCGTGACCGCGCTGGCAGCGCTGTGGCTCGCGACCTTCGACATGTACCCACTCGAGAGCATCAGCATGCCGTCGATCACGCCCGAGTCCGTTGCCGGCGCGCCTGAGCTGGCGCTGGGGTCTACCAGCCCGTGGCCGTTCTGGGGCGCCACCGTCGAGCAAGCCCGCGAGGGCAAGCGGGCCTACTACGCCGCCATCACCTTCGCCGATGCGCAGGTGGGGCGGCTGTTGGATGCACTCGACCGTCTCGCCCTCGCGGATCGCACGATCGTGGTGTTCTGGAGCGACCACGGATACTTCCTCGGTGAGAAGGGCTTGTGGGCCAAAATGAGGCTGTACGATCATGACGCAGATCCCGACGAGACGCGGAACCTGGCGGCCGAGCCGGCGCACGCGGCGACCGTAAAGCAGCTCCACGCGCTGGTGCAGCGGAACTGGGCGGCGAATTGAGCGTCGCGTGAGCGAGTCGCCGCCACGGGCGCGAATGCAGCCGCTGACAGGGATCGTTCTGGCCGGCGGGTCGAGCCGCCGCTTCGGCGCGAACAAGGCCCTGGCGCCGTGGCGAGGCGGCACGTTGGTGGGCGCGGTCGTGGACCTGTGCCGCGGCGTCTTCCCGGTGACGCTGGTCGCGGTCAAGCGGCCGGATGAGCTCCGCTTCCTCGAAGCAGAGGGGGTACGTCTCGTCGCCGAGGCGACGGTTGAACAACATCCCCTGGGCGGGCTGCACGCGGCTCTGTCCGGCTGCCCCACGGAGTGGGCGTTCGTGTGCGGTTGCGACATGCCGTTCATCGAGCCCGCGCTGGTGGAGCGCCTGGCGGACGAGCGCGGCGACATCGAGGCCGTGGTCCCTCTGTGGGGTGGCGTCGCGCAGCCGCTATGCGCGCTTTACTCGCGTGCATGCCTGCCGGCGATGGCGTCGATGTTGCAGCAGAGAGTGTTCGCGCTCAAGACGCTGCTCGCGCGTGTGCGCACGCGGATCCTGGACGAGCAGGACGTGGCGCGGGTGGATCCGGAGGGGCGATCGTTTCTGGATCTAGACACGCCGGCCGACTACGAGCGGGCCAAAGGCTTTGGGTTGCCCTGACTCCTTCTCGCACGTCGACGGAGCAGTCGCCGGACGCGGCTCCCGGATGGGCTGGCTTCGCCGGCGGATCCCGACTTGGTCTGCTGGCCCCTCAGACGGGTAAGGCAGCTAGCTAGGGGAGCCATCGCTCCATGACAGACTGCTGCTCGAGAACCAACCGGTAGAGGACGAGCGCGGGTAGCAACACCGCAATCCATCGCGCGCGCCCGGTTCATCGACACGATCAGTGCAGCTGCGGCGACCCCTGCGACAGCCCACGATCCGTCGAGCAGAACCTGATCAAGAGCCACCGGGTTGTGCGAGAGATGGCCGCACACACAAGTGCGTATGGCGGCACGACCAGAACTCCAGCCCACCAGCCGCGATAAGGAGCGCCGGCAGGATCGCCCGGAGCATGAATCTCATTCCAACCATGACGGAATCAGGAGGTCCGGCTAACGTCGTGTCGATAAGCTGCGGGGCCGCTGCCCCGAGTTGACGGTCAATCGTAGCACAGCCGCGAGGGCCGCGGGCGCAGCCCGCGGGCTCGTGGGTGCACTCGGCATGGGCGCAGAACAACGAGGTGAAGCCATGAGATAGGCACAAGTCCTCCTGGGACCCTGACGGAGGGAACCCCCACCGATGAGACTAGGGCGCCGGCCCGGAGCACCGGGGACCACGGTGGTCGCAAGGCCAACGAGACCGCGAGGTGGCGTCCCGATGGAAGTCTAAAGGTGCAGCACCGAACCGAACGAAAGTGAAGCGCCGTAAGGCGTGGGTACCGCTGGGTGAGCTGGCCCGTAGCAATGAAGCCCAACTGCTCGAGCGCTGCGCCGACCAGAGCCACGTCCAGGAGCTGATCGGCCACGCCTCCGTGGAATCGACGCAGGTGTATACCCAGGTGGACGTGCGGAACCTCAAGGATACCCTGGCGTCGTGCCACCCGAGGGAGCGGGCCGGGATCCCCGTCGAAGGGCTCGCAGTGACGCCGGCCAGGCGCAGAGCGTGCTACGCTTGAACAACGAGGAGGCAGCCGTGGCGACGCCCGAGAAGCACAGGCCGACGATGCTGGACCAGGCGCTGGCCCAGCTCAAGCGCGATCCGTCGCACCCGATCCGGCTGGTGGTCGACGGGATGGAGATCGAGCTGCGCCGTCCGACGGAGCCGGCCATGATCCCCGGCCCCGCTGATCAGTCGAACCTCGGTGATCGGATGGCTGCGATCGGACCGTGGCAGGGCGAGTCGACGGAGGAGATCATCCAGATCTTACGGCAGGCCCGGCGGGGCGACGGGAAGCTCCCCGAGCTGCTGTGATCTGGCTTCTGGACACGACGACGATCGTCTACGCGCTCAACGGCGAGGGGCGGTGCCGTCAACGGCTCAACAGCGCGCCGACGCGTGGCCGGGTGACCACGAGCATGATGGCGGTGGCTGAGCTGTACTACGGCGCCGAGAAGTCGAAGCGCCGCGAAGAGAACATGGCCCGCGTGAAAGCGGAGCTGGAGCTGCTCGACATCTACCCCGTGACACTGCGGACCGCGGGCATCTACGGCGAGATCCGGACGCACGTCGAGAAGATCGGGCGCCCGAAGGGCGAGCGCGGAACGCTCGACCTCGTGATCGCAGCGACCGCGATCGAGAACGGAGCCGTGCTCATCACGCACGACGATGGCCTGCTCGACGGGTCCATCCCGAATCTCACCGTCGAAGACTGGTATGTCTGAGGTGGCGGTCCAGAAGAAGCGGCGCCGCCTTGCCGCCTGGCCGAGGGGATGCGGGAACTCCTGGAGTTGCACGAGCGCGCCGAGCACGTCCGCAAGCACGGCGGGACGGACTGGTCAGGTTTGGAGCTCGAGCGGCTCAGCCTTCGACCACGCGCCGATGATTGGCGTAGACGTTCATCGCATCGTCGCGGAGGAACCCGACGAGCGTGATGCCGAACTGTTCGGCGAGATCGACGGCCAGTGACGACGGGGCGCCGACGGCGGCGATGACGGGCAGGCCTGCGGCGATCGCCTTCTGTACCAGCTCGTAGCTCACCCGTCCGGAGACGAGGAGGATGTTGCCGGCAGCGGGCAAGCGCCCTTCGGTGAGTGCCCAGCCCACGAGCTTATCGAGCGCGTTGTGGCGACCGACGTCCTCACGCACGGCGACCAGCTCACCGGCCGGTGTGAATAGACCCGAGGCGTGCACACCACCGGTCTCGAGGAAGGCGGACTGCGCGGCCCGCATGCGCGCGGGCATCGCGGCCAGCACCTGGCGCCCCACCGTCAGCCGGGAGGTCGACGGCGCGGCCCGGACGGCCAACGATGCGATCGAGG
>Ga0187893_10014390_pt1 | contig 10802 bp, 14 predicted proteins | sample MA1701074metaG_FD_139574 | JGI IMG/M metagenome (GOLD analysis project Ga0187893, IMG submission 139574) | White microbial mat communities from a basaltic lava cave in the Kipuka Kanohina Cave System on the Island of Hawaii, USA - MA170107-4 metaG ...
ATAGGCTCGTCCAGAGCCCGAACGGGCAGCGAAAGAGCACGAATTCGTGCCCGATTGCTGCTTTCGATCCAAATTCACCGTGGTCGCGATCATTCGCGGCTACTTGTTCAGACCTTCCCTAGTGCGATTCCATCTGCGTTGGCGATATGTTGTGCGCGTCATGAGAAAGAAGACGCGGCGCGCGAAGCGCCGTTCGAGACGATCAAGGGGGGCACGAATGGATCTCAAAGATCTGCGCTACTTCATTGCGGTCTACGAGGCGAAGGGCTTCTCCCGCGCCTCGACCTACCTCGGAACGGTGCAGTCGAACGTTTCGTCCCGCATCCTGGACCTGGAGCGCAACTTGGGGGTGCAGCTCTTCGAGCGCCGCTGGCGAAGCCTCGTGCCGACCGAGAACGCCGAGAAGCTCTACTCGGACGCTCAGCAGGTGATCGCCGCGCTCAACCAGGCCGAAAGCAGGTTCAAGCCGGCGCGCGCGGCGTGAGTGCCGGGCTTCGAGGCTTCACGCTCCTCGAGCTGCTGGTGGTGGTGGTGATCATCGGGCTGCTCGCGGGATTCGTCGCGCCGCGCTACTTCTCGCAGATCGGCAAGTCGGAGGTGCAGGTGGCGAGAGCGCAGATCGACGCGCTGGAGAAGGCGCTCGACCAGTACCGGCTCGACGTGAACCGTTACCCCAGCACCGAGGAGGGGCTGAAGGCGCTGATGGAGCGGCCGCTGAACGAGCCGCGCTGGAACGGGCCCTATCTGCGCAAGGAAGTGCCGCTCGATCCCTGGAGCCGCCCCTACATATACAAGGCGCCGGGCACGAAGGGGGACTACGACGTGGTCTCCTACGGCAAGGACGGGCTGCCGGGCGGCAGCGGCGAGGCCGCTGACGTGACGAACTTCTAAGGCTATGCGCTACGCCCTCAAGGCCGTGGATGCCGCAAACCGGGTCGTGGCGGTCGATCTTGACGCGCACGACGAATCGACTGCGCGCGAGCTGGCGCGGCAACGCGGCTATGCGGTCCTGTCGATGCGTCGGAGAGTGACTCTGTGGCGGGCCGGGAGGAGCGGATTTCCGGCGCTGCTCTTCTCGATTGAGCTGCTCGCGCTCCTCGAGGCGGGGCTCAACGTGGTCGAGGCGCTGCAGACGCTCGCGGAGAAGGAGCCCGAGGGAGAGGCGCGCACGCTTCTCGCGGGCCTGCTCGAAGCCCTGCAGCGGGGCGAGCCGCTATCGGGGGCGGTGGAGGCGTTTCCGCGGGCCTTTTCTCCGCTGTACGTGGCGACCATCCGGTCGAGCGAGCGCACCGGCAATCTCAAGGATGCTCTTGCGCGTTACATCGGGTACGAGGAAGAGCTCGACAAGGTGCGGAGAAAAGCGTTCGCCGCGCTCCTGTACCCCGCGATCCTCGCGACAGCAGGCGCGCTGGTCCTCGCGTTCCTGGTCCTATATGTGGTGCCGCGCTTCGCGCGGGTGTACGAGGATATCTCCACGCCGCTGCCTTTCTTCTCGGCGCTGCTGCTTACCGCGGGAAGCTGGATCGGACACAACCTCGCGATCGTTCTGGTCGCCGGCGGCGTTGCCGTGGCATTCGCTGTGTACGCCGCTTCGAGCGAGCGCTCGCGCGCCGCGCTAGCGCGGTATCTGTGGCGCATCCCCACGCTCGGCGAGCGTCTGCGCATCTATCAGCTCGCGCGCTTCTACCGCACCGTTGGAATGCTGCTTCGCGCCGGCGTGCCGGCGCTCAGGGCCTTCGAGATGGCGCGCGGCCTGCTCGCGCCGAACCTGCGGTGGCAGCTCGAGCATGCAACGGGGCTGCTCGCCGAAGGGCGCGCGATTTCCGCTGCTCTTACCTCCGCCGGGCTCGCCACGCCGGTGGCGACGCGACTGCTCGGCGTCGGCGAGCGCAGCGGCGGCATGGGCGAGCTGATGGAGCGCATCGCGCGCTTCTACGACGAGGAGACGATACGCTTCGTCGACGCTTTCACGCGAGTGTTCGAGCCGCTGCTGATGGCGGGGCTCGGCGCCGCGGTCGGGCTCATCGTGCTGCTCATGTACATGCCGGTGTTCGAGCTGGCCGGGAGCCTGCAGTGACCGCTGCCCTCGAGCGGCTGAGCGCCGCGTTCCGAATCTCGCCTCTGTCCTTTGAAGAAATGCGCGCATGTGTGCCCGCGTTCGAGCTCGTGCCGTATGTCGAGGCGGCGCAGCGCCATTGCGCCGCCTTGCGAGCACGGGACGGCGGCTTGTACCTGGTGCTCGGCGATCCGTACGACAGCGCCACGCAGGACTGGCTCGACGAGCGCGTGCGCGAGCCGTTTTCGTGGCGGCTCGCCGACCCCGCGGAAATCGACGCCTGGCTCGCGCAGCAGGAAGAAGGGCTGCGGGCGCTCGAAGGCCTGGGGCTCGGGGAGCAGGTTCCGGCGCGGGCCCGCGAGCAGGCGCAGGACATCTCGATCGAAGCGATCAGCGAAGCCGGCAGCCCCGTGGTGAAGCTCGTGAGCTCGATCCTGCACGACGCGCTGAAATGCGGCGCGAGCGACGTGCATCTCGAGACCGGCGCGCGCGGCCTTGCCGTCAAGTATCGCGTCGACGGCGTGCTCGGCACGGTGAAGACCGTGGAGGACATCGCCGTTGCCGACCAGATGATCTCGCGCATCAAGGTCGTGTCTGAGCTCGACATCGCCGAGCGCCGCGTGCCGCAGGACGGGCGGCTGCGCGTGCGGCACAGGGATCGCGAGATCGACCTGCGCGTGTCGGTGATGCCGAGCGTGCACGGCGAGGACGCGGTGCTGCGCATCCTGGACAAGCGTGCCCTTGGCGACTCGCTCCGAGGCCTCTCGCTCGATCAGCTCGGCTTCGAGCCGCCGATCGTGGCGCAGCTTCGCCGGCTCTCCGCCGAGCCCCACGGCATGCTGCTCGTGACAGGCCCGACCGGCAGCGGCAAGACCACCACGCTCTACGCGGTGATCTCGGAAGTGAACAAGGGACGCGACAAGATCATCACCATCGAGGACCCGGTCGAGTACCAGCTTGCGGGGGTGCTGCAGATCCCGGTGAACGAGAAGAAGGGCCTCACGTTCGCGCGCGGCCTGCGCTCGATCCTGCGCCACGACCCCGACCGGATCATGGTAGGCGAAATCCGCGACCCGGAGACCGCCGAGATCGCGGTGCAGTCGGCGCTTACCGGCCACCTCGTCTATACCACGGTGCACGCGAACAACGTGTTCGACGTCATCGGCCGCTTCGTGCACATGGGGGTCGATTCGTTCGGGCTCGCCTCGGCGCTTAACGGAGTGTTGGCGCAGCGGCTGGTCAGGGTCCTGTGCAGGACGTGCCGTTCACGCGGGTGTTCCGACTGCAGGGGAACGGGCTTCAAGGGCCGCAAGGCGATCGCCGAGCTGATGATCCTCAACGACGAGCTGAAGGACCTGATCGCGGAGCGCGCGCCGATGCGCAGGCTGAAGCTCGCGGCCCGCGCCGCGGGCACCGGCAATCTGCGGGACGCGGCGCTCGAGCTCGTTACCCGCGGAGAAACGGCCATCGAGGAGATCGACCGTGTCACCTTCGTGGCGCGATGACCTGCGCGTGAGCGTGTGCCCGCGTCGCCTCGTCCTCGCGCGCTATCGGCGCGCGCTGCGTCGCAGGCTGATCGAGAGCGCCGTCGTTCCCATCGAGGACGAACCGGCCGCCGAGCTGGCGAGGCTCGCCGGGAAGGCGCGGGTCACCGTCGTGCTCTCGAACCACTTCGTTCGCTATGCACTGCTTCCTCCGACGCGCGCCCTGCGTTCGCGCGACGAGTGGAGCGCCTACGCGCGCCATACCTTCGCTTCGACCTTCGGCGAGGCCGCGCGCAGCTGGGAAGTCCGCCTGTGCAGCACTGGATTCCGGCACCCGCGCCTGGCGTGCGCCGTCGAATCTTCGCTTCTCTCCTCGTTGCGCGCGGTGAGCGGGGTGGTCTCCATTCAGCCCTACCTGATGAGCGCCTTCAACGAGCGGCGCGGCAGGCTGCCTCGCGAAGCGGCGTGGTTCGTACTGCAGGAGGAGGGCAGGCTGACTTTCGCCTTGATCGCCGGCGGCGCGTGGCGCCTCGTGCGCAGCCGGCAGGCGAACGGCGACTGGCAATCCCTGCTGCCCGAGCTTCTCGACCGCGAGATCGCGGCGAGCGGCGAGCCAGGCTGCGACCGGGTGTTCCTGTGCGCAGAGTCCGAGGCGCCGGCGAGCCTCGGCGGGTACCGCGTAACCGATATGGCCTGACATGCGCGCCCTCGACCTCGAGCTCGCACCCCGGGGCAATCGCGCCGGCATCACCGGCTACGTACTCGCCGCGGCGGCCGTTGCTTTCGCAGCGGATACGGCCCTGCATTACAGCGCGCTGCGCCAGGAGATTGCCTTGCGCGAAGCGCGTCTTGCCAAACGCGATCTCCCCTCGGCAGTAACCGCAGTAGATCCAGATGCCTACAAGGCTGCGGCAGAAACCGTGCGCCGGCTGGCCGCTCCGTGGGACCGGCTGTTCGAGGCGCTCGAGGCCGCGCAGACCGAGCGCGTGGCGCTGGTGGCGATCGAGCCCGACGTCGAGGGAAGCACGGTGCTGATCTCAGGCGAGGCGAAGGACTATCTGGCGGCGCTGACCTATGTTGCGCGGCTCTCGGAGCAGAAGGCGCTTTCCCGCGTGCACCTCGTCCGGCACGAAGCGCGGCGCGCGCCGCAGCAGGCCGTCGGATTCACCATTTCCGCGAGCTGGAAGGGGGCGCGGTGAGAGCGCTGGCGCTCGCTTCGCTCGCGGTGCTCGCCGGGTCGGTGGCGTTTCTCTTCCAATTCGTGAAGCCGCTCGAGGAACGCGCGCAGCGGCTTGAACGGGACGTGCAGCCGACAGCGCTCAAGCGCGTCGCTCTCGACACCCCGGCGGCCAGGCTCGAGGCGTTCCATACCCGGCTCGACCGCGCGGAAACCAAGGACGAATGGCTGGCGAAGCTCTACGCGGCTGCCAGGGCATCGGGCCTGGAGCTGCGCGCGGCGCAATACCGGCTCGCGGAGTCGCGCCAGCGCATCGAGCGCTACGAGATCAGCCTGCCGGTGAGCGGCAGCTATTCCCAGATCCGGCGGTTCCTCGAGTCCGCGCTCGCCGACATCCCGGTCATGTCGCTCGACCGCGCGAGCTTCCGGCGCAAGGCGATCACCGACGGCCGGGTCGAGGCCGAGATCGTGGTCACGCTGCACTTGCTGCGCAAATGAAGAACGTTTTCACCCGGGACATCCCGCCGCGCGCGGCCGCTGTCGTCCTGGCGCTCGTGCTGCTCGCGACAGTCGTTACGGGACGAGAGGAGAAGAGCGCGCCGGGGCTGCCGATGATCGAGCCTCAGAAGGCGCAGCCCATCTCCATGGTGGAGCAAACTGATCTGCGGCTACCGGTGCGGTCGCTGCAGGAGCGGAGCATGAATGACCTCTTCGCTGCGCCGGTAGAACCCGCGGCCGCGCCGCAACCCGCGGCGGCTGCAATAGCGGCCGTGCAGCCCGTGCAGGTTCCGTCGGCGCCGCCGCTGCCTTTCCGCTACCTCGGCCGGATGAAAAGGACGGACCGCCAGCTCGTCTATCTGCTGAGGGGCGAGGAAATGGTCATAGCGGAAGCCGGCCAGACTCTCGGCGGAACGTACCGGGTGGAAAGCATTTCCGCATCCTCGCTCCAGCTCGTGTATCTACCCCTTGGCGTGCACCAGAACCTGTCGCTCCCGGAGGTTCCATGATTCTTCGCGGCGCGGTACTGATCATGGCTTTCGCGCTCGCGGCTTGCGCGCGCGATCCCGTCCACCTCGAGGGGATGGCGCTGATCGAAGGCGGCAAGGTCGAAGCGGGGTTGGCCAAACTGGAGGAAGCGTCGCGCCGCGAGCCTCAGCGGCGCGAATACCGCCAGGCATACTTCCGCCAGCGCGACCTCGCGGTGCAGCGCTACCTCGCGCTCGCGGAGACAGCCCGCCTGCAGGGCCAGTGGGACCTCGCCGAGGAGCTCGACCGGCGGACTCTCGCCATCGATCCGCAGAACGCTCGCGCCAAGGCGGGCATCGAGACAGCGAAGGGCGCACGCCGGCATCGAGCGCAGCTCGAGCAGGCCGAGGCCCTGCTGAAACAAGGCAACGCCGGCGCGGCCGAGTCGATCGCGCGCACCGTACTCGCCGAGAATCCCGGCCACCGCGAAGCGCGGCAGCTTCTGCGCCGCGCCGAGGAGCGCTCGATGCGCGCCGCGGCCAGCGCGCCGCAGCTTCCCGCCGCCCTCAAGGAGACTATCACCCTCGACTTCCGCGACGCCACGCTGCGGCAGGTGTTCGAAGCGGTCTCGCGCAGCACCGGCCTCAACTTCATCTTCGACCGCGATTTCCGCCCAGAGCAGCGCATGACGATATTCGTGCGCAATGCGGCCATCGACGACGTGCTGCGCTTCATCCTGGTCACCAACCAGCTCGAGAAGAAGGTGCTCTCGGAGAACACGGTGCTCGTCTACCCCAACACGGCCGCGAAGCAGCGCGACTACCAGGACCTCGTGGTGAAGGCTTTCTACCTCGCCAACGCCGACGTGAAGACGACGGCGAACATGATCCGCCAGCTCGTGAAGACCAAGGACCTCTACATCGACGAGAAGCTGAATCTCCTGGTGATCCGCGACACGCCCGAGGCGGTGCGCCTCGCCGAGCGGCTGGTCGCGAACCAGGACCTCGCCGAGCCGGAAGTGGTGCTCGAGGTGGAGGTGCTCGAGGTCAGCTCGAACGACCTGCACGAGCTCGGCGTGCGCTGGCCGGACTCGGTGAGCTTCAGCCTGGTCGGCGCGGCGGGGACCCCCGGAACCCTCACGCTGAACGAATTGCGCAACCTCAGCTCGGACCTCGTCCGGGTGACCGTGACCAACCCTTTCCTCGCCGTCAACCTGCGCAACGTGGTCGGCCGCTCGAATCTGCTCGCCAACCCCCGCATCCGCGTGAAGAACAAGGACAAGGCCAAGGTGCACATCGGCGACAAGGTGCCCGTGATCACCACTACGACCACCGCGACCGGCTTCGTGTCCGAGTCGGTCACCTACCTCGACGTGGGGCTGAAGCTGGATGTCGAGCCGACCGTGTTCCTGGAAGACGAGGTCGGCATCAAGATCGGCCTCGAGGTCTCGAGCATCGCGCGCGAGATCCGCAGCGTCACGGGCACGCTCACCTACCAGGTCGGAACGCGCAACGCGGCGACCACGCTGCGCCTGAAGGACGGCGAAACGCAGATGCTCGCCGGCCTGATCAGCGACGAGGACCGCAAGTCGGCGAGCCAGATCCCCGGCCTCGGCAGCATACCGGTGCTCGGGCGGCTCTTCGGCAGCCACCAGGACACTTCGAACAAGAGCGAGATCGTGCTGCTCATCACGCCGCGGGTGGTCCGGAATCTCGCGCGGCCCGAGCTGCAGTTCTCCGAGTTCGCGAGCGGCACCGAGGCGGTGATCGGCGCCCATCCTCTGCTTCTGCAGGCGAGCGCCGTTGCCGTGCCCGTCAAGCCCGAAGGCGCGCCCCCCGCAGGACCTCGCGTTCTGCTGCAAGCCGCGTCGAGCGTTCCGCCAGGCCAGGAATTCGAGCTCGAGGTGGCGGTCGAGAGCGCCGTAGCCTTGCGCAGCGGCATCCTCGACTTCGCTTTCGACGCCTCGCGCCTGCGTTTCGTGCGCGCGGAGCCGGGCGCGCTCGTCGCCGCGGCGGACAAGGACGCCACTTTCCGCGCCAGCGCGCCCGAGGGCCTGGGACGGCTCAGCGTGAGCTTCACGAGCAAGGCGGATATCGCCGGAGCCGGCGAGCTCGTGAAGCTGAGATTTCAGGTCGTCGAGACAGCCAGCGGGCCGCAGACCATCCGGCTGGAGGCGCTGTCGTTCATCGGCGCTGCCGGGCAACTCCTTGCGGCGCAGCCGCCCGCGCCGGTCACGGTGTCGGTTTCCCGCTGAACGCCCATGTCCCGCGCGCGCGGTTTTACGCTCATCGAGGTCCTGATCACCGCGGCGATCGTCGCGACCCTCGCCTCGATCGCGCTGCCGCTCGCAGAGCTCGCCATGCAGCGGAGCAAGGAGACCGAGCTGCGCCGCGCCTTGCGCGATATCCGCAACGCCATCGACGCCTACAAGCGCGCGTCCGACGAAGGGCGCATCCTTCGCTCGCCCGACGCGTCCGGCTATCCGCCGACCCTCGCCGCGCTGGTCGAAGGCGTGACCGATGCGAAGAGCCCGGCAGGATCAAAGATGTACTTCCTGCGGCGCGTCCCACGCGATCCCGCGATCGCCGACTCGGGATGGGGCGAGCGCAGCTACGAGAGTCCGCCCGACAGCCCCCGGCCGGGACGCGACGTGTTCGATGTCTACTCGCTCAGCCCGCGCATCGGCCTGAACGGCGTCGCCTACAAGGACTGGTAGCATGCGCGCGCGCGGATTCACGCTGATCGAGCTGCTCGTCGCGCTCGCGATCATCGCGCTGCTCCTTTCGCTCGTCATTCCGCGCTACGTCGGCAGCATGACGCGCGCCGAGGAAGCGGTGCTCACCGAGAACCTCTATCTCGTGCGCGACGCGATCGACAAGCACTTCGCCGATACCGGCCGCTATCCCGCCTCCCTCGAAGACCTCGTCGCCAAGAAATACATCAGGTCGCTGCCTCTCGACCCGCTCACGCAAAGCCGCACTTCCTGGATCATCGTCCCGCCGGCCGATTCCGCGAAGGGCGCGGTGTACGACGTGAGAAGCGGCGCCAAGGGAATCGGCCGGGATGGCAGGCCCTATGAGCAGTGGTGAGCGGCAGTCCGGCTTCACGTACCTGAGCGCGCTGCTAATGATCGGCGCCATGGGCGCCGGCCTCGCGGCCATGGGCGAGATCTGGTCCCACGCCCGCCAGCGCGAAAAGGAAGCGGAGCTCCTGTGGATCGGCGAGCAATTCAGGCAGGCGATCGGCCTCTACTACCACCGCTCGCCCGGCGCCGTGAAACGCTACCCCGCCAGTCTCGAGGACCTGCTGGTAGACAAGCGCTTCCCGACGGTACAGCGCTACCTGCGGAAGATCTACGCCGACCCGATGACGGGCAGGGCTGAATGGAGCCTCGTCGCTGCGCCGGAGGGCGGCATCATGGGCGTGCGCAGCCTCGCCACGGACGCCGCGATCAACCGCCGCGGATCGGCGCGCACCTATGCCGAGTGGCAGTTCGTGTACGAGCCGCCCGCAGCCTCATCTGGTTCAGGGGCGTTTGCACGACCTCGCAAAGGAGATTAGGTGCAGATCGCTTCTTCCACTCACTGTTCCAAGCCTCTCTCGTTCCGTGCGCAGGACCCTGGGGCGGGTGCTGGAAAGTGAGACACCGCCCCCGCAACTTGCGTATATACGCGGGTTGCGCAAAATGCGCTTTGCGGACGCGCGGCGCGGGAAAGGCAAGCGCGGCGGGCTTCGGGTCATCTATTACTGGTGGTCATCCGGCATGCAATTCTGGCTGTACACGCTGTATGGCAAGGACGAGATGGCGGACCTGACGGCCCGGCAGCGCGCCACGCTGAAAGCGATGATCAAGGCGGAACTGGAATCGAGGAGAGCGAAATGAAGGCATCGTCCAAAGCGAAGCGCACGGCGGGCCGCGATCTGTTCGCGGAGTTGAAGGAGGGTATGACGGCGCTGGCGCGGGCGCGCCGGGGCAAGCGAACGTTGCGCACGCATGCCGTGGAGCTCAAGCCGGCGCCGGAGGTCACGCCGCGGGAGCTGGTGCGCGTTCGCGAGCACCTCAAGATCTCGCGGGCACTCTTCGCGGTCTATCTTCGAACCAACGTGCGGACGCTGGAAAACTGGGAGCAGGGACGTGCCAAGCCGAACGCGCAGGCCGCCCTCCTCATCAACCTGGTGAAGCGCTTCCCGGATACCGTCGAGCGGCTCGCGGCGATCTGATGGCCGTGTGGTATGCCGTGAAAAAGCGACGCTGACGCAAAGCCGCGACGTCGCCGCGCGACGAAGCCGTAATCCGGAAAACGCGACAAGATGACACGGGGCGCGGCGATAGCGGCGCGCCGCGGCGTGTGAAAAACTTCACGCCGGAAATGAAAGAGGGCACGGCCGCTAGCCGTGCCCTCCGGGATTGCCTCTCAAGCGGCGATCAAGCGTAGCGACTGCACTTTGTTTGGCCCTACCGGCTACGCCCCGCGCATCGAGGTGTTGGTCGGTTGGGGCTGGTAACAGCGTTCTGGCCACCTGCCCGTCGATGTAGAGCGTGCTCTACATGGGTAGGCATCTTCCGACTTCCCGCTCGACTTTTCCATCCTCCTCGCGGCTGCCGGGCGTAGTCCGACAGGACTACGAGCTCAGGCTTCGCAGCAGCCGGGGCAGGTCGAGCCCGCGCGAGAGCAGCTTCCAGGCGATCATCCGCACGATGCGCGCGGTGTCCGCCACCGAGCGGTAGTGGCTGGGGCGCGCGTTGGGCGGATAGAGCGCGTCGATCGGCACCGCGATGCTGCGCACCCCGGCGCGGCCGGCCTCTATCAGGACCTCGCTTTCGAAGGCGAAGCGGGCGCCGGGGCCGTGCGCAACCCGCACGGTCCTGAGCAGGTCCCCAGGATAGACGCGAAAGCCCGACTGGCTGTCGGCGACCGGCCAGCCGGCGGCCCAGGCGACCCAGAAGTCGGCGAAGCGGTTGGCGAAGAAGCGCAGCCGCGGCGCGGCTGCGCGCCGGCGCGGACGCGCGCCGATGACGATGCTGCCGGGGTTCGCCTTCCAGGCCGCGACCAGGCGCGGGATATCCTCGGGCCGGTGCTGCGCGTCGCCGTCGAGCGTGATCACCGCGCCGGCGCCC
>Ga0187893_10014391_pt1 | contig 10802 bp, 18 predicted proteins | sample MA1701074metaG_FD_139574 | JGI IMG/M metagenome (GOLD analysis project Ga0187893, IMG submission 139574) | White microbial mat communities from a basaltic lava cave in the Kipuka Kanohina Cave System on the Island of Hawaii, USA - MA170107-4 metaG ...
CCGGTTGGGTTCCGAGTTACCGCCTTTCTCTCCCGCTTCACGGATTGAGGGTCAGTCGCTACCGTGGGGAGAGTGCGTCACCCCAGCATCTGGGGATAGGAATTGCACCTATACAGAAGCTAAAGTTATCAAAGACCTGGTGGTCTAAGCCCCTAATCCCCGGCTAAAGAGCAGCCGTTTCTTAGGGAACGTGTCGCACTGATGTCCCAGGACCAAAGCTGATTGGGCGCAGTGGCCAACAGCTCGGGCCGTTGGTAGTGAGAGTGCATTAGTTGATTGCGGCGCTCGCGCACTTCACCTTGTTCAGCCAACAAACGATACATGGTGCGCGGTGAGCAGAGATAGCGTCCCTGATCGAGCAATGCGGCATGCACCGCCGCCGGTGCGCGATCCACAAACTCCTCGCTGTGCAGTGCGGAGAGCGTCTCGGTGCGTTCAACCTCCGTCAGCACTCGCGGGCTACGACTCTTTGGCTTCACGGTGCTGACGGTGGGCGGCGGCTGGTGGCGGCGATAGAAGGTGGCGCGCGCGACGTGCAGTGACTGACACGCCGCGCTGATGCCCACTTCCGTTGAGAGTTGACCGGTGAGTTCCATTAACTCTCGTCGCTCGCTGTCGTCGGCTCGAACAGGGCCGCGGCCTTTTTTTGAAATTCAATGATGATCCGAGCGCGTCTGAGATCTTCTTCGAGCCGCGCCTTTTGGCGTTTCAGTTTGCGGTTTTCTTCTTGCAGCGTCTTCACGCTCGGGCCTTTGACGCCGCGCGCCTTTTCACTCAGACCGAGATCGATGCCTTGCGCCCGTTGCCGGCGCCACTGGCTGAGTTGTGAATGATAGAGGCCTTCGCGCCGCAGGATGCGACCGATCTCGCCCGGCTCGGTGGCCTGGTCCACGGCTTCGAGGATGCGCCGCTTCTCACTGGCGCTGAACTTACGCCGCTTCGCCTTCTCCGCTTTGGGCACAACCTGCGGATTGGGAATCGCTGACTTGGCTCCGTTGGGCGCCGTGGAGTCCGGCTGGCGGTCGCGCTCCGGCTCGCTGCGCTCGCCGACGCGCTCCCGCCAGCCGGACTCCACCACTGAATTAACTGATGATAGGGACATTGAGATCCTTTTTCCTTCTCGCCCTACTACATTAAATTAACACCAGCTTTTGTCTCACGCATTATTGGCACGGAGGGACCGCCCCAGTGTTTTTTGCTTTTCTGAATCAGCTTCAGTGGCAATTTGTTGTCTCTGTGCTTTTGCCGAACGAATTAGGCCTTTAACTTTTTCTCTACTGAAGTTTAATCGCGAGAGTTGGTTGTAAATTGTCTCTACGCTCATGGCTGACTTTTCGTGGTAATAACGCTCAGCTTCGGTGTAATCAACGCCTCTGAGTTGATTATGAACATCAGCCTCGTAGTATTCAATTTCCTCCTTAGACAGAAGCGATCCCCCGTTCCAGCGTCTATTATCAAGCAAGAAATAGAGCGAGTCGCCACGCCCCAGGATCAGCTCTAGTAATTCGATCCTATCAGCACAATCAGCATACCTCTTGGTGATTGCCTGGTGTGCCAAGTAGATTTCATCAATTGTTGTCCTGTGAAACCTCTTAACGGCTCGGATAAACCATGATAGGAGTAGTACGAGACAGGTTAGAATAACGATTGTGGCCCAACGCTTATTAGAAGCAATTGGAACATACAGATAGATCAGATATAGGAGTAGGGCCAGAATGCCGCCGCCTAAAATCAGGTCAACAAACCAGTTTAGTCGTTTCAAGAATCGCACAATGCGGCGCCAAACCGGCCCGTTAAGTTCATTCCTAATCACGGCAGCGAAGAAAGCCATCACGAATAGGCAAACACTACTAAAGATTGGTCTTTCGGAACACTAAACATTTTGCCACGATAACCGCGTGTAGTACAATGTGCCACCGATGGATTACACGAAATTAAATTACTCGACCAATCTCCTAAAATCCTCTTTGCCATACTCATCGCCGGCGTCTTGTTCCTTATGGCCCCTGCCTCTGTATTAGGGTCTATGAGTCTCAACGACTTCTGGTTAAGACCTTACATTGGCATCGTGACCATTCTTGCAGCTGCGTTGTTGGTAACACATGGCGCCGGTCACTTGGTCGACCGCATCAAAGCAAATCGAGCAAAGAAAAAAGAACAAGAGGACAGGGAAAGATCTGAACTTGAGACCTTGCGCTCACTCACACCGGCAGAGAAGCGAGCATTACAACCCTATGTTCTTAGAAATAGAAACAGTGTCGGCTTCGCCATCGCTAATGGTGTTGCCGACGGTTTGGTAGCAAAAAAGATTCTCTACGTAGCAGCGAATGTATCGCACGGATTTAGCTTTCCGCATAACCTTCAACCCTGGGCAAGGGAGCATCTGACGAAACATCCAGAGCTGTTGCAGCTTTCCGAATCAGAGCTTCGTAGGCTCGAGACGGACGATGAAGAATAAATTTCCCTCTAACCGCGCGGAAGCACCGGTCTCTCGCCTGTGCCACCCCGCCGGCGAAGCCACAACTCACGGAAGAACTACTCAATTGAGTTCCAGCACAGTTTATAGCACACACGACAAAAGCCACCCTCACAGGTGGCTTTTTGTTAGGAAACTGATCGGGGCGAGTGGATTCGAACCACCGACCTCACGGTTCCAGAATAGTCATATCTCGTTAGCCTCGTTAGCATTAAATGGCACTTAAGACGCATAATTCACTGACGTTTGACCTGCTCGCGCCGCTGACAAAAGTGATGCAAAACCATGCAACTCAATGCGCAACTAACACCGAACGGCACGGCATAATCTCTTCGAAGTCAGGGTGTGTTATAACCGGCACGACAATGTGAGTTGAGTTCGTCAGTAAGAAGGGTGAAACACGATGGATGAAGCAAGAAACACAGCTATCCTACACACGGCTAGGACCAGTGGCTTTCAGGTGTCCCAAGACTTCACCGATCCCCGGCACCTACGACACATTGGACCACTGATAAAAGGCGGATGGCAACTCAGCCCGGACGAGGAAGAGCGACTGAAGGTGGGAGGGCTACCGATACCAGAGCGGGTGTGCGGTTACTTTCTCGTAGATACGGGAGCATGGGACAGCGCAATAGATGAAGACACTGCTCAAGAATTGCGTCTGAGGTGTACGGGCAACCGTCAGGTAGGTGGTTCAACGGGTGCTGGTAGTCTGAACGTCTATAAGGCATCAATATTTTTGGAGTTAGTAACATTCATGGTGATAAGGTTGCTATGTCGCTCTACAAGGAGTTTGTCGCTATTCCCAAATTGCGCGAAAGGCATGCTGGGTTGAGAAGACCGGAGGGAACGGCCGAGATAAGCGTGATAGGGTTGTTAGGACGAGACTTCTTACAATTTACAAGATTAACTTACGACGGTCTTAAGGGAAGTTGGGACATGCAAGTTGATCCGAAAGTGATGCGGCCTTGGGAGGGCTTGTAAAAACCCAAACGCACAAAGAGTAGAACCGCCTGTAATCGTGGCTCATTTTACTAGGCAATTCTGGTCGGGCGAGTGAATTCGAACTACCGACCTCACGGTCCCGAACCAAGCGGAATACGAAAAGTTAACTAATTGATTTTTGAATCGAGATGCAGCCACGAGCAAAATCGAGGCTTTTACATCTAGTGACATCTGTTTCCATTCAGTTACGGTCGTGTTCTATTTATTCCTGTCACAATTCTGCCGCAACGACGATAGAATTGCATGCTCCGGTTTCGCCGAGGTGTTGTCACAAGTTGTCTCAATAGCGGGTGCGAAGATTCCATTGACGTGCGAGAGAATAGGAAGGCGCGCCGGGATTAAACTAGAAAGCTAGCTCAGGATTCACGTTAAAATTGTACTAGCAGGCTGCTGAAAAAGCGATGTTTGGGAGTGATTTTCTTTTTCATTGTGATAATTTGCCGTTCGCTTAGATCAGATCGGGCTTAGTTAAGACCTCTTTCATGACTCTGCGATGCGCTTTTAGTTCATTCTTGCTTGGCGGAATGATCTTTTCTCGCCCGCGGGCACACTACTCCCTACACGGTCACAAGCTTCCGCATTCTCACCAGGTTGTAAGCGGCGGTCGCAAAGACAAAGATCCAGTTCACCAGTTCAGTGCCGCCGGCGGCAACTTTCCCACACTGGGCCCCGATGGTGGGGAGGCGCAACTGCTTGCAGGACTGTCTAATGGTGGCCGCTTCCAGCACCTGGTTCATGGGCTCACCTCCTGACTCAACAACTGGTCATAGCCCGTGATTACCGGTAAAGGCCGTTCGTAGCAACTCAGTTCACCGACCTCCAACTTCTCCGCAGGCGGTCGCTCGAGCTGCCTGGCATTCATGAAATAACGCACGGCCGCGGCGTCCCAACTACCTACTGTGGCGGCTTGCTGCACCGCTTCTTGCAGCCGCTGATAACCATGCTGACGGCCCAGTTGCAGCAAAGAGATCATCGCCCGCGTCCCTTCCTGCTTTCCTTGCCGGCGCATCAGTTGCTCCCATAAGGCATCGTAGCTTGGGGGCCACCGCCCTTGCGCGCGCCACTGCTGCAACGGGCGCGAGCCACGCAGCGCTCCGGGCTTACGCTCCAATACTTCCAGAATCACTGTCAGCAATCTATAGATTTATAAGCATTCCGCGAAGCAGCGGCCCAACCCTTAATTCAACCGGACGCGCCAATCTTTCTCATGTTCCTTCCAGGCGTCAAACGTTGGATGATATCTGCTGCGCGACGGTTAATTCGGGCGTTGATATGGTTGACAGTTGTCAAGTGGCGATACCTCTCCTGTCCCCGCCGTGCTCACGGTGGGTTTTCTCCCTGATGATTTGAAGACACAGCCAGAGGTGGGATCCGTTTTATCGACGATCGCTCATGCTGATATTCGTGGGTTGGTTACCACCAGACTTCTTTGCGTCTGGAGGAGCACTTTCTCTCTAGGCTCGAGCGTCGCGAAACAGGTCCGCGGCTCCTAACGCCCTCGAAGATTCTCCTCCGGCATCGTGATCGCACCTCTGGCTCTATCATCAACACTCTGTGACTATCATTCAGCTGCTTTCGCCCCGGGTCTTTGCGGTCTCTTTTTCTATGCTGGCACTGCCGGCCGCGGCACTTCGCGGGCGATGGCCCAGATGAAGCCCACCAACTCTCTCGCCACTGCGGTCACCGTTTGCTGCTGCGGCTTTCCCCGCCGCTTCAACTTGCGGTACTTGCCGCACAATCGCAGTTGCGCCTTCCAGCTGATTTCCCGAATCGTCTTCGGCTGCAGCTCCAACTGTTTTTGCAGGATCGGAGTTACGCGCGCCGGGTGTGCGTAAGCCCACCCGCTCTCGACCAGCACCCGCCGCACGTGGGAGTTCCCCGCTTTGGTGATCTCACCCAGGCGTCGCTTCTTGCCGGTTGAGTATTCAGAGGCTGTCAGACCCAGGTAACTCATCAACTGCCGCGCCGAACTGAATCGCGCAATGTCGCCGATCTCCGCCACCGTAATAATGGCCGTCAGTTGCGCCACTCCGCGCAGTGATTGGAGCGCTTCCACCACCGCTGTCCAGCGCCATCCGGGCAGCAGTTCGATTATCTCCCTGGTCAACTGCTCGACCCGTGCCGCAGCTTCACTGGGATGGCACTCACATATTCCTGGAAGGCGATCTGCTGTGCCGGACGCGGCATCCTCAGCCGTGCGATCCAGCGCTCGTGAGCTGCGGTCCACGCGCTCCTGCCCGCATAGGCCAGCCCATGACGCAACAGCAGCCCGGAGAGTTGTTGTCGAGCACGAGTCTCCGCTCTCTTTGCGTCTTCACGCGCCCGGATCAAATCGCGTATTGCCTCATCCTCTGCTGTGGGAACGTGAACGTAAGTCAGCTCTCCGGCACGATCGAGCCGGGCCAGCGAGGTGGCGTCGCGACGATCTGTCTTGACCCGGTCCCCTGACTTTCTTGGCGTCTGCGAGGGGGCCACCACCCGGCACTCCAGTCCCTTTGCAGTCAGATAACGATAGATGATGTAACCGCACGGCCCCGCTTCATAAACGAACTGCAGATGTCGCCCTTTGACTGGAGTTTTCTCACCGCCTTGTCGAGCGAAGCCAGATCACCTCCCACTTGTCCGAAACGACGCACCTCGCCATTGCGACCCGCTTCCGCCATGGTGATCTCGATCGATTCCTTATGGACATCCAATCCGACATGCATGATAGACTTTCGCATGGCTTGTCTCCTTGTTGTGGCTCTATGCCTGGTTTGGTAGAACACTCCGAGCATAACCCACGATGCACAAGGGACAAGCCTCTTTCACTCTGTCAACCATTCATGTCTAGGCGGCGGGACACTGCAGGGAGGGAAATAAGGTGAAACGCAACAATGTGCAGATCGGGTTCTATAACTAAAGACCCGGACGGCGGCATTTCGAGTGCAGAGTGTGCATAACGTCAAAGGAGGGACCAGCGATGGCTAATACGTTTCGTGATGCCCGAAGGAGCGTCGCGTCCGTGCTAGGAGCCGACATCTCGTATTTCACTCCTCCGGAAGAGAGGCGGTTCGAACCCGCCACAGTGGCACTGGCGTTAGCCGCGCTCCTCATTTGTGATTTTCTGCGAGCGGCCGCCAAGAAGGCCGGGGAAAGCGTCGGAAGCAAAGCGGTTGATGCGCTGGTAGGTGACGTCTCCCGTTCAGTGCAGAAGGCAGGCGCCGGGGATCGGGCCTCCGACGCGGAAGCCGACGCAAGGAAGGCATGGGTGGAGATGAGGACCCAAGGTCTCGGGCTGGCTGAGCTCACGGCAGTTGGGGATGAAGTGCAAGCGGCGATGGTGGAAGCCCTGAAAAAGCAGAATCTGCCGACGGAGAAGGCCTCGCGTCTCGCGCAAGCCATCCGCACTGCTGCATTCAGCCTTCCCGAAACTTAGTGGGGGTCCCCGATGACTCGCGAGCTGCGGAAGATTTTTGATGATTTCTCGACCGTGCTACGATTTGTGACAGTCGAGACGCCGCGAGCTGCGGAACAAGCCTGGTCGTTTCGAGAGGGCTTTCGACAGCTGCCGAAGCAGACAGTTCTCAGCCCTGGGGTCAAGTGGTTCGCCTCTTCCTCGGGAGGCACAATCGGCTACTACGAATTCAATCCCGAAACCGGGCGCGGACGCTATTATCGGTCGTTGCCTCCCGATGTCCGCGCCCAAGACGTCCTGTTGATTCCAGTCGATTCTGCGTCAACTGCTCTGCTTGCGAAGCTCCAAGACTTTACGTTGACCGTGGAGCGTATGGGCACGGCGGAGAAGAACGCGACGCGCATGCGGCTCACGGTGGATCAGCTGGTAGAGCGACTCTATGCCAAAGGAAGAGAGCCACGAGCCTTTCGGGATATCCTCAACGTCGAGATGCTGATTCTCCTGTTCGGTGATGATCCGAATATGGCGTTGAGCTGGTTGGAAGCCGAGTGCGAGCATGCCTGGGATAAGCTGGGCCATGAAGTAGACGGGTCGGAGGTGGCAGCTGTCGCGATTCTCGAAGCGGTGATGCGGGCAGTGATCGAGGCCTGGTCTGCAAATGAGTTGTGGCTCCCAGGCAACTTCTTCGAGCCGTTGTTGGAACCCGGAGATCGAGCCTTGCATCACGTGGTGTGCCAAATGATCACGCGTGCCTTGCTCATCGGTGGTAAGCAGCAGGTCGAAAAGGTGGCTTATCTGCTGAAGGATGAGGCCGAGGAGTACATTGAGACGGCCCTTACTGGATACCACGAGTTCGGTGACCAGCGGTCGTGGTCAAGGTTCTTCTACCCTTGCCTCTATCAGGCGAACCCGCGCCTCAACGCCGCTGACCAGTTGTTCGGCCTACTACTCCAGTATGCCGATGCAGTGCCTACGGAAGTGCGTGAGGGAGAGCGAACGGCCTGGATGCACGAGTGCAACAATGTGGAGGAAAAGTTCGTTCGCACCCTGTACGCCCTCCAGTTTTCGGTGGAGAACCTGAATGGGGAGGAGTTCGCAAAGCACCGACAGCACGTAAGGAAGTTGGTGGATGAACACCGGCTCGACGATGTGGACGCATTGCTCCTGAACCTGATTGAAAATTCCTACTTCTATCCACGGCCGATGAGGGGAATCTTCTTGCCGTAGCCTCTCTAACAGAGAAGAAAGCGACTCTCAGGGAACACTCGCTGGGTTCGGCCAGCGACATTAGGCCCGTTTTCTCCGCGCTTGGTTAACCTGGTAATAGGGCAATATCTGCTCTTTGTGCTTGGCATCCTTGCCTTTGGTGGTGGGATATTGTGGTTTCTTTAGAGATAAACGAGTAGCCTTGTAACGTAACAACGCTTTTGAATTAATGAGCGGGTCTTACGAGTTAACAATTCGAGTGGCGCGAAGATTGTGTCTATCATGCAAACGTTGGCTCCGTATCCGCGAGGCTGGCGCAGCTATTTTGGCTTCTGCGAAACGCCCGAGGTGCTGATCCAGATTACTCGTTGGGTGCGACGACGGCTGCGGGTGGCTCTTTGTGGCACAGTGGAAAACATCACGCCGTCGCCGGGCAGCTTGCTACAGTTGGGAGTTCGGGAACAGCTAGCGGTGAACACCGCCAGCAGTGGGCGATGCCCATGGTATCTGGCTCGGTCTCAGGCACTCCATTTCGCGCTTTCCAATGCCTATTTCCGTTCGCTTGGTCTTCCGCCACTGGTCGAGGGCTGTTAGCGTAATCCCTCGAACCGCCGTGTACGGACCCGTACGCACGGTGGTGTGGGTAGGGGTCAGAGGGTGACCGTTGCCCCTACCCCGATCAACAAGCGAATGGAGGGAGCGCACAAGTCGAGTTTTGCATGGTTACTTCCAGTGACGCTCTTGCTCACGGTCCTCCCAACGGTGTATCAGCTGTCATTGCAGAAAGGAGATCGCAAATGAGTCTTTCCCTTATTCAAGATTTACAAGGCGCCGAAGTTAAAAAAGTAACTGACTCGGCTTGGGGCCCATCGGGGCATTTGGGGGTGACTAACGCTGGTGTCGTGGGTAGCAATCTCAAATTCGAGCTACTTGTTCCGACGAGTGCTAGCGATATCTGGGATTACATCTGGAGGTCTGAAAAGGAAGCGCAATTTACAGAGAAAGTGCAACTCTTTCAGGGAGGCTCACAAATTCCAGGTAGCCGCGTGATCGCAATTTCTAGAGAGGGTCAAAGTGAACAATGGGACGCTAGGGGCCCCGAACGATACAGGCTGACCTTCGAGGTGCCTCTGGCGGCTTTCAAGGCGAACGTGCCCGTTGAAGTGCACTTTTTTTGGGACGACAAAGTGATGTCGATCAGCCGCAAATCTTAATGGCGCCGTGCGACCTGACTTAAGTTTATGTGCAGGGCCAGCTGCCGCACTGTCTGGACGTAAGCGTGCTCCGTGCGACAGACCGCGCAACGTGTTTTTAAAGACACCGCTTCTGGGTAACCGGAGGTGCTGAAGCGGAGGATGCCTCTCCGGAAAGAGGCGAAAAACAGTAGTCCGCAACATTAAGTGAATCCTGCAGCATCGACACTTTACCCCGTAAGGGACCAAGAGAGAGCCGGGCGACCACTAAATGCGACGGCCAAGGAAGGGCGAAGAATCTGGAAACGGAGATGCCCTGCTGACAGCCCCATCCGATTCGATTCTTCCGGAGTAACTGGCCATGACTGTATCCCCGTCTCATCCCGGCTTCCAGCGATGACAGACTGGCGATGGCCTCGTAGTCTGCCTGGCGACTCTCGCTCACCTAAGTCACGTCAAAGCCGTCGTTATGCGCCGTTACTTCCTCGGCCAACTCGCCACTCAGGCAGCTACCAGACCCCTGTCCGACAAGGCCAGCTACGCATTCATTCGCTTTCATGCTTTTATGGCCATGAGCGCGACGCACGGCCCGATGATATTGAATTTTCCATAGTGGGCCCCGCAGTTTTAGTCCAAGTGATTCTTTCCACAGTGCTCGCGGCCTCTCAGGAACTGTGGTTTCTCCACTTGACACGCGGCGAGACTGCGGAAAGAATCCTATTCGTTCGGAAAGAATCCTATTTCGTTAGGCCAGTAGAGGGGAGTGCGAACTTAACGTTGACACCTGAAAAAAGCAATAATACGCTCGCTAAGTGTTCCTCATATGATGAATTATGATGAATTATGCAATCACTCTTAACACGCTTGCATGTGCAGCATTAGTAATCGGCGGCATTATCTCCTGCATTTTTTCATATAAGGAGAATCAAAAAAATCGGCGCTTCGTTTTTCGTGCAACTGTAATATGGACGGTTGGTTTAGCAGCATGGTTGGTTCTCTGGGGATTCTATCAGATAGGTGTTTTGAAATGGGGCGAAGAGAGCACCTCCGCTCTGCTCCTTAGTGATGTTAATACGGCATCGGGCTTTTTGTTTTACGTCATTATTACTAGAGGGCAGAGGACGCGAATCAGCGATCACATTCGAGACGCATTGCCTCTGTTAACTCTTCCGGCTATTGCGACACTTAGCCTCATCGCTTATGACTTGTGGAATCAAAATCAAAAGGTTCACACAGGACTGTCCCTTGCCTATTCGATGATAACTCCTGTCCTCGTAGGATGGGCCATAAGGTTACGCTTTGTAGCTGCCTTGCCACTCGCATTAAGCTGTTTGTACGCAATTCTTCAGCCGCCTTCCTATGGTGCTCTCTTCAGCCGCCCTCCTGACACAGATTCAGGGAAAGGCGGTGCCCCGTTTCTAGTTGAAGGTTTTGGGTGGCGGATTGGTCCATAGCCTAAGCAGCTTTCGTTTCCTTGGCAAGCTCGGCCACCGGTTGATGCTCAATCAGCAAAGTCTTGAGCGCG
>Ga0187893_10014392_pt1 | contig 10802 bp, 8 predicted proteins | sample MA1701074metaG_FD_139574 | JGI IMG/M metagenome (GOLD analysis project Ga0187893, IMG submission 139574) | White microbial mat communities from a basaltic lava cave in the Kipuka Kanohina Cave System on the Island of Hawaii, USA - MA170107-4 metaG ...
CCTGGCGCACGCGATCGATGCGGGCATCAGATTGTCACCCGCCACCGCGGCATCGCGCAGCGCGCGCAGGCTCTGGTCGACCGCGCTCTGGCTGCGGCGCGTCCGCGTGGCGCGGAGCGCCTCGATCGTCTCGCAGGCCGACGCAGGGTCGACCCGGAAGATGCCGCCGTCGTCGCCCGTGAGCAGGGGGGTCGGCAGGCCCTCGGTCCAGCGGTTGCGGCCGACGACGAGCGTTTCGTTGGAATTGATGCGCGCCAGCCGCTCGGCCTGGCTGCGCACGAGCGCGCTCTTCAGGTAGCCGGATTCGATCGCGGCCAGCACGCCGCCCATCTCGTCGATGCGGCGGATCTCCGCTTCCGCGCCCGCGCACAGCGCCGCGACCTTGGACGCGATCACGACGGAGCCCTCGAAGACGTCCGGATACTCCAGGAGGTCAGTCTCGAAGGCCATGATCTGCTGCAACCGGAGCATCCACTGCTGGTCCCACGGGCGCGGCAGCGAGAGCGCCTCGTTCCACGCCGGGAGCTGCAGGGCGCGGCAGCGGGCGTCACGGCTGAGCGTGACGCCCAGCATCTCGAGGGCGATGCGCCATGCGTTGTTCTCGGGCTGCTCCTCCGTGAGACCGAGCGAGTTCACCTGCACGCCGTAGCGGAAGCGGCGGTACTTGGCCTCGCGCACCCCGAAGCGCTCGCGGGTGATGTCGTCCCAGAGTGCGGTGAACGCCCGCAGCTTGCAGGTCTCCTCGATGAACCGGATGCCGGCGTTGCAGAAGAACGAGATGCGGCCGACGCAGCGCTCGAACTCGTCGGCGGTGACGCGCCCACGGCCGCGGATGGCTTCGAGCAACCCAATGCCGTTGGCCAACGCGAACGCCAGCTCCTGCTCCGGCGTCGCGCCGGCCTCCTGCAGGTGGTACGAGCAGATGTTCGACGGGTTCCAGCGGGGCACGTGGCGGAGACAGTGCTCGTACATGTCCACGATGAGCCGCATCGACGGCTCGGGCGGGAAGATGTACGTGCCGCGCGCCAGGTATTCCTTGATGATGTCGTTCTGCGTCGTGCCCTCGAGCGTGGCGGCGTCGAGGCCGCGCTCCTCGGCGAGCGCCACGTAGAGCGAGAGCAGCCACATGGCCGTGGCGTTGATCGTCATCGACGTGTTGATGCGGTCGATCGGGATCTGGTCGAACAATACGCCGAAGTCGTCGAGCGTGTTGATGGGCACGCCCACCCGCCCGATCTCGGGCTCGGCCAGCGGGTGGTCCGAGCTGTAGCCGCACTGGGTCGGGAGGTCGAAGGCGATCGAGAGACCGGTCTGCCCCCGGGTGAGGTTGCCCCGATACAGCTCGTTCGAGGCCCGCACGTTGGTGTGCCCGGCGTACGTCCGGAAGATCCACGGCTGGTCGCGGACCGGCTTGCCGTCCCGGTCGCTGAGGACGTGTGGCGTACGCGTCATGGCGGTCTCCCCACCGGAAGTGTAGCCGGGTCCCCCCCCTGCTCCAAGGACCCGCCGGCGCTCAGCGGGGCGGCTCGGCGCAGGACGTGGTGGCGCCGCCCGTGGCGACCAGAGCATGGCCGCGGGCGGCCGGACGGGCCGTCGGGAACCTCATGCAGAGACGCCGGCCGCCCAGCGTGAGCGCGGCGGTGATGGGCGCGGGATCGGCTCCGCCGAGCAAGAACGTCGGCCCACGGAGATGCCCCTTCAACCGCTTGCCGCCCCTAAGCGAGACGCGTGCGCCACTGCCGCGATAGTCGAGTCGTTGGCTCTCCCGCTTCCAGCCGCTCGCCGGCAGCGCAACGACCACGTCGAACGCCGCGGGGTCCGAAGCCACGATGCGCAGCTCACCCCCGCCGACCGTCGGATCGGCCACGCCGCCGGCGGGGTCGATCGCGATCGCAGCGTCACGGGAGACGAGCGTCACGCGGCTCGGGCGGCCACGTCCGCGTGCCTCGCGCATGGCGAGTCGGGTCGCCGCCAGCAGATCGGTCGGGAGCGTCGTCGTGGTCGTCGACGTGGTCGTGGTCGGAATGCAGCCGGCTGCCGTAAACAGGCGGCCGTGCACGGCCGGGTCGAAGAGCGGGTTTTCCGTCCACAGGACGAGAAACGTGTCGGCGTCGCTGCCCGCAACCGCCGGGCCGTACTGATGGTCGTTCACGCCGGCGTCCGCACGGAACTGCGGACCGCCGAGGCCGGCACCGTCGAAATGGCGCGCGTGGATGTCCCATGCGGACGGACGGGGGCCGGTCGGCAGGTCGCCCATGGCCTCGAACGCGGCGAGAAAGCCGCCCGAGCCGCCACTCGCGACGGCGACGCTGCGCGAGTAGCAGTCTTCGCAGCTCTGCACGGGGAGCGGCGCCCCGAGGGGCGTGGCCTGCTCGTCGTAGCGGCGCGCGGAGAGTCCGTCGTCACCGGTCCACACGACGACGAACCCGTCGGCCACTCCGCCCGCGAGCGCGACGTACTGTGACGCGCTCGTCTCGGGGCTCGCAATCTCGAGGTCGGAGCCGAGCGGGGTGGCCGCCTCGTCGAGGAGCCGTCCGCGGATCAGATATTGGTAGGCCTCGTGCTCCTGCCTCCAGGCGACGACGAACCCTCCGGCGTGCAGGCCGCCGACCTTGGGCGCGATCTGCGACTCGACGGCGTCGAGGTTCACCTGCAGCTGCGCGCCCGCGGGCGATCCGGTCGGACCGAGCAGCCGGCCCTGGATGCTCGTCCCCATCGCATCGTCGCCGACGCTGCCGGCGCTGTTCCACGCCACGAGGAAGTCGTCACCCGCGGCGGCGATGGTCGGACCGCCCTGGGTGCCCGTCGTGTAGGTGTTCACCTGGAACTGTCCGCCGAGCGGCGTTCCGTCGAGCGCGAACGCGCGCGCCTCGACGCTCGACGAGTCGGTGTCGTCCCCGGCGCCGCCGCCGGTGGTCGACCAGACGACCACGAAGGTACCCGCGTCGTTCGCCGCCACGTTGGCCCGCCCGATGAAGCCCGCCGTCTGGGTGTCCACGGGGAACTCGTCGCCGATCGCGTCGCCGGCCGCGTCGTAGCGCCTGCCACGGATCGAACGCTCGCCACTCGATGTGTAGGAGACCCACACGACCACGAAGCCGTCGTCCGTGGCGGTGGCGGCCGGGCCGCTGGCCCCACCGTCTAGGGGCTCGCTCACCGCAAAGTCCACACACGGCGCCGCCGTGGCGAGCGCGGGCACCAGACACAGCACCGCGGCCGCGCGCCGGATGGGCGAGAACCTCATCGCTCGCATACCATACTGCCGCCCGGACGGGCCTTGCACGGCGCAAGGGTAGCTGGGATACGGACATCGGGTTCGTCAGGGGGGAGGGTCGCATGCGGGCGATCGGGTTCTGGTTGGGGCTGGCGGCGGGCATCGCATGGAGTAGCGCCGCGGGGGCGTTGCCGATTTCGGTCGACGCCGACGGCGATGGATATCTCGATACGCTCGAGACGGGGCTCGGCTCCGATGCGAATCTCGACACGAGCGTCCCGGAGCACGCCGCCGCGCCGCCGAGCTGCCTCGACGCGAGCGACAACGACGGCGACGGCGACACCGACCTCGACGACACCGGCTGCGCCGTCCCGGCTCCTTCCACCACCGTGTTCCCGCCGGCGGGAGAGGACGCATTCGAGTCGTCGCTCAGCCTCGACGCCTACCCGTTGGCCGGTCCGTTCGGCGTGTGCCCGGCCGACGTCACGGCCGAAGGGCCGACCGTCGTCTCTCGCGGCGCGCCCGCAGACATTGGTGGCGGGCTGCGCGAGATGCAGGTCGAGATGCTCGCCATGCAGCTCAGCGGGACGGCGACGATCCTCTCCGATCCGGGGTGCACGCTGCCCCCCGGGGACGTTCCGATCACCATCTTCGAGAGCCCGACGCAGGCGACCACGGGGACCGTCACGGACACCAATCCCGATCCGGCGAACGACTTCCCCGCGGACAGCTTCTTCGACGTCATCTTCGACATCGACACGCCGGTCGGGGTGATCCCGGGCGGGCCGCCCGGCGGCCCCGCGGGCGATCCCGTCCGCGTGACCAATCAGATCGCCGGCATTCCGCCGTACCAGGGCAAGACGTCGCTCTGCTATCAGGTTCCGCTGCTCACCCACGAGCACTGCCCCGTCGCACCGCCGGACCACTACCTCTGCTACACGGGCAAGTTCAGCCCCAAGTTCCAGCGCCGGGACGTGCTGCTGCGGGACCAGTTCGACGGCGACGAGGGATCGACACACAAGGTGATGAAGCCGCTCTACCTCTGCACGCCGGTCGCCAAGAACGGCGAGCCCCTCTACGAGCCTGTCGGGCACCTCACCTGCTACGTCCTGAAGGCGCAAAAGCAGAAGCAGCAAGCCTTGGTTCGCAACCAGTTCGGCGAGCGCACCGTCAATACGAAGAAGTCCCAGCTCCTTTGTCTGCCTTCGCAGAAGAACGGCGAGGGCGAGTCGCCGCAGCTCGATCACTTCAAGTGCTACAATGGCAAGTTCACGCCCAAGCTCGCGGCGCGGCCCGTCACGCTCGTCGATCAGTTCGGCGTCGTCGAGACGGACGCGACGGGACCGCAGCGCCTCTGCAACCCCGTCTCCAAGAACGGCGAAGGCATCCGGCATCCGCTGCGCCATCTCGAGTGCCACAAGTTGAAGCCGAAGAAGGTCGCACAGACCGCCGAGGTGGTGGACCAGTTCGGCACCATGACGGTGACGACCAAGAAGGCCGTCTCGCTGTGCGTCCCCTCGTCGAAGAACGCCGGGGTCTCGACGACGACCACCACCATCCCGGGCGGCGGCCGCACCGTGGTGCTGGACTTCGCCCTCGGGTCGTTGCAAGCGGGCGCCACGCTCTGTCTGGACGAGATCACGGTCGGCGGATGCGTGGCCGGCCCGGATGCGTGCAAGGGCGATCACCTCCACGGCGGCGGCATCGGCATCGTCGTCCCGTCGATCGGGGTGGACACCCCGGCCCCCGATCCCAACCAGCCCGAGTGCGGCTACGGACAGGTGGGCACCTCGCCGGACTGCGGGCCGGACACGGTCCCCTCGTGTGGAGGATAGCCCTCCTCCTCTGCGCAGCACTGGTCTCGTGCGCGCCGGCGGCGGCACCGCTGCTTCCCACGGGCATCGCCAACCTCCAGCTCCCGCACGACGCGGGCGCGCTGGGGCGCATGGCGCGGGACGAGGAAGCAGAGGGCACCATCACGCGCCGGCGGGCCACGCTCGCGGACGTGTCGCGCCAGCTGCTGATCGCGCCTCCCCCAGACGTGCTCGTGCCCGAGCTGTTCGACTACCTCACCGCGATGGCGCTGCGCATGGAAGACGGCGTCGTCTCGCCGGCGTGGGGCAGCTATCTCTACACGACCTACGGCCAGGACCTCGCGCGCGAACGGCCGGACGGCCTCCCGCGCCGGACCAGAGCCGAGATCGACGTCTCCCTCGATCGCTCCGTCGCGTTCTTCCATCTCCGCGCCAAGCCGGGTGAGGCAGCCGCCCAGCGGCAGCAACAGGGCTTCGAATCGACCCGCGAGTGGAGAGACGAGCGTCGCCTCGGGCGCTGAGCGGTGCATCGCGCCGCGTGGACCGCGCGGGCGCAACATGGTAGTCGGGCGTCGTCCAGGATCGTGGTGGGGATGGGAGGCGGCATGCGAACGAGACGCGCGGGACTGCTTCGGGTCGTCGTCAGCGTCGGCATCGCGTTGAGCATCGGACGCTCCGCATGGGCCATCGACGCGTGGGACAAGGGCGTGCCCGACGACGATGCCGCCGCTACGGGCACCGAGCTGGTCCACGGAAGCGACGAGGTCCACGACCTCCAGGCGCGCGGTGGGGCCGACGAGGACTGGTATCGGATCGCGCAGCAACCGTACGCGTCGTACGAGGTCGTGGTCGACGCCGCCACGCCAACGGTGCTCCCGGTCGTGCTCGAGCGGATCGGGGCCGACGGGACCACCGTCGCGCAGTCGTCCGTGGCGATCGGTGCAGGCATCGGAGGTACACGGAGCCTGCGCTGGGAGAACGCGACGGCGAATGCGATCGAGAACGAAACCGTGCGCGTCACCGCGGGCGGGTGCGGCGCGCGGTGCAAAAAGACCGCGACCTATCGCATCCGCGCCTACGAGACGACCTACGCGGTGCCACGCTTCAACAATTCGGGAACGCAGGTGACGGTGCTCGTCGTGCAGAACCCGCAAAGCTACCAGATCGCGGGGAACGTCTGGTTCTGGGACGCGACCGGCACCCAGATCGCGACCTCGACGTTCGACTTGACCGCGAAGGCGGTCTTGGTTCTGCAAACACAGCTCGTCACGCCCGCCACCAGCGGCACCATCACGATCTCGCACGGGGGCCGCTTCGGAGATCTGGCCGGGAAGTCGATCGCGCTGGAGCCCGCGACCGGCTTCTCCTTCGACACGCCCCTCGTCCCGCGCCCGCGGTGACCGTCCGCCAGCCTTACTCGCGCCGGTCGAGCGCCAGCAGTCGCCGCGCCCCCTCGGTCGGCGGCAAGGTGCCCTCCTCGACCTGGCGCTCGATGTCCGGGAGCAGCCGGCGCACGTCCTCGCGCGCGAGGAAGCGGCTGCGGACGTCTTGCTCCAGCACGTTCCAGAACCAGGCCTTCTGCTGGCGGCGGCGCGTGGCGTCGAGCTCGCCCGACGCGCGCATCCGCTCGCGGTGGTCGAGCACGATGCTCCAGACGTTGCTCATGCCGCGGCCTTCGAGCGCGCTCACCGTGACGACCGGAGGATCCCAGTGCGGACTCGTGTGGCGGAACAGATTGAGCGCGGCGCGGTACTCGGCGGCCGCGCGGGTGGCACGACCTGTGTTGTCACCGTCGGCCTTGTTGATGGCGAGCGCGTCGGCGAGCTCGAGGATGCCCTTCTTGATGCCCTGCAGCTCGTCGCCGGCGCCGGCCAGCATGAGCACCAGGAAGAAGTCGACCATCGACGCGACCGCCGTCTCGGACTGCCCGACGCCGACCGTCTCGACGATCACCACGCCGTACCCGGCGGCCTCGCACACCAGCATGGCCTCGCGCGTGCGGCGGGCCACGCCCCCGAGCGACCCGCCCGAGGGGCTCGGCCGGATGAACGCGGCGTCCTCGGCGGCGAGCTGCGCCATGCGCGTCTTGTCGCCGAGGATGCTGCCGCCCGAGCGCGCGCTCGACGGGTCGACGGCGAGCACGGCGACCCGCTTGCCCTCGCCGAGCAGGTACATGCCGAAGGCTTCGATGAACGTGCTCTTGCCGACGCCCGGGACCCCGGTGACGCCGAGGCGGACCGCGGTGCCGGTGTGCGGCAGCAGCCGCTCGAGCAGCCGCTGCGCGTCCGCTTGATGGTCGCGTCGCGTGCTCTCCACGAGCGTGATCGCCTTCGCCAGCGCACGGCGGTCGCCCGCACGCACGCCCGCCGCCAGCTCGTCGACCCCGATCGGCGTGCCGCGCTTCCGGCTAGGCGCCGACTGCGGCATTCGTCGGACCCCCGCCGTGCTGCTCTTCGGCGGCGATCAGCTCGAGCACGCGACGGGCGGCCTTCGGAATGCGCGTCCCGGGTCCGAATACCGCCTTCACCCCCGCCGACTCGAGGAACGGATAGTCCTTCGGCGGGATGATCCCCCCGCACGTGACGACGATGTCCCCCCCGCCCTGCTTGCGCAGCTCCTCGACGATCTGCGGCACCAGCGTCTTGTGCCCGCCCGACTGCGTCGAGATCCCGACCACGTGCACGTCGTTCTCGATGGCCTGGCGCGCGACCTCGGCCGGCGTCTGGAAGAGCGTGCCGACGTCCACGTCGAAGCCCAGGTCCGCAAAGGCGGTGGCGATCACCTTGGCGCCGCGGTCGTGGCCGTCCTGCCCGACCTTAGCGACGAGCATGCGCGGCCGGCGGCCGTGGTCCGCCGCGAAGCGCGCCACCTCGTCGGCGAGCGCCTTCCATTCCGCGTCGTCGTCGTAGGCCTGCCCGTAGACGCCGGAGATCGAACGGATCTCGGCCCGATAGCGCCCCCAGACGCGCTCGAGCGCCTCGGAGATCTCTCCCACCGTGGCGCGCGCGCGCGCGGCCTCGACGGCGAGCCCGAGGAGGTTGCCCTGCCCCGTTTCCGCACACCGGGTGAGCGCTTCCAGCGCCCCGCGGCAGGCTGCCTGGTCGCGGGCTTCCCTGATGCGCTTCAGGCGCGCAACCTGCCCCTCGCGCACGGCCGCGTTGTCGATCTCGCGCAGCTCGAGCTCGGGCTCCTCGGGAAGCTTGAACTTGTTCACGCCGACGATCACGTCCTCGCCGCGGTCGACGCGCGCCTGCCGGCGCGCCGAAGTCTCTTCGATGCGCAGCTTCGGCATCCCCGATTCGATCGCCTTGGTCATGCCGCCGATCGTCTCGACCTCCTCCACGATGCCGAGAGCCTTCTGCGCCAGCGCGTGCGTCAGCGACTCCATGAAGTACGAGCCGCCCCACGGGTCGATCACCCGGGGGATGCCGGTCTCGTACTGGAGGACGAGCTGCGTGTTGCGGGCCACGCGTGCCGAGGCGTCGGTCGGCAACGCCAGCGCCTCGTCGAACGAGTTCGTGTGCAGGCTCTGCGTCCCGCCGAAGACGGCCGCCATCGCTTCGACCGTGGTCCGGATGATGTTGTTGTACGGATCCTGCTCGGTGAGGCTCGCGCCCGACGTCTGGCAGTGCGTGCGCAGCATGAGCGACTCGGCCTTCTTCGGCGCGAAGTGCTTCTTCACGAGCGTCGCCCAGAGGAGCCGGGCCGCGCGGAGCTTCGCCACCTCCATGTAGAAGTTCATGCCGATGGCGAAGAAGAACGACAGACGCCCCGCGAACGCGTCGATGTCGAGGCCCTTCGAGAGGGCCGCCCGCACGTACTCGAGGCCGTCGGCGATGGTGAACGCCAGCTCGAGATCGCACGTCGCCCCCGCCTCCTGCATGTGGTAGCCGGAGATCGAAATCGAGTTGAACTTCGGCATCTCCCGCGACGTGTACTCGATGATGTCGGCCACGATCCGCATCGAGGGCGCCGGCGGGTAGATGTAGGTGTTGCGGACCATGAACTCCTTCAGGATGTCGTTCTGAATGGTCCCGGTGAGGTCCGCGCGCGCGACGCCCTGCTCCTCGCCCGCCACGATGAAGCTCGCGAGCACCGGAAGGACCGCGCCGTTCATGGTCATCGACACGGACATCTTGTCGAGCGGTACCCCGTCGAAGAGGATCTTCATGTCCTCGACGGAGTCGATCGCCACGCCCGCCTTGCCCACGTCGCCAGTGACGCGGGGGTGGTCCGAGTCGTAGCCGCGGTGCGTGGCGAGATCGAAGGCGACCGACAGCCCCATCTGCCCGGCAGCCAGGTTCTTGCGGTAGAAGGCGTTCGATTCCTCGGCCGTGGAGAACCCCGCGTACTGGCGGATGGTCCACGGTCGCTCGGCGTACATGGTGGCCCGCGGACCGCGGAGATACGGAAAGTCGCCGGGCACGCTGCCGAGAAAGTCCAAGGCCTCGACGTCCGCCCGGGTCCACAGGGGCTTCACTGCGATGCCTTCGGGGGTCTGCCAGACCAGCCCATCGGGGTCGGCCCCCTTGCGCTCCTTGGCGGCGAGCTTCTTCCACAAGGACAGATCGGCCATGCCGGGGGGCACCTTACCCAATTCGCCCTGCCGTTGAAACGTGGTAGGGACCCCGTAACGGGTGTCCGGGCCCCGGAGACGGGAGCGCCGGCGCAGATCCGAAGGGAGGCGGTATGCGGTTGAGGGACCTGACATTGATTGCGGGACTCACCTTGGGGGTGGCCACCGGACTAACGGGGTGCGCCGGCAGCGAGGAAGAAGGCGCGGCCGAACGGGCCGGCAAGCGCATCGACGAAGCGGCGGAGGCCACGGCGGACGCCGCCAAAGACGCGGTGGATGCCACGAAAGAGGCCGCGGGGAACGCGGCCGAAGCGACCAAGGATGCCGCGCACGACGCGGCCGAGGCCGTGGAGAAGAAGCTCGAGTAGTCTCGTCGGGCCGGCCGACCCCCCTGGGTCGGCCGGCCGATGCTCCCACCCGGGGCACGAGCCTGCTAGGCTCCGCGCGTGCGCGAACTTCGCGAGCTCTTCGACAAGAATCGACGGTGGGCCGAGCGCATCCGGGCACGGGACCCGGAGTTCTTCCGGACGCTCGCGCGCCAGCAGAATCCCGCCTACTTCTGGATCGGCTGCTCCGACAGCCGGGTCCCCGCCAACGAGATCGTCGACCTGCTCCCGGGGCAGATGTTCGTGCACCGCAACGTCGCCAACGTGGTCGTGCACACGGATCTGAACTGCCTCTCGGTCCTGCAATACGCCGTGGACGTCCTCCAGGTGCGCCACGTCATCGTGTGCGGACACTACGGCTGCGGCGGCGTCCGCGCGGCGCTTGCCGGGGAGCGCCACGGGCTGGTCGACAACTGGCTCCAGCACGTGCGGGACGTGGCGCAGGTACACCGGGGCCGGCTCGCCGCGGTGCCCGAGGGTCCCGAGCGCCACGAGGTGCTCTGCGAGCTCAACGTCGCCGAGCAGGTCCGCAACGTCTGCGAGACCACGATCGTGCACGACGCCTGGGACCGCGGACAGCCCCTCACCGTCCACGGCTGGATCTACAGCGTCGAGGACGGCCGCCTGCGCGACCTCGGTCTCTGCATCGCGGGCCGCGCCGAGGTCGGCGCCGTCGACCACATGACGGAACGCCGCGACCGACCCTGGCGAGCCGCCGACTGACGCTCGGGCGCCGCCCGGCGCTGCAGTCGGCGCGCGTGCCTCGTCTGCCGCGCCAGCTTCGCTGGCCGCGGCATGCTGGTCGCGCGGGA
>Ga0187893_10014393_pt1 | contig 10801 bp, 10 predicted proteins | sample MA1701074metaG_FD_139574 | JGI IMG/M metagenome (GOLD analysis project Ga0187893, IMG submission 139574) | White microbial mat communities from a basaltic lava cave in the Kipuka Kanohina Cave System on the Island of Hawaii, USA - MA170107-4 metaG ...
CGCATGAATCGGTGACATGGCACCCGGCTCGCTGAATGATGTCGCCTACCTTCGTATGACGCACAAGACCTGAGTAATTCGCAATGACAGGACTTGCGGCCTCGTAACCGCAGCTCGAATCCGTCTTCAAGTCCCAATATCGCATTGAAACGGGCGACTGACGATATGATGAGAAGTTTTGGACCTCATACCCCTCTGCCTCCATAAGGCGGGCAACCTCATCCAGCGTTCGGTGTCGTCGACGAAGACGAGAAATCTCATCCTGTGAGCTGGCCATAGGAGATTCAACTGGCTCCTCATCGTTTCTACGAGGCTCGGGTGCAGTAACAGGCTCTAGAAGAGCCGCTTCTGCACTAGCCGCTCTGGCAGACTCTACTAGGCGTGCCGCGTCTGAGAGCGAGGAAGACTCAGCAGCTTCGAACACTTCATCACGAATGTCACTGGCTGGTCGAGGCGCTGAAACATGATCCGCAGACGTAAACTCAAGCTCAATGCCGACAGTCGTTGGAAGTTGCTCCATCATGGCTCACCTATCATTCGCTTGACTGTGTTGATGTCACTTTCATAAATGTGCAGGCTATGCACAATGTGCGTATACGTTCCTGTCTGGAGTCCAGAATACGTAAACAAAAGCTCGTCTCTCATGCGTTCCAGAAGGCTGCAAAACCAAGGCATGTCATAGACAAGCCCTTTTACGCAGTCGCAGCTGCGCATGACTATCGTCAGATGGAGACGATCTTCTCGAATGAAGAAAATTCCATGCATCGTGCAGACCTGATCTTTATTGCCAAACCATTGGTGCTCTGGAAGGCTAAATCGCAGGAAGGCCTGACGTGAGTCCTTGTCAGCAACAAGTGACTGCTTCGCCCAGTCCCACGGGGTTCGCATCATCTCGTGGCCATCAATTGGACAGTCACCCTCACCAATCTTTTCGTCCCAGTCTTTGCACGTTAGAGGATATTCGTAGCCGATATTTCCAACGCTCTTTCGACCCCAGATCAGCCAGCCATAGGCAGAGTTCACCGTCAAATCAGGGTTGGCGATCTTGCCCCAAAACTTGCTGGCCTTCAAAAAGTCCGCGACCTGGTTTGTCCTTTGGTTGTAAAGGTCAACCTCAAGCTCAGTGTAGCGCCGAATGTCTTCGTTCCTGACGTCATCAAGGGTCACGATAGGAGAGCTTGATGGCGCTGTAACTTTGAACGCCACATTGCAGCGCTCTCGAGCAGGCTTTTTCCGCGGTGACACCACAAACTCAGGCTCATCCAAGATTGCCTTGAGCACGCTCAGGTAAGCTTCATTCGTATTCGAAAAGATTAGCATGGGTCTTAGAACCGAGGAGCGCCTTTCGGAGCTCCTCAGCGTAGTCCATCTTTTTCCTTAAAAACCGGCTTGCAAACTGAGGGTGCGGAAGCTCTGCGCCAGGCTTCACGCCTAACTTTCTTAGCCCGGTCGAGGCCTCCTTTCCAAGGGCAATGACATGAAGGTCTGGCTTAAACTCCAGGAGCTGCTGGATATGTTGCTCCTCGCAGTTGATGTTAGTCCACATCCCACGAATCTCGTTAAACTGGATGCGCTCCAGGCATCGGGCAAGATAGACGGTGCAGCCGCTGTTGGCGTGAAACGGCCAATGGCGAAAGCGCCTGTAGACTGGGTTGATTTGATCGCCAACAAAGAGCACGTAGGCCAAATCTGCGTGTCCGCAGATGTTTCGCATCCCAGGGTTAAGCGCTGGAGGAAACTGCTTCAGGCGATGCGCGTGAAGGCGCCGCAAGGTTCGTGGCGCGTCTTTGACGTGGTCAATGGCGGCATGCAAGGCCAGCACCCTGATGGCCATGCGAGTAAAGACTCCTAGCTCCCTCATCAGGTCGGACATGTGGGTGATGACCACGAGCCGCTGCTGACTTTGCTCAATGGCGCGGCGCAAGACGGCGGTCAAGACAACAAAAGGGTCGCGCCCATTTCGTGGACGAGCGTCAATCACGAAAGGGTGGAAATCTGCAAAAGGCTCAGCTGACTCGCTGAGCACGATGCCAACGGATTCCACTTAGGGGTTGTTCCAGCCACGAACCGCGAGGACCATGGCAATCAAAAATCCAGCCAGAACGGCGACCTGACCGTCAGAGCCATCAAGAGCCATAACTGCCGCAACAATAGCGCACACGAAGGCCATAATAAGGCCAGCGAAAAACAGGCCATTGAGCGCGCTCAGCCCGCAGAACCGATAGACCGTCCCGCAGCCTTTTAAGGCCAGAAGTCCACCGAGGCAAATAAGGATGAAGGTCATTCTGGTGCCTCGACGTATTTGCGACGAGCAGAGATCATGTCAAACGTGTCCCACTTGAACTTGGTCAGCGACGTGAAGCGCTTTTGCAGCGTGGCAGACCACTCCACGAGATTAACAAGCCGACGCGTAACCGCACAGGTGGTCGTCCACGGCTTCGGTTGGTCGAACAGGCGAATCTTAAGCAACGCGCCCTGAACCTCGCCGAAAGGAACGACCTTGACAAGAGCGTTGGTCTCCAACTGAGTTTTCAACGCGTCCGCAGATCGGTCATTGGACTTGAAAATCCTCCACGGATCAAGCTCGAGCGGGAATGGCCGGCCGATGATGTTCGCAATGTGGTTTGAGCTTTTTACCAGGGAAGCGATGATGTTGACCAGCGCCATGTCCTCAATAGGCGTCTCTGAGTTGCCAATGTGGAGGTGGGTGTAGGTCAGGTTGGCATTCTCATCGGCAGAAAGGTGCGCCTTCAAGGCCAGGTGGCCTTCGTTCCCTTCATACCATGTGTCGTGTGGCAAAACGCAAAACTTCATGCCTGAGGATACTCACGTCCAGCATCTTGTAAACAAAATTTGTTTACAACCAACAGACTTCCTGTAAGATGCAGGCCATGAGCGTTGTCGTTGCTGGAATCACCATGCCATTCTTTCCCATGCGCCCCAGAAAGGGCGCCGCTGTAACGGCCAACACCGTTAAGCAGCTGTGGGCCGATGTTACGTCCGGCCAGTTTCTGGCCCAGAAAAAGCTGAATGGTGACCGCGCGTGCCTTGGCGTGCAAGACGGCAAGGTGGTAGTCATCAATCGCCGTGGGCAGCTCCTGCAGCACCCAGTCAGCAACACCCGAGACTTTCTCAAGCTGCCAAGTGGCACAATTCTTGACGGAGAAGTCTGGCAGAAGGGCTTTTATCCATTTGAGGCGCTAATCGTTGGCGGCAACTCGCTCTTGAAGTCATGCCCAATAGTTCGTGAAAAAACAGCCATCGAGATCTCTAAGACTCTTGGTCATACATGGCTTTTCACCCCTCCGACACTCGAATGGCTGTCACAGCTTAAGGCCAACCTCCCCACATGGGAGGGGCTTGTCTTAAAGCATGTCAACACGTCCTACATTATGCTGGGCAGCGAAACTCAGGACAGCCCAATGTGGTTAAAACGTAAGTGGTAATTAGCCAATGAATGCTCGAAAAATCCTGGCTGCCATCGTTGAAACAACAAGGCGGCCTGTCATTCATGTCAGCGTAGATTCTGACGAGCGGCCTCACGGTTGGTGGGAACAGGAGTTGAGTGGTGAAGACCCAACTTCGTTTTTACTTAGGCTTCCAGAAATCAAGGGTGGGATTCGACGACTAACGCGCAACATTCGCCGGGCATTAGGCGCTGATTTCGGACAGATCAATGTCGTCGTTGGAAAACTAAGTGACACGTCAACTGGCGGCGGCATGGCCTCCCATAGCATCGACGTGGCGATCTACGGGCCAGAAGAGCTGCTAATGCGACTTTACAAGGACCAAAACTTCGCAATGGAGTGGATCGGTGATGTCCTCAGTGACGAAGAATTGGCGGAAATTCAAGCTGAATGGAATCCAACGCCGTTGCAGATTGACCCGGATCCTATCCGACACTAAGCTGCGCATCGGAATACTGCTCTTGGACAACAAACGAGGCTGCCGCCTCGCCGTTGACAAAAGACAGGGCCATAGGCACAAGCCACCGAAGGTTAGGAATCACAGGAGCCGTCGGCCATGACGTGAGGTTAAAGAGATGAACCGCCTCGTCTGTTTTTGACCTCACCTTGAAGGCTTGATCATCAAAGACGCTGAGGAAGTAGACGATAAATGGGCTGTCGGGCTTTCCTCCACGAACGTCTTTTCCGTGCAGCGTAGAAAATACCTTCCACGCCAGCCCGCTGACGCCGCACTCCTCGCCAAATTCACGGTCCATGGCCGTAACAGGATCTTCGGCCCCTTCGCAATGCCCACCCGGGCCGTTCAGCTTGCCAGCTTGCCACTCTGGCCGCCTCTTTTCAACCAAAACCACGTGGCTCTTCTTCACATCAAACGCAAAGCCGACAACAAAGCGAACGGGTTGAACTCGCGGCGGGGATTCATGATAATCGGCAACCATTTCTTCAAGAACGTAGATAAGCCGATGAACGGCAGAGCCCAATTGGCCACGCTCCTGCAAGAGGCCGACGAGACCTACACGACAAGAGTTAGGAAGGTTAGCGTCTATGGACTTGCTGACAACCAGCTTCCTGAAGATGCTGTCGCCACGGTCGTGTGGCAGCTTGTCATTGATGCCAGAGAGTATGGCATCAAAGAAATCGTGGCTCTCATCCAGTCTGTTGATATTCAGTTTGATCTGCACAACATTGACACTGAAGAGACCGTGCAACAGAGAGTGACCTGGACGGGCGGTGCAGGATGGAAGATCGACGTGGATTGCAGCGCAAAGTCATTTCCGATGACTCTCATTCCAGTCTCTGTGGAGCTAATGGTGCGTGATCGCGCCATCACGATCAATTTCTGATGTTCTGTGGAACCGGTGCACGTAGCACCAGCGCCACCGTCGAGCGTTAATCGACGAGAATGCGAGAAAGCGAAACTGCATGAGCAATGCAACAAACCAAGACTCATGGTCTAATCGAGTCAACGCCGTGGCAACCGCCATTGGCATCACCCCCGCAAAAGTCATCGAGCTGTTGACTAGCTGGGGCATTGAGGAGCAGATGGGCATCGAGATGCTCGATGACGATGAGGTCACCAAGTTCGGTGACTTTCAAAACGTCTTCGGAAAGGTCGATGACAGGTCCATCCCGCTGGCCAAGCTCCGATTGGCCTTCAAGTTCCTCAAAGGTGGCAAGAAGGCCGAAGACCGGCCAAGCCTTGATGCGCGAACGGTGGAGCTGAAAAGCCTCGGCATCAAGTTCAGGCCGGAAGATGCGCCGCCCGCGCAGCTCTTCAAGCTCTACGACCCATCGTTACCGGGTGACCCCATCACCAACGCGCTTAAAAAGCGCTTCGGCGACAAGAAGGTCGTGGCATTCAAGGAAACAGGCGAGGTGGCAGTTGACGAAACTGTGGCCTACGTCAATGACCTCGAGCAGTCGTTTCCTGAGCAGGATGCAATCATGGTTGACGGCTCACTGTCACGCCTCTGGCCTGTTGGCGTGAAGCCCGACATGCAGCTGGAAGAGGACCCGCTGTTTCCAGGACAACCTCTTCGCCAGAGCCGCAGCATCGTCAATCATCGCAACTGGTCGAAGGTGGAGCACAAGGCCCGCCAGCTGTGTCGAATCATCCTTGACCGAAGTGAGGTGAACCCTCGTGACACTGACGCGGTGCTTCGTCTGATTGAGCGCGCAGAGCAAGGGTTCGACAAGCTCAAGGTGGCGTATCCAGCGGCCGAGCTCAACTTCAAGGAGCTCGCAAAAGAGGACCAGCTTCCTCGCTTGAAGATTAGCAACCAGGCGCCATCGAACAATCCGTTCGGTGGTCGCACTCACCGTCGGTATTAACCAAAACCCGCCATGCCAGACACGCGCTGGCATGGCAATTTCCAAGAAATATGAGCAGACCCGAATTCGATTGTTCAGGTGAAAATTCAGTCATGAAATCTGGGCCAGCCCGCTGCGTGTTCAACATGCCGGGAGCCCTTAAGGCGCTGATGTCAGGTGGCCAAGAGATCGCCCACGGACTCCCGCAACATCGCCGACGCCGCGCATACCTGGTGGACAAATATCCAGCCTGTCCTAAAAGCTGGGACCGAAGCACTGGAAACATGGCAAGCTATTTCGTTCCTATCGTCAATGGCAGCGGAATGTGGCTTGACTTCAACGAGACACTGAAATACGCTGGCAACCACGTCGCCGTCGTCATCTCTGTTCAAGGCGTCAACCCGCTGACCGGACTGGAATGCACTGACATGCAGCTCGAGCAATACACTGAATGCTGCCCAACTCACAAGACCAAGTTTGGACCAGATCGTCTTTGCACGACGTGCAACTTTCGATGGCCGAAGCAAAATTACATTGCAACCACAGGGACTCCTGATGGCCTGTTTTGGCTAGACGGGTTTCGCGCGCCTGACGGCGTCATTCGTCAATATCTTCTGACAACCGAAAAGGCCCGTGGCGTGGCCAATGCGATCATGGGCGAAAAGCGCGTGTTTGCCATCGGCCTTGCCTTCTTTCTCTCGAAGGAGCCTCGACCGAAGCCGCAGCCGCGTCGAAAGTCGGACGGTGTGACACTAAACTGGTGTGGCCCCATTGGCGGCGGTCTAAAGAGCTACGAGGATGCTCCCATCGGAAGTGACGGAGGATGCGACGACACCGTCTACTACACGTCAACCATGAACTCAACCCTGGGTGATGCCGGCTCCAAAGGCCTCATAAGTGGCGCAAAGGGCCTTCCTGGCATGAAAGGTGAGCATGGTTTTGATGGACCGATTGCGTCAGCGTCTGCGCCAATGGCCCGAAGGTTCGCAATCGGAGGTCAATCAGTCAACGTGCAAAAGGTCGAGGTTGCCGCAGGCGCACAGGTTCGACAGATCATCTACGACGACCCATTCACGCTCGATTACTGGGTGACCTCGCCAGAGAGCGTCATTCTCGTCAATTATGCGCTTGAGGTTGACGTTGAGGAGATCCTCAAGGGCGGTGAGATTGACGTGTCTGGAAGTCCGGAAGGCTTCCTGCAAAAGATCCCCGTGGGCAACTAACCTGTAACACCCGGAGTCACGGGAGCGTCCTCAGGGAGCAGGCCGATGCGGAACTTGGCCTTGCTCCCTGGGGTTGAAAAGACCAGCTCTGTCACACGAAAAACGGCGCCCTCAAATTGAGCATGACCGTCAAGCTCTGGGTTTGAGCCCTTCTCCACGTAAGCCAGAGTGAGATGCGGATGGTAGTCAGGATAGGTGATCGAAACGTCCTCGCCAAAATACTCACGAAGGAGATGATGGAGCTCGACAAGATCCTCACTCTCGACGTCAACCTTCAGCACGTCATATTCCGAACATGAGGAAAATCGAGAGAGCTTTCCGAGCCTGAAGTCCACATGCTCAAAATGAGCACGGCAGTATTCAGCAACCTCCTCAACATCCACACCGGGCATAAACCCAAACAGCACTGTCGTGTGAATGGTCGTCTCAAGGCCATCATGGACTAGGCTGTGAGGGCAGATATTTTCTGCGGCCCACTCCCGAATAGGAATGGCGTCAGCCATTGAGACATAGGCCATCAAGCAGCCTCGGTCACCCTCCACGAGAGAGGCGATCAGGCGTCGAGTTGCTAACGTCGTCATCGGCACTAACTAAGAGCAGCCCATGCTTTCACCGCAGTTGACGCACTTGTAGCAGGCGCCGTTTCTCACGGTAATCGTGCCACAGCTTGTGCATGGAGGAGCGTCCTTTTGAAAATGAGAAAGGCTGTCGTTCAATGTCTGCGTAACCGCGTCACCGGCCATGACTGTTACGGCTGGAGGACGCGACACCGGCACCGGCGCTACTACGGCCTTCTCTTCAGGCACAATGAACTGGTGGCCCATCCAGCGAAACACGTAATCAATGACCGAATGGGCCTGACGAACTTCTTTGTGTTTAGTAAAGCCCGATGGCTCGAAGCGAACGAAAGAAAACTTCTTGACCAGCGCTTCCAACGGCACGCCGTATTGAAGTGACATGCTCGTCAATGTGCCAATAACGTCCATCAGGCCACCAACAGTGGAGCCTTCCTTCGACATCGTGATGAACAGCTCACCCGGGCTTCCGTCCTCAAACAGGCCTACGGTGAAATAGCCTTCATGGCCGCCAATGTCGAACTTATGCGTCAGCGCCTGGCGAGTCTGAGGAAGATGGCGTCGAACTGGGAGCCCGACATCCTCGATGCGATCCCACAGCTCAACGATTTCAGCCTTTTTCTCCTCAAGCTCCTGAGTCAAGGAGGCCACGTCAGAGCTACCGGACAGGTTGTCCTTCGAGGTATTCAGCGGCTGAGACCGCTTTGAGCCGTCACGATAAATGGCCACGCACTTCAAGCCAAGCTTCCAGGCCTCCACGTAAGCCTCCCGGATGTCTTTAACCGTCGAGTCTGTTGGCATGTTAACCGTCTTGCTGATCGCGCCTGAGATGAACGGCTGAGCAGAAGCCATCATCAGAAGGTGGTCTTTGAAGTGGATCGACCGCTTTCCAAGCTTGGCCTTGAAGGCGCAATCAAATACAGGAAGGTGTTCAGGCTTCAGGCCAGATTTCGCATTGGGCTGATCTTCAACCGTCTCATAGGTGTCAATGTGCTTGAGGACCGCGCTGGTCTCTGATTCCGAGTAGCCAAGCTGCTGCAACGCGGCAGGCACGCTTTGATTGATGATCTTAAGCATGCCACCGCCTGCGAGCACCTTGTATTTGACAAGCGCAATGTCAGGCTCGATGCCAGTGGTGTCGCAGTCCATCATGAAGCTGATTGTGCCCGTTGGCGCAAGGACCGTCACCTGGGCATTGCGATACCCGTGCTCACGGCCCTTGCGGCGAACTGAGCTCCATACAAACCGAGAAGACGCAACGATGCCCGCGTTGGACTCAAAGACCTTAATGGAAGAGATGGCCTCATCGTGCATGCCCATCACGGCCTGCATGTAGCCGACGTTGTTATCGTGCAAAGGAGTCGGAACGTGATCAGCACGAGCGTCAGCGTAGCCAGAAAACGAGCCAACGCACCGAGCAATGTCGGCTGAATGGTCATAGGCGCGACCCGTCATCAGCGCGGTAATGGCTGCGACCATGGCCCGGCCTTCATCAGAGGAATAAGGGATGCCGAGTCGAAGCAGAAGCGCACCGACATTAGCGTAGCCAAGGCCAAGCGTGCGGAATCGATGTGAGTTGGTTGCGATGCTCGCCGTTGGGTAGCTGCAGTTGTCAACCAGCAGCTCCTGCGCCGTGATCAAGATGCAGACCGCGGCCTCGAACCGCCTCGTGTCAAACTGCGTGCCATCCAAAAACTTCGTCAGGTTCAATGACGCCAGGTTGCATGCTGTGTTGTTCAGAAAGAGATATTCGCTATTGTGAACAATGATAGAATGACCGTATCCGTTGCCACGAACACCGAAGTTGTGGCTGTCCTCAACTTCAAGGTCATAAACTTTTGTTGGAATATTGGAATTTATGACCTCAACCGAAATAACCTTGTCATTAACTTGTCCAGCCCTCAGTTCCATTTTTGACAGAAAATCCTGCCAAAGCATTCCCTGAATTTTGGCTAGCCCACGCCCAAGATCGGGGCGATTTTGGGCAAAAGGCACCGTTCCTTGAAGTCCATTTTTCCTAACATGTCGATTCCAAGCCGCTGGACTAACTGAATATCGAGAATCAACACGAGGCTTAAACTCGCTCTTAACAGCCTCATAGACATTAAGAAGTTGTTCATCATCAACTGCTATGAACATTGAGTTGTTAGTTCCGCCAGAATGAAATGACTTATGCTTTTTTGATTGAAAAATGGCCAGGTTTGACAGGCTGTCGTTGGTCTTGTCCTCATCAACATGATGAATATCAAAACCATCTGGCACCGGGCCAAAAATTTCACTCCAAATAAACCTGTGTTGGTCCATCATGCCGTGGTGGCCATTACGACTTTGAATTCTCCACCGTCCATTGAGATGCGCACAACGATTAACCTTTCTCAAACGTTGCCCACAAGCCAAGTCAATCGCTGAAATCCAACATCCGTCATAAGAAAGAAACTTGTGCTCTGGCGTGCAAGTTAGCTCAATGCCCTTGTCTGTCTTGACCCTCACAAGTCGAGCTGTTTCACCTGCAGCCCACACTTTCAAAATCTTACGTATGACAGTCGTCTTGTTTATAGCGTCCCAGCTGAATGCATAAGGAAGTGGCAAGCCAGATCGACTGGCCAATTCCAGCTTCTCAAAAGACACAAATCCTTCGCTCGTGTCCACCAACGTGCTTCCAACAAAGCAGCATGGATTGGTGCTGTATTGTGGCTCAGTTCCTGGGCAGGTGTGCCACCGGTTGATGGTGTCATGGAACTGCATTCCAGGGTCGCCACAGTTCCACGTTCCCTCAGCGATCATGTCCAGCAGCTTGCGAGCGTCCTTCTGCTCAAGCTTCTCACCAGTCTTGCGAGACTTTGTCCACCAAACTCCGTCGCCTGTGGCAGCCTTCATGAAGTTGTCCGTCGTTCGAACGGACAAGTTTTCGTTTTGGAAAGCGACTGTGTTTCGGTAGATCTCTCCATTGAATGACCCGTCGTAACCAGCATCAATCAACGCGTGGGCCTTCTTTTCCTCCAACATCTTTGCACTGATGAACTCCTCAATGTCGCCGTGATCGTCGAAAAGCGTGTTCATCTTCGCCGCACGTCGGGTCCGACCGCCAGACTTGACCACGTTTCCAACCTGGTCATAGATTCGAAGGAATGACAGAGGACCGCTTGGCTTTCCGCCACCTGTCATGGTCTCACGCGTCGAACGAATAGGACTGAGGTCGCTGCCCGTTCCGCTTCCAAACTTGAAA
>Ga0187893_10014394_pt1 | contig 10800 bp, 8 predicted proteins | sample MA1701074metaG_FD_139574 | JGI IMG/M metagenome (GOLD analysis project Ga0187893, IMG submission 139574) | White microbial mat communities from a basaltic lava cave in the Kipuka Kanohina Cave System on the Island of Hawaii, USA - MA170107-4 metaG ...
GCGGCACCCCGATCGGCTCCCCCTGTTGTCGAGGCAGTGTCCCAGCGCAGGGGCCAGTGGCCACAGGAACCAGTTAACGAATCCGGCCGGCCAAGGCGCCCGCGACTTGCGCCGCATTGTGTCAGATATGTTTAGGAATGCAAGGTAAGCGTCTGTATTCCTTATGGTCCTTATGTCAATCGGGCGCGGTGATGTGGCCCGACTTCACGACCTGCGGATTGCCTGCGGCATCGCGCTGGACCTTCCAGCGCCGATAATTCCACAGCCAGTCGGCCGGTCGGTCGCGGGTCACCCGTTCGACGGCCCCGGCGTAGCGCTCGATCAATTGGCCCGGGGCGAGCTCCTCCCCCGCTGCCGCGACCGGCACGAAATCCATCACGTAGTGGCCGCGCGATTCGCGGCGCATCGCGGAGTAGAAGACCGGCAACTTGCCGCTGCGCGCGATCGCCTCGGGTCCCACGAAGAAGGCCGTGTCGAGGCCCATGAACTGCGTGAAATACCGCACGCCCGAGGAGGTCGGCGCCTGGTCCGTCACCATCCCGATCAAGCGCGCAGGGCCCTTGTAGCGCATGACGCGCATGAGCAGGCGCTTGGCGGGGAGCATCTCGGCGCCGAAGCGGCCGCGGATGGTCATCATCAGGCTGTCGCCCCAGCGGCCCTTCAGCGGCTTGTAGGCAGCCTGCACCGGATGGCCGAATCCGGCGCTGAGCTTGAGCAGGGCCCATTCCCAGTTGCAGTTGTGCGAGGTCAGGATCACGACCGACTGGCCGGAGTCGAGCGCCGCGCGGACGGGTGCGTCATTCTCGAATCCCACGCGACGATTGATCTCCTCCGGGCTCATCGACACGGCCTTGACGATCTCGACCGAGACGTCGGCGAAATTCCGGTAGAACGCGCTGCGTGTCCCGCGGATCCAGGCGTCGTCCTGCTTCGGGAAGCAGGCACGGAGCTGCATGTCGATGATCTCGCGCCGCGCGCGGAACACGTGATCCATCAGGAAGGCGAGCAGGGTCGCGAAGCCGTACCAGAGCGGCAACGGCAGCGACGACAGCAGGCGCAGCCACACCGGGAAGCGCTCGAAGGGCTTGCGGTCCTCGAGGTCTGCGGCGCGCTTGCGGAACCGCTGGTGGCGGACCTTCTTGATCTCGGCCGGTAGGCGCATGCCGCCGGCAGCTTACCGGATCCGCGGCGCCCCCGGGGCGCCGCGGACCTCGCCGTGGCCCGACCGCGCGGCTAGAAGGTGCCGCGGAAGGTCAGGATGTACGAGGGATCCGATTCCTCGTTCTGGCCCACGGTCGTGACCGGCGTGCCGTTCTGCAGCTGCTCGACCGATTCATAGACACGTTGGGTCTCGACCTTCTCCGCGTCCAGCAGGTTCTGGGCCGCCAGGCGTATGACGAAGCGATCCGCGATGGTTTTCTCGACGAAGAACTCGAGATTGCCGTCGAACTCGACGTCCGTGACTTCCTTGGCCTCGGCGCTCACGTTCTGCCACTCTTCGGCAGGGCCCTGTTTCTGGTAGCTCGCGCCCCAGGTGAAACCGGATCCGCCGATGCGGTGATCGAAGCCGAGGTTGTAGATGTAGTCCGGCTGCAGCGAAAACGGACGGTCGATCGGGAAGTTCTGGTTTGCGTCGCGGATCTCGGACTCGATCCACGTGTAGTTCGCGAACACGTGCAGGTCGTCGCTGATGAAGGACACCGGCGTCGAGAGGTCGAACTCGACACCGTAGATCTCGCCGTCGTTCGGGTTGTTGACCCAGACCGACGCTTCGACGTCCTCGTCCACGGAATCCTGGAAGATCTGGTTGACTTCGTCCGGCACGCCGTCGAGCTCGATCTTGTCGCTGACGTCGCGGTAGAAGAAGTTGAGGCCGATGATCGCGTCGTCGCCGGTCAGGTCGAAGTCCACGCCCGCGTCGAAGCCGAGAGCGGTTTCCTGGTCGAGCGTCGGGTTGCCGAGGATGCTTTCCTCGTCGTCGATCAGGAGCGTCGGGTTCAGCTGGTCGAAGCTCGGACGGCGCACGGTGCGCGCGGCCGACAGTCGCACCTGCGTGCGGTCGGTGACGTCCCAGCGGTAGTGCGCGCTCGGGTTGAACTCGAAGGTGTCTTCGGTGACGTTCACCTGGCCGTCGACGATGACGATGCCGATCGGCCTGAGCGCCGCGCCCGCATCGGCGAGCGCCTCGGAGACCGTGGAGTCGATCTCCAGGTGCGTGAACTCGCCGCGCCCGCCGAGTTCGAGGGTCGAGCTCGAGAAGTCCTTGGTCCACTTGACGAGGCCGTTCGCGCGCTGGTCCTTGGCGTCGAACAGCGAGAGCCCGGCGTCGTCTTCCTCGAGTTCGCCGTCGTCCACCTCGAACGCCCGGAAGGAGAAGTCGCGGCTGCGGTCGTAGCCCTCGATGCCGAGCTTGAGCTTCGAGCGCGGGAGCTGGTACGTGACCGCGCTCTTGAGCGTCAGCTCGGCGTCGTCGGCATCCGTCCTCTCCTGGCTGTCGAGGAACTCGTCCTCGCGCAGCTGTGCGGCGTTGTTCGGCACGGAAGCGAACAGGTTGATGATGTCCTGGTCGGATTGCCCCATGAAGGCGAGCAGGCTGTCGGCGTCGCTGATGCCCGCGGCGTCGAAGTCGAAGTCGAGGTCGTCCACCCAGTTGGTCTCGACCCCCTCGAACTCCGTCTCGTCGTAACTCAGCTCGATGTTCCACGAATGGCCGTTGCCGAAGTCCGACTCGTAGCCAGCCGTGGCGCCGTAGTTCTCCTCGGCGAACGCATCCAGCTGGTTGGCCTGTTCCGCCTCGGCCTCGAATTCGCCATCGTCGTCCTCCGCCGCGAATTCGCGCCCGATCTCGGATTCCTCCCGGTCGGTGTCCATGTAGAAGCCGCTCAGGAACCACTCGCCGTTATCGCCCGCATTGCCGCGCAGGTCGCCGGTCCAGGCGATGTCCTCACTCTCGCGCTCGTCCGGGTCCTCGACCAACGCCGCGAACGCTGGCTCCAGGTTGCCCTCGCCGTCCAGGGCGCGCTCGACCTCGGTCGCCGCCTTCCGGTTGAAGCGCTTCTGGTAGTTGATCGAGGTGTTCCACGAGAGGTTTTCGCTGGCGTCGCCGTACGAGAGGAAGGCGCTCGGGTTCGTCTCGCCGTCGTTGTAGTAGCCGCCGACGCGGTACACACCGCCCGTCATCTGGGCGCCTTCCTTCAGGATGATGTTGAGCGTGCCGCCGATGCCCTGGCTGTCCATGTCGGCCGAGGGGCTGCGGATGATCTCGACGCGTTCGACCAGCTCGGCGGGAATGCGGTCCACCGTGACCGAGTTGTCATTCGTGGCACCGGTGACGCGACGGCCGTTGATGAGCACCTGGGTGTACTCGCTGCCGACGCCGCGCAGCGAGGGGGCTGCGTATTCGCCGATGTCGCTCTGGAAGCTGACGCCCGGCACGCGCTTCATCATGTCGCCGACCGAAAGCGGCTCGAAGCGCTGGAAGAAAGCTTCGTCGTACGAGAGGATCGGCGCCGGCGCGTCCACCCGGTTGCGTGCGTTGACTCGCCGCGCAATGACCTCGATCTCAGTCAGCGCGGGCTGGGCAATGGGCGCCTCGGCGCCCTGTTGCGCCACGGCCGCCTGGGCAGCGGCAAGGGTCATGGCTACTGCAGCCGCAATCGGCGCAAGGGCCGTAAAGGCCGTAAAGGTCTTCATCGATAAACCCTCTCGGTAAACGGATCGATCACCGGCGTCGCCGGCACCAGGGTGCGCATTCTCCGGATCGAACATGACGATCCCGCGACAGTATAGAACGAAATTTTTGTTCCCTTCAATAGTTGAAACTTTTGTTCTATACTGATCGACATTCCGCCGTCGTGGAATATCTGTTCGAACTTTGAAACGATCAGGGTCCCATCCATGACCGAGGCCAACGCCCGGCAGGCAGAGATCGCCATGACGGCCCGCAACAACGTCGACGCGCTGCGCGCGCGCATCGTCCAGCGCTACGAAGCCCTTTCACCCCGCCTCAAGCAGGTCGCGGCCTACACGCTCGAGCACCCGAACGACATCGGCCTCGAGACGCTCGCCGTGATCGCCCAGCGCTGCAAGGTCCAGCCCTCCACCATCGTGCGCTTTGCGAAGTCGTTCGGGTACCACGGCGCGAGCGACATGCAGAAGCTGTTCCGCGACGAACTGCTTTCGCTCGCGCCGAGCCCGAGCTACGCCGAGCGCATCCGCCAGTTCAACGAGCGCGCCGGCGACACCGCGGCGCGCTCGCCCTCGGAACTGATGCACGGGTTCGTGCAGGGCAACATCGCGGCCCTCCAGCACCTCGATGAGACCACGCGCCAGGAAGACCTCGAGCGGGGCGTGCGGATGATTGCCGAGGCCGACGCCGTCTATCTCGTCGGCCTGCGCCGCTCGTTCCCGGTCGCCGCCTACCTCGCCTACGCGCTCCGCCACACCGACAAACGCACCTACCTCGTGGATGGACTTGCCGGGATGATCGTCGAGCAGAGCTCGATGATGGGCCGCGGTGATCTCCTGATCGCGACCAGCTTCAGGCCCTATGCGCAGCAGACGGCCGATATCGTCGCCGAGGCGGTGGATCGCGGCGCGCGGGTCATCGCGATCAGCGACAGTCGGCTGTCGCCGATCGCGCGCCGCGCCGAGCTCTGCTTCGAGGTGAAGGACGCGGAATTCCGCAAGTTCCGCTCGCTGACCGCCTCGCTCTGCCTGGCGCAGACGCTGGTGATCAGCTACGCGTTCCAGCTCACGGCTCACGATCCGGGCGCCGCCCAGCCATGAAGGTTTTTGCGCTGTTCGGCGCCGGCCGTATCGGGCGGATCCACGCCGCCAACATCGCCGCGCACGCGGGCGCGCGGCTCAAGTACGTCGTGGACGTCGACGCGGCCGCCGCAGCGGCGATCGCCGCGAGTGCGGGCGCCGTCGTTGCCGACGCCAAGTCCGTGTTGTCGGACGCGGGCGTCGACGCGCTCCTGGTTGCGAGCCCGACCGACACGCATGCCGCCCTGATCGAGGCCGGCGGCGCGGCCGGCAAGGCCATCCTCTGCGAAAAGCCGTCGACCTCGATGTCGCCCGCGCCCGCGCCGCGGTCGCCGCCGCGGAGCGGGCCGGGATCCTGCTCGCGATCGGTTTCAATCGCCGCTACGACCCGTCGTTCCGTCGGCTTCGCGACGGCATCGACGCCGGCGAAATCGGCGCCGTCGAGTCCGTGCTGATCGTCAGCCGTGACCCCTCGCCGCCTCCGGTCGCCTACGTGCAACGCTCCGGGGGCCTGTTCCGCGACATGACGATCCACGATCTCGACATGGCGCGCTGGCTGCTCGGCGAGGAGCCGGTCGAGGTCACCGCGCACGGCAGTTGCCTGGTGGACCCGGGGATCGGCGCCGCGGGCGACATCGACACGGCGGCCGTGACGCTGCGCAGCGCGGGAGGGCGGATCGCCCAGATCGCGAACACGCGTCGCGCGGTGTTCGGCTACGACCAGCGCATCGAAGTCTGCGGCGCGCGTGGCATGCTCGCGGCGGGGAACCGCCGTGCCACCTCGGTCGAGCGCGCCACCGCTACGGGCTACGAGAGCGACCCCGCCCTGCCTTTCTTCCTCGAGCGCTACGCCGACGCCTACCGTCTCGAGCTCGACGCCTTCGTGCGCCGACTGCACGGCGAGAAGTCCGACCTCGTCTCGGGCGCCGACGGCGTCCGCGCGCTCGAAATCGCGGACGCCTGCGACCGCTCGCTGCGCACGCGCGCCACCGTCTTCCTGGAGCCCCGTTCATGAGGCAGTACCGGGTCGGCCTGATCGGCAGCGGCTACATCGGCCGCGCGCATTCCATCGCACTGCAGGAAGTCGGGGCCGTGTTCCCGGACGTCGCGACGCCAATCTGCGAGCTGCTCGCCGACCGCGATGCCGCCACGGCGCAGAAGTCGGCCGTCGCCATGGGTTTTCGCCGCTCGACCGGCGACTGGCGCGAGCTGGTCGCGGACCCGGCCGTGGACATCGTCGACATCTGCTCGCCGAACTACCTGCACAAGGACATGGCGCTCGCCGCCATCGCCGCCGGCAAGCACGTCTGGTGCGAGAAGCCGCTCGCGCTCGACGCGGCCGAGGCCCAGGAGGTCGCGGACGCCGCGGTCCGCGCCGGCGTCACGCACCTGATCGGCTTCAACTATTCGCTGAACCCGCTGGTCAGACTCGCGCAGTCGATGATCGCCGCGGGCGACATCGGCGCGGTGATGGGCTTCAGCGGCCGCTATTTCGAGGACTACATGGCGGACCCCGCCGTGCCACACAGCTGGCGCTGCGTGCGCCGGCTCGCGGGCGCGGGCGCGCTCGCCGACCTCGGATCGCACCTGATCGACATGGCCGAGGTCCTGCTCGGGCCGATCGCGTCAGTGTGCGCGAGCCTCGAGACGGTGCATGTGAAGCGCCGCGATCCGGCGACGGGGCAGATCCTCCCGGTCGAGAATGAGGACGTCGCGCGCAGCCTGGTGCGCTTTGCGCGGGGCGTGGGCGGCAGCTTCGAAATCAGCCGCGTCGCGACCGGCTTCAAGTGCGGCCTCACGTTCACCGTGTTCGGCAGCGCCGGGAGCCTCTCTTTCGACCAGGAGCGCATGAACGAGCTGCGTTTCTACTCGGGCGCGGATCCTGCCGGCCGGCGCGGATTCCGCACCATCCTTGCGGGCCCGGAGCACCCCGACTACGCGCACTTCTGCCCGGCGCCGGGACACGGCCTCGGCATCAACGACCTGAAGGTGATCGAGGCGCGCAACCTCCTGCGAGCCATCGCGGAGGGCGCGCCCGCACGCCCCGGCTTCGACACCGGCCTGCGCGTGCAGCGCGTGATGGAGGCGATGGAGCGCTCGCACGCGAGCGGCGCGTGGACGGACGTCTGAGGAGATTCGATCGATGGACATGTTGATCGCGAAGCATCGCGAGGGATTCGGACCCGGCTATACGCCGGTGACGTCGGCGGGCAAAGGCGGCGATTTCACCGGCATCTCGTTTGGCGTGCTCAAGCTGCGCGCAGGCGAATCACACGTCGCAACGCTCTCCGGCGAGACCGCGTTCCTGCTGATGGCGGGCCGCATCGGCGGCCAGGTCGGCGGAGCATCCTTCGAACTGGCACGGAATTCGCTGTTCGACGAGTCGCCGGCCTGCCTGCACGCCGCCGCCGGCACGCCAGTCGAGATTCGCGCGAGGACCGACACGGAGCTCACGGTCTACGCCTGCGAGAACCCGGCGACTTTCCCGCCGCGCGTGTTCCGGCCGGAAGACGTCGCCGACGAGCGCCGCGGCGAGGGCCAGGTCGGCGGGCGGTGCCTGCGCCTCGTGCGCACGATTTTCGATGCGCGCAATTCGCCGCCGGAAGTGCGCCTCGTGCTCGGCGAAGTGGTGACGCTGCCCGGCGGCTGGTCGAGCTATCCGCCGCACCATCATCCGCAGCCCGAGATCTACCACTACCGCTTCACGCACCCGCAGGGCTTCGGCCATGCCGAGCACGGCGAGGACGTCTACAAGGTGCGCCAGTTCGACACGATCTCGATCCAGGCCGGCAATGACCACGCGCAGGCCGCCGCGCCCGGTTACGGCATGTACTACGCCTGGGTGATCCGCCACCTGCCCGGCCAGCCGTATGACGTGCCCGAGTTCACTCCCGAGCACGCCTGGACCCTGCAACCCGGCGCTAAAATCTGGGAACCGCCGGCGAAACCCAAGTGAAGGCGGCCCTCGACTTCATCTGCCTCGGCCGCGCGGCCGTCGACCTCTACGGCCTCGAGCGCGGCACGCGCCTCGAGGACGCGCAGCACTTCGCCAAGTACCTGGGCGGCTCCTCGGGCAACGTGGCGGTCGGAATGTCGCGGCTCGGGCTCAAGGTGGCGATGCTGACGCGCGTCGGCGACGAGCACATGGGCCGTTTTGTGCGCGAGGCGCTCGCTGCCGAAGGCGTCGACGTCCGGGCTGTCCGGACTGATCCGAAGCGGCTCACCGGACTCGTGCTGCTCGGCATCGAGAACGCGGAGAGCTTCCCGCACATATTTTTCCGCGAGAATTGCGCCGACATGGGCCTCGAGCCGGCGGATGTCGACGCCGCACCCTTCGCCTCGGCCCGCGCGCTCGCGCTGACCGGAACGCACCTCTCGACCGATGGCGTGCGCGCCGCCGCGCGCCGCGCCCTAGCGCTCGCGAAACAGCACGGCCTGCGCGTCGTACTCGACATCGACTATCGGCCCGTGCTCTGGGGCCTCGCCGGTCACGGCGGCGGCGCCGAGCGTGAGAAGGCCTCGGCGGCAGTGACCCGCGAGATCCAGGCTTTCCTCCCTGATTGTGACCTCGTGGTCGGCACCGAGGAGGAGATCCGCGTCGCCGGTGGCGGCGCGGGCGCGCTCGAGGCGCTGGCCGCGATCCGCGCGAAGACCGCGGCGACGATCGTCATGAAGCGCGGAGTCGCCGGCTGCGTGGTATTCGAGGGCGCGATTCCGGCCAGCGTCGAGCAAGGCCTCGTGGTCGGCGGCTTCCCGGTCGAGGTGCTTAACGTGCTCGGCGCCGGGGATGCCTTCCTGTCCGGCTACCTGAGCGGCTGGATCGAGAACCTGCCGCCGGCTCACTGCGGCCGGCGCGGCAACGCAGCCGGTGCGATCGTCGTCACCCGGCATGGCTGCACGCCGGCCATGCCGACGCGCGCGGAGCTCGAAGAATTCATGGGTCGCGCAGCGACGCCGGCCCGCCCGGACGAAGACCCGCGCATTGCCGCCCTGCACCGTGCGACTACCGTGCGGCCGCTGGCGGGCGACCTGTGCGTGCTCGCGTTCGACCACCGGCGCCAGCTCGAGCAGATGGCGGCCGCGGCCGGCGCGGGCTACGCGCGCATCGCGGACTTCAAGGCGCTCGTCGCCGAGGCGGTGCTGAGCGTCGCATCCAATGCGCATCCAGGCATCCGGCTCGGCGCGATCGTCGACGGCCGGCATGGCGGCAAGGCGCTCACGCGCCTCGCCGCGAGCGGTGCCTGGCTCGGGCGCCCGGTCGAGCTGCCGGGCTCCCGCCCGCTCGAGTTTGAAGCGAGCCACGGCATCGGCATCGAGTTGCTCGCCTGGCCGCGACGCCAGGTGATCAAGTGCCTCGTCAACTATCACCCCGCCGATCCCGTGGAACTGCGCCTCGCGCAGGAAGCACGGCTCGTCGAGCTCGCCGAGGCGGCAGACGCGCTCGAGCGCGAGCTCCTCATCGAGGTGATTTGCGGCGGCCCGGGGCGCGCCGTGGACGCGCGAACGACGCCCACGGTGCTGCGGCGTTTCTACCACCTGGGGCTCCGGCCCGCGTGGTGGAAGCTCGAGGCGCAGGCGGACGACTCCTGGCGCGAGATCGCGGCGATCGTCGCGGCGAGCGACCCGCTCTGTCGCGGCGCGCTGCTCCTCGGCCTCGATGCGAGCGAGGCGCAGGTCGCCCAGTCCTTCGACCTTGCGGCACGCCACCCGGTGTGTCGCGGCTTCGCGATCGGGCGCACGATCTTCGGGCCGCCGGCGCGCGACTGGCTCGCAGGCGCGATCGACGACGCGACGGCGGTCCAGCGCGTCGCGGCCGGATACGCACGCATGATCGCCGAGTGGCGGCGCCGGCGCCCGGCCGCGGCCGCTGCGTAGGGGAACCATGAAAACGATCCGGCTGACGATGGCCCAGGCGCTGGTGAGGTACCTCGCCGCACAGCGCATCCGGACAGCGCTCGGCAGCGAGCCGCTGTTCCACGGCGTGTTCGCGATTTTCGGCCATGGCAACGTCGCCGGGATCGGCGAGGCACTGGCAGCGAGCCGCAAGTCCCTGCCGACCTTCCGCGCGCACAACGAGCAGGCGATGGCGCACGCGGCAATCGCGTTTGCCAAGGCGAACCGCCGCCGGCGCCTCATGGCCTGCACGACCTCCGTCGGCCCCGGCGCGACGAACATGGTCACCGCCGCCGCGCTCGCGCACGTCAACCGCCTGCCGGTCCTGCTGCTGCCAGGCGACGTCTTCGCGGGTCGCCAGCCGGACCCGGTGCTGCAGCAGGTCGAGGACTTCGGCGATCCGGCCGTGAGCGCCAACGACTGCTTCCGCCCGGTGTCGCGCTTCTTCGACCGCATCGCGCGTCCGGAGCAGCTGCTCGCATCGCTGCCGCAGGCGATCGCGGTGCTGCTCGATCCCGCCGACTGTGGACCGGCGACGCTGGCGCTGCCGCAGGACGTGCAGGCCGAGGCCTGCGACTACCCGGAAGAATTCTTCGCGGATCGCGTGCACGCGATCGAGCGCCCGCGCGCCGACCGCGCGCGCGCCGACGAGGCGCTGCGCCGCATCAAGGCGGCACGCCGGCCGCTCATCGTCGCGGGCGGCGGAGTGCACTACTCGGAAGCGACCGAGGCGGTCGCCGAGTTCGCGGCGCGGCACGGCATCCCGGTCGCGGAAACGCAGGCGGGAAAAGGCACGCTCGCCGCCGACCACCCCTGCAACGCGGGCGGCCTAGGCGTCACGGGCTCTGCCGCCGCCAATCGCCTGCTCGCGGAATCGGACCTCGTGCTCGCGCTCGGCACGCGACTGCAGGATTTCACCACCGGCTCCGGCAAGCTGATCCGCGACTTCGACGAGCGGCTGGTCGCGATCAACGTCGCGCGCCACGATGCGATCAAGCGCGGCGCGCTCGCGGTGCGCGGCGACGTGCTCGCGACGCTCGGCGAGCTGTCGCCCGCCCTCACCGGCTGGGCCGCCGAACCCGCCTGGCGCGAGCGCACGCGCGCACTGCTCGCGGACTGGAATGCAGAGGTCGACGCCGC
>Ga0187893_10014395_pt1 | contig 10800 bp, 6 predicted proteins | sample MA1701074metaG_FD_139574 | JGI IMG/M metagenome (GOLD analysis project Ga0187893, IMG submission 139574) | White microbial mat communities from a basaltic lava cave in the Kipuka Kanohina Cave System on the Island of Hawaii, USA - MA170107-4 metaG ...
CGGATGCCGCCCGGGATGCCGTGGACACGGCCATCGGGCGGCTGGTCGAGGCCGTGGGCGTGGACGCCACCGCGGAACGCAAGTTCTGGGCGCTCTGGCGACTGCTCCCCGAGCGTCTGGCGGGGGACGGCGACGGAGCCGGGATGGGTGGGCTCTGGCGGTATCTGCCGGCGGAGACGCGGATGCCCGACCACTCGATCTGGGATCATCAACGCCTCGTCTCGGCCCTTGCGCCGATCCTGTGGCGTGGGCAGGACCCCGTGCTGCTCCTGGTCGCCTTCGGGCCCGTGCAGGGGTTCATCGGCACTGCCCGCCGCACTGCGGATCTCTGGGCCGGCTCGTTCATCCTCTCCTGGCTGGCCAGCCGGGCGATTGTCCCGCTGGTCGAGGCCTGCGGCCCGGACGCGGTGCTGTTCCCCTCGTTGTGGGGGCAGCCCCTCCTGGATGCGTGGCTCCGGGAGGGGCCGCTCCGCCTCCCGGTTGACGCCCGCGAGGGCGTCGAGCGGCGCGCGTCCCTACCGAACCGCCTTCTCGCGCTCGTCCCGGCGGATCGGGTCAAGGCTCTCGCTGAAGAGTGTGTTGCGGCCGTTCGCGAGCACTGGCGGCGCCTCGCGAGCGAAGCGTGCGATGCCTTCGCTGATCTCTCCGGCTGGCGGCGCGACATACTTGCCTCGTTCTTCGACCGGCAGGTTCCGGCGCACCTCGAGGCCTACTGGGCTTCCTACCCGTGGCCGGACGATCCAGATCGGTGCCGGTCCGTGCTGGAAGCTCGACTTGGCGCGGACCTGCCGGCCCTGGATACCATCGATCTGGGCGACGTCGGCCGCTACCGACTGAACGTCGGTGCGTTGTATGCGGAGACGTACCGTGCCGTGGACCTGACCCTGGGCGGGACCAAGGCCACTCGCTTCTTCGAGGCCACCGAGGAGCCGGGGCTCAAGTGCAGTCTCTGCGGCGATCGCGAGGTCGTCCACCCCGGAGCGCGGTCCGTGCGGGATTCCAAGAGGCGGTGGAAGGAGTTTTCGGATCAGAACCCGGGACGTGCGCGCGAGGGCGAGGCGCTCTGCGCGGTGTGTCTCGTGAAGCGAATGGCATCCGCCCGATCGTGCGGCGCGGGCGTCTTCGGAGCTGCGGAGGGGACGCGCTGGGGGAGAGTGCCCTCCACCAGCGAGATCGCCGCGGCCCCGTTCAAGCTGGCCGTGTTGGGACGTGATAGCTTCTCTGCCGCCCGCGCAGTGCTGCACCGGTTGGTGAAGGCCGCCGAACAGGCTGGCGACCGGTTCGAGTCCGAGACGCTCGCTCCGGTGTGGCGGGCGACGTACGGCCTCCACGAGCAGGATCGGGACCTCGCGCAGCAGTTCGCTGGCCTCGACGGGGAGTGCTTCTGGTGGGGGACCGATGAGGAGGACCAGCCGGAGGGCCGCGTCTCTCGCGCGGTGGCGGAGGCGGCGCAGGACCTCGTTCGGGCGGTGGAGCCGCTCGGCATCTCACGACCGTTCCCGTATCTCGGGCTACTGCGCATGGACGGAGATGACATGGGCCGATGGCTGGGCGGCGATCCACCGGTGAAGCTTGGCCAGACGCTTCACCCGGCGACCGAGGCGTGGCTCCGGGACCGCGTGGGTCCGGACCACCGCTTCTGGGAGCAGCAGCGGCGGATGACGCCGACCGCTCACGCCGCCGTCAGCAGCGCCTGCGGCGCCTTCGCGCTCGACATCGTCCCTGCCCTTGCCGAAAACAATCTCGCCTACTTGATCTACGCAGGTGGCGACGACGTCCTCGCGCTTGTGGCGCTCGACGACGCCTTGGGACTCGCGCGAGACATCAGGCTCGCCTTCGGCGGCCACATGACCATCGAGGGCGGCAGGGTGGCCACTGGATTCGACAAGGGCCGCGGCTTCTGGCGTGTGGAGAACCCCAGGGGAACGAAGGTCGTGCAGACGCTCGGCCGGGCCACCCTCTCGGGTGGCCTCGTCGTATTCCATCACATGCATCCGCTGCAAGAGGCCGTCGAGGAGTCACGGCGCGCGGAGGAATGGGCGAAGGCGCTGCGCAACCCCGACAAGGATGCGCTCGCGCTGGTCGTCATCCGTCGTGGCGGCCAGCAGACGCGGTGCCGCCTCCACTGGACCGATGAAGGCAGGCGAGCTGATGCCATCCGCGACCTCGGAACTCTCAGCGGAAAGGTCAGGGAGCATCTTGTCTCGCCGCGGTTCCACGGGGTGCTCAAGGACCTCCTGGGACGTGCCGACGCGAAGACCCTGCCCGACGATGCGGTGGAGCTGCTGGCCCGGCGGGCGGTGAAGCGCCACTGGAATCACAACCAGGCCAGGAAGATGGGGAGGAGCGACGAGGACGACAAGGATGAGAGCGAGGAGTTGTTTCGAGCCATCTGGCGGCTGAGGGCGCAGGCGCCGTCTGCGGCGACCGCGGGGTCAGCGAGATGGCAGGAGTGGCTTGACGCCCTCGAGGTTGCGGTGTTCCTGGCGCGAGGAGGCCGCTGATGGCGATTTTCCTCGAGCCGCTCGATGTCTGGGTCTTTCGGGACGGCCGCCCGTTCACTGCGGGAGACGACCACCACGCCAAGTGCGTCTTTCCCCCGGCTCCCTTCACGGTGCAAGGGGCGCTCAGATCCAAGGTGCTCACTGAGCGGTGCGGCGACCTCGAGAAGTACGCAGGGCGCCGGCGCGGAGACTGCCCGGTGTGCGGGAGCGTCGCGCGCTGTCCACTGCGCGACGAGATCGGTTCCCCCAGCGACGCGGGGCCCTTCCGCCTCCGGTCGGTGTTGCCGGCGCGCAGGGGGAATGTGGCGATCACGAGGTACTTTCCGCTTCCCCGCCACGTCGTCCGCGCGAAGGCGAACGCGAGCCGGCAGGTCCTCCGCCCCATCGACCAGGCGGGTCCGACGAGCCTCCCCGACGGGTTGAGAGTCCTGGGCGTCAAGGGGCCGGACCTCGTGGAGCACGTCGAGGGATGGGTGGACGCGGCGACCCTCGAGGAGATCCTGCGCGGGAAGATCCCGGAGACGCTTAAGTATGTCCGGGCGCGTGCCGGCGGCCTCGGGAAGCACGCGGGCTCCGACCCGGTCGAGGCGATGTGCGAAGAAGAGTCGCGAGTCGGGATCGCCCTCACGCCGGGGCGGAGGACGACGCAACCCGGCCGGTTCTTCGTCATCGACGCGCTCCGGCTGCGGAAGGACTGGGGACTCGCGGTGTCCTTCGAGGGGCTGCCGAGCCTGGCCGGCGCGGGCTTGCTCGATATCGGTGGGGAGGGGCGAGCCGCGCGCTTCGAGACCGTCGACGAAGGGCCGCTGCCGGCGGCACCTGCGGACGAGGTCGGGTCAGATCGGCGGTTTCTCCTCTACCTGGCTGCGCCGGCGCTGTTCGGTGGAGACGGTTCCCGGTGGAGCTGGAGACCGGGCTTCCTCGGGCTCGATGGGATCGGCACGGTTCCTGGGAGCGACACCCGGGTGCGCTTGGTGGCGGCCGCCCTCGGTACTCCCGTGAGGATCAGCGGCTGGGAGCTGGGGGAAGGCGACCGCGGCGGGCGGCCGCGACCGGCCCGGGCCGCCGTCCCGGCCGGAAGCGTCTACTTCTTCGAGATCGTTGACGGACCGGTGGATCCCATCCTGGGGCTCCACGGCAAGATGTCGACGGACTGGGGCGCCGAGTTCGGCTTCGGGCTCGCCCTGGTCGGGAGGTGGCTCAGATGGCACGACTAGCGCTTCCGCTGTTCCTCTACGCCGAGACACCGCTGCACCCGGGGACCGGGTCGCACCTGGGAGCGGTAGATCTCCCGGTCCAGCGGGAACGGCACACCGGCTATCCGATCGTCCAGGGATCGAGCCTCAAGGGCGTGTTCCGTGCCCTCGCCGGAGAGATGGGTTGGAATGACGCGGCGATCGAGGCGGTGTTCGGCCCGGACACTGAACACGCCGAGAAGCACGCCGGCGCCGTGACCTTCACCGACGCCCGCATTCTCCTCTTCCCGGTGAGGGCGATCGGAACCGTCTTCGTCTGGACCACGTGCCACGAGGTGCTCGGGCGACTGCGTCGCGACCTCCTGAACGCCAGCGCGGATGGCCTTCCCGCAGTGTCCGACCTGCCCGCTTCGGGCGACGGCGCCCTCGTGGCACCGGACTCGAAGCTGATCGGCGGGGGCAAGAGCGGGGGCCCCATCGTGCTCGAGGAGTTCTCGTACGAGGCCAGGGCGGACGCGTCAGTGAAGGACCTCGCTCGGTGGCTCGGGCGCCACGTCCTTTCCGACGATGCCGCCTACGCCTTCTGGCGCGAGAAGCTGCTCAGAGATCTCGCCGTGCTGCCGAGCGACGAGTTCCGCGAGTTCACCCGCACGGCGACGGAGGTGGTCACGCGCGTGAGGCTGAACGAGAAGGCGAAGACCGTCAAGACCGGGGGCCTCTGGACCGAGGAGCATGTGCCGAGCGACAGCGCCTTCTGGGCGCTCGTGCTGGTCAACAAGCCGGGGGCGGACGGAACGGACTGGACCGCCGAATGGGTAGCCGAGCGCCTGCGGAGCTTCGACGGCCAGCGGGTCCAGATCGGTGGAGACGAGACCACCGGGCGGGGCTTCTGCCTCGTTCGCATTGGAGGAGCGGCCGATGGCCAGGCTGGCTGAGCAGGAGCGCGCCAAGTTCGCGTATGAGCGGGTGCAGAAGCGCCGCGAGGAGGGCGGAGGCGAGAAGGGAGATCTGGCGGGCAAGTACCGACAGCTCGTGGTCGGCCTGCCGGCGATGATCCAGCAGTGCGGTCTGGGGCAGACCATGGCCTTCCTCGCGAGTAAGGCAAAGGATCAGCACGCGATGGCGCTGGGCGACCTCGAGGAGTGGCTGAGGCGCGACTACGCGAAGGGTGAGGATGGAGTCCTGAAGGCGCTCATGGATGGCGACAGCCGCGCGTACCGCATGGCAACCTCGGAAGCGCTGGCTTACCTCCAGTGGCTGAAGCGCTTCGCCGAGGCGGCAATCGAGCGGCCTGAGCGAGAGGAAGGCTGACGGTGCCCAACACTGGTCGCGGGCGGGGGCCGTTCAATCCACCCCGTGGAGCCGCTGGCGGTGGTGAGCCGCGCGCGCCCGAGTCCGGAGCGTCCGGAGGCAGCGGCGCCGGATTGACGCGCCTGCCACTGGCGAGCAACGTGGCGCGGCTGGTGCGGGAGCAGCCGGCGGTTGCAGTTCACCCCGGCCTGGTGGTCACACGTCTCGTTCGCTGGGCGGAGCACGAGAATGAACCGCGCAGGTGGGATTTCAAGGTGCGTGACCCGAAGAGCAGGGGCGAGAAGGATCGAAAGCGGGACAACCTCGACATAGCGGTGGCGGCGGCGAGGAACGCGAGCGTCACCGGGCTGGCGAGGGAATGGCTGAACCGGCGCCAAGCGTGGCTCGCGGCGACGGAGAAGCTGGGTTTGTCGCATCGCTTCCGCGCGAGCACCGAATGGCGGCTGGCCATCGGCCTGGCCTCGGCAGGCCCCCTCGAGACCGGCATCAGGCTTCATCACCTCTACGGTGTGCCAGTGCTTCCTGGGTCCGGGTTGAAGGGGCTTGCGCTGGCGGCAGCCAGGGACTGGCTCGAGGTTCACGAGAGAGAGTACGGAGCGGTGTTCGGCACTCGAGATGCGGCAGGGCTAGTCGATGTCCTCGACGCCGCGCCGATCCCGCGTGACGGCCGGAATTTCCTGGAGGTTGACGTGATGAACCCCCATTATCCGCGCTGGTACCGTGGAGAGCCGAGCGTGCCACCCTCCGACGACCAGAGCCCGGTTCCCGTGTTCTTCCTGACGGTCCCGCTAGGGACCGAGTTCGAGTTCGCGCTCCTCTGCCGGCGCAGGACGGATGAGGCCAGGCACGCGCTCGGCAGGGCAGTGGAGTGGCTGCGCGTGGGCCTCACCGAGATGGGCGCGGGGGCCAAGACCGCGGCCGGATACGGCTACTTCACGGAGATCGGTCCATGACGATCGTCGTGCTGACGGTTGGCGGGTCGCATCAGCCCATCCTTGCGACGCTCTTGGCCCTCAAGCCGGATCGCGTGGCGTTCCTGTGCTCGGCCGACATCCCGACCCTCAAAGGCTCCTGGACCCAGGTCGCCGGCGAGGGCAAGGTGATCAGGAGCAAGCCCGATCTCGCCCCTCCCGACCTTCCGAACATCGTGACGCTGGCCGGCCTGGCGCCGGACCGCTACGAGATCGTCAGGATCGAGGACTTCGACCACCTGGAAGCGTGCTACCGGGAGGCCTCGGCGGTCCTGGAGCGCCTCCACCAGCAGTGGCCCGAGGCCCGAGTTTTCGCGGACTACACGGGTGGCACCAAGTCGATGGCGGCGGGGCTGGCGATCGCCGCCGTCGACGACGAAGGCTGCGAGGTCTACCTCGTCACCGGGATCCGCGCGGACCTCGACCGCGTCCGGGACCGGATGGAGTTCGCCCAGCCAGTGGCGGTCTGGGACATCCGAGCGCGGCGGAGGCTCAAAGAGGTGGCCGAGCGCGTCTCGCGATTCGACTATGCGGGAGCCGCCAGCCTCCTCGAGGCGATCGGCCTGACTCCGCTGAGCCGGGAGCTGCGGGAGACGGTCGCCGCGCACCTGGCGATCTGTCGCGGGCTCGACGCCTGGGATCGGTTCGCCCACGCCGAGGCGCGCGAGCTGCTCGCCCCGTTTCGCCGCCACCTGGTGGCCGAGTGCGTGGCGCTCGACGAGCTTTGCCGGCGGGAGCCGCGGGACCCGTACGTGCGCGTCGAGGACCTGCTGTTCAATGCCGAGCGCCGGGCCGAGCAGCGCCGGTACGACGATGCCGTGGCGCGCGCGTACCGGGCGCTCGAGCTCATCGCGCAGACGAGGCTTCGCGCGCAGCACGGTATCGACACCGCCGATGTGGATCCGGCGAGAGTGCCCTTCGATGGCAGGGCCGGGCTCGAACAGTACCGCGACAGCCGCGGGAAGATTCGGCTCGCGCTTGTTCAGGGCTGGGAGCTACTGGGCGTCCTGAGCGACGAGCCGCTCGGCGCCTGGTTCCACTCGAGGAAGGCGGAGGTGCTCGGGTTGCTCGAGAGCCGGAACCGCTCGATCCTGGCACACGGGACCGAGCCGATCGACGGAGGTGCGTTCGCCTCTCGGGGTCGGCGGATGCTCGATCTCTGTCGCGAGGCTCTCGCACACCCACCTGGTCGCCGCAGTGTCGCGATCCAGTTCCCGCGAGCACTTGCGCAGATGCCAGCCCTGGCCGGCCGCGAGCCCGACGACGGGGTCCGGCGCGGCGTGCTCAGCGCGCCTGACGCGTCGGCCATCGCCGACTTCGCTGCCAGGGTTCGGGGCGCGCTCGGCGGTGACGTGCTCGACATGCGCCTGTTCGGTTCCAAGGCGACGGGGCGCGACGTCCCCGGCTCGGACATCGACATCCTCGTCGTGGTTCGGGCGGCCAGCGTCGGCGTCGAGGACCAGGTGCTGGCCATCGCCTTCGACGTCAATCTCGCCCACGATGTCTACATCTCGCCCCGCGTGATCGCCAGGGCCACGCTCGATGACCCGGTGTGGCGGATCACCCCGTTTGTCCAGGCCGCCCTGGCCGGTGTGCCGGTGTGAGAGAGGAGGTCAGGGCCCTGGCGCTTCACCGGTTGACCCGTGCCCGCGACGCCTTCGCCGAGGGCGAGCAACTGCTCGGGACGAACGCGCTCACCGGGGCAACGAACCGCTTCTACTACGCAGCGTTCCACGCGGCGCGGGCGCTTCTCGCCACGCGCGAGGTCGACTCCTCGAAACACTCGGGTGTGATCTCGCTCTTCCAGCGGTACTTCGTGAGGACCGGCCTGGTCGCGATGGGCGCGGCCCAAGCCCTGCCGCGCGCCTTCGAGAAGCGGCAGAAGACCGACTACGGCGACTTCTCTGCGATCGCTCCCGAGGAAGTCACGCAGATCCGGGCCGAGGTCCAGGCGTTCGTGAACGAGTGCGCTCGAGTTCTCGATCGGCTCGCCACAGAGGAGGCATGAGTACTCATCGGGAGCAGTCTCCTGTCGTATCCCACCTGTGTGTTCCCGACCGCCGCCTCCGTGCCGCTGGGGAGCCCGGCGGAGGTGCAGGTGGCGATGCGGCTGAGAAGATCGAGCGATTCAGCGCAGGGTTCCCTACGCCGTTCGGGAGCCGCCGGACCGCGCCGTGGGATCGCTGTGCATCGCTCCTGGAGGGCGGCCCGCATACGGCTCCGCGGGGAGGCGGGGGTGCCACGGCTGGGCCGGCCCGGATGCGGATCGGCGTCGCCAGTTGGGCCCGGAGGGTGCTGACTCGCTGCCTGGTGTGACCACATGTGTCACAGGTCGATGAGAGGATCACCCTGGTGAGCTGGGATGACGTGAGGACGGCGCTCACCGGGAGCGCGGAAGCGTGGGCCTGCCACTTCGGGTGGCCACGTCAGCAGCTTGTGCGCGTGGGATAGCCGGGATTCGAGAGGGATTGTCGGCCGATGATCTCTGATGGCGAAGCGTATCGCTCATTCTTCCGACGCCTCACTCGGCGAACTCCGTACGACTACCAGACGCGGGTCGCGACCGAACTCTTTTCTGGCGGCAACATCGTGCTGCGGGCGCCGACGGGTGCGGGGAAGACGTGGGCGGTCTTGGCCCCATTCCTTTTTGAAGGATGGGAACGGCGGCCGGCGCGGCTCATCTACGCGCTGCCGCTCCGGACCCTGGCGCAAGGAGTGTACGAAGAGGCGCGAAAGGCTGCGAAGAAGATGGGGCACCGGCTGACCGCCCGCGAGGATCAGCGGGGCCGGGAGATCGAGGGCCCGTTCGTGACGCTCCAAACCGGGGAGCAGCCGGATGACCGCTTCTTCGACCGCGGCCGCATCATCGTGACAACGTACGATCAGGTTCTCAGCGGACTCCTGTGTGGGCCCTACGGCCTGTCCGGCCGGCTGCACAACGTCAACGCAGCGAGCGTCGTCGGGACCCTGGTCGTCTTCGACGAGTTCCACTTAATGGACCCGGCCCGCGCCTTCCTGACGGCGGCAGCCGGACTCAACCTATTTCGCGGCCTCTGCCAGTCGGTCTGGATGACCGCCACCGCGACGGCGCCCCTGGATGACCTGCTCGCCGACGCAGCGGAGACGGTCACCGTCCCCGGGGACGAGGAGGAGGTCGAAGTACTTCTCCGCAGCCTTCCGAGCGTGACCACAGTGCGCCGCGAAGTCGTGCTGGAGCCGCGCCCCCTGTCAGCAGAGATAGTGATCGAGGCCTATCACAGCCGGAGATCGCGGGCTGGCGCCGGGCGTGGCCGCTCGATTGTCTTGCTCAACACCGTCGGGCGCGCTCAGGCGATGTTCGAAGCTCTGCGGGGACTACTGGCGGCATCTGGCGAGGTGATTCCTCTGATCCTGCTGCACTCGCGCTTCTTCGCGGAGGACCGGCGAGCGAAGGAGACTCGGGTCCGCGCGCTATTCGACCGGGACGCGAAGGGGCCAGCCATTCTCGTGGCAACTCAGGTCATCGAAGCCGGCCTCGATATCTCGTCGGACGACCTGCACACCGAGTTGTGCCCGATGAACGCCCTCGTCCAGCGGGCTGGCCGCTGCGCGCGCTTTGAGGGCGAGGAGGGGACGGTGCACGTCCATGCTCTGCCGGAAGTCGAGCGGGCTTGGCTGCCATACGGCGACGCCTCGGTGGAGGATCCTGTGATGGCTCGCACGCGCGAGCTGCTCGCGCGCGTGCAGCGCACTATCTTGCACCCGCGCGAAGCAGCGGCGTGGGTGCAGGAGGTCCATGCAGCGGACGACGAGGCAGCCCTGCGCAAGGGCTGGCAAGGGCAGCGTCGGACATGCATGGACCGGATTATCCGCAAGGCGATCGAGCGCGATCCCGTCCGCGTCGCCGACCTCATCCGCGGAGAGGACACGGATTCAATCCGCGTTATCGTGACTTCGGGCGTGCCCCCGGAAAGTCCGGGTGAGCGTGAGGGTCTCAGCCTCTCTCGTTGGTCGATGGCGCGGTTGGTGCGGGAGGCGAGTGCCGGCGGCGGGGCTGGCTGGTGGTGGGATCCATCCGGAGAGGACGAGATGTGGCAGCCACTCAGCTCGGTGGCCGACCTCCAGCGGGCCTACGTCGTCTGCCTACCATCGAGACTCGCAGCGTACGATACCGAGGTCGGGCTCCGGCTCGGCATCGCCGGGAACCAGGAGAGCCCGGCGCGCCGCGAGCCGAGGCGACCGGGCTGGGCACCGCTCCGGGCCGAGTCGTGGGCGGATCACGCGCAGGCTGTGGCCGGAGAGTCGATGCGTCGACTGGCACGCGAAGGCTGGGCGGCCACATCGGACAATCCTCAAGAGCGCTGGGAAGCCGCAAGCGCTGCAGAGGGGTTCCGGCGCCGGTACGGCCTCGGTCCTAGCGCCCTTGCCGGTGCAGTTCGCCTCTGCTCGATCCTGCATGATCTGGGCAAGCTGGTGGCAGACTGGCAGCGGTGGGCCGAGGCGGCCCAGAAGGCGAAGGATCCAGGCTACCTTCACAAGATCGCCCTTGCCCACACCGACTTCGACCCCTCGAAGCCCGAGGACCGGGCCCGGGAACGGGGCCTCGGGGTGCGCCGGCCACCCCATGCACCGGCCAGCGCGTACTACGCCCGGCTGTTCCTCGCGGGGCCTTTGGCTTCCGTGCCGGATGAGCGACGGGGCCAGGTGGCCTCGGCCTGTCTGGCGGCTATCCTCGCCCATCATGGGGGATGGTGGCCGAACGAGTTTGAACGGAATGTACCGCCCCTGTGGCCCGGCTGGGAAGCCGCCGTCAAGGTCGTGGTCGAACCAACGTCTTTC
>Ga0187893_10014396_pt1 | contig 10800 bp, 8 predicted proteins | sample MA1701074metaG_FD_139574 | JGI IMG/M metagenome (GOLD analysis project Ga0187893, IMG submission 139574) | White microbial mat communities from a basaltic lava cave in the Kipuka Kanohina Cave System on the Island of Hawaii, USA - MA170107-4 metaG ...
AGCGAAAACGAGTTGCCTGGGGATAGACAATTCTGGAATTCGATCATGCGAAACCCGAGGGCCGTCTCGTCGTTCTTGTTGTTGAGAGTCTATGCAGCGCGGGTGAATGGTCGGAATAGTTACGAGGATGCCGCTCTTCGACGGCGCTCTACCGCCAGCTCCGCTTGGAGAGGTCTATGACAAAACAACAAATCATCAGGGAAGCTCAGGAATGGCTTACGACGCCCAATCGAGCGGTTGAACTCTATAGGCGTGGTGAACCTACTTTCGAGGTAGACGCAACTTCACATCAAGATCTCGACCGGCTTCGAAGTGCTCTTATGCCAATTCCTAATTCTGAGCTGCTAGCGCTGGCAAAACTTGAAGGCCACAATCCTCCCCATTGTGTGGCGATTAACGATCTAGAAGAGAGTCGAGACGAATTCGAGGATTTGAAGGCTCGATTGGTCGAGCGCGAATTGCATAACAAGATAAAGTTCACGCCTTAAAATCACAGAGGGGCCGGATTCTCGATGCGGACGCGGATGTTGTGCCCATATCTCCCACGCCAAGGTTGGCGGCTGAAGAATTATCGATTCCTAAGTTTGCGGTGTCTCGCCTTTGGTTCCTTACAGAAAATACCGCTTCCATTTAATCGCTTTCAATCTAATGTCGGCTTTTGTAGGCTGATGTTCTCGCCGAATTCGTACTCTCGATTTCCTTGTAGCTTTTGCCGATTCGGAAGCCCAACCAATGAGACATCATATTTCCGTTGCCGTTTTCGATTGGGTAGACCCCGTTACTGTGAAGAGCGTGACAGACGCGCTCAGCCAGTATGAGTCGGTTGTGATTCCGTGTACGTCCGAAGAGGCAGTGCAGGCAGTGATTGTGCATCGGCGGGTCGATGTTGTTGTTCTTAACCTGAGTAAGTCGTTCAAAAAGTCTTTCTCCCTACTTTCTGAGATGCACAGCAAAGCTCCGGACACGGAGGTCATCTTTGTAGCTCAGTTTGATGAACAGATGCTGCGGGCCTGGATGGAGGTTATCCAGCGCGGTGCTTATGAATTTTTGCCGAAGCCTCTTGATCGTGAAGAATTGACCCTTCATGTCGTGCGTGCGGCTGAAAAGCACCACCCGGTTGAGCTGCGAAAGCGCGCGCCCGCTGAATCGGTGAAGACTCTAGGCACCGCCTCCAAGAGTAGAGCGTCAGCTGGAGCTTAAGCCGCCTGCGCCTCCCGCGATCGCCTGATTGTTCTCGCGCTAAGTTCTCTGATCGATCTGGCGAATCACAAGGTGTTCGCCCCCCTGGGTCAGGTTCACATTCGGGGCTGCGGTCTAACCCAAGATGTGCACCTCACGGACTACACAGCCATTCATATCTAGTCCCTCCACTTGCTGCATGTGGCGATCCTGTAACGCGTTGCCGGTGGCGCCGAATTCGGCGTCTCAAAGGTGCGCGAGTATTCCGTACAACACGTCAGGGTCGACTGGTTTGACCAGGTGCTCATCGAACCCGGCTGACATTGCGCGTCGTCGGTCCTCCTCTTGCCCGTAGCCAGTAAGTGCCACCAATTTAGGAACATGACGATTCGCTCTGGCTCGTACGCGTCGCGCGACTTCGTACCCATCTAGACCTGGAAGTCCGATGTCAATAATCGCGACGTCCGGACAAATAGATAGTGCGTGTTCCACCGCTGTGATGCCTTCCTCCGCTTCATATACTTCATGACCTTGCATAACCAAAACAGTTTTCAACATGTCCCGCCCATCCGCGTTGTCATCGACAATCAGGATCCGAAGTTTGCGACTGGCGGTGATCTCTATATTCGCTGCAGGATCACCGGTCACTGGTGGATCTGTACGAGGTAAGTAAACAGTGAACTTCGTTCCCTTGCCGATTCCGTCACTTTCTGCCTCGACCTGGCCACCATGAAGCTCGACGAGCCTCCGTACGAGAGTCAAGCCGAGACCCAGTCCGCCTTGGGAGCGGTCAATAGTGCGTTCGCCTTGCGCGAACAAGTCAAAAACTCGGGGTAACAGTTCAGCAGAAAGACCTACGCCCGTATCACTAACCGCGAGAACAGCGTTTCCATCCGCTGGAACCACGCGTACCAATATCTTCCCCCCGGATGGCGTGTACTTCACGGAGTTTTCGACAAGGTTGGCGACGATCTGTTGGATCCGAGTCGCGTCGGCCATTGACCATACTTCAACACAGTTAACTGAGAGCTGGTGATTGGCCAATCGCCCTGTTTCTTGAAGAATCATCAGTGACTGTCCAACTACGGAGGCCAGGTTCAAGGGTCGAGAATCAAGAATAATCTTTCCACTGGTGACACGAGCAACATCGAGGAGGTCATCGACCAGCTTCGTAAGATGACGGACCTGTCGAGTTATAACACCGCGCGGCCCGACTGCGGATTGGGTACTCGAACCGATTCGATCCAATATCGCCATCGCACTTACGATGGCGTTGAGAGGATTCCGAAGTTCGTGGCTAAGCATGGCTAAAAATTCGTCTTTGTTGCGGTTCGCTGACTCAGCTTCCGACCTAGCCTTCTGCTCCCGAGTCACGGCATTGTTCAGCTCCAATTCACGGTCTCGCAGTAGTGTCCCCGCTTCTTCAAAGGCCCGCACCACATTAGAAACCTCGGCAATGTTGTGGACTGACGGTGGGTGTACCTCAGACCCAGCCCCAAGCGCCTTAGCGGATTCTGCCAAACCGGATATAGGCGCTGCTATGCGTCTGCCAAATACGAACGCGAGCCCTATCGCTAGACTCGCTGCCACCAATGAGCCACCGGCCATGGCGAGGGTTGATCCGCGCATTGCTGCCTCGACGTCTTCTCGCGGGACGCGCGTAGCAACCGTCCAACCCCATTCCACTGAACGGCGATGGGCCGTGTAAAATCGCTGCCCCTCCAGTCCAATATTCCGATACGCTCCTTCGAGCAGCGAGCGGGACCGTTCGTACAATTCAGGTGAGGGACGTTGTCCCACCCAACGGCTACTCAAAGTGCGCGCAACGATGATACCGTTCTGATCGAGGAGCGTGACGGTTGCATTCCTAGGAATCGGGTATCTCGAAAGAAACCCACGCCAGAACGTAGGCTCAATGCCGACGACGAAGGCATAAGGAACGACGGCATCCCGTAGCACGGGAACTGCGATCTCAGTCAAGTACTCACCACTTCTTCCCGCCGATACCAAACCAGAGATGACTGGCTGACGTCCAGCGAAAATATGATTCAGAGTCTCGTTCTCAATCCAGTCCACCTTGGCGGGTTGCTTACCTATCCTGAAGATTTCCTTCCCTGCTGAGTCTACTAGAGCGATTGTTGACCATCCTTCCCGGTCCTTTAGCATCCTGCCGACGGTCTCAGAAAATCTTGCCGGATTGTCCGCGTCAAGCTCGGGTGAGAGAGCGAGAGCTTGAAGAGAGTGGATCGATGAATTGATCTCGGTGTCCAGCGCAATGGTTAGTGCACGGACCCCTTCAAGGAAACCTCGATCTATAGTCGCGCGTTGCTGGAACCAGAAAAGCCTAGTCAGTATTGTCGCGAAGACCAATACAGGCAGGAGCGCAGCAGAAACCAGAAGCACAAGATGCCAACGGATTTTCATTCGCGTAAGAGCTTGGCACTGATGCCGGTCACATGGGCAGGCGTGATTGAAACATATCAGGAATTGAGTGAATCACCAAAGCGTGATCCCTCTTTGAAGCTGAGCGCATTTCTGTTTGCCTAGTAGCCGGCTAGTGTCTACCGAGGATCGACGCGGATATGGTTAGGTAAACGCTACGGCGTTAAGTCGCGACCGCGACCCTGGCGGCGATCGGCCGGCAAGAGCGCCGCCGCACCAATGATCAGTGACAATGCCACACACACCCAAGGAAAAACATCGCCGATGCGCGTATAAAGTGTGGGCGCGTTGCCGGGCGCAACATCCGCGGTCAGCACCACCATACCTAAACGCGATGTGTCGGCGCTGGCGATCACGCGCCCCTGAGCGTCGGTTACGCTGTGCAGTCCGTTGAAAGTCGAGCGTAGCATGGCAAAGCCATTCTCGACCCCGCGTACGATCGCGATGCGCGCATGAATCCAACGGTCGCGATTGAAATCGCTGGCGGGCACGATCATCAGCTGAACGCCAGATCTCGCATCTCCCCGAATCGTGCGGGGAAAATCCATGTCCTTGCAGATCGCCATGGCGCGGCCATCTCTCAGCAGGCCGGGCTCGGTGCCGGCTATCTCCGTTTCCAGCGGCCTCAGCAGATGGCGCTTGTCATACGTTTGGGTTTTTCCGTCGGGATAGTACGCAAAGGCTCGGTTTGCTGCCGGCGACTGCAAGACGGTTCCGATTACAATCTGTGCGCCTGTATCCCTCGCCGCGGCAGCGAGCGGCGCCAGCGCCTCGTCCTTCCACTCCTTCTCGATCCTGATGGCGCCTTCAGGAATGGCGACAATATCGATCCTGCCTTTGCCGGCAAGCTCGCGTACGGTGGCGGCATAGGCTGTGGTTGCGGTCAGTGTGTCCTGGACCGTCTTGCCCTTGAATGATCTCGCGCGCTCGTCGCTATTGGCGAGCGCCGCCACATAAAGGGTTGGCGCTTGCGGCCGTTGCAGTCGGATCCATCCGAACGCCAAGGCAGCAGCGCAGATCGCCATGCCGATGCCCGCCACCGTCCTGCGCCGCTGCAGCAGCAGCGCGAGCGCGTTGGCAAACAGGCACAGCAAGAAGCTGACGGCGGCGAACCCGAACAGTGACGCGACCTGGATACCGGCCGGAAAGGAGACTTGCGCATTGGCCAAGGCGGTGACAGCGCCGTCCTGCAGCACCGAGCCCAGGACATACTCCACCCCCGCCCAGGCCGCGGGAAATGCGAATAGCGCCGCAAGCGACGAAAGCTTGCCGGCGACGCGGGCGAAAAGCAAAACCGCGCCGAACAACAGGCACGGTAGAACTGCGACTCGCAGCACAATCCAACCGAGCTCGGGATAGCATTGAATCAAATAGGCTTGGCCCAAGCTGAAGGCGCAAACACCGGCCCCGAACAATTGCCAGCGGGCGCAATTGCCATAAGCGAGCCATAGCAGCGGCGCCGCCGCGAGCCAGGCCAGCGGCCATACATCGTCCAGCCCTTGCGAAAGATAGAACATCGCGCCGCTGAAGAGCGCCAACACCGCGACCATCATGGTGCCTCCTCTGGCGAGATCCCGAAAAATGACCCAAGCGCGCGGTCCATCGCGCGGCGCCAGGTGGCGCGGAACTCCTTTTCGCTGACAAATCGACCAGCGCGGTGCATTGAGATTAGGCCCTGTCCCAGCGCCGACAAATGCAACGCAATTTCCACCCCAGACGTGCCGTTCACCAACCCTTGCGCCTGCGCCTCTTCGATGCGGGCATAGACCATGTTCAGTACGGGCGAGCGGCCGGCCGAGAAGTCGTCCGGGTACTGGCGGGCCTTGCGCGCCGGCAGTAGAAAGGCGGCTTCGTAGCGACGCGGCTCGGACAGCGCGAACTCCAGGAAGTTGTCGAGCAGGACTTGTACCCAGCCCACGGGATTCTTCACTCGGATCCTCCGCACCCGCGCCTCCCAGGCGACGAAGCCGTCTAGCATCAGTGCGTCGATCAAGGCCTCCTTGTCGGAATAGTGTTTATAGATCGCCATAGGGGTGAGGCCTACCGCATCGCCGAGCTTGCGCATCGATAGTCCCTCCAGGCCGTCGCGGTCGAACAGCCTCCGCGCCGCGCCAAAAATGCGCGCCTGGGTGGTTTGCGGATTGACTTGCCGGGAGATATGGGCGATCCCAGTCATGGTATACACCGTATACCTCATGGGCCACGCCTGTCAATCTGGCCTCAGTGGCCACGCATCGCGCGAGGCAGACAGAGTTGTGGCTTGGCCTCGTAAGCGTCGCAGGCGGCCTTGGGGCAGAACAGGGAATCGTTAGTCGCCGCCGCGGCCACGATGGCGCCAGCCCCTAGAGGGGATGAACGCCCGTGCAAGTTAAGTCGCTCCGATCGCTCGCGAGTAGTCCAAGGGTTTTACCGATCCGGCAACAGATCGACGCGACTCATTCAGCCAATCGACCTGGCAGCCCCCGCCTTCTCCACTCGGCGACTCCAGAATGGCGCTCCGGAAATGCCACCGGCCGCCGTTGGCTTCACAGTCTGAGAATTTGCTCAGGAAAGCGTTCGAGAATGTGGGAATGGGCTGCGCAGAGAAGTCTGAGCGGCGACAAATACGAGTCAAAGCAGGTTACACCTTCGATCAAGCGGGTATCGGAGATTCTCTAACTCATCAAACGCCCAGCGCTACAAGGAAGAACCGTACTCCGATTCTGACCGGTCACGTCTGGAGCCACTTCAGATTTTCTTCCCCTAAATCACGCTGATACTTTCCATCCCAAAAACCAGCATAGTTGGTCGGCGCGGAGTCAACACTCGTATCCAACGCGAGCTTCTGTTGCTCTAGGAGCTTGAGCTCTTCAGTGTTCAGCCGAAGCTTGTTCAGGGGAGCCAGTTGACTGTCTGTTTTGCTCTGTTGCTTTACTTGTTTTTTGTAAGAGTGTCAGTGGCTGCCACTGCATATGTAGAAAAGACTGACAGCGGGCAAGTTTTGCATCGAGGAGTTTCTGTTGCTGCGAACTTTACTTCTACTCATAAGGGAATCTTTCTTTGGGAGGTTGTCGTGCGGCTTCATCGGTTGATGTATGTGTGTCGTTATCATGGTAAATGACCCGGCCCCTGTCTTGCGCGCGTTCTTCTTCCAGCCGAGTTGTAATAAACGGTTCTCGATCCATTACCATTGCAATCGCCTAGTGGCGGTTCGTCAGCGAACCACGCCATGTCTTTGCTCAACGCATTCCGAGCAGTGTCACGGTGCGCCCAACCATCTTTTCCTTTTTTATTCTATGACGTGTGCTGTTTTGCCCAGCGGTGCGGAGGAAGCCGCCGCAACACTAACCATCGTGCGGGCGGTGAAAGCTACGTACCGTACCTATGGGGAAGGCAAGGGGTTTGTTCTCCTTCACGCTTGCTTTCCGTCAATGCGGGGGAATATGCCATTCTTGCGTCGGTGCCAGCGCGACCTGAGAGAGCAGGAAATCGGCCGCCTCGCCACCGAAGCGGGAACTGCGGGCCTTGCAGGCACAGCTGAACCCGCATTTCCTGTTCAATGCCCTGACGACCATCGGCTATCTCATCCAAACGGCTCCCAAGTCGGGCTATGGATACGCTGGATGGGACTGACTGGTTGTTATCCTGAAGCTCTGCGGGGCAACTGGACTTCTACGACTTGCCCCATCGGATGCTATCCCGTTTTCTGGCTATCATACCGAATCGGCATGTTGTCCCGCTCAAGAAGACCAGATCTTAAGGCTTCAAAGATTGTTCAAAGAAAAGAACAGCGTATGAATTATGCAGGTCTAGATAATCCCTGGCCGCATGCGCGTGGCTGGAGGTGCGACGCGTGGGTACGAAGTTTGCCGCGCGTTGTCGAAAGGACCTCTTTTATGAAAGGAGTGCCGTATGGAACTGAACCCACTTATGGTCCGCTATATCGTAAACGACGTCGATGCTGCGGTTGCCTTCTACACCCAGCACCTTGGGTTTCGTGTTTCTGGCCAATCGGGGCCTCACTTCGCGCTCCTCGTGCGTGACAACCTTCAAGTCGTATTGAGCCCACCGAAAGGCCCAGGCGGTGGCTCGCAACCGATGCCCGACGGGCGCAAGCCAGAACCTGGCGGCTGGAATCGGATCATTGTTCGCAGCAGCAACCTGGAGGGCGATGTGAAGGTTCTTAAGAAGGCCGGCGTCAAGTTCCGTAACGACATCGTTGCCGGACCGGGCGGTCGGCAGATCCTGGTCGAGGATCCCTCAGGAAATCTTGTGGAGTTGTTTGAGCCTGCGCCGGCGAAGTAGCGCCCGCGGATTCAGCAGATGTCGTCCTTGCGGCCTAAGATAGCGTTGGTGCGGACGCGCCGCGAGTCGTGTCAGTATTCAAGCCGGTGTGCTGCGGCGCGCCGCACAACGCCACGTTAGCCGTACGAAGAGGCACAAGGTCAGAGCCGTTCCTGCCAAGGGGTATGCGACTGGGGAGCCGACGAGTATATGAAACGAAGTCTCATCATAGCTCTGTTGATCAGTTTTCCCGGTCTCACAAGAGTCGCCAAAGGGGCCTCGCCTTGGGTAGGGACGTGGGAAGCAAAAGTCAACGACCAGCCCGCCATCGAACTCACGATTGAGGAAACCGGTGGGACGATCAGTGGTCTCATTCGTTCTTCTTTCAACGACGCGGCGCGGACGGTAAGTGGCATGTAGAGGGCAAGCCAGCCCGGCAGCCGGTGATTGCTCCGAAGGTCGAGGGCAACTTTTTGACCTTTGAGGTTCTTCATCACAAGCGTCACGGAAGCCCTGAACTCGGCCCCAATAAAAAGTACCGCATGGAACTGACGGGGAACGACGAGATGTTCTTCCGCAACGTCGAGGGTCGACCGAAAGCCGACTCGAAGGACTTGAAGCTCACACGCCGGAAGTAGGTAGCCAAAGGCATAAACGGCTGGTCGGCACAATCGTCAGAGTCGCTGGGTAACCCGCGCCGAGATGACATCGAGGACGAAGGCGGCACCGGACCCAAGAAGCAGCGAGGGGCGAACTAAAGCAGCGGTCTTGAGGTTTGGGTTCGTTTTGGTGCGAGCACCCGCCTATCTGCTCGATGAAGCTGCCTCGCTGGCGCGACTCCGCGCTCCGCCCCTTCCTTTCGGCAGGGACAGAAAGGCACTGTCCCTGCCGAAACTCGGAATGCACCTTTTCTCGCGCGCCGTTAGGCATCAACACGCAAACTGAAAGGAAAAGCATATGAGCAGACCAACAAGATGCCCGAAATGCGAAGAAACGATGCAGGAAGGGTTTATCCTCGACGCGACCGAGGGCGCTTACTTGGTCTCGCGGTGGATCGCAGGCAAACCCGAGGTGTCGCGTTGGACCGGTGCAAAGATAAAGGCCAAAGAGCAGCACCAGATTCAGAGCTTTCGTTGCACCAAATGTGGATACCTTGAGTCATATGCGAGAGAGTGATGACAGCATCGGCCTAACCCTTATAAGGCCTCCCGGAGTCAAGAAAACAAACTTCACCCCAGGGCTGGAAAAGCAGAAAACCGCACCAAACACTTATCGAGGCTCAGTGGTTCGGCGCGGGTAGGAGCTACTCAAAAAGCTATTGAGCCTGCATGATCAGTCCGAACATCGTGATCAGCCAGTTGCTTACTATTGAACCAATCACGAACAAAATTACCAAGATTGCACCGATCCAGAACCATTCTTGGTTCAGAAATGTTTGTACCTTGGAATCATGGTAGGCCAAGGAAGCACTGTTCTCCGGCAGCTGATAGTTTTGGTTTCGCCTGTTCATATGTAATTCTGAGCCGGGTTGTCATCTCGGCACCCTCCAGTTTTGATCTGGCAGGCAAAAAAACAGTCCGCCCTAGCTGCTGAGGTTTCGAAGGGCTCTCTTCGCCCTTCCGGCGAACTCAATTAATCGGGTCTCACGGTGCCCAGATGGGCCTACAACAGCGGCGCTTCAGCAAGCCCATCAGGGAAACCCTGATGGGTTAAGCGTTTCACGGTGTGATCCTGCTATGCTTCTTTGTTGGTAAGATCCTTCCAAGGACAATCTCCTCGTCGCAGAACAAGACGGGAAGCCACTGAAGATCGAGTTATTTTCCATAGAGTGAGCGAGACTTCTTTGCCAAGATCATGGACATCTGGATGGCCTTCAAAACCGATGCCGAAGGCCGCGCGACGGCGCTGATCTTACACACGGGTGATGCAAACTTATGAGCAAAGCACATCGCGTAAGATTCAGCTAGGCATCTTTTCCCGAGCGCGTTTTCTCCTTCTCACGCTTGCCAGCCAATCTAGGCAAAGCGCCCGCTCCAGTAAAGATTCGCGCGGCGGTCCAATTCCGCGCGCTAGGTGGTGGTGGAGAAACTCTTCTCTTGTTGGCTAACACAGCAAGCGTTGCCAAGACTGCAGTGCTGCGTTTTCCGCCACATGATGCGGCGAAAAGCAAGAGGACGTTGAAAGCCTTGCGGGTGGAAAGGCGATTGTTCGAAGGTGCTCAAGTCAAGGTTTTCCTGGAACCGTATCACGCGGATGCGGAAAATCCCAACTCCCGAGAAACGCTAGATCTCTATCGGAAGCGCCCCGAGCGATAAAGATTGAGGAATGGCGAGATGCCGGACCCGGGGCAGTTTCGATAGAGCCGTTAGAAGTGAGCCGCTGGCGCGGCGAGCAGGATGTCCTGCGCTATGGGTTTTGAATGGTGATAGCGGCGTGAATGAGGAGCGGCAAGCAGGCGGTGGAGCGGGAAGCCGGGTTGAGATGGATCCAGAGGACGTGGAATAGTCGGTGCAAAACGGGCCCGTGACGGGGTGAACCTGCTCTTTCCAAAGGTATAGGTACACCGCAGCCTGCACGTAGAAGCACGCGCAGAAAGAGCCAGTTTGAGCTGGTCATTAGGAACTATCAAGGAAGGGCACCCGTCGGGTTTGCGGGAAGAAGATCTGTAAAGTGGTGAGTCGTTCGACCACGTGCATCGGCCCCTGGCAACGCATGCATTGCCAGAGTGCGGGCTCGTTGGCGGGAGCCAGGGGTTGCTGGGCGAGAAGAAGGCGGCAGAGCGGAAGAAGTTCGGCACGCGTTCGGTTGGCGAGCCAGCCGAAATAGCGAATGCGGGGAAAGCTCTTGGGCAAGACGTGCTGTAAGAAGCGGCGCAGAAACTCCTCCCCACTCAGAGTCATCGCACGTTGCTTGCTG
>Ga0187893_10014398_pt1 | contig 10800 bp, 6 predicted proteins | sample MA1701074metaG_FD_139574 | JGI IMG/M metagenome (GOLD analysis project Ga0187893, IMG submission 139574) | White microbial mat communities from a basaltic lava cave in the Kipuka Kanohina Cave System on the Island of Hawaii, USA - MA170107-4 metaG ...
ACGCTCCTGGATCCCGGCCTGCCTGCGGTCAATCCGCTTGACGCCTGGAGCACAGGGGGTCCCGATTCCCATGCCGTGATGGAGCGCTGCTTTGTGGCGCTCATGAGCGATCCGCAGGCGGCCCTCGGCGCCGTGATTCACGATCGCGCCGCGGGCGGCGGCATCCATCGCGAATACCTGGATTACCTGCGCGCCGGACACCGGGCATCCGGCAAGGCAGCTTTCCTCGTCGCCAATCGCCAAGGCACGGGCGCCGATTCGCAGGTCGTCGAGGCGACCCGCGAAGGATTTCCGGTGCTCGACGGCCTGCAATCCTTCCTCCGCGGCACACGGCATCTATTCGACTACCGCGATTTCCTCGCGCGCAAGTGCTCCTCGCCAGTCCGGCTGCCGGAAGCCGCGCTTGCGGCCTGGCGGGCGCGCCTCGCCGGCGGCGCGCGCCTCGGCGAGGACGAGGCGATGCGGCTCCTCGCCGACGTCGGGCTGCCGGCCAATCCCGGCCGCGTGGTCGAGAGCGAAGCCGAGGCAAGGACTGCGGCTCGCGAAATCGGCTTTCCCGTCGTCCTCAAGACGGCGGTTTCCGGCATCGATCACAAGTCGGACCGCGAAGGCGTCCAGCTCGATATCCGCGACGAAGCGGCGCTGGCCGCGGGCTACCGCGACCTCGCGGCGCGCATTGGTCCACGCGTGCTGGTCGCGCCCATGGTCACCGCGCAGGGCGTCGAGATGATGCTCGGCAAGATTCACGACGAGCAGTTCGGCCCGGTCGTGCTGCTGGGCGCCGGCGGGCTGCATGTCGAGGCGTTTGCCGACGTGGTTCATGCCCTGCCACCGTTTGACGCGGCGGAGGCCCTGCGCCTGCTGAACCGGCTGGCGCTCGCACCGCTGTTCCAGAGCCGCCGCCACCAGCGCCCGCCGGCGGTCGGGGCATACTGCGACGCCGCCGCGCGTTTCTCCGCGCTGGTCGCGGACCTCGGGGACCAGATTCGCGAAATCGACCTGAATCCCGTGATCGTGCATCCGGACGGCTGCGCCATCGTCGATGCGCTCGTCGTGCCCCGTCCGGCGCACAATCAGCAGCAGGCCGAACTGAGGAAAGCCCTATGAACATGCAAGCACTCGCCGTACAGAGCCGGGGCCGCTGGCAAGCCGCCGCGGCGACCGCTCGGAAGAAGATCGAAACCCGGTTGTTCATCGACGGAAAATTCGTCGATGCGGCGAAAGGCGGCCGCTTCACCACCGTCAATCCCGCGACCGGCGAAACGCTGGCCGAGATGTCCGCGGGCACGGCCGAGGACATCGACCGCGCGGTCGCAGCCGCGCAGCGCGCTTTCAAGTCGGGAAGCTGGTCGCGGATGGCACCGCGGCAGCGCATGGACGTCCTCAACAGGTTCGCCGCGCTCATCGACCAGAATGCCGAGTCGCTCGCGGTGCTCGAAACGCTCGACATGGGTAAGCCGATCGCCGACGTCGTCGGCATCGATCTGCCGGCCGTCGTGGAGACCATCCGGTTCATGGCCGAGTGCATCGACAAGGTCGACGGTGCCGTCACGAGCACGGAGTCTGGCGTCATGCACCTCGTGCTGCGCGAGCCTTTCGGCGTCGTCGGCGCGATCTCGCCGTGGAACTATCCGATGTTGATGGCGACCTGGAAATTTGCTCCCGCGCTCGCCGCCGGCAATACGCTCGTGCTGAAACCCGCCGAGCAGTCACCGATGAGCTGCCTCAGGCTTGCGGAGCTCTTCATTGAAGCCGGCGGGCCGCCCGGCGTGTTTAACGTCGTGAACGGTCTGGGCGAGGAAGCAGGGCGCGCGCTCGCGCTGCACAACGATATCCGCAAGATCACGTTCACCGGCTCGACCGCAGTTGGCAAGCTGATCCTGCAATACGCCGGTCAGTCGAACATGAAGCAGGTGGCGCTCGAATGCGGCGGCAAGACGCCGCAGGTGTTCCTTGCCGATCTTGCCGATCTCGATCGTGCGGTCACGGCCGCGTACCGCGGGGTCTTTTCCAACATGGGCGAGGTCTGCAACGCCGGTTCGCGGCTCCTCGTCGATCGCAAGATTCACGACCGTTTCGTCGAGCGTTTCATCGAGCTCGGCCGCGATGCTTACAAGCCCGGCGATCCGCTCGATCCGGAAATCAACATGGGACCGCTGGTGACGCACGACGATCAGAAACGGGTACTCGGGATGATCGAAAAAGGGCGCAAAGAAGGAGCAAAGTTGCAGTTCGGCGGGGGCGCGCCGTCCGATCTGAAGGCCGGCGCCTATGTTTGCCCGACGCTCTTCACAGACGTGAAGAACAACATGACGATCGCGCGCCAGGAGATCTTCGGCCCGGTGGCCTCGGTGATCCCGTTCGACGGCGTCGACGAAGCGATCGCGATCGCTAACGACACGATTTACGGCCTCGCCGCGGGCGTCTGGACCCGCGATCTCGACACGGCGTTCCGTCTCGTGCGCGGGATCGAGGCCGGCATCATCTGGATCAACAGCTTTGACGAGGGCGACATGACGCAGCCCTTCGGCGGCTACAAGCAATCCGGCAACGCGCGCGACAAATGCCTCGACAGCTACAAGAGCTATACGCAGACCAAGTCCGCGTGGTTCCGGTTGCAGGAAGGATGAAGCATGGCGGAGTCGCTGATCCGCTCCGAGCGGCGGGACGGGATCGCCCTACTGACGCTCAACCGTCCCGAAAAGCTCAACGCCGTGAATGGCGCGATGATCGAAGCGCTTGGCCGCGCGCTCGACGAGGCCGAAGCGGATTTCGCGGCGCGCGCCATCGTTCTCACGGGCGCGGGCCGCGCGTTTTCCGCCGGTTTCGATCTCGACATGGGGGTCGGCGACGGCGCGCCGGATCCGGCGGCGGTGCGCCGCGCGCTGCAGAATGATTTCCGGATCATCATGCGTTTCTGGGAATGCCCCAAGCCAACGATTGCTGCTGTCCACGGTTTTTGTCTCGGCAGCGCCATGGAACTGGCCCTCGCCTGCGATCTGACGATCGCCTCGGACGACTGCCGCTTCGGCGAGCCGGAGGTGAAGTTCGGCAGCGGCATCGTTGCGATGCTCCTGCCCTGGCTCATCGGACCGAAGCAGGCGAAATATCTGCTGCTCTCCGGTGACGATCGCGTGAGCGCGGCCGAGGCGCTGGCGCTCGGTCTCGTCAATCGCGTCGTTACCGCCGCGCGCCTGATCGACGAGGCGCTCGCACTCGCCGGGCGCGTTGCTGCGAACGACGCGTTCGCCGTCCGGATGACCAAGCAGGCCATCAATCGCAGCATGGACATCGGCGGCATGCGCCAGGCCCTGTTGCAAGCGCTCGAGCTCGACATCGTCGTCGAGACAAGCGAGAACGCGGAGTCACGGGAGTTCAACGAGATTCTGAGACGCGACGGAGCGAAAGCCGCGATTGCATGGCGGAGCGCACGCGCAGGACAGCCGGCTTCAGGGAAGACCCCATGAACAAGGCCGCGAAGCGCGCCACGGACGAGTTGCAGAAATTTCTCGAGCGCTACCCAGACACGCAACTCCTCGAGCTGCTGCAACCGGACATGCTTGGCATCCTGCGCGGCAAACGGGTCGTTCGCGGCGAGTTCGCGAAGCCCTTCACCGATGGCCTGAACTTCTGCGGCGCCACCGTCTTGCTGGACGCCAAGGGCCTCACCTTCGATCGCATCGACAACGGCGGCCGCGACGGCGATCCGGACGCGATTTCGACCGCGGTGCCGGGTTCGCTCGCGCCCGTTCCCTGGGCGCAGGTGCCGACGGCGCAGGTGCTGCTCGCAATGAATGATTCGCAAGGACAGCCGTTCTTCGCCGATCCGCGCCAGGTGCTGCGCCGGGCCGCGCGGCCGTTGCAGGAAATGGGACTCACCGCCGTCGCCGCCACGGAACTCGAGTTCTATCTGCTCGAAGCGGGGGGCGACAAGCCAACGCCGCGCGTCGGGAGGATTCCCGGCACCCGGCATCCGCAAAGCGGGGCGCAGTACGGCAGCATGGAAGACGTCGAGGACGCGGATCCCTTCCTCGCCGAACTCTACGCGGTCTGCCAGGCGCAGAATATTCCCGCAGGCGCGACGCTCAAGGAGTTTTCAGCCGGACAGTTCGAAGTCAATCTGCATCACGTCCCGAATGCGGAACTCGCCTGCGACCACGCGGTGCTGCTGAAGCGCGCCGTGAAGGCGGTCGCGCGCAAGCACGGCCTCGGCGCGAGCTTCATGGCGAAGCCATTCGCCGAATGGGCCGGTTGCAGCCTGCATGTGCATATCAGCTTAACCGACGCCGCGGGAAAGAATGTGTTCGCGGGCACGAGCGGCGGCGAGCCTTTCTCGGAAACCCTTCGCCACGCAATCGGCGGCTTGGCGGCCGCAATGCCCGAATCGATGGCGATCTTCGCGCCGACCGCAAACTCCTATCGCCGGTACCGCCCCGGCGTTTTCGTTCCGCTCGCGCCGAATTGGGGGCGCAATCACCGCGGCGTCGCGCTGCGGATCCCGCTATCCGGCCCCGAGGACACACGCGTCGAGCACCGGCCGGGCGGCGCGGACGCCAATCCGTATCTCGTCATGGCGGCGATCCTCGCAGGCATTCATCACGGCATCACAAGTCGATGCGATCCGGGCTCCATGGTGCCCCAGGAAACGGTAATCGAAGAGAAAGCGGAATTGCCGGTACGCTGGGAAGCGGCACTCGACGCGTTCGACGCCGGCAAGATCCTGCCGCGTTATCTCGGCGAGCGTTACCACACGCTTTATGCGACCTGCCGCCGCGAAGAGTGCGACCGCTTTCATTCCGAGATCAGCGACCGCGACTACGATTGGTACCTGCGGGCGGTTTGAGAGGCCGGCGCGCTTCAGGAAGCCAAAGCGGCGTTTCGCTCCGCGACCGCGCCCCGCGCCGGTGCCTCGATGAGCTTCGCAACCGGCAGCTGCGCACGGATCCCGTCTTGGAAACCCGCGAGCACGATTTCCTTGTCCGACAGGATGCCCTGCGTGTAGGCGCCCGATTCGAGACCGCGCTGCACCTGGCGCGTCAGCACCTCGTCCTCCATCTGCACGCGCGAGTTAAGGCGCGCGCAGAGAAAGCGCGTGGCGCGCATCTCGCGGCGGTCGTCGATGAAGCCGTAGGAGCGCGCGCGGATCAGCGTGCGTCCGGGCCTCAGCGGCAGGACGTGGAAGAAATCAAGCCATTCCGGGTAGACATCGAAAAACACGTTTGGGAACAGGCCGAAGTACGTCCAGCGCCGGCGCATGTTTTCCGGAAGGTGCTCGATCACGGGCAGGAAGCGTGCATAGCGCTCCGCGCTCCAGGACTTGAGCGGCTTCTCGCGCATGCGGTGCGAGAGACGCATGGTGCCGCCCGGGAAATACTCACGGTCGTACTGCGGCTCCATCAGCGCGTAGAGGCCGGGATGCCCGATCGGGAAGTGGTAGTCCTCGACATAGTTCTCGACGACGTTCTTCCAGTCGATCGCGAGCTCGTGCGTCCACAATTCATCCAGCGGAACCATCTGTTCCATGCGGTAATGGGCGAGCTCCGCCTGGTGCGGCGCCATGCGCTCGGCGACCGACGGCTCGCCGCCGCGGAAGCGGACGAACACCATGCCCATCCACACTTCGAGCTCGATCGGCTTCAGGCCGAACTTCGACCGGTCAAACTTGGGGAAGGTGTCGGGCGCGCTGACGCTGCGGTTGCGGCCGTCGAGGTGATAGGTCCAGCCGTGATACATGCAGGTCAGGAACCTCGGGCAGTGACCGCGATCACCCTGGACGACGGCGTGTGCGCGGTGCCTGCAGACGTTGTGGAAGGCGCGGAGCGTTCCCTTGTCGTCGCGCACGACGAAGCCGCGCCGGCCAAAGAACTCGAAAGCCACGTAATCGCCGGTCGTGGCCAGCTCGCTGACGTGGCAGACGATTTGCCACGAGGACAGGAACAATTGCTCCTTTTCGAGCTCATGAAACTCGTCGCTGTGATAGACCCAGGCCGGCAGCGTGACGCGGAGCGCCGGATCGGCTGTCGCGACCGGCGCGGGCTCGCGCCGGCGCGCGGGCGCCGCGGCCTCGATCCGGGCGGCGAGCCACGGAAAGACGCTGCACAGGTAGGCGCGGCACTGGCGCCGCGCGGCCTCGCGATCGAAATCGTCCCCCTCGAACAGGATGCCCTGCCACTGCTGGTCGATCAGGCCCATGAGTCCCTGCGCGACGGCGTCGGCATCGGGCCAGGCGGCGGCGCCGCGCGCGGCAATCAGGCGCGTGCAAAGCTTCGTCACCGTGCGACTCCAGGCCTGGTCCCGATCGCCGCAGATGCGCTGGTAATCGGCGCGCGCATTCGTCTCGGCGAGGAACGCGTACCAGACCGCGATCTTGCGCGAGTCGCTGAGACGCCGGCCGAGACTCGCATCGACGATGCTGAGGAGCGCGCGGAGGTCGTCGTCACCCACTTCCTCGAGCACGGTCGCCATCGCTTCGGCGAACTCCTCCGACACTTCGCGAAGCGTCGCGAGCAGCAGCGCTTCCTTGCTGCCGAAGTGGAAATTGATGGATGCGGCCGAGTGACCCGCGGCGCCGGCGATTTTTGCGGAGGTCAGTTCCGACAATCCGTGGCGCGAGATTGCGGCAACCGTCGCCTGGATCAGCTCGAGCTTGGAGCCGGTTGGCCGCAATTCGACGCCCGCTTCGAGATTCGCTGCCATCGCCGTTCTCCCGCGTGAATGAAGCGAATTGTAGTCCGGTGACCCTGCTTTCTCAACCGACATTCAGTAATTTGAATGCGCATTCAGTTCCAGCGAACTAGCTGTTTATACAAGGAATTTCTCATTTCACGAGCGTACATAATCCGTTTACGCTCACGCCGTGGCCATTTCCCGCTCGCCCGCCGCAGCAATCCTAACCGCACTCCTTTGTTTTGCTTCGATTGCGGCGTCCGGTGGATCGCAGGAATCCAAGGCTTCATACGGAATCCAATTGCAACCCGACTGGATCGCGATGCCGGACGGCGCGCGTCTGTCGGTCGACCTGTACTTGCCGGAAGGCGGCGCGTCGGCCGAAAAACATCCGGTCCTGCTCGAGTACCTGCCCTATCGCAAACACGAGGCGCGAGGCCGCAACTACGCCCTCTATTCCTATTTCGTGCAGCGCGGCTATGCCGTGGCTGCCGTGGATATTCGCGGCACGGGCAACAGCGAAGGTCGGCTCATCCCGTGTGAGTATTCCGATATCGAGCACGAGGACGGCGAGGTCGTGATCGACTGGCTCGCTCAGCAGAAATGGTCGAACGGCCGAGTCGGGATGTTTGGGATCTCCTGGGGCGGCTTCAATGCCATTCAGATCGCATTGCGGAACCCGCCGGCGCTCAAGGCCATCATTGCGATCGACGCCAGCGAGGACCTGTTCCAGGACGACGTGCATTACATGGACGGGATCATGCATGTCGATTCCTGGGAGATGAGCATGGATCTCGACAATGCGCGCCCGGGCGCGCCCGATTACGTCATCGACGAGGATTATTTCCGCGATCGCTTCGACACCGAGCCCTGGATGCTCACCTACAAGACGCAACAGCGAGACGGGCCTTTCTGGGACCGCGCCTCGGCAAGAGGCCGGTACCAGGACATTCGCATACCGTCATTTCACATCAGCGGCTGGTACGACGGCTATCGCGACAGCGTTCCGCGCATGCTCGCCAATCTGAAGGCGCCGGTGAAAGCGATTGTCGGTCCCTGGTCGCACACCTGGCCGAACGAGCCGTACCCCAATCCCGGCATCGAATGGCGCCACCAGGCGGTGCGCTGGTTCGATCACTGGCTCATGGACGTAAACACCGGAATCCTCGACGAGCCGCGTCTGGCGGTCTACGTCCGCAACTGGCATGCACCCGGGCCTTATCTCGAGCACGCACCGGGAAACTGGCGATACGAAGACGGTTGGCCGATCGCGCGAATTCGCGAAAAGGTTTTCTATCCGCAGCCTGATCACACGCTTGGGGCCCGCGAGCCGGCTGCGACCACGCATCAGCTCCGCTATCTGCCCTCGGTCGGTGTCGAAGGCGGCGGGCCGGTCATGTGGTGGGGCGACGTCGCGCACGATCAGCGACCGACCGACGCCTTCAGTCTCGTCTACGACAGCGCGCCGCTCACCGAGGACCTGGAAATCCTCGGCCTGCCTCGGGCGTCGTTGATGGTCGCGACTGTCGCGACACGCGCCAACTGGATCGCGCGCCTGTCGGACGTCGCGCCGGACGGTACGGTAACGCAGGTCGCGGGCGCGGCCCTGAACGGCAATCACCGTCCGTCGGCGCGCGAGCCGTCGCCGATCGCATCCGGCAAGGAATTTTCGATCGACATCGAAATGCATTTCACGTCCTGGGTGTTTCCCAAGGGCCATCGCATTCGGCTCGCGGTCAATAATTCGCAATGGCCGATGCTGTGGCCGACGCCGGAACCGATGACGACGGCGCTTCGTCTCGGCGGGGAGTCCCGTCTGGTACTTCCGGTCGTGCCGTTCGAAAAACGGCCGCTGCCGGCCTTCCTGCCGCCCGCATCCGACCCTACGTATCCCGGCTACGAGATGCTCGAGGCCGGCACCACCTCCGGCTATGGAGAAATCTCCTCGGTTGACCGCAATCCGCAGACCGGCGCGGCCGTCGCGACAGCGACCAACGGCGGCGGTACGCGCTACCCCTGGGGAACCGAGCGTACGCTCGAAACGATCCGGCACGAGGTCAAGGACGACGCGCCGGCCGAGGCTTCGGTCCTGGGAACGCACCGGATGGAAGTCGAGCTGCCCGGCCGCAAGCTGGTCTGGGCTGCCGAGCTGTCGTTCCGTAGCGACCGCGAGAACTTCCATTACAGTTACCGGCGGCGGCTCTCCGAGAACGGAAAGACGTTGCGCGAAAAGACCTGGACGAGGACCATTCCGAGGGATTACCAGTGAAAATGAAAACAATCCGCAGCTTGTCGCTGACGACCCTGTTGCTGCTGACTGCCGCCGCGATCACCGGCTGTGAACAAGAGGCGAAAACAAATGTCGAGGCGGCCGAGCTCGCTTTGACGGGCGGCGCGATATACACGGTGGACGGCGCACGCAGTTGGGCCGAAGCGGTCGCAGTCCGCAACGGACGCATCGTCTATGTCGGTACCGACAAGGGAGCAGAAGCGCACATCGGCCCGGAGACGACGGTCGTCGATCTCGAGGGTCGCATGGTGGTACCGGGATTCCAGGACTCGCACGTCCATCCGATTTCGGCGGGACTGGAAGCCAATTCCTGCGATCTGAACGCGGTCGACAACGTGGCAGCTTACGTCGCGACCATCAAGAAGTATGCCGACGCGCATCCGGACGAGCCTTGGATCACGGGGGGCGGCTGGCTGATGTCCGCGTTCGGCCCCGGCGCCCTCGCCCGCCGCGATTTGATCGATGCGGTCGTGCCGGATCGGCCGGTGCTTCTCTGGAGCCGGGACGGCCACACCGTCTGGGTCAACTCGAAGGCGCTCGAGATCGCGGGTATCACGAACGACACGCCGGATCCCCCCGACGGTCGCATCGATCGCGATCCGAAGACCGGTGCCGCGGTCGGCAGCCTGCAGGAAGGCGCCGAGGATCTGGTCGTTTCCAAAATGCCTCCGACCAGCGACGCAAAACGCGAGGAAGGCCTCCGCTATGCGATCAAGTATCTGAACGGTTTCGGCATTACGGCGATCCAGGACGCTTCGGTCAACGAGGAGGATTTAAAGGCTTACCGCAAGCTCGACGAAGCCGGCGATCTCAGTCTCCACGTGGTCGCCTCCATCTGGTGGGAGCGCGGCAAGGGTGTCGCGCAGATCGACGGAATGAAGCGCCTGCGCAGCGAGTACACGAAAGGCCACGTGGACGCGGGCACCGTCAAGATCATGCAGGACGGCGTAATGGAGAATTACACGGCGGCGATGCTCGAACCGTACCTGCTGCCAGGCAAGAAAGACGTGCGCGGCATCCCGATGGTGGAGCCGGAACGACTGAAGGAGGCCGTGACGCGGCTCGACGCCGAGGATTTCCAGGTGCATTTCCATGCGATCGGCGACGCGGCGATCCGCCAGTCGCTGGATGCCGTCGAAGCAGCGCGGAAGGCCAACGGCGACCTCGGCCATCGCCATCATATTTCGCACCTGCAGCTCATCGACCCGGCGGATATTCCGCGGTTCCGCCAGCTCGGCGTGGTCGCGAATTTCCAGCCGCTCTGGGCCTACGCGGACGATTACATCACCGAGCTCACGATTCCGTTCCTCGGGCCGAAGCGATCGGCCGGCCTGTATCCGATCGGCAGCGTGCAGAAGAGCGGCGCCATCGTCGCCTTCGGCAGCGACTGGTCGGTGTCGAGCCCGAGCCCCTTCGAGCAGATCGAGACCGCCGTCACGCGCATGGGCGCACTCGGTGACACCACAGAGCCATGGCTGCCGGAACAGCGCATTGCCCTGCCGGAGGCGATCGCCGCGTTCACGATCAATGCGGCTTACACGAACCGCTTGGAGAAGGAGACCGGCTCGCTCGAGGTCGGCAAGCGCGCGGATCTCGTCGTGCTCGATCGAAACCTATTCGAGATCGAGCGGACTGCCCTATCCGACGCGAAAGCACTTGTAACGCTGTTCGAGGGCAAGCCGGTGCATGGAAACCTGGAGGCACTGTGATGAAAAAGGCATCTCATCTCGTCGATCCGCAGGGAACGCGGCTGCCGATCAAGCTCGACTCGACCAGCAATGGCGAGTTCATGCCGGTGCCGCTCGCGCCAGCCAATCGGCTGGCCAATCAACTTGCCCACGAAG
>Ga0187893_10014399_pt1 | contig 10800 bp, 10 predicted proteins | sample MA1701074metaG_FD_139574 | JGI IMG/M metagenome (GOLD analysis project Ga0187893, IMG submission 139574) | White microbial mat communities from a basaltic lava cave in the Kipuka Kanohina Cave System on the Island of Hawaii, USA - MA170107-4 metaG ...
TGACGAAATGCCAATCATCCCTGTCTGCCACAACACCTTTAAATTCTGCAAAAACCAGCAGATCTACGGCGAGACGCTCTCTCCAATCGGCATGTTCGAGCTGAAGAAGGTGGATGTGGATTCGACGTTGATTTTGGTTAACAAGTAAAGTCCGTTGCCCTGACCGCTTCGCGCGGCCTTTGAAGGACATAAAGGACCAAAGTGACCAAAGGGACCAAAAGGACGATAATAAACGTCCTTTATGTCCCTTTGGTCCTTTATGTCCTTTCCTCTTGCTAAAAATATCATTATCTCTATATATAGAGGCCTATCACAAAAATGGAGGTTCTCTATGAATAATCGTAGCTTTAGTACCTACTTTCGAGAGACAGAAAATGTCCGCAAAAATTGGGGATGGTTCTTTCTTCTCGGGTTGGTTTTGGTTGGCCTTGGCGCATATGTAATAAATTTTGCATTTGCTACAACGCTTGTTTCGACATTCTTCTTTGGTGCACTACTTGTTGGTGCTGGCCTTGTACAGGTTGTGCAGGCATTTATGGCACGCCAGTGGAGCGGACTTTTTCTGTCGCTCTTACTTGGTATTCTGTACATAGTAACAGGCGTTATCTGCATGGTGCACCCTGCAGAAGCGGCTGTTAACATCACGCTGCTGATTGCAGCATTTTTCTTTGTAACGGGCCTTTTCAAAATAATTGGCTCCCTCATGATTCAGTTTGAACATTGGGGCTGGGTCTTTTTTAATGGTATTGTCTCGTTCATACTCGGTATTATGATCTATCAACAGTGGCCACTTTCTGGTCTCTGGGTCATCGGCCTCTTCGTAGGCATCGATATGATCCTCTCAGGATGGTCCTGGATCCTCCTTTCGCTCGTTGCCCGCAAAGCGTTAAAATAATCATCTCCGGAGGTGCTTTGGCACCTCCTTTACTTCATATCATCAAATCCTGTATTCTCTTTGCCAAAAATTGGCAAAATGAATGAATGTTTCAGGATTACTTCCATGGGTTCCAGATGACTTATATGAATTACGAAAAGATTTAAATTCAAAGTTATTTGTCACCAAATCAGCTGATGTAATTGTCACTCTCTGGAATACTCACGGACCAAGCTTTTCAGCTGTCAATGTAGCTACAGCGCTTCTTTCCTTTCCCAGGCGAAATAGTACTCCTGCTGACGAAACAGCTGTTGGAGAAATGATTTGTCATTATCTATCAAAGCCAGAAGAAATCCGCCCACGAAATGCTGCAGGAGTTGTCAGATCTCTTGCTCTGATGAGATTTAAAAACCAAGAGACTGTCCGTGCAAAAAGAGAAGTTTTTACCTTCATACAGCAACAAGCTGTAACAAATAAAGACTTTTTTGCTGACATGAGCTCGCTTTCCTTATGTCGGCTTTTGCAAGGATTTGCTGTTACTGGTAGCTTCGGAGATCCTTTTTACCAAGTGGCAGAATCTCATGTGCAGGCAGCACTTAAAGACCTAGCTCCAGATGAACTTGTTGCAATTGCTGTAGCCTACAGCAAAAAAAATCATACGAAAACAGCCATCCTTGAACAAATAGAAGAGCGTGTTTTGCTAAATCCTAACAAATGGAGCTCTTCAGAGCTCGCACACCTTGCCTTTGCATTTTCTTCACTTAATAGAGGCTCTGAACGCTTTTATACAACGCTCTATCAGAGCATTCGTGAAAGAAGTTGTTCTCTTACCTCAGACGCAATTTTCTTTTTTTTAGAAACATATGGGAAACGTAAAGAAGCTGCTACCGGCTTTATGGATATACAAGCTGTACTCCTTGAACAAGCGGCTGACAGTTCTGCCCGCCAGCTTTCATTACTACTCAACTCCCTTACAAAAAATGAAGGTCCCGATGATCGTTTTTTTGAGCAGATGGAATTGCGGGTAATTGAACTTATTCCCTATTCAAATCCACAAGATCTGCACCTGTTTGCCATTGCTTTTTCAAGAGCAAGAGCAGGAAGCTATTCTTTATTTAAGCATATTCGCATAGCGACCTGTAAAAAATTAGACCTCTTTTCTCCTCTGAGGCTTTGCCTGACATATCATGCCTTCTCTGTACGTGGAATACAACAGCCTGACTTTTATCGGACCCTCGAAGCAAGACTTTTAGACGCCCAGCTAGAGCCCTATGAAGTTATACTATTTCTCTGGAGCATGTTACTACAGAAAAATCCCCCTCTAGAATCACTACAGCAGCTACTCAGCCGTCTTAACAATGTATCTGTTAAAGCAATTGTAGCAGATAACCGCAGTAAACTTATTGAGTGCTGCTCAGTACTAAAAACTGCATTCCCACGCCTCTATAAACTCATAAGTGGTGATATTCTTCAAATTGTAGAAGAGGCAAAACAAGAGCGAAGAGCATTTCCGACTGATAGATCGCCATTTCAAAAAAGGGTAGAAGCGGCTCTAGCCCACTTTGGCCTACATTTTGAAATTGAATATTACCTTGATGGGCAGATAGTAGACATCTTTATTCCCAGTCTAAAAACGGTAATCGAAGTAAATGGCAAAAAACACTACTACCTCACTGAGCCAAATCTGCTTACTGCCAGCTCACGAATGAAGCAGCGCATACTCGAAGGCATGGGCTATAGGGTAGTGTGGATTTCCCATTTTACTTGGCCTGACGATCGCGATAAGGCAGCCCAGCAGCAGTTCCTAAAGGCTTTACTTTAACTTGTGAAATTACACAAAACTACCTATACTAGCTCTTTATAAAGGGGGAATTATGTCACTTATAACCTTGCCAAGAGATGTATGTATCTATATGTCTCGCTTTATCGAAAGTGAAGTTGACTTAGTGCGATTATCAAGCACCTGCAGAGACTTACGCCCGCTACTTTTGCCCTTTTTTACTACAACAGCTGCCCGCATCCAAACTATTTTGAGTCGTTGCTTTCATAAAGAACTCTACTTTGAAAAGCAATTTCTTGAATTATGCGGAAAATCCCCCCACAAAAATTTTCGATTTTTAGTTGTTTGTGATGCCGAAAAAGAGGCTGCGATTAGAGCTGCAGTTACACCCGTATTACCACAAACAGTAGTTATTGGCATGATAGAAGTTCCACCTGCCCCTGCAACAGCTGCTGGCCCTCCACCACCTCCTGATTATCGATTGCCGCAATTAGGAATTGCTAATTCTATTGTACAGGCCATGGACAGGATTGGTTCGCTTAGTTCTCATTTTGATAATACGCTCTGGCTTCAGAGGCAAGCCATACTCCATGCAGTGCACCAGCCAGTTATAACCCCTATCCAGCTTCGTTTGCCCACGCTCCAAAACGATCGTTTAGAAGAACTCCTGCGTGCAATTACATCACCGCCTGACGTCTACTTCGGCAACACTCCCCCACCAGAGTAAGGTTTTATAAACAAGGTTTGGAATCTGTCTTATGTTCCAAGGGAACATTTTATTAGTAGCCCATAGTGTAGCACCGATAGGTGCAAGCTATGGGAATCAAGGGTGAAATGTATTCAGTCGCGCATGCGACGGTTTAAAAATCATTCGTCACTGACGCGACTCGATAAATTTTTTATCTCTTTTCCCATAGCTTGCACCTATCGGTGCTACACTATGGGCTACTATTAATTTGCGCCTTTGGCGCATAAAATAATCTCAAGAGGCTAGATGTGAACAGGTGAATTCGATTCATATCGCTGTCTTAGCAATAAGGTGAGGCTGTTTTTCGGAATATCTGCCGATGGTGCGGAATTTTGCGTAGCGCTTTTCGAGCAGAAGCTCAGGTGTTATGCGGCGCAAGATGCCATGCTGTTCAACTATAAATTTCTTTACTGAGTCGTAGACCTGCTCTTTGTCGTGATGGGCACCGCCAAGTGGTTCCGGGAGCACTTCATCGACAATGCCTGCCTCTACAAGATGTTCTGCGTTAAGTTTAAGGGCAGCGGCAGCTTCCTGCTTTTTGCCTGCATCCTTCCAGAGAATTGATGCACAGCCTTCTGGGCTAATTACTGAGTAGTAGGAGTGCTCGAGCATGCCGATCACATCGCCAACGCCCATGCCAAGCGCGCCGCCTGAGCAGCCTTCGCCGATGATAAGAACGATAATTGGCGTTGCAAGCTGGGACATCTCCTGCAGATTTTTTGCAATTATCCAGCCTTGGCCGCGCTGTTCAGCTTCAAGGCCAGGATAAGCACCGGGAGTATCTAAAAGAGATACGATAGGCAGATTATACTTTTCAGCAAGCTTCATCAGGCGCATAGCCTTTCGAAAACCCTCTGGGTTTACCATGCCAAAATTGCGCTTTACGCGAGATTCTGTGTCGCCGCCCTTTTCTTGGCCAACAAGCATACATTTTACGCCGTCGATAGTAGCAAAACCACCGATAACAGATGGGTCGTCGCCCTGTGTGCGATCGCCAAAAAGTTCGACAAAGTTATCTGCAATATTTTTTACGTAATCTATGGTGTGGGGCCGCTCCGGATGGCGGGAGATAAGCACGCGCTCCCAAGGGGTGAGCTCGCTATATATTTTTGTTTGAAGATTGTGAAGTTTGTCTTCTAGCTGCCTGATTTCATTACAAAACAGCGGGTTGTCTTGATTTTGCTTTTTTAGGTGTTCGATAGTCTTTAGGTATTCGAAAATCTGTTTTTCGTGAGGAAGATAAAAATTCATCTCTTTTGTCATAAATGCCCTCAATTTTATACAATATTATAGGATTTTCTCTTTTCCTGGAAGTCCAAATTTACAAAAATCGCTTACAATTTCAACTACTGCCTGGCGGGTAGTAATAATAGCATACAGCTCCTCAACATCTGGCGCCTTCATCCGGATGCAGCCGTCGCTCTCATAGCGGCCAATGCCGGCAAGGCTATCTGCAAGCCTGCCTTCACTAGTAGTCGCCCAGGGGGTTCCATGGATGCCATAGCCTTTGGCAGGCTCTGAGCAGTTATTAAGTTCTTTTTCAAAAGGGATCCAGCGGGTGCCAAAGATAGTAATCATCTCGGTCCTCTTCCCTCTATAGTTACCCATCATTTTGGGCTGGTAGACGGCTATTCTGGAGCCTAGGCTATAACGGCCTGTTGGGGTAAGAAAACCGCTCGTTTTGGAGCTATCTTGCCGTCCTAGGCCAACATTATAGGTTTTAAGCAGTATGCGCTCATTACTATCGGGCAGCATTGCATAGAGCCAGAGCTTGCAGCGCGAGGTGTCTATAACAAGATAAAAATAAAAGTTTACATTTGTCGATAACACATTGAGCATCTGCCCTTCAGCTGCAGGTTTTGCATTATAATCGGGCCTGCCGTTGATGCTTCTAGCAATAAAATGCAGATGGGTCTTGTGATGGGCGGCATAGTCTACAAGCCAGGCCGACCTTCCCGACTTCCAGCTCACTTTAGATTTATAGGTAATGGTCTCGACAATGGGAAGGGGTGAATTTTTCTGAAAAAGCAGCCCAATTCTATCGACATCGGGCAGATCTTGGACGGCTGTAGGAGTAGTTTCCACGCATGCTTCAGGCTCCGGAGTAGTCTCTACTACTACTTCTTCTTGCCCTTGCGGCTTTAGGGTTGTCAGATCTATCTCTATAGGCTGCAAAGTCTCACTTTGCACTACCTCTTGGGCTTGGGGGGCAGTTTTACTCTTTTTCGCAAGCGCCGCCACTCCAATTGCACCAAACAGAATCAAGCTAACAACCAAAAATATGCGTGGAAGAGTCATTATTTGCGACCTGCCTCTACAAGATCAGTCTCAATTGCTCGGCGCATCTTTTTTCCTGGAGTAAACTTAACGGCATTGCGCGCAGGAATCAAAATTGGTACTGATGCATTCTTTGGGTTGCGGCCAATCTTCTGCTTGCGCTCAACAACTTCAAAAACGCCAAAATCGCGAAACTCTAGGCGATCTCCCGATGACAAATAGTCTGTCATCTTATCCAAAAACGCCTGAATTACTTGGCGCACATCATTTGGATGGATCCCCTTTTCTTGCGAAATGGAATTTATCAGCTGCTTTTTCGTAATGGTTTGCGTGTTATCGCTCTCTTCCATAGAAATGGACTCCTTAGTTAAAAACGAGCGACATTTTCGTATGTTGCTCATTAACAATCAAGTGCTAAGTGTTATGATCGACTTATGTTTTTTGCCAAGCGAGACGAGAAGGTACTGTCCGTCGATTATTTCTCCATCTGTAACGGTGAAATTTTCGTCCTGCACATGCTGGTTATTAAGCCAGACGCCGCCATTGCGAATAAGACGGCGTACATCGCCCTTACTTGCAGCAAAACCTGCCTTCACTATGATGTCGATAAGCTTTATGCCGCTTACATCCTGCTTTGCAAGGTTGGCACTAGGCACATCATTCAAAAGTGCTTGGAGGCTTTCACTTGTTAGCTCTACGACTTTGCCTGGCTGCATGGCAAGGGTTGCGCTAAGAGCCTTTTTTAGCCCCTCTTGACCATGGACAAGGTTGGTGATCGCTTCAGCAAGAAGCCTTTGGGCGGTGTTTGGAACGTAGCCTGCATCCTTCATCTGATGTTCTAGCTCGCCAATTGTTCCAAGATCAATAAAGGTGAGCATTTTGAGCAGTTTTATCACATCAGCATCAACCGTGCGCACAAGGTACTGATAAAACTCAAATGGCGATAGCTTCTCTGGGCTCATCCAGATGGCTCCCTGCTCAGATTTGCCAAATTTTTGGCCGTCACTTCGTGTAAGAAGTGGCATGGTAAGGCCGTAGACGGCTTTGCCGGTAACTTTTCTTGTGTAGTCGATGCCGGCTGTGATGTTGCCCCACTGATCGCTTCCACCAATTTGCACCTGCACACCATGCTGTGAAAAGAGGTGGTAAAAGTCATATCCCTGCAAAAGCTGGTAGCTAAATTCAGTAAAGCTCATCCCCTCTTCTGACTCCATGCGCCCTTTTACGCTATCTTTTGCCATCATAACGCCGACGCGAAACTGCTTGCCCACATCGCGCAAAAAGGTGAGGAAAGAAAAGTTTTTGAACCAGTCATAGTTATTGAGAAATATCGGAGCAGGAAGCGTAGGATCAGCCAGCAAAATCTGCTCGAGGTTCTTTTGGATTCCCTTTTCATTTTTTCTCAGCGTCTCTTCATCCAAAAGCTGACGCTCATGCACCTTGCCCGAAGGATCACCAATCATGCCCGTAGCACCCCCTACAATGGCAACAGGCTGATGGCCTAAGCGTTGAAACCAGGCAAGCCCCATAATCGCCACCATATTGCCCACATGCAGGCTATCGCCCGTCGGATCAAACCCACAATACACCTTAAGAGGCTTTTTTGCCGCTTCGCGCAGCTCTTCGTGGGTAATGGAGTCAACTAATCCGCGTGCTGTAAGCACATCTACAATATTTTCAGTCATGGGGATCTCACAGATTTTTTCGCAAAGTATAGAGGGATTAAACAAAATAATCAATCTGAGTAGAATAGTGAAAAAATAGCAGGATAACAGGATCGGCATAGCCGACAGGATAGAAAAACAAAATAATCTCTGCTCTGTTTTTTTATCCTGTCGGCTCTTAGCCGATCCTGTTATCCTGCTTTTACTCTCTAAAAAGGGTTGTTTTCCTGAATATAGGTTACTCGCAAGCCGAATTGCTCACCCAAATGCTCTCCTAACAGCTGCACGCCTAATGTTTCTGTGGCGGCATGGCCTAGTGCATAAAAGTTTATTTTGTCTTGGTGGGCGATGTGCCAGACTGGTTCGTCGGTTGTGCCGGTAACAAAGCAGTCAACCTCATCCTGCACAGCCTCCACGATGGACTTGTGGGCCCCGCCAGAAATGATTGCGCAGGACTGTATCATCTTTTTGCCGCCAAAGACATGGGCAGCAGGATGGCCATAAAAGCGCTCGAGCCGCTTTTTAAACTCTTCGCGCGATGTGGGCGGCAGGGTGCCCTTAACGCCAATTGTACTATTTTGAAAGCGGCCAAAAGGCTCTAAATCATTTAACCCAAGCATGCGTGCTGCTGGCCAGTTGTTGCCAAGTTCATGATGGGCATCAAGCGGCAGATGGTAGGCAATAAGTGTGATATCATGCTCAATCAAAATTTTTAGCATTGCTTTAAGGCTGCCATTTATCACGATATCTTTGCCCTTTAAAAAAAGGCCATGATGAACAAGTAGGCAGTCTGCTTTTAGCGATTTAGCCTTCTGAATGGTGTTTAGGTTAGCAGTTACAGCAACTGCCAGGTGGCGAATGCGCTCTTTTCCTTGCAGCTGAATGCCATTGATGGTGACATCCTGAAAGAGTGCTGGCTGCAAGATAGTGTCAATATAGTGCGAAAAAGTCTTGAGATGTGTAGGCATATATGGTTAATGTATGGTTTTTCAGTTGTATAGCATAAATGGGTACTTCTAGCAATGGATGATGTAAAAATTCGTATTGGCCAAGCAGCAGCTGCGCTTGTTACTGATGGAATGGTAGTAGGCCTTGGCACAGGATCAACTGCTGCCTGCTTTATTGACGCACTTGCAAAGCGTTATGAAAATGAGGGGCTCAATATTGTCACAGTAGCCTCCTCGCATGCATCAGAAAAGCATGCGCGCGATCTGGGGCTGCCATTTGTGCAGATCGATGCGATAGAACAGATCGACATAACCTTTGACGGCGCCGATGAAATCACCTCAACACGTCAGATGATTAAGGGTGCCGGCGGCGCGCTTTTAAAAGAGAAGATTTTGGCAGCAGCCAGCCGCGAGCTTGTCATACTTATCGATGAAACCAAGCGCGTAGATACCCTTGGCAAAAGAAAGCTGCCTGTAGAAGTTGTGCAGTTTGGCCATAGAATCTGCCAAAAAGAGCTTTTAAAATATGCTAAAGAGGCAATTTTGAGAATGCGGGGCGATGGAAAGCCCTATATTACAGATAGCGGCAACTTTATCTACGACCTAGAACTTGCCAATCTGATCGATAACGTGGAAGAATTAGATGCAAAAATCCGCCATATCGTAGGCGTTGTTGAAACGGGCCTTTTTTATAACTATCCTGGCCGCATAGTAGTAGGCTTTACAGACGGCACGGTGAAGATTTATGAATAGCGAACTTTTACAGCTCTCCTTTGACAAAATCATGCAGACACACACCTACACGATGATCGTGCTAAAAACAGGTGAAGTGCGCTTTGCAATATATGTAGAGCCACATGTTGGCAAAATTTTGCAGATGTATCTTACCGATATAGAAAAGCCGCGACCGCTTACTCACGATATGATTAGCTCGATCTGCAAAGGCTTTGAAATAAGCGTAAAGCAGGTGGTAATTAACGACGTGCAGGATACTACCTACTTTGCCCGACTTTTTCTTGAACAGATGCGCGGCGAGGTGCGCCACATTGTAGAACTAGACGGCCGCCCAAGCGATTTTATTACTCTCGCCCTTATGCATAACGCCCCAGTCTACTGCATAAAAGAGGTACTCGAAAAAGTAGTACCCGTCGTAGAATAGCCCGATTATTTTTTTAGGAGACACTATGCCCACAGCTAGACAAGACGTACTCGAACAGGATCGCTGGAACCTTGCCTCACTCTATCCCTCACTTGCCAGCTGGCAAAAGGAGTATACGTCAGTAGTTCATAAAGAGGCGCCCCCATTTTTTGAAGCAATTACAAAATATAAGGGAAAACTTGGCGACTCTGCAGATAATCTCCTCAAAACACTAAACACATTTTTTGAAACAGAGCGCAAACTGCGCAAACTCTACACCTATGCGCATCTTTTGCATGACGAAGAGATCACGCTTGAAGAGCCAAAAAAGGCCTACAACAGCATTGTAAGCATCTATCATCAGTTTGGACAAGAAGCTGCCTGGCTGCAGCCCGAAATTTTGGGCCTACCAGAAAAACGCCTCCAGGAGTATCTTAAAGACCCAAAACTACAAAGTTACCACTTTTTCCTAGAAAAGCTTGAGCGCCTAAAGAGCCACACCCTTACAGAAGATCAAGAAGCACTCGTCGCCCTTGCAGGTCAAGCTCTAGACACACCCCAACGCACCTTTTCTGCCTTAAACAACGCCGACTTTAAGTTTGGCACCGTAAAAGATGGCAAAGGAAACGACCGCGAGCTTACCCATGCAACATACGGCCTCTATATGCGAGATAGCGATAGAGTGCTTCGCAAAAACGCCTTTACAACTCTCCATAAAAAGTTTCAGGAGTATGAAAATAGCTTAGCTGAGCTTCTGTCCGGCAATGTGCAGGCCCACCTTTTTGAAGCAAAGGCAAGAAAATATAAATCATGCCTAGAAGCTGCTCTCTACCCAAAAAATATCGATACAGAGGTCTATCACGCCCTTATCGATGCCGTGCATAAAAAAATAGGCCTACTTCATCGCTACATGAAACTCAGAAAAAAGCTTTTAGGCGTAGATGAGCTTCACTACTACGACCTCTATGTGCCCCTTATCCCCTCACAAGACTTTACCTATACCTACGAAGAGGCAGAACAGGCCATTATCGACTCTGTAGGGCCGCTAGGAGATGAATACCTATCGCTTCTTGACGATGGCCTAAAGTCAGGCCGCTGGGTAGATCGCTATGAAAATGAAAATAAGCGCTCAGGAGCCTACTCTAGCGGCTGTTTTGACAGCAGTCCATATATATTGATGAACTACAAGGGCATACTACGCGATGTATTCACACTGGCTCATGAAGCTGGCCACAGCATGCATAGCCTTTTGTCGCGCAAGTCTCAGCCCTACCACTACTCAGACTATGCCATCTTTGTTGCAGAAGTTGCCTCCACATTTAATGAAGAGCTACTCAGTAAAACACTTGTCGCCAAGGCAAAAGATGACAAA
>Ga0187893_10014401_pt1 | contig 10799 bp, 13 predicted proteins | sample MA1701074metaG_FD_139574 | JGI IMG/M metagenome (GOLD analysis project Ga0187893, IMG submission 139574) | White microbial mat communities from a basaltic lava cave in the Kipuka Kanohina Cave System on the Island of Hawaii, USA - MA170107-4 metaG ...
CCAGCGGGCTCGGTCGCGGGTCTGGCCTACAAGCCGACCCTGCACGTCCACTACGGCGAGAAGGTGCTCCAGGTGAAGGACGGCCTGCCCAAGTTCAAGGACTTCCCGAAGGACTTCGGCGGTTCCGGGGACATGCTGTCCGAGTAGCTGCGCTGCGACTACGCCTGGTTCAGTCGGGCCAGCAGCCTGTCCCAGATCCCGCCGAAGCCGCCGTTCGACATGACGAGCGCGACGTCGCGGCCGGTGCGGTTGCGCGCCAGGTGCTCGATGATCTCGTCGACCTCGGACAGGTAGCTGGCCCTGCGGCCGGCGGCGCGGATGCGCTCGACGACCTTGTCCGGGCGCATGCGCTCCTCTTCGGCGAGCGCGTCGGAGCGGAACACGCCGGCCAGGATCACCTCGTCCGCGGTCGCGAGCGCGTCGGCGAACGAGTCCTCGAAGAAGCGACGCCGGCTGGTGTTGGTGCGCGGCTCGAGGATCGCCCACAGCTTGCGGTTGGGGTAGCGCGAGCGGATCGCCGCGATCGTCTCGCGCACGGCCGTCGGGTGGTGCGCGAAGTCGTCGATCACCGCCATGCCGGCGGCCTCGCCGCGCAGCTCCTGGCGCCGCTTCACGCCGTGGAAGTCCGCCATCGCGCGCGCGGCGGCCTCGGGCTCGAGGCCGAGGTTCGCGCACACCGCAATCGCGCCGAGCACGTTCTCCACGTTGTGCCGGCCGTGCAGCGGCATGCGCACGCGCGCGACGCGCTCGTCGCGGCGCCAGACCGTGAACTGCGTGCCGTCGGGATCGAAGGCGACGTCGGAGACGCGCCAGACCGCGCCGTCGCGGAAGCCGTAGCCCTCGACGCGCGCGCGCGCGCCGCCGAGCACCTCGCGCACGCTGTCGGCGTCAGTGGCGGCGATGATCGCGCCGTCGGCCGGGAGCTGCGCGACCAGCGTTCTGAAGGCGCCCTGGATCTGCTCGAGCGAGCCGTAGATGTCGGCGTGGTCGAACTCGACCGAGGTGACGAGCAGCGTGCGCGCGTCGTAGTGCAGGAACTTCGGCGTCTTGTCGAAGAACGCCGTGTCGTACTCGTCGCCCTCGATCACGAAGTGCGGCCCCTGCCCGAGCCGGAAGCTGCCCGAGAAGTTCTGGAACACGCCCCCGATCAGCGCCGACGGGTCGCGCCCCGCGTGCGTGAGCATCCAGGCCACGATGCTCGTGGTGGTGGTCTTGCCGTGCGTGCCGGTGATCACCACGCTGTGCTTGCCGCGCAGGAAGAAGTGGTGGATCGCGTCGCAGAACGACACGTACGGGAGCCCCCCGTCGATCGCCGCGCGCGCCTCCGGGTTCTCGCGCCGCACCGCGTTGCCGATCACGACCAGGTCGGGCCGCGGCGACGTCACGTGCTCGGCCGCGAAGCCCTTCTGCACCTCGATGCCCGCGGCCGCGAGCTGGTCGCTCATCGGCGGGTACGCGTCGGTGTCGCTGCCCGTCACGTGGAAGCCGCGGTCGACCAGCATGCAGGCGAGCGAGCCCATCGCCGTGCCACAGATCGCCACCAGGTGCACGTGCCGGATCTCCTCGACCGGCGGGATGGCGGCGTTCCCCTCACGCGGCATCGAAGGCTTCCCAGATCAGATCGTGCACGTGGGGGCGGAGCTCGAAGCGGCTGCGCTTGGCGATCAGGTGGATGCGGTTCGCGAGGAGCACCACGATCAGGCCGCGCTCGAGATCGATCCACAGGCTCGTGCCGGTGAAGCCGGTGTGGCCGATCGAGCGCTTCGAGAAGTGCTGGCCCGAGGTCGACTGGCCGCGCGTCGGCGTGTCCCAGCCCAGCGCCCAGTCGCTGCCCGGCGCGATCTCCTGGCGGCGGAAGAACTCGCGCGCGACCTCGGCCGGGAAGAGCGGACTCTCGCCGCGCTCGGCCGCGAGCATCTCCTGCGCGAAGCGCAGCACGTCGCCGGCGGTCGAGAACAGGCCGGCGTGGCCGGCCACGCCGCCCATCGCCCAGGCGTTGGGGTCGTGCACCTCGCCCCAGAGCACGCGCTCGCGCCAGCTACACTGCTCGGTGGCGGCGTAGCGCGCGCGCTCGCCCTTGAAGGGCAGTCGGTTCCAGTGCGTGTCGGCCAGCCCGAGCGGCTGGTAGATGCGCTGCGCGCAGAACGCGTCGAGCTCCTGGCCGGAGACCGCTTCGATCAGGGCGCCGAGCGCGATGAAGTCGAGGTCGCCGTACACCGACGCCTCGCCCGGCTCGTGCACGGGCGCGCTGCGCAGCACGCGGTTCTGGATCTCGGCCTTGCCCGCGGCGCTGCCGACCACGCTCTCGCCGCGCCGGCGGTCGCGCTCGGCGAGGTCGGCGTGGAACGCGCGCCAGGGCCGCAGGCCCGAGCTGTGCGTGAGCAGGTGGCGGACGCTGATCTTCTCCTTGCCGCGCTCCCCGAAGCCGGGCAGCCAGGTCGCGACCGGCGCGTCGAGCTCGATGCGGCCGTCGGCCACGAGCAGCATGAGCGACGCGGTGGTCGCCATCACCTTGGTGAGCGACGCCAGGTCGTAGATCGTGTTCTCGCGCGCCTCGATCCGCTCGGGAACGAGCGTCGCCGCGCCGAGCGCGCGCGTGTAGGCGAGCGGCTCGCCCATGCGCGCCATCACCACCGCGCCCGGCAGCTCGCCCGCCTCGATCGCCTTCTCGATCGCGCGCTCGACCTTGGAAAGCCGCCGGTTCACCTCGGCGAGCCTCATGCGACCTCCACCACCGGCTCCAGCAGCTCGAGCTCCCCGCGCGTCCCGTCGAGCCGCGCGCGCACACCGACCCCGAGCGCGTGGTTGTCCGCGACGTGACCGAAGGGCAGGTCCTCGACGATCGGACCGTCGAACGCGTCGCAGAGCACCTCTCGAACCGCCTCCCCCGCCGACGCGCCAGGGTAACGCTCCGACTCGCATCGCACGAGCTGACCGAGCGCGACGCCGCGCAGGCCCTCGAAGAGGCCCGCCTCGCGCATGTGCACGAGCGCGCGGTCGAGCGCGTACGGCGCCTCCGAGACCTCCTCGAGGAACAGGATCGCGCCGAGCGTGTCGACCTGCCACGGCGTGCCGATGCTCGCCTGGACGAGCTTCACGTTCCCGCCCACGAGCGTCCCCTCCACCGCGCCCGCGCGTACGCCCCGGCCGGAGAGCGAAGCCTGGCCCGCCGGCTCGCCGCGCATCAGCGCGAGCTCGCGCGCGCGCGCCTCGGGCGTGATGTCCTCGCGCTCAAGCATCGGCCCATGCAGGGACGCGAGCCCGGCGCAGCGGTGCAGGAACGCGAGCAGCGCGGTCGCGTCGCTGTAGCCGACCACGAGCTTGCGCGCCTCGCGCAGCTCCGCGGCCGGCACGCCGCGCAGCATGCGCCCCACCCCGTAGCCGCCGCGCGCGCAAAGGATCACCGCGACGCTCGGATCGCGCACCAGCGACATCAGGTCGGAGAGCCGCTCGTCGTCGCTGCCCGCGAGGTACCCGGCGCGCGCGCGCAGGTGCTTGGCCAGCACGAGCGGGTGGCCCTGCGACGCGAGCCAGTCGAGGCAGGCGTCGAGCACCTCGGGCGTCACGGGGCCCGACGGCGCGCACACGCCGATCGCGTCCCCGGGCCGCAGCGCGCGCGGCTTGCGCAGAGCGGGAAGGGCCTTGCGACGCGTCAGAACGGCGGCTCCAGGTCCCCGCCCCCGCCCCTCGGCGGGCCCCAATCGCCGCGCGGGCCGGAGTCGAAGCCGGCCTCGGGCGGCGGCGCGTCGCTGCGGCTCGACAGACTGCGGAAGCGGCCGTGCTCCTTGTCGAAGAAGAACTTCACGGCGCCGGTCGGCCCGTTGCGCTGCTTGGCGATGATCACCTCGGCCTTGCCGACGTCCGGGCTCTCGGGGTCGTAGACCTCGTCGCGGTACACGAACATGACGATGTCCGCGTCCTGCTCGATCGCGCCCGACTCGCGCAGGTCGGCGAGCTGCGGCCGCTTGTCGGGCCGGTTCTCCGGGCCGCGGTTCAGCTGCGAGAGCGCGAGGATCGGGATGTCGAGGTCCTTCGCGAGCAGCTTCAGGCTGCGGCTGATGTCGGCCACCTGCTGCTCGCGCCGCTCGCCGTCGCCGCGGCCGGAGACGAGTTGGATGTAGTCGATCACGAGCAGCGAGAGCTTCTGCTCGCGGTCGAGCCGGCGCGCCTTCGCCGACAGGTCGCCGACGGTCACCGCCATACTGTCGTCGAACAGGATGCGAGCGTTCTCGAGCACGCTCGCGGCCTGCGTGAGCCGGCGCCAGTCCTTGTCGGAGAGCACGCCGTTGCGGAAGCGGTTGTTGTCGATCTGCGCCTCGCCGAGCAGGAGGCGCAGCACGAGCTCGCGCTTGGTCATCTCGAGCGAGAAGAAGGCGACGCAGCCGTTGTAGTCGACCGCGTGGTTGCGCGCGAAGTTCAGCGCGAGGGCGGTCTTGCCGACGCTCGGGCGCGCGGCCAGGATCGCGAGGTCGCCGCCGTTCAGGCCGCCGGTCAGGTTGTCGAAGTCGTCGAAGCCGGTGCGCACGCCGACGATCTGGCCGGACTGCACGCGCTCGATGTACTCGAACGTGCCCTGCATCTCCTCCTTCATGGAGGTGAAGCCCGCGTGGGCGCCGTGCACGGCGATCGAGAGCACCTCGCGCTCGGCGTCCTCGAGCAGCTGCGAGACGTTCTCCTGCACGTCGTAGCCGCGCGCCGCGATGCGCTCGCAGGTGCGGATCAGCGCGCGCGCGGTCGCCTTCTGGTGCACGATCTCGGCGTGGTGCTCGATGTGCGCTGCGGTCGGCACGGCGTCGAGCAGCTGGGACAGGAAGGCCGCGCCGCCCGCCTGCTCGAGCAGGCCGCGCTCCTCGAGCGCGGCGCGCAGCGTGATCAGCGTCAGGCCCTGCTGCTTCTCGGACAGCTCGCGCAGCGACTCGTACACGATCCGGTGTCGGGGCAGGTCGAAGGCCGCGGGCTCGAGCCGGTCGGCGACCTTGTACAGGGCGTCGGCGTCGAGCAGGATCGCGCCCAGCACGGCGCGCTCGGCCTCGTGGTCGGTCGGGATCGCGCGCAGCGCTTCTGCGGTTCTCGGCAAGTGGCCCCCCTCCGAGCTCGCCGGTCGTCGCCGTTGGTGATCGGATACTACACGAGCGGCTCAGCCCTCGTCGTCGTCGAAATCGCGCCGCTCCTCGGTCTCCAGGCCTTCGGGCTCGGCCTCCTCGGTCTCGACCGGCGCGCCGCTCGCGACGACCTTGACCACGATCGGGGTCTGCACCTCGCGGTGCAGGCGCACGGTGACCGGGTGCTCGCCGGTGGTCTTGATCGGCTCGGCGATCGCGATCTTGCGGCGCTCGATCTCGACCCCGCCGGCCGCGAGCTTCGCGGCGATGTCGGCGTTGGTCACGGAGCCGAACAGCTTGCCCTCGGCGCTGGCCTGCATCTCGAAGGTCAGGTCGATCGCGACCACGCGCCGCGCCAGCTCCTGGTAGCCCGCGACCGCCTTCTTCTGCAGCTCGTCGATCACGCGCCGCTGGTGCTCGACCTGCTTCACGCGGCCGGCCGTGGCCAGCATGGCCTTGCCCTGCGGCAGCAGGTAGTTGCGGCCGAAGCCGGCCTTCACGCGCACGACGTCGCCGGCGTTGCCCAGCCGGTGGATGTCCTCGGTCAGAATCAGCTCGATCGTCGCCATGGCGTCCCCCTCGAGGCGTCTAGACGTGAGCGGTGGTGTACGGCACGAGCGCCAGGTGCCGCGCGCGCTTGATTGCGGTGGTCAGGCGGCGCTGGTGGCGCGCACAGTTCCCGCTGATCCGGCGCGGGATGATCTTGCAGCGCTCGGTCAGGAAGATGCGCAGGGTCTTCGCGTCCTTGTAATCGATGTCGATTTCCTTGTCCGCGCAGAACCGGCACACCTTGTGGCGCGAGAACATCTTGCGGCCGGCGCGGCGGCGCTTCTTCGCGGGCCTCTTGGCGATGACGTCGACCATGACCGCTTACTCCTCGTCCTCGTCGTCCGCCCGGAAGCGGGCATCGTCGTCGTCGTCGTCCCCCGAGGCCAGGCCGCGCTCGCGCTCCTTCTCACGCTCCTCGCGCGCCGCGCGCTCGGCTTCGCGCTCCGCGCGCCGCTGCGCCTGCTCGGCCGCCTGCTTGGCGGCCTCGACCACGCGCGTCTCGACGTCCGTGACCTCTTCGTTGGCCAGCACCGACAGGTAGCGCAGGATGTCGGAGTCGAGCCGCATCAGGCGCTCGATCTCGCCGATCTCCTTCCCGCTGCCCAGGAAGTTGACCTGGAAGTAGTGGCCCTTCTGGAACTTCTTGATCTCGTACGACAGGCGGCGCTTGCCCCAGTCGTCGCGCAGCAGGAACCGGCCTTTCTGGTCGGCGACGACCTGGTCGATGCGCTGGTGGATCTCGGCCTCGCGCTCCGGTGTGGCGTCCGGCTGGATCACGTACACGAACTCGTACTCTCGCACGTCCTCTCCTCGTGGTGTCGGGCCCCGGTCGTTGCCGGAACCAAGGAAGGTGCCGTTCGGCGGGCGCAGTCTAGACCGGCACGTCCCGGGTTGCCAGCGCTCTTCCCGGCTCGGCAGGCGCGGGGGTAGGATCGCGCGATACGGGCGAGGAGGAGGAAACCGATGGCGACCCGGCGAGCGGCGAAGAAGACCACGGCGCGAAAGGCTGCGAAGAGGCGCGGGACGGCGGGCAAGAAGACCGCGAAGACGCGGCCGAAGGCGAAGGCCAGCGCCGCGACGTCCTACCCAGCGGTGACTCCCTACATCTGCTGCAAGGGCGCCGCCGGCGCGCTCGACTTCTACAAGACCGGCTTCGGCGCGAAGGAGCGCCTGCGCATGACCAGCCCCGACGGCACGATCGGCCACGCCGAGATCGTGGTCTCGGGCGAGCCGATCATGCTCTCCGACGAGTACGCCGACATGGGCGTGTTCTCGCCCACCTCGGTCGGCGGCTCGCCCGTGACCATCCACCTGTACGTGCGCGACGTGGACGGGTTCGTGAACCGCGCCGTGTCGGCGGGCGCGACTGTCCTGCAGGCGCCCCAGGACATGCCCTACGGCGATCGCGCGGGCACCATCCGCGACCCGTTCGGGCACCGCTGGATGGTCGCGACCAAGAAGGAGACCGTCGGCAAGGCGGCGCTCCGCAAGCGCTTCGGCGAAGCGTTCCAGATCAGCTAGGTGGTGTTCCCAGCGCCGGTAACCCGTTGAAGCGGTTCATGGCGCGCTCGAAGCCGTGCTCGACCACCATGTCGAGCGCGTCGGCGGCGAGCTCGACGGTGGCGGCGAAGCGCTCGCGCTCGTCGGCGGCGACCTTGGAGAGCAGGTGGCCGGTCGGCTCGCGGCCGGCGGGTGGTCGGCCGATCCCGACGCGGATGCGCGGGAAGTCCGACGAGCCGATCGAGTCGATGATCGAGCGCAGGCCGTTGTGGCCGCCGTGCCCGCCCTTGTTGCGCAGCCGCAGCTTCCCGCTCGGGATGTCCATCTCGTCGAACACGACCACGAGCTCGGCCGGCTCGACGGGCAGGTAGCGCAGCGCGGCCGCGACCGACTGGCCCGACAGGTTCATGAAGGTCTGGGGCTTGAGCAGCCCGACGTCGTGCGCGCCGACCTTCGCGCGCGTGAACGCGCCCTGGTACTTCTCGACCGGCGGAGGAAAGCGGTGGCGCGCGGCGAAGCGGTCGCAGACCACGAAGCCCGCGTTGTGCGGGGTCTCGGCGTAGCGGCTTCCCGGATTGCCGAGCCCGACGAAGAGCAGCATCCGGACCCGCCCCTCGCGCTACTCCCGCTTTCCGCCCGCGCCGCCTTCCGCGGCGGGTGCGGCCGCGGCGCCCTCGGCAGGCGCGGCCTCGCCGGCGACGGCCTCGCCCTCGGCGGCCGCGGGAGCCGCGATCTCCTCGAGCCGCGGCGCGACGACGTGGATCACGGTCATGTCGAGGTCGGTCTTGCAGACCACGTCGCCCGGCAGCGTCACGTCGCGCACGTGGATCGCGTCGCCGATGCCGAGGTTCGTGACGTCGACGTCGATCGACTCGGGGATCGCGAGCGGCATGCACGACAGCTCGAGCGTGCGCAGCAGCGGCTCGAGCACGCCGCCGTCGAGCGCCACGCCGCGCGGCGTGCCGACGAAGTGGAGCGGGATCTCGAGGTCGATGCGCGCCTTCAGGTTCACCGCGTACAGGTCGCAGTGCACGACGCGCCGCGAGAGCGGATCGCGCTGGATCTCCTTCACCAGGACCGGCTTGCCCTCGATCGACTTCTCGCCCGACAGGTCGATCAGCGCGTTCGCGCCGCCGCGCAGCACCTTGGCCAGCGCGAGCGCGTCGATCGTGACGGGCGTGGGCTCGACGCCGCTGCCGTACACCACGCCGGGCACCTGGCCCTGCGCGCGGATCTTGCGCGTCACGCTCTTGCCGCGCCCTGCGCGCGGGCTCACGGCCAGCGCGAGCCTCTCGATCGCCATGTCGGTCTCCTCCGCTCGAGCTCTAGACGAACAGCGAGCTCACGGACTCTTCGTTGTGGATGCGCCGGATCGCCTCGCCGAGCAGGTGCGCGACGGTGGTGATCACGAACTTCTCGCTGTCGCGCACGGCCTGCTGCACCGGGATGGTGTCGGTCGTGATGAAGCGCTCGATGCACGATTCCTCGATCCGCTTCACGGCCTCGCCCGCCAGCACCGGGTGCGTGATCGCGGCCAGCACGCGGCTCGCGCCCGCGCTGCGCAGCGCCTCGGCAGTCTGCGCGATCGAGCCGCCGGTCGAGACGATGTCGTCGACGATCACCGCGGTCTTGCCGTCGACGTCGCCGACGATGCGCGTGACCTCGGCGATGTCCTTGCGCTCGCGGCGCTTGTCGCAAATCGCGATGCTCGCGTCGAGGCGCTTGGCGAACGCGCGCGCGCGCTCCACGCCGCCCGCGTCGGGCGAGACCACGACCACCTCCTCGCGCGCGGGCACGAGCGTGCGGATCTGCTGCAAGAGCACGGGCATGGCGTAGATGTTGTCGACCGGGATGTTGAAGAAGCCCTGGATCTGGCCGGCGTGCAGGTCCAGGCAGAGCACGCGCTCGGCGCCCGCGGTCGAGATCAGGTCGGCGACCAGCTTCGCGGTGATCGGTGTGCGCGGCTTCACCTTGCGGTCCTGGCGCGCGTAGCCGTAGTACGGGATCACCGCGGTGACGCGCCGGACCGACGAGCGGCGCAGCGCGTCGAGCAGGATCAGGAGCTCCATCAGGTTCGTGTTCGCCGGCGCGCAGGTCGACTGGATCACGAACACGTCCATGCCGCGCACGTTCTCGCCGATGTCGACCGAGGTCTCGCCGTCGGCGAAGTTGCCGACCTCGGCCCGGCCGAGGTCGAGATCGAGGTGCTCGCAGATCGCCCCGGCCAGCTGCGGGCAGGCGTTGCCGGTGAAGATCTTCGTGATGTTGCTGGTCATCGCCGCATCTCGCTCAGTGCTCGAAGCCGTTCAGAGGCGTTCAGAACTCAATGGTTGGGGCGGGAGGATTCGAACCTCCGATATGCGGCTCCAAAGGCCGCTGCCTTACCGCTTGGCTACGCCCCAGTCCGATTCCCCTTTGGACTCGGCGGAGGCGCTGCCGGGCGAACTCGTTGCGATCGTCCTCGCTCCCGCCGGTACCTCGACTCGCTCGGCTGCCCGCCGCGCCGCTTGCTCGTTCGCGAAACGCCCGAAGACCGTCGGGCCACTCCCGGTCATGCCGGTCGCAAGCGCGCCGGCGGTCTCGAGCGCCCGGCGCGCCGCTCCGATCTCGGGATGGCGCCGCGCGGCTGGCGCTTCGAGATCGTTGCGAGGCGACACGACGAGCCCCGAGGGCCCCAGAAGCGCGCCGATGGTAGTCGGGGCTCGCGGGAGCGTCAATTCAGCGCTGGCTTCGGCGTAGGCCTTCGGCGTCGAGACCCCGAAGGGGAACGCGACCAGCACGAAGAACATCTCCGGCACGCCCACGAGCGGCTCGATCCGCTCGCCGATCCCGCGCCCCACGGCCGGTCTCGGATCGAGAAAGAAGGGGACATCCGCACCCAGACCGACCGCCAGGCGCGCGCGCGCCGCGTCGCCGAGCGAGCGGCCGAACAGCGCCTCGACCCCGAGCAGCGCCGCGGCGGCGTCCGACGAGCCGCCGCCCAGGCCGGCCGCGATCGGGACGTTCTTCTCGAGCGCGAGCTCGAGGTCCGCGGGCACGCCGAGCTCGGCGCAGGCGCGCTGCGCGGCGCGAAAGACCAGGTTGTCCGCGCCGGCGGGCAGATCCGCGCCCGTGACGCGGAGCTGGATCCCTCGACCGGGGGCTCCGTGCCGCAGCTCGAGCCGGTCGGCGAGGCGCAGCGGCAGGAAGATCGTCTCGATCTCGTGGTAGCCGTCCGCCCGGCGACACAGGATCTCGAGCCCGAGGTTCAGCTTGGCCGGCGCGAACCGCTCGACCGCCACGGGCTCAGCCCCGCTTCGCGGCGAGAAAACGCATGTGCAGGTCGTGCAGCACCTGCTCGAGCAGGGCGGACTCGTCCGCGTCGAGGTTGCCGCGGGTCTTCGCGCGCAGGATCTCGAGGATGTCGATGGTGTGGCGCGCGAGCGGCAGGTTCGCGGGGCCTGGCGCATCCGAGCCCGGCTCGGGCACCGCGCCGAGGTGGACCATGGCCGAGCTCGTGAGCGAGAGCACGAGCGTGGCGAAGCTCATCTCGGGCAGAGCCTCGCCGTCCTCGACCATGCGGAAGCCGCGCGGTCCGCCCTGCTCACCCGCCATGCGTGGCCTCCTCGCGGGTCGGATCGATGCCCGTCGCGTCGAGCTCCGCCAGCA
>Ga0187893_10014403_pt1 | contig 10799 bp, 9 predicted proteins | sample MA1701074metaG_FD_139574 | JGI IMG/M metagenome (GOLD analysis project Ga0187893, IMG submission 139574) | White microbial mat communities from a basaltic lava cave in the Kipuka Kanohina Cave System on the Island of Hawaii, USA - MA170107-4 metaG ...
ACGCCGGCGCCGGCGCCGGCGCGGCCTGCCGGCGGCTCTTCAGCGCGGGTATTCTGGTGCGCGACGGGGCGGCGGTCGGCTTCCCGGGCCATCTCCGGATCTCGGTGGGAACGCGGCCAACCAACCAGCGCCTCCTGGCTGCCCTCGGCCCCCGGTAATGCTCGGAGGGGGCCTCCGGGGCCCCTCCAAAACGTTCCCACGAAGCCCTGCACGGGCGAAGCCTGCGCTCGAAACGGAAAGGTGCTTCCCCCTTGCACGATCTCAGAGCGCAGGGTTGCGCATCCCTCGCACCCCCCGCGCCACCGACGTTAACTCTGCGAGTCGCGAGAAGTTCGTCGCTCTGTTCGAGCGCCGATTTCGGAATCAGGGCTACGGCTCGCCTCGCGGCTCGCCTCGCACGGCCACGCCGGCGCAACTGTATCCTTGAGTCTCAGAGGGGGGCTTTGCCCCTCTCTGAGAAACTTAGCGCGTTATGCAAGACGGAACGAGAATTCTGTTCCCGTTGTCGAGGGGCTCGGGCCCGGTGGCTGACTGGCCAAGTTCGAGCGCGGGCTTGCCCGCGCAATCCGTTCCTGGGGGAGGATCGGAGGGGGCCGCCGAGGCCCCCTCCGGCTATTTAGCGCTGGCGCCGGAGGAGGGCCCGCTCGAGATCCCTGACGCGCAGGACGAGCGCGTCACGCTCGCTCGCGAGGGCGCTCAGCTGCTTCTGGAGCTGATCCGCTCGCTTCAGGGCCTGATCGAGCTGCCCCTGGAGATCGGCCTCGTTGCGATACACCTCCCGGATCTCGGCCTCGAGACCGGCCGCGTGCTGCCGGGACGGCATGTAGGCGCCCACGACCACGTAGACGAGCAGGACGGCGAGGATGACGGACGCGGCGATCAGGAGCCACGGTTGACGGACCGGTGGAGCGATCTCCATGCGCCATCGATTCTAGCAAATCTGCTATGATGTCCCGCGCGGAGGGGAGGATGAGTCTGCAGCAATTCTTCCAGCACGCCGTGCGAGGCAGCCTCGGTGACCTGGCGCGGCGAGACGACCCAGCCGCCGACTACCTTGCGGGTCTCCTCACTCGATTCGCGCGGATGGAAAATCTCCATCCCCGCGGCTTCCGCGTGCCCCGGCTGGAGTCTATCGGCGAGGCCCTCCTGGAGATCCAGGTGATCTGGGACGACGAGTCCACGCACTTCCACCCCGAGCACGAGGTGGAGCTTCGCCATCACATCGCCGATTACACCCTGTTCATGACGGGGATCTTTCAGGAGCGCGTGGAGAAAGTCGCCAGCGTGCGCTACTACGTGGCCGAGGGCAAGCGCGCGTACCGGTTCGTCGCCGAGCATCGACGCGCGTGGCTCGGCGAGCCGCGCGCCCTGCTCTTCCGGAGGCTCTCGGATCAGTTCGAGGCCTACGTCGGGGTGCTCGAATACGCCCACAAGGTGTACTTCCGGGCGCGCCCGGACCTGCCCTTCTTTCGGCTCGCCTTCGGATGAGCGAGCCGGAGGCGTCCCTGGAGGAACTGGCAGCAGACCAGGACGCCACGCGGCTCGCCGCGCTGGCGCCGACCGAGCTGGAGGAGGCGCTACGGGTGCTCGTGCGCGAGCAGGGCGGCGGCGCGCTTCGGGTCCTGACCACGCTCGCTGAGCGGGGATCCGGATCGGCCCGGCGACTGGCGAAACGAGCGCTGTACCGGCTGTCCCAGCGGGGCGTCGTGCCACCCCCCCGCCAGGTGAAACCGGTCGTGGAGCGGCGGCCTGAACGGGCGGTCCGAGCGTGGATGTCGGCGATCGACGGCAGCGGCTCGCGCGCGCTCTGGATCCTCTTCGAGGGCGGGTACGGCGGCTACACCCTGTGCTCGCTCATCATCAGCGATGTCGCGGGCGTGATCGAGGCAGCAGGCGGCGAGATCACGAAGAAGCGCCTCGAGGCCGAGCTGGCCGCGCTCCGCGCCTCGCAGCGGCTGCCGTGGGTGGAGTTCCCGCCCGACGTCGTGGTGGCGCGCGTCGCGGACGCCCTTGCGCTCCACGACGCGCTCGGGACAACCCCGCCGGCAGAGCTTGCGCCCTGGGAGCGGTTCTTCGCCCGGCGGGATTCAGTCCCGACCCAAGGCGCGCCGCCGACCGACCCGCCGCTCGGGGAAAGCGGGCTCGAGCCAGTCCCAGCGCCGGTTGCCGATCAGATCGCCCGACTCCTCGAGCTTCCGGAGCTGGCAGGATGGTTCCTCGACCCTGAACGCGCCCAGACGGATGCGATCGCGCTCCTCGAAGCGAGGTCGAGCAGGCTCGTCGTGTCCGATCAGGTGAAGGCCGAGCGCGAGCACTCGATCGTCACCGATCTCGTCGAACGCGAGATGACGCCCGTGGTGGCGACCCGCTGGGCCCTCCGCCTCGCCGACACGGCGGCGATTCTCGCGGCGACCGACCGCGCCGAGGCCGCGGCCGTCGCCCGCGCCGCCGCCCGATCCCTCGTCGATCCCGATCACGGTCCGGCTCGGAGCCTCTTTGCGCGTGGCCTCGCCGAACGGGCCCTCGAGGTCGCCATCGAGGTCGTCTCGGGACGCCTCTCGGCCGAGGCAGTCAGCCGCAAGCCCGGCGCCGACGCCGCCGCTCGCCCGAGCGAGTAAGTCCGCTGGGAAGCATCACCGATGTGCCCGGGATCCGGGTCGGCCACGCGACCGACCCGGTGGGTCTGACCGGCTGCACCGTCGTCCTGCTCGATCGCCCCGGCATCGGTGGGATGGCGCTCCGCGGGTGGGCGAACGCCGTTCACGGTCTCGAGTTTCTCGATTCCCGCCATGTGGTGCCAACCGTCGACGGCGCGCTGCTGGCCGGGGGCAGCGCCTACGGGCTCGAAGCCGTGTGGGGCGTCATGCGCCATCTGGAGGAGCGCGGCGTGGGCTTCCGGGCGGGCCCCACGGTCGTTCCGCACGTTCCCGGCGCGATCCTCTTCGACCTGAACGTGGGCGACATGCGGGCGCGGCCCACCCGCGAGATGGGCTACGCGGCGTGCGCCGTCGTGTCGGGCGCCGCACCCGAGGAAGGGAGTGTCGGTGCGGGCACCGGAGCCACGGTCGGCAAGCTCTATGGCCTCGGCCGAGCCATGCGAGGGGGAATTGGCAGCGCGAGCGCGCACGTCTCGGACGGCGTCGTGGTCGGCGCCCTCGTGGCAGTGAACGCCGTCGGCGACGTTCGCGACCCGGAGAGCGGCGAGCTCATCGCCGGCGCTCGTGACGCTGCCGACGGCAACCGACTCCTCGACACGACCCGCGCTATGCGGGCCGGCGCCCTGGCGCTGGGCTTCAGGGCGCCGCACACCACGATCGGCATCATCGCGACGAACGCGAGTTTGACCAAGGCGCAGGCGGCCATGGTCGCCGAGCTGGGAATGGTCGGCTTCGCGCGCGCGCTGTCGCCGCCGCACCTCGGCACCGACGGAGACACCCTCATCGCCCTGTCCGTCGGAGACAAGCCCGCCGACGTCCCCGGCGTCGGACTCGCGGCGGCGGAGGCCGTCGGCCACGCGATCGCCCGCGCCGTTCGCGCGGCGACCTCGCTTCCGTCGATCCCCGCGGTCCGGGATCTGCGGTAAACCCGGGCGCGCTCCGCGTTCCATTCCACGAATGCCCGTTGACGCGTCTCGTGCCCAGTGCTAAGGTCACCTATCGCAGGGACGGGGATGAAGCCGCGCTCATCGCTCGACGGAAGCCAGAACGGTCCCGGGAGCTCCGATGTGAGGCGCATGGCGGCGGCTGGGATTGGGTGGTATCAGCCTCGCGTTGCCGGCGAAGGCTCGAAAGCAAATGGGACCACCTTCTCGTGTACGCGTACGGTGACTGGCTGACGCGGCATCAAGATCTTCGGGGATTGGCTCGGAAGGTCGGCTGTCACTCCTAAGCCCGGGGGCAACTGTGACGGCCAGCGTGGCGGCGTATCGCGCCGGGTGGGAGTGTACCGAAGTGAGGCCGATCGGACGCAGGAGGAGGATCTACGATGAGCGGGGACGAGAGCACTAAGACGTACGGCGACTCGGCGCGAGATCCAGACGTCGCGTCCACGGGAACCGGAGCGAACGACGAGCGGCGATTGGTGTCGCGACGGGCCCTGATCCGGGCCGGGTGGACGTTGCCGGCAATTCTCGGGGTCACGGTTCCGACCAACGCGTTCGCCCAGTATGCGCACGGTGACACTCATGGTGATATGACCCCGCGGGGCGTACAAGCCTTGCGATAACGGATGAGCCTAACGGTGGCGACCGGCGACGGAGGGCGGCTCGGGCGCTCGGCGCGACGCACCGGGAGCGCCGGGACGTGACGGGCGACGACGCCGAGCGTAGACGGGTGCGCGTGATGGACGACCAGCCCGCCTTCAAGGACGGGACCAGACAGCCGACGGCTCGACCTGCCCGCCGGGACCACGTCCGCGAGTACCGGCTCGGCGACGAGCTCCTCCTCTACGTGCCGCAGGGCGAGACGGCGCACGCGCTCAATGCGTCGGCCGCATCGATCTGGGAGCTGTGCGACGGCATCCGCACGGTCGACGACATCAGCCGGGAGCTGGGGCAGTTCCTCGGCTGTCCGGGTGAAGCACTGCTCGCGAATGTCAGTCTCGCGGTGGCCCAGCTCGCCGAGCTTGGACTCGTCGACGCCAGGTAGCCGGGTCGCGGCGCGCACACCGCGACCAGTCACGCCGGGCCCCCGGACGCTTCACGTCGGGTTTCTAGGACACCGGGTGGCGGTCACCTCCGAGGCCCCCGAAGTCCTGGCGGGCCTCGAGCGACTCTTCGCCGAGATGCTGGTCCCGACCGCACGGTCGATGGCGGGCGAGCTCGAGGTGGACCGGGCCGCGGGACAGTATCGTGTGAGGGGCAACGCCACAGTCGATCTGGAGGACGGGTCGCTGGCGGACGTGCTCCGGTGCCTGCGCTTTTCGGTGATTCAGATCCTGATCCAGGCCAGGCCCGACCTGCTGTGGCTCCACGCCGGTGCCACCGCGCTCGGCGGACGGGCGGTGCTGCTGCCTGGCCCGCGCGGACACGGCAAGAGCACGCTGGTCGCCGGTCTCAATGCCCGAGGGTGGGCGTACCTCTCTGATGACATCGTCCCGCTGGATCTCGAGTCGGGCGCGATCATTCCGTTTCCCCAGTCTCCCGCCATTCGGGAGTACCCGGGCGAGCAGATGCCCGACGAGTGGCTCCGCCTTCCGAGCAAAGTCGACGTCGCGCTTGCGGCCGTGTGCCGCGAGCCCGTCAACGCTAGTGCCGTGGTGTTTCCGGCCTACCGGCCGGGAACTGCGGCGGAGCTGGTGCACTGCCCGCCGGCCACGGCGGCCGTGGAGCTTCTCCAGCACTGCTGGAACTTCTCCGACCATGGCGAGGGCGCGGTCCGCTATTTGTGCGGTCTGGTCCAGCGCCTGCCGACGTTCCGCCTCTCCTTCAGCGACGGCGGGGCAGCCGCCGAGCAGGTGGCTCGGCGGCTGGCCGGCTGGCGGCGGACCTGACCGGCTGGCGCCTCGCTGCAGGCGGCCTCGCTGGATGCTTGGACTCCCGTCCCCGTCGACTCGGTCGCTGCTGGCGTTGCTCCGCCGGCCGGCCGACCCGGCCCGCGTCCAGCAGGTTCTGCGGCGCAACCACGACTGGGAGCAGGTGCTCGCCGCCGCGACCAGCCACGGCGTGTCCTCGCTCCTGTACACCGCACTCCGGTCGCCCGGCGGCCGGTGCCCGATCGCAACGGGAGTGATGGAGCGGCTCGAGGCGCAGTACTATGCGCAGGCTGCATTGAACGTCAGCCTCCACGGCGAGCTGGAGCGCGTCCTGTCGGCCTTCACCGAGGAGCAGATCCCGGTGATCGTGCTGAAGGGGGCTGCCCTGGCGGAGGAGGTGTACGGCAACATCGCCCTTCGCTCCATGCAGGACCTCGATCTCCTCGCGCGGTGGCGTGACCTGGACGCGGCCGACTCTCTCATGCGCGTCCTGGGCTATCTCCCCGACGATTCCTACCGGTCGCTCGAGTGGTACCGCAACCAGCACCATCACCTCGCCCCGTACGGGTCGAAGGATGGGCGCACAGTCGTCGAGATTCACCACCACATCGTGCCTCCGGCCGCTTCCGTTCGAGTTCCCATCGAGGAGCTGTGGACCCGCGCCCGGAGGGCGCGGGTGGCGTCGGTCCGCGCGCTCGTCTTCTCACCCGAGGACCAGCTCTTGCACCAATGCCTGGACATCTCGTGCGTCGACCGGTTTGCCAGGAAGCTGCGGGCCCTCTACGACATCGTGGCGATCACGGACCGGTATCGGTCGAAAATCGACTGGCCCCAGGTCGTCGCGGCCGCTCGCGCGTACCGCGCAAGTCGGGCGGTCTACTATCCCCTCTGCCTCGCGCAGCACGTTGCCGGCGCCGAGGTCCCTGACGGCGTGCTGCGCGATCTCCGGACGTCTGCCGACTGCCCGCCGCTCCTGGACCTGTTGCTCCGATCTATCACCCGCCACGCGATGCTCGTCTCGCCGTCCCCCGCCGGCGAGGTGCCAGCCTGGATCCTGGCCCGAACCTGCCGCGACCTGCTGGAGGCCCGAGGCACGTGGGGCGCGATCAAGGCCACCCGCCCGCTCGACCTCGCCGGCCGAGCGCTGCGTCACCTCGCCTTGATCGGGCGGCGGTCTTCAGCCAGCTGACCAGCTTCCTCGCTGGAGCCTCTGCGCCCCCTTGGGACTGTCACGGGGGGACCGTCACGGAAGACGCGGGCGCCGAATCCTGTCGGGAAACGCGACCGCGATCCCGTAAGAGCCACTCCTGGTGCTGCGCGGTTTGCGGTCCCGGTGACGGTGGACGGGCGGACGAGAGGCCCCACCCGACATCCGTGAGCGCCGCGCCTACGGGGTAAGGGGTATCACGTTGAGCCCAGGATTCACCCGGATCACCTGGGTCTGCCACTGACAGGCTCCGTTGAGCATCACCGCCCGCTCGCCGGACATCCAGAAGCTCCGGGCATCAGATGGGTCAAGGGCGGTGCCGATATAGTCCCCGGTCCGGTTCGTGGTCTGGGCACACGTTCCAGTCGTCATGGGCAGGACCGACGTGCAGGCCGGGCTGGTCGAGTCCTTGGTGCACCACCAGGAGCTCAGACGCCCCCCGGTGCGAGTGGGAGACACCAAGTGAAAGGGGATCCCTGCCTGGTTGGAGATGTTCACGGCAATGCCGGGCCAAAAGAAGAACTCGTTCGGCACCCCGAAGGCGCCCTGCTGGTTCATGGCCGCAGCGTTCTGGGAGACGAGCATGCGCACGATGCGGACACACGATTCGTTCGCGCCGCCACTCAGGTTACACAGGGTGGCATGGACCCCCGAGATCAAGTTGCCGTTTCCCGCAGCCTGCGTGACCCGGTTGTCGCCAGTGTCCAGCAGGAGCGCGCTCCCGGTCTGAGGGGCATCCGGTGGGACGTTGTATGCGAAGTTGCCGATCGGGTTGCCGAGAAGCTGGAGCGCCTGGGCTCCACCAGCGTTCGTGAAGACCCGCCACACGCGGTAAAAGTTTCCCGCTCCGAACACCGAGTTGACCAGGTACGCGGGGTTCGTGATGCCGGGGAAGGAACTGGGAGTGCTGTAGTGCTGCACGGGCTGGAGCGTGAAGGCACTGATATTCCCGATGGTTCCGGTCGCCTGGAACGTGGAAAACGGGGCGATGGCCGGACACGCCGCGGCGTTGTTGGAGGCGATTGTCTTGTTGAACGATCGGACGATCGCGAAGGTAAAGGTATCGTTGGAGAAGCGGAAGTTGTTGACGGAGACGTTCAGCTTGTCCACGCCACCGCCCAGGCCCGGATAGTCCGCATAGCTTGCATCGGCGGTGGAGACGTTGCGCCGCGCATCGATGGAGTAACGGCACCAGTTCACGGCGTTCAGGTTTGGCGGATCGCTGCTCCGCGAGATCGCGAGCAGGAGCCGGGACACGGTGGCGGTTTTCTGGAGCCCCACGACGTAGAATCGTCGGTTCACGGCGTTTCGATCGAAGAAGACCTTCGGATCGAAGACGAGGCCGTTCGCGGTGGCGGCGCCGAAGAACGTGTTGAGGTCGCTCGTCTGGATGACACCGCCCACCGTCGTCGTGAGTCGGATCGCACTGTTCGTCGCCTGCAGGACGCGGAGCACGCTCTTCGCGATGATCGGATCGGGCGGGACGAAGATGAATCCGTTGTTGATCGACGTCAGCCGGTCCAGGCCCGTGAACGAGGTCGTCACGTCCGTGGTGAGCGGTTCGGGGGCGGACGGGTGCCCGAGCGCGACCTGCGTCGCGGTCGGCGCCGCACTGCTCGTCTGGGCGGCTGCCTTCACCGCTCGGTACTGGGCAGGGCTCATCGGCACGAGCCGTGTCAGGCTCGCTGACCTCGGCACGACGGCCTGCTCCTCCGGTGCACCGGCGACGATCTCCGGCTCGGTCAGCGGCTGCGCGACGTCCGCTGCGGTCGCTGGATGACTTGCGAACGTGGCCAGCAGGCCGATCCCGATCAGGGATCCGAGCACGCTGGGGTCCCGCCACCACATCCAGAACTGTCTCATGCTTCCCCCTTCTGAAAGTGAACCGATACGTGGTCAACGAGTCTGCATCATTCACACGCCCGACGGCAAGTGTGACGTCATGGGGGCTTCATGGGGGCCCGATCGCACGGGTCGGGCAGCAGCCTACGAGCTTGGTAGGGCAAGGCTGGGGGCCCACCCGGCGTGCCAGGTCCCGGGTCACCGCGCGCGATGACGTCGCGCCGCCCTGCGCGCCGCGGTATGACTGAGGCCTGATCGCGGAGGGCGTGCGCACCGTCAGGCCAGCATGCCCACTGGCGCGAGACCAGGGCTGTTCAGCGCCGCGCACTCCGGAGGGCTTCGTGGCGTCCTGGCCACCTCGCGAAGAGGCCGGCGAGCGGTCAATGTGCGGATTCTTCCTCGAGGCTCGAGGTTGAGGTGACGCGCCCATTGACCCTGTCCGCATGCCGTGGTACAGAAGCGAGCCAGCGGTGCCAGGGACGTCCAGAGCGGGCCAGGGGCGGGGGCACACGCTCTCACCGCGCGGGAGGGCACGCTCGAGCGGTGAGGTCACGCCCCGAGATGGCGGGGTACGTACGAGTAGTCACGGGAGAATCGTCATGTCGAGTGGGCAGAGTGGGCGGTTGCGCTTCATCATCATGCTGGTGTGTCTTCTGGCCGTCGCGGGGACGCAGGTAGCGGCCCAGTCCGGGGCGGCGCCGGGGTACGGGATCGGCGTACCGGGACTCGTTCCGGGCCAGGACTTCGTCGCGGGCCAGGTCATCGTCGGCTTGCGGCGCTGGGACAAGGCCGGCACGGCGCCGGGGTTCGCGGTGCCGAGCGGGGCGCGGATTGCCAAAGCGATACCCGGGAGCGCGGTCCTGCTCGAGTTTCCGAGCGAGGCGGCGGCCCTCAAGGCCATTACCGGGCTGCTGGCCGATCCGAACGTGAGCTTCGTCGAGCGAAACGGGCGGATCAGCCTCCCACCCCAGCCGAGGCTGCCGCAAAGAAATGGTCAGGGCCCGGCGTCCGATAGATCGCCCGGGCCGCGGGCAGTCTCGGGGGATCCCGGAACCGGGTTTCAATGGCACCACAGGGTCATCCGGAAGACGGCGAACCTCGGGGCCCTGTCAGCGACGCCGCCGACCGTCGCGGTCATGGACACAGGCGTGGACTACACGCACTCGGACCTGGCTGGCAAGGTGACTCTCGGCCCCGACTGCGTGAACAATGACAACGATCCCTTCGACGACCACTTCCATGGCACCCACGTGGCCGGTCTAGTGGCGGCGAGGGCCGCCAACGCCCGGTACGGCGAAGGGGTGTCGCCCAACAGCCGGATTCTCGCGATCAAGGTCCTAAATTGGGCGGGCTCCGGGACATTCTTCGACATCGCCGCGTGTGGGATGCATACCGGTCACCTCGCCGTCACCAACCCCGTGACCCGGGTGGGCAACATGAGCATCGGCGGGCCGGCGAGCGCGCTCGTCGCGCAAGAAGTCGATCACTGGAGAACCGCCAACAAGCTTCTCGTGGTCGCGGCCGGCAACGAGAACAACAATGGCGCGGGCACCTTCAATATCGACCCGGATATCGGGCTCCGGGTGCAGGCGACGGAGCAGCAGGACTGCCGCACGTTCTTCTCGAACTTCAGCCCCATCGCGAACCCCGGTCTCTTCAACATCGCGGCGCCCGGCTGGCAGATCCCCTCGACCTTTCCCGACGAGGGGTACTCCGCGATCAGCGGGACGTCCATGGCCTCGCCGATGGTCGCCGGCGCGGCAGCTCTCGTCTGGGGCCAGAACCCGGCTTTTACCCGAGACCAGGTGATCGCCCGGATGGTCAGCACCGGCAAAGTTATCAGCTGCGGACTCGCGGCGGCCACCCGGCGGGTGGATGTCCGCCGCGCCCTCTTCCCGGCCGTGGGCGAGACCCCGACGATCGGGCGGGTGCTGGACGGCGCCTCGGGCGCGCCGCCCTCCCCGAACACCGTGCCGGGGCTAATCAACGTCCGAGCGGGAACCACGAACCTGTGTGCGGACCCCACGAACCGGGGTGGTTCCTACGAGTGCTTCGCCGCCCCCGGCACAAGCCGGGATATCCGCTTTACGAAGACCGCGTACATCACGAACACTGTGCGCGGTCCGGTGACAACGCTGGCCGGGCTGCCAACTGGCCCGTTCACGGATGCCGTCATCAGGGCGCGGGCTGCGGGCAACTTCCAGGCGACGCTCGACTGGAGGAATTTCCAACCAACCACTGCCGCGGCGGGGGCGAATACCCGCGGGTGGGAGCTGGA
>Ga0187893_10014405_pt1 | contig 10797 bp, 6 predicted proteins | sample MA1701074metaG_FD_139574 | JGI IMG/M metagenome (GOLD analysis project Ga0187893, IMG submission 139574) | White microbial mat communities from a basaltic lava cave in the Kipuka Kanohina Cave System on the Island of Hawaii, USA - MA170107-4 metaG ...
CTTGGACATCAACACTGACCGCCAGACGCGCGAGCCGGTACACCGGCACCTCGTACCGGCCTAGTCTCTTCGTCAAGCTGGCCGGCACGCGTGCGAACTCAATCGCTCCGGGGCTGATTGAGTAGTAGCCAAGGACGCGCGTTGGATCTGCCGGCGGAACGGCAAGGAAGGTCTTTGCTCCACCGGACTCGTGATTTTGCCGCGCATAGCGCTGCAGGTAGGTGTTCAACTCCGGCGAGCCGCAATCGAATCCGTCGCGTTCGTGATGCCGGGCGATTGGCTCTTCGCGCCAGCTGATGCTATCGGTCAACGCTTGGAACGCCGGCGTGCCGCGGCCAGGAGCGCCGATGTGGGCTTGGGCGGGTTCTCCAGCAATTCGAGGACGCGGCGCGAATCACGCTCGGAGAGCACGATCCGCTCTGCTCGATCAACGACTTGGCGCGCCACCGGGAGGACATTGCGCATGATAAAGCTTGTCACATCGAGTCGCTCATAGGCGGCTGCGGCCGACAAAAGGCGCTTTTCGTCCGTGGTCGCTCGAAGCTCGATCCGGCCGTCGCGGGTCTTGACGCTCGTGGACATGATTTTCCTCGTTTGATCCAACTTGATTATACTGCACGGACGATGTCCGTACAAGTGGCGTCCTGGGACGCTATGGCGTGCCGACGATCAGCCGGTCGAAGTGGGCGGCGACGCAATCGGCGTTGGCTTCGACTTGCGAGCGCAGCACGGCGAGGTCGCCGGCGCCGGCGGCCGTCGCGAGCGTGCGGCCGAGGCTTTCGGTCAGCGCGGACTCGTCGAGCTTGGGGCCGATCGTGAGCCGCAGCATGCCGAGCAGACGGTGCCAGAGCCGGCCGGCGGCGATGAGGTCGTCGGCGGCGTCGTAGTCGAGGACTCCGGAGCCGACCAGGCGCTGCAGGGACTCCGTCGTGTTCGGGTGCAGCACGCGCGGATCGGCGGCGGCGTGACGGAGCTGCAGGAACTGGGCGATGAACTCGACGTCGAGCATGCCGCCGCGGCGGTACTTGATGTCCCAGAACTGGTCGCCCGGATATTGTTGGGCGATGCGTTGGCGCATGTCGCGCACGTCGGCGGCCAGCTTCGCCGGATCGCGCGGGCGGGCCAGGATCGACTGCAGCACCTGTTCGATGCGCCGCGCCAGCTCCGGCGCGCCGCCGACGACGCGGGCGCGGGTCAGCGACATGTGCTCCCAGGTCCAGGCGCTCTCCTCCTGGTAGCGCCGGAAGCCTTCGATGCTGGAGGCGATGGAGCCCTGATTCCCGGAGGGACGCAGGCGCATGTCGACCTCGAACAGGCGGCCCTCGCCGGTCGGCGCGGTGATGGCATTGATCAGGCGCTGCGCCAGGCGCGCATAGTAGTGGATCGGGGCAAGCGGCTTGGCGCCATCGGAGAGGTGGCTGTTCCAGGCCTCCTCGGAGGCCTGCCCGGCCGGCACATCATAGATGAAGATGAGGTCGAGGTCAGAGGTCACCGTCATCTCGCGGCTGCCGAGCTTGCCGAGCGCCACCGTGGCGATGCCGTTGCCGGGCAGACGGCCGTGCTGGCGCGCGAACTCCTGCTCAACAAAGGGCTGCAGCGCCGCGATCGCCGCATCGGCGATGTCGGCCAGTGGCGCGGCGGCGTTATCGGCGTCGCTGACGTGGCGCAGCACGCGCACGCCGACCTGGAACTGGCGGTCCTTGGTCCAGCGGCGGACGAAATCCAGGACGTCCTGGAAATCGTTGGCCTGGCGCAGCGCCTCGCCCAGCTCGGCGTGCAACTGCTCGAGCCGCGGCAGCGGGTCGAAGAAGCCGCGCGCCAGGACCGCCTCGAGCAGATAGGCGTGGCGGCTCAGATGTTCGGCCAGCCGCGGCGCATCGCCCATGATCTCGGCAATGAGATCGAGCAGGCCGGGATTGGCGTAGAGCAGCGAGAACAGCTGCACGCCGGACGGCAGCCGGGCGAGGAAATCGTCGAAGCGGGCGAAGGCGGCATCGGGCTGGGCGGTGGCGCCCAGGGACTCGAGCAGCTTCGGCGTGATCTCCGTCAACAGCTCGCGGGCGCGGGTGCTGCGCATGGCGCGATATCGGCCATGATGCCAGCCGCGGATGACGTTGGAGATCGAGGCGCCGTCGGCGAAGCCCATGCGATTGATGGTGGCGACGGTCTCCGGGTCGTTGTCGATGCCGGTGAAGACGAGGTTGCCGGGGCCGCCGAGCGGCGGTGCCTCCTCGAAAAGCTCGGCATAGTGATCCTCGACATTGCCGAGATGGCGCAGCAGCTCGGCGCCGAAATCGTCGGCCGCGGCAAAGCCGGCGAAGCGAGCGACGGCATCGAGCTCGGCGCCGGACGGCGGCAGCGTCTGGGTCTGGCGGTCGTCGATCATCTGCAGGCGGTGCTCGACATGGCGCAGGAAGCGGTAGGCCTCGATCATGTCGTCGGCGGTCCGGCTATGGACGCGGCCGGCATCGACCAAGGCGCGGATGGCGTCGCAGGTGCGGGACTGGCGCAGCGCCGGATTGCGGCCGCCCCAGATCAGCTGCTGCGTCTGGGCGAAGAACTCGATCTCGCGGATGCCGCCGCGGCCGAGCTTGATGTTGTGGCCGCCGACGGCGATGTCGCGGTGGCCCTTGACGGCGTGAATCTGCCGCTTGATCGAATGGATGTCCTGGATGGCCGCGAAGTCCAGGTGCTTGCGCCAGACGAAGGGGCGCAGGCGGCGCAGGAAGAGTTCGCCGGCGGCAAGGTCGCCGCCGACTGCGCGGGCCTTGATCATCGCCGCGCGCTCCCAATTCTGGCCCATGCCCTCGTAATAGGTCTCGGCCGCGATCACGGACATCGCCAGCGGCGTCGATGCCGGATCGGGCCGCAACCGCAGGTCGGTCCGGAACACGTAGCCGGCGTCGGTCCGCTCCTGCAGGATGCGCAGCAGGTCGCGGGCCAGTCGGACGAAGAAATCCTGCACGACGCGACTGCCGCGGTAGTCGACCTTGTCGCGGTCATAGAGGACGATGAGGTCGATGTCGCTGGAGTAGTTGAGCTCGCGGGCGCCGAGCTTGCCCATGGCGAGGATGACGAGGCCGGAATTGCGGGCGGGATCAGCGGGCGAGGGAAGGTTGAGATCGCCAGCCTCGCCGGCGCGGCGCAACAGGTGCGTGGCGGCGGCGGCGATGCAGGCGTCGGCGAAGGCGCTGAGGGCGCCGGTGACTTGGTCGAGCGACCAGAGGCCGGCGATATCGGCGAGGGCGATGACCAGCGCCGCGCGACGGCGCGCGATGCGCAGGCTCCCCATGAACCGGCCGATGTCGCCGCCAGCCGCCAGGGCCTGATGAATGCTGTTCACTACTTCACGGAAGACAGCCTCCGCCCCATGGTTTAAAAGGTGCGGGACGGTGGCCATATCGAGGAGCAGGCAGCGGCCAAGGAACGGGCTGTTGCCGAAAACGGTTTCGAGCAGCGCGTGCCCCGACGCATCGTCGGCGAACGCCAGCGCGAAGGCGGCAAGTTCGGGATCGTCGCGTTGGCGGGCCTCATCGCACCAGCGCTCGAGGCCGAGACGAGCGCGTTCGGCGTCGCCGGGCCGCGGCAGCGAAGCAGGATTGATCGTGAAGGGTGAGCCAGACATGCCGCGACGCCGATCCGTGTTCAGGTCAGCCTCTGCCTTACCACAGGCTACGGCGCCGGCGAAGTCGCGTGCATCCGATCGGTCGAGAGAGCGATAGACCTTGTTCCGCCGTTCCTCGCGATTGCTTCTGGAGGTTCTGGCGGCGGTGCTGGCCGGGTTCGTCGTCATCGGCGGCATCGCGGCTTGGCGGCTGAGCCAGGACGAGCCGATCCGCCTCACGTTTCTGACCCCGTATCTCGTGGACGCCTTGAGTCCGGAGGATGGCTCGTATCAAGTGACCATCGACGACACGGTGCTGACCTGGGGCGGCTGGGAACGCACGCTCGATCTGCGCGCCACGGGCGTTCGCATCCTGAACGACGACGGCCGGGCGGTCGCCGCCATACCTGCATTGTCGCTGACATTGAGTGCCCGCGCGCTGCTCCTGCAGCAGATGGTGGCGCCGACAGCAATCGAAGTGTTCGGGCCGCGGATCTTCGCCGTGCGCGATGTCGATGGGCGCTTCCACTTCGTGCGCGCCTCGCCGGATGACCCGGCGCGGCCCACCGACGAGGAATCGCCCGTCGTCTCCCAGCTGTTGGGGGCCCTGCTCTCGGTGCCCGATCCGTCGCTTCCGACCGGCTATCTGACTCGGGCCGCGGTCACGGACGGCCAGCTGACCTTCGTCGATCGCAAGACCGGCATCCGCTGGCACGCGCCGGCGGCCGACATCGAGCTCGAGCGCGATGCGGCGGGCATCGTCGGCCGCCTGGCTCTCGAGGTCGAGCGGCTCGGGAGTCCGGCCAGGCTGAATGCCATGGCGACCTACGACTCGAACAGCCGCACGGTCAGCCTTACGGCGACGGTGGCGGATGTTCAGGCCAATGCGTTGGCAGCGATCGATCCTGTCCTGTCGCGGTTCGCCGGCGCCGACCTGGCGCTCAGCGGCCGGCTCACCTCGACGATGGATCTGGATGGCCGCATCGGCAGCACCACCTTCGATCTATTGGGCGGGCCGGGCAAGCTGGCGATGGAGGGAGTGTTCGAGTCGCCGCTCGACGTTCGCAAGCTGGCGCTGTCGGCGAGCTACGATCCCGCCAGCGACCGGCTCACCCTGGCCAACGCCGACGTCCAGTTCGAGGGTCCGCGGGTAACGGTGACGGGGAGCATCGACGGCGTGCATTCCGGCGGCGGCGCCGGCACGGCTCCGGACATGCGCATCGTCGCCAAGCTGACCGCCGAGAAGCTCGCTCTCGCACAGCTGCCGCGCTACTGGCCGCGGAAGGTGAAGCCGAACCCGCGCAACTGGGTCGCCGGGCACGTGACCGAGGGCATGGCCGAGCGCGTCGACGCCGATGTCGCCTTGACCATGCCGGGCGGCGATCCCGGCAAGACCATCATCGACCAGTTCGCCGGCACCATCGCCGGCACCGGCCTCACGGTCCATTACCTCGACCCGCTGCCGCCGGTGGAGGGTGCGGTCGGCATGGCGCGTTTCACGCACAAGGACTTCAACGTCGATTTCACCGCCGGCCATGTGCAGGGAATCCAGATCGACGGCGGGACTCTGCGCATCAGCGGCCTGCAGGAGCCCGATCAGATCATCGACATCGAAGGCAAGATGCGCGGCAGCCTGACCGAGACCCTGACCATCCTCGACAACCCGCGCCTGGGCTATGCGAAGAAGCTGGGCGTCGCGCCGGAGAACGTTGCCGGTGCGGTAACGGCGACGCTGTCGTTCAACTTTCCGGCGATCAAAGGGCTGACCTTCGATCAGGTGAAGGTGGGCGCCAAGGCGGATATCAGCGACGCCTTCGTCAAGCAGGCGATGCTCGGCCAGGATCTGAGCGAGGGAAACATCGAGCTGGACCTCGATCGCGCGGGCATGACCATGGCGGGCGCGGCAAAATTTGGCGGCGCTCCGATCGAGTTCCAATGGCAGGAGAATTTCGGTACGGCCGACTTTACTCGGCGCATCATCGCCTCCGGCATGTTCAACGAGGCGCAGCGCGCCGCCCTGGGCTACGACTATCGCCCGTACGTCGACGGCCCGATCGATACCGCCGTCACCTTCACGCGCCTGCCGAAGAAACGAGGGACCATCGAACTCAAGCTGAAGTTGGCGGCGGCCACACTCAAGATTCCGCCGCTGAGTTGGGAGAAGCCGGCGGGGACGCCGGCCGACGCCTATGTCGCGCTCGATCTGGCGGAAGAGCGCGTGCAGGCGATTACGGATTTCTCCGCCGTCGCCGGCGATCTGTCGGCCGCCGGCGAGGCCAGGTTCAACAATGACGACGGCAGTCTGAGCAGCGTCGAATTTCGCCAGCTGCGACTCGGTCGCTCCGACCTGACCGGGGTCAAGGTCGCCTTTGCCGGCGGGCGCGCCGATGTCGTGATCGGCGGCGGCGAGATCGATGCTCAGCCGATGATGAAGGGCGACGATACGACCGAAGACACCGCCAAGCCGCCGTTTTCGCTGCGTGCGGCACGGCTGAACAAGGTTCATCTCGACGATGACCGGAGCCTGAGCGATGTCTCGGTGACGCTCCGCCATGACGGGCAGTACTGGGATCAGGTCCTCCTCGACGCGACGTTGCCGGAGCAGGCGCCGCTGTCGGTCCGCTTCGAGCCGGCAGGGGGGCGCCATCGACTGTCGGTGACCTCGTCGGATGCCGGCGCCGCGCTCCGGGCCTTCGATATCATCGACAGTGTGAAGGGCGGCATCCTCACGGTCACCGGTGAGTCGGACGACGCGGCACCCGGGCGGCCGCTCGTCGGCAAGGCCGAGATCGCCGACTTTCGCCTGCTGCGCGCCTCGGTGCTGGCGCGGCTTCTGACCCTGGCCACGTTCACCGGCTTCGTCGACGTGCTCACCGGCGAGGGGTTCCAGTTCAACCGCTTCGAGAGCGATTTCACGAAGACCGAGGGCCGGCTCGACATCAAGCTGGCGCGCGCCCACGGTCCATCGATCGGCCTGACCGGCACCGGCTATGTCGATTTCGACCGGCACAACGTGGATATCGAGGGCACGATCGTTCCGGCCTATGCGCTCAACAGCATCGTCAACGACATCCCGATCATCGGCTTCATCCTGACGGGCGGCGAGGGCGAGGGGATGTTCGCGGCGACGTACCATGCCACGGGGCCGCTCGAGGAACCGGAGATCTCCGTCAATCCGCTGGCGGCGCTGGCACCGGGATTCCTGCGCGGCCTGTTCAACATCTTCGACGACGATGGGGAAGCGCCGCCGCCGGTGACGGCGCTGCCCGAGAAGGGGACGAGCAAGTAGCCGCGATCATGCCGGCCGGACGATGGCGTGCTTCTTCTTTCCGGCGGAGAGCTTGATGATGCCTTGCGCGGTCACGTCGGCAAGGGTGACGGGTCGCGTCTCGTCGGCAACGCCGGCGTCATTGATGCGCGCCCCGCCGCCCTTGATCAGGCGCCGGGCTTCGCCGTTGCTCGCTGCGAGCCCGCAGCGGCGGAACAGGTCGAAGGCGGGTATGCCGCGCTCCAGCTGAGTGCGCGGAATCCCGAACGTCGGCAGCGCGTCGCCGATGCCGCCTTCCTCGAAGGTACGCCGTGCCGTCTCTGCCGCAGCGACCGCGGCCTCGGTCCCATGCGCAAGCTTCGTCGTTTCGTTGGCGAGGACGATCTTGGCGTCGTTGATCTCGGCACCGCGTAGGTTCTCCAGCCGCCCGATCTCGTCGAGCGGGAGGTCGGTGAACAGGCGCAGGAAGCGGCCGACGTCTGCGTCATCGGTGTTGCGGAAATACTGCCAGTAGTCGTACGGGCTGAGCCGGTCGGCGTCGATCCAGACTGCCCCGGCGGCGGTCTTGCCCATCTTGGCGCCGGACGCCGTCGCGATCAGCGGCGTGGTCAGGCCGAAGAGCGCGCGATTGTCGATGCGCCGGGCGAGCTCGACGCCGTTGACGATGTTGCCCCACTGGTCGGAGCCGCCGAGCTGCAGCTCGCAATCGTGGCGGCGCGCCAGCTCCAGGAAGTCGTAGGCCTGGAGGATCATGTAGTTGAATTCGAGGAAGGTCAGCGACTGCTCGCGCTCGAGGCGCAGCTTCACGCTGTCGAACGACAGCATGCGGTTGACCGAGAAGTGGCTGCCGTAGTCGCGCAGGAACGGGATGTAGTGCAGTCCGTCGAGCCAGTCGGCGTTGTTCGCCATGAGGGCATCCGTCGGCCCGCTGCCGAAGCGCAGGAAACGCGCGAAGACCTTCTGGATGCCCGAGATGTTGGACGCGATCTCGGCCCCGCTCAGCAACCGGCGGGATTCTTCCTTGCCGGAGGGATCACCGATCTTCGTGGTGCCGCCGCCCATGAGCGCGATCGGCCGATGGCCGGTGCGCTGCAGGAGGCGGAGCAGCATGATCTGCACCAGGCTGCCGACATGCAGGCTGTCGGCGGTGGCGTCGAAGCCGATATAGGCGGTGATGGGTTTGCGCGCCGCCAGCGCGTCGAGCTCCCCCAGGTCCGTGCACTGGTGCATGAACCCGCGGGCGACGATTTCGCGCAGGAAATCCGACTCCAACTGCATGCTCAATCCGGTGTCTCCGTCCGGCGCCCACTTGCCGCAATGGCCGGGTCATGTAACACAGTCGTTCGCACGGCTCAAATCTGCGAAATCCGCGCCCTCAAACCGGATGAAAGGCATGTCTGGCAAGGATCGGCTTCTCGCGCTCGGATTGATGAGCGGCACCTCCTGCGACGGCATCGACGCGGCCCTCGTCGAGACCGACGGGCGGGCGTCGATCTCCTGCGGGGCGTGGCTGACCGAGCCTTACGATGCGACGTTCCAGGCGCGGCTGCGATCGGTCCTGGGCGGGCGGGGCGACGTGGCTGCGGTCGAGCGCGAACTGACGGAGCGGCACGCGCGAGCGGTGGGAGATCTCCTGAGCAAGCATTCAATCCCACCGGCACAGGTCGGGGTGGTCGGTTTTCACGGCCAGACGGTCCTGCATGAGCCGGAGCGGCGGCGCACCTGGCAGATCGGCGATGGTGCGCTGCTCTCCGAGCTCACGGGCATCGATGTGGTCAACGACTTCCGCACCGCCGACGTGGCCGCGGGCGGGCAGGGGGCGCCGTTCGTGCCGCTGTTCCACGCGGCGCTGGCGGCGGCGCTGCCGCGGCCGCTGGCGGTCCTGAATGTCGGCGGCGTCGCCAACGTCACCTGGATCGGCGAGGAGGGCGTCGATGGCGATCTCGTCGCCTTCGATACCGGACCCGGCAATGCCATGCTCAACGACTGGGCGCTCCGTCATACGGGCCGCCCGGTGGATATCGATGGTGCGCTTGCCCGCAGCGGCCGCGTCGATGCGGCCGTGCTGGCGGCGATGTTGACGAATTCCTATTTCGACCGCCCGGCACCGAAGTCCCTCGACCGGGACGCCTTCGACCCGGCACCGCTGCATGGCCTGGGCGCCGCCGATGGTGCGGCGACGCTGGTTGCCTTCACCGCCGCGTCGGCGGCCCGTGCGCGGGAGCTGTTTCCGAGGCCGGCGGTTCGCTGGCTGATTGCCGGCGGCGGCCGGCACAATCCGGCGATCATGGCGGCACTGGCCGATCGCCTGGGGACGCCGGTCGCGCCCGTCGAGTCCGTCGGCTGGAATGGCGACGCGCTGGAGGCGCAGGCCTTCGCCTATCTGGCCGTGCGTTCCTTGCGCGGCTTGCCGTTGAGCGTGCCGACGACGACGGGAGTCCCCCGGCCGATGACCGGCGGACGGCTGAATCCGGCCAGGCGCTAGCGCGCGCCGACCTTCGCCCGCCGCGGACGCATGACCGTGGCCAGGTAGTCGTCGACCTCGGCAGCGAGCTGATCGATGCGGTCGTGGAAGAAGTGGTTGGCCCCTTCGACGATCCGGTAGTCGATCTGGATGTCGCGCTGGTGCGACAGCTTGTGCACCAGCTTGTTGACGGATTCCTGCGGCACGATGTCGTCGGCGTCGCCCTGCAGCACCAGGCCGGAGGAGGGGCAGGGTGCCAGGAAACCGAAATCGTACATGTTGGCGGGCGGGGATACCGAGATGAAGCCGCTGATCTCCGGCCGCCGCATCAGCAGCTGCATGCCGATCCAGGCGCCGAAAGAAAAGCCGGCGATCCAGCAGGCACTGGCGTTTGCATTGTAACCCTGCAACCAATCGAGCGCCGACGCGGCGTCGCTCAGTTCCCCCTCGCCGCGATCGAACTTGCCCTGCGAGCGGCCGACGCCGCGAAAGTTGAAGCGCAGGGTCGAGAAGCCCCGACGCTGGAAAGCCTGGAACAGGGCGTAGACCACTTTGTTGTTCATCGTCCCGCCATGCTGCGGGTTCGGGTGCAGCATCAGCGCGATCGGCGCATTCGTCTGTTTGCCGTGCTGGTACCGGCCCTCGATGCGCCCGGCGGGGCCGTTGATTATGATTTCAGGCATTTCTGGCGATACCTTCGCTTAAGACATGAGAGAGACGCCCGCTCGCGAACGCCCGCGTTGCCCAAGCTCGACCCTGGTCCGGCAACGAATCGCCTGCCCGGCTAAACTTGACCAATTTAGTCGGACATATTATATGCGAGCTTAACCGCTTGCACGAAGCCGACTTTCACCGCAGAGCGACCCGCGGCGCGGCAGATACTAGCATGGCCGGTCCCATGAGTTTCAAGACGCTTCGCGACGAAATCGATTCGATGATGGCGCGGGACCCTGCCGCCCGCTCGCGGTTCGAGGTGGTCATCGCCTATCCCGGGTTCCAGGCACTGATGTTTTACCGGCTCGGCCATTGGTTCTGGCGCCGGGGTTGGCTGCTGATGGGCCGCTTCATTTCTAACCTGGGACGCATGTTCACCGGCATCGACATCCACCCCGGTGCCGTCATCGGCCGCCGGCTGTTCATCGATCACGGTGCCGGCCTGGTCATCGGCGAGACCGCCGAGATCGGCGACGATGTCACGCTCTATCAAGGCGTTACGTTGGGTGGTGTGGCGCCTTCAGTGAACTCGGCGGCGCAGGTGCACCGCAAGCGGCACCCGACCTTGCGCAACAACGTCATCGTCGGCTCCGGCGCCCAGGTGCTGGGTCCGATCACGGTCGGGGAGGGCGCCCGGGTCGGTGCCAATGCCGTTGCCGTCGCCGACGTCCCGGCCGGCGTAACGGTCGTCGGCATTCCCGCCAAGGTGGTCATGCCGCGGGCGCAGAGCCGCGAGTTCCGCGCCTA
>Ga0187893_10014406_pt1 | contig 10796 bp, 5 predicted proteins | sample MA1701074metaG_FD_139574 | JGI IMG/M metagenome (GOLD analysis project Ga0187893, IMG submission 139574) | White microbial mat communities from a basaltic lava cave in the Kipuka Kanohina Cave System on the Island of Hawaii, USA - MA170107-4 metaG ...
AGCTCGATGAGGGCGCAGAATGCGTCGGCATCGCCGGCCTGCGCACGACTCGCCAGCCGTGCCGTCTCGGCGTCGCCCGACGCCTCGGCCGCCCCGGATTCCTCGGGATACATCGCCGACGCCTTGCTGAGGAGCGCCGCGAGCGATCGCGCGGCTTCGCGAGGCATCTTTTCGCGGACCAGGGTCGCCAGGTGGCGCGCGTCGGCCGCCGTCGAATCCCCCGACTCGATGAGCCCCGCGATCGTGTCGCGCAGGTCTTTTTCGGTGAGTCCGAGCTGCGACGAAATCCCGTTGATCGCTTCGGGGTCAAGGGCCCGAGCGAACTTGTACGCCTCTTTCTTGTCCTCCCGGAAGACTTCGGAGAAATCGCCCTCCCCGTTCACGATCACGTTGAAGATCGAATCACGGCTCGGCCCCGAGGCGGCGGCGAGCAGGAGCCGCCGCGCGACGGCCGTCCGCTTCTTCCCCACGAGCGCCTTGAGGAGCTTCGGCAGGGCAGGGTCCGCCTGGCCGAACCAGGCCATCGCGGTTTGATCCAGCAGCTTGGCCCCCTTCCCCAGATGCGTGATGGCGGTCTCCAGCGAGGCGACCGCCGCATCGACCTCGTCCGCCTCCAGCTTCTTGGCCGCATGACGCGTGAGGAACTCGACACTCTCCAGTTTCGGGGACTGGACCAGCCGCTCGACCAGCGGGTCGACCGGGCTCAACGACGCGAAGGTCTCCATTTCGGAGCGGACGGCCTCGAACGCCCCGGCATCCTGCGCAACGAGGAGATAGACTCCCGAAGCCTTCTCTTCGGACCCCGGCACTTTCGACAGGCTGCGCGCCAGCAGGAGCCGGATCTCGGGCGCGGTCGAAAGCTCGGCCAGCTTTTCACGCTGGGCGTCCGGCAATTTCGAAATTGCATCGCTGCCGGATGCGGCGCGAACGGGCATGCCGGGAACCTGGCGCGCGGGGGGGGATTCGATGCGGGCCAGGGCCTCCAGCTTTCCCGCCCAGTCCAGCCCGCGGGTGCGCTCGGCGATGACGGCGACGACCCCGGCCGCGTCAGGGGCGGCCCGGACCCGCAGCGGCAGCTCGTAATGCGCGGCGCACGCCCGGGTGAAAGGGTCCGACTGGCATGCTTCGAAGGCCTTCAGCGCGTCGTCCGTATCGTCGCGATCGAAGAGCGACTTGAGCCGCAAAATGGACATTCCGGCGGTCCGGGAACCTCCGGCGCCGGCCTCCGAGACTCGGCGGTCGAATTCCTCGTTCTTGCCCGCCGCCAGAAGAAGCGACGCCGCCAGCTCATTCACGAGCGGCGACCCGGACTTTATATTCTGAAACCGCTCGACGAGTTCCTTGAGAGTGCTCATGTCGTCGCGATCCCCGGAGAACACTCCCATCGTAAAGGCGTTGAGAGCCCGCAGCTGCAGGACGACGTCTTCAGGTTTCTCCTTCGCCGCTTTCATCAGGGCATCCGGATCGGGAGCGGGATCGTGGTCAGGAAGCGCCGGGTCCGACGTCCAGGCGGGAAGGTCCGACGGGATCCGGTCGCTGTTCGCCTCGACGACCTGCACCCTGACGCGATTTGCGATGCCGCTGAACGGCCGTTCCCGGCCGCTCAAGGCTTTGAATTCCAGGGTCCGGGGAAACGGCACCCCCGCGACGTCTTGACGGTCGGCGATCTCCATCCGCACCCGCTCGCCGTTGATGTCCAGATCCGAGAATTCGAAGCGGCCCGTGTCCGAATCGATGAAGTGTTTGGCGGTGGATTCGCCGAACGCGGTCCGGGAGTCGAGGGAAAGCGTATCGTAGGTCTTACCCTCCACCGTTTCGCGCCCGACCTTGATCGACTCGCGGCGGATCAGGAGGCTCCTGGGATTGAGCGTATGGCTGACGACGCCCATGTCGCCTCCCCCCCCGATATCGAAAAGCATGAGGCTGATCAGGGAGGCGCCCTGGACCTGGTCGGCGGAGATTTTTTTCGCCGTCACGACAAGCTGCTCGCCGCCGCCTCCGTAGAACGCCTTTTCGAAAACGCGGTCCCCCTGACGCACGAGGGAGGTCAGCACGATGTAGTTCCCCGCCCCCGGCAACTGCATCGTCATGAACGTGTCGTTCGCCTGATAGCGGCCGCGGACCACGCGCACCTGCTGGACGCGTCGCATCAAACCGAAATAGAGCGCCATCTGCGTCTCGCTAAAGTCGACGTCGAGCTGGCAGACGATGCTGCGGATCGGCGCATACGCCTTGTCGATCTTCTCGACGAGCTTGTCGAGATCGTCCTGGGGGACGAGGAGGGCAAGGAGCAGCGCTATCGACATGGCGGCCCTCGAAATACCCTGGGGGCGTTCATGGTAACACAACCGTCGTCGGTTGTAAGTCCAAAGTATCCAGCACCCGATGACTTACAACTTAAAACTTACAACTTTGGTTCTGCCGTGCGACAATGCTCCGTCCATGGCCCGAAAGGACGCCGGGGCTTATTTGGCGGGCTGCGCCCGAAGGGTCGACCGGGCGCTGGACCGCTTTCTCCCCAAGCCGTCCGGATCGCTGGCAACCCTGTACGAGGCGATCCGGTACATGGTGTTGCCGGGGGGGAAACGAATCCGCCCGGCGGTCGCCATGGGAGCATGCGAGGCCCTCGGCGGCAAGGCCGAAGCCGCGATTCCGGCGGCTTGCGCCGTCGAGCTGATCCACAGCTACTCGCTGGTCCATGACGACCTGCCGTGCATGGACGACGCGGATACGCGCCGTGGGAGGCCCTCCTGTCACGTCAAGTACGGCGAGGCCGTCGCGGTGCTGGTGGGCGACGCTCTGCAAGCCATGGCCTTCGAAGCGCTCGGACCCAAGGAATCGCTCGCGGCCGAGCTCGCGAAGTGGGTGGGGCCCGAAGGCCTTGTGGGCGGCCAGACGCTCGACCTTGAAACGGGGCCTGACACCCTCGACCGCGTGCGCGAAATCCACGCGCGCAAGACCGCCGCCCTGTTCATTGCGAGCGCGCGGCTGGGGGCCTTGAGCGCCCCCAAAGCCTTCCCGAAAGACCTTGCGCGGGCGGAGGCCTACGGGCGCTCGCTGGGGCTGTTGTTCCAAACCGTGGATGACCTGCTGGACAGGGAGGAGGAACCGGATAAACTAACCCTGCCGGGAGTCGGCGGCGTCGATGGGGCGTTGGACGAGGCCCGGACGCTGGCGGCCTTGGCCAGGAAAGCCGCCGGAGGGAGCGCCCGCCTGGCGCAGATCGCGGAGTTCGTCCTCGGACAGATCGAACCCGCGCTCGCAAGGAAATCGAAATGAAGGAACGTCAGCTGGACCGGATCAACGTCGTCAACGACCTTCATAAGCTGTCCGAGGAGGAGCTCCCCCAGCTCGCGCAGGAGATCCGGGAGCTGATCATCGGCACGGTGTACCAGACGGGGGGGCACCTGGGTTCGAATCTCGGCGTCGTGGAGCTGACGCTCGCGCTCGAATATCTTTTCGACATCACCCGCGACATGATCGTGTGGGACGGCAGCTATCAGACCTACACCCATAAAATCCTGACGGGCCGGAAGGCCCAGTTCAACACCCTGCGCCAGTTCGAAGGCCTGTGCGGGTTCGGATGGAAGCCCGAAAGCCCCCACGACCCCTTCAACTTCGGCCACGTGGGGACGGGGCTGGCCGCCGCGTTCGGCGTGGCGGTGTCCGACGAAAAGCTCGGCCGCAAGCGGCGCGTCATCGGGATCGTCGGGGACGGCTCGATGACCTCGGGGGTGGCGTACGAGGCGCTCAACAACATCGGCGCCTCGAAGAAGGACATCCTGGTCATTCTCAACGACAACGGATTCTCCATTGCGCCGACGGTGGGGGCGTTATCGAACTACCTGACCGAGCTCCGCACCGCGCCGATCTTCAACGAGATCAAGCAGGAGATCCACAAGGTGCTCACCAAGCTTCCGCTGGGGACCACCGTCGAGCACATGATGGACTCGGTCCGCCGCGGCGTGAAGCAGGCGATCTTCCCGAACATCTTCACAGCGTTCGGTTTCGAGTACTACGGGCCGATCGACGGGCACGACTTGAAGCTGCTGATGAAGGTCCTGCGCAACGTCAAGGAGCGCAAGGGGCCGATCCTGCTGCACGTCATCACGAAAAAGGGCATGGGCCATCCGGACGCGGATCGCGATCCGTTCGGGCTGCACAAGCCGGTGGATCCGGCCGCCGCGGCGAAAAAGACGACCTTCACGCAGGTCGCGACCGGCGAATCCAAAGTCGAGCCCCAGGGCAAGCCGCCGGCATCGGGCCCGAAGTCCTGGACGGGGGCCTTTTCCGACGCGCTCACGGACCTCGCGCGCAAAGATCCGCGGGTCGTCGCGATCACGGCGGCGATGCCGGACGGGACCGGGGTCATGGACTTCGCAAAGACGTTTCCCGAACGCGCATTCGACGTGGGGATCAGCGAGCAATTCGCGGTCGCGTTCGCGGCGGGTCTCGCGCAGGCCGGAATGCGGCCCGTGTGCGCGATATATTCAAGTTTCCTTCAGCGGGCCTACGACATCATCTTCCAGGAGGCGTGTCTGAACAAATTGCCGGTCGTATTTGTGATGGACCGGGCGGGTCTCGCGGGGGAGGACGGACCGACGCATCACGGCAATTTCGACATCGCGTACTTCCGCACGCTGCCCCACACCGTGTGCATGTCGCCCAAGGACGCGAAGGAGCTTCGGGAGATGCTGGAGCTTTCGTTCCGGCTCGACCAGCCGGTGGCGATCCGGATCCCGCGTGAAAAAGTGCCCGAGGCGCGCCTGCAGAGCCCTCCGGTCGAACTGGGCAAGGGCGAGATCCTCGCCCGCGGTCGCGACGGCGCGATCCTGGCGTACGGGATCATGACCAAGTACGCCCTCAAGGCGCGGGAGCTCCTGCGCCGGGACGGGCTGGACATCGGCGTCGCGAACGCGCGATTCGCCAAGCCGGTGGACGCGGACCTGTTGGGGGAGCTGGTCGGGTCGAGCCCATGGGTCCTGGCGGTCGAGGACCATTCGCACCTTGGCGGGTTCGGGGGAGCGGTGCTTGAAGCGGCGTCCCTGCGGGGGCTCAACGCCTCGAAGATCAAGCTGCTCGGGATCCCGGACCGGTTCATCGACCATGCCGACCGGTGGAAGCTCCTGGAGATCCTGGGGCTGGACGAGCAGGGGATCCGGCGCGCGTGCCGTCTGCTGGCCGAAAACCCGAAGCTGGCGGGGGACGCGCTGATGCAGGGGGCGGACCGGAGCGCGCGGATGGCCGAAGTGCCATGAGTCGCGTGGGCGACGACACCTCGAACCGGAAGGGGCTGGGGCTCAAGACGCTCGCGCGGCAGGAACTGAAGGAGCACTACGCCAGCGACCTGCTGCTGCAGATCCGGGCGGCGGGGAACCGGCTCACGCGCGGAGGCCTGACGGTCGTCCTGGCGCGCGAATACGGTTTCTGTTACGGCGTCGAGCGGACGATCCAGTACGCCTACGAAACGCGCATCAAGTTCGCGGACCGCCGGATTTTCGTGTCGGACGAGGTCATCCACAACCCGCACGTGAATCAGAAGCTGGTATCGCTCGGCATGGAGTTCCTCAAAGGGCGCTACAGCCGGTGGGCGTGTTTCGACGACCTGACGCCGAGCGATGTGGTGATCATCCCCGCGTTCGGGGCGACGGTGGAGGAGCTGGAGCTCCTCAAAGCGAAGGGCCCGATCCTCGTGGACACCACGTGCGGGTCGGTGCTCAACGTCTGGAAGAACGTCGAGCGTTACGCCGAGCGGGGGTTCACCGCGATCATCCACGGCAAGTACCAGCACGAGGAGACGCGCGCGACGGCGTCGCAGGTCGGCAAGTACGCCGGCGGGCGCGCGATCGTCGTGCTCAATCTGGAGGAGGCGCGCGCGGTGTGCGATTACATCGAGCGCGGCGGCGACCGGGCGGCGTTTCTGAGGCGGTTCGAGGCGGCGGTCAGCCGCGGCTTTGATCCCGATCGCGATCTCTCGCGGGTGGGCGTGGCGAACCAGACCACGATGCTGGCGAGCGAGTCGCGGACGATCGAGGCGGCGATCCGGGAGTCGATCGTGCGCCGGTACGGCGCGGCGGCCCTGGGCGAGCACTTTATGGAGTTCGACACGATCTGCAGCGCGACGCAGGAGCGGCAGGACGCCATTCACGAGATGCTGCAGGAGCCGCTGGACCTCGTCGTTTTGATCGGCGGGTTCAACAGCAGCAACACGTCGCACCTCGCGGAGATCGCCGCGAAGAAATACCCGACCTACTTCATCGAGAACGCCGAGGATCTCCGGGGCGCGGACGAGATCCGCTGCCGTGCGATCGAGGCGATGGAGGTGCGGTTCGCGCGCGACTGGCTGCCGCAGGGCCGCGTCACGATCGGAGTCACCGCCGGGGCCTCGACCCCGAACAACGTGATCGGGGCGGTCATTTCCCGACTGTTCGAGCTCAAGGCGGATGCCCATTAGGGGCTGGGACCCTCCAGGAGGCTTTGCCTCCCAGAGGGTCTCGTAAGACCCTCTGGGAGGCAAAGCCTCCTGGAGGGTCCCAGCCCCTAATGGGCATCCTGTCGGGAAACCCGACACCTCGCCCCCGCTCCCCCCTGCCCATTCAAGCTAGACCGGAATCTCCACTCCGGGCGCATCCCGGCCCCCGTTCTCCGGAGCGATGTGGCACGCCCGTTGCTCTTACACGCGGAATGAAAACGAGAAACATTCTGCTCCCCCTGCTCTCCTCCCTTGCGTTCCTCGCCGCCGCGCACGCGCCCTCGACCGCCCTCGCCCAGGAGGGCGGCGGCACGCGATCGCCGACTCGCAAGCCCCAGCCTCACCCCCCCGCCTGGACCTTCCACACCGACCTCTCCGCAGAAGTCGAGTACGACGACAACCTCTTCCTCCTCAGAAATTCCGTCAAGAACCGACTGGAAACCAACGGTCCCGCCGACGTCGCCAGCGGCCGGTTCCGCGACATGGAAAGCCCCACCGACTTGCTGTTCACCCCGTCGCTCGGAATCGAACTCCAGGGGCCCGGGCTCGGCGGGCGCGACCTGGAGCTCTCCGCCGAAATCCGAAACCCCATGCACACCGAAAACCCGGAGTGCGACTACCTGGAGCTCTCGGCGGGCCTGCGGCACGCGCTCGGCGGCCGCGCCGGTAGGCTCGGCCTTCGCATCAACTGGATCCCCGAGCGCTTCACCAAGAACTACTTGGCCGACGCCACCGACCCGATCGGCCCCGTCACCGACGATGAGCGCGTCTACCTCGCGGGCCGCTACGAGCAGCTCGACATCATCGTCGAGTACCGGCTCCCCCTCGTCCAGGCCCCCAAATCCGGCGGCTTTTCCCTCGACGGCTCGCTCGAGGTGCGCCTCCGCGACCGCTCGTACGATTCGCCCTTCTCCGGCCGCGACCGCGAGTCGACCACCTTCGCCGTCGCCCTGGACGCCGGACTCAGCCCGAAGGCCAGCCTCTCTTTCGACCTTTCGTTCGAGGATTCCGAAAGCCCGACCTCCGCCGAAGTCATGATCCTCGACGAGCCAGACTATGGGGTCATCTTCAACGGGGACGGCGACGCGACGGACTACGACGTCCGCACGGTCCAGTCGACCGACCGCTCCTTCGAAGAGCTCGCCCTTCGGGTCGGCCTCAAGCTCGCGTCGGGCGCGAATTCGGACGTCCGCCTGTGGGTCAAGCGGGAGCAGACCGATTATCGGTCCAACCTCCCCTTCGACGAGAATTACCGCAAGCGGGAGGATGACCGGACCACGTTCGGGGTCGCCGTCGAAACCAGTCTCGGAAAGGGGCTCAAGGGTCGACTGGCCGCGGAATTCGCGAGCCAGGACACCGCGCGCCCTGCGGACCCTGGCGCCACCGGGGAAGAGTCCGACTTTGACCGTTTCCTGATCGGCCTGAGCGTCAGTTACCGCTGGTGATATCATAGGGGCACCGATGGTCAAACTCCTCTTCAGCGGATACGCCCCCGTCCACTTCGTCTGCTTCCGGCCGCTCTACGAGCGGCTGCGCCAGGTGCGCGGCCTCGACGTGTGGTTTTCGGGGGGCAAGAAGGTCGGCCGGAACGGCACGCTTCGCTACGACGCCGCCGCGCTCTACCGCCCCTTCGACATCCCCCGCGACCACGTGCTGCCGGTCGACGTCATGCGCCGCCGCACCTTCGACCTCGCGTTCAGCGCCCACACGAGCGGCTTCTTCCCGAACCGCCCCTGCCCGAAGGTCCAGATCTTCCACGGCGTCTCGTTCCGAAACGCCGCGGTCCGGGAGGATCAGCGCAAGTACGACGCCCTCTTCGCGGTCGGCCCCTACATGATGCGTGTGCTCAAGCGGCGGCGGATCGCGCCCCGAAGGGCCGTCCCCGTCGGCTTTCCGAAACTCGACCCGCTCCGGAACGGCTCGCTCCGGCGCGACGAAATCCTCGACTCGCTCGGCCTTCGCGGCGACCGGCCGGTGATCCTCTATGCGCCCACCGGTCAGAAGAACAACTCGCTCGAAACGATGGGCGAGGAGGTCATCGAGCGGATCCGCGCCTCGGGCCGGTTCGAACTCCTGATCAAGCCGCACGACCATCCGCGCAACCCGATCAACTGGTTCCGCCGCCTCCATCGCTTCGAAGGCCCCCACGTCAAGCTCGTGCGCGGGCTCGACGTCGTGCCGTTCCTCTACGCGGCCGACCTGCTCATCTCGGACGCCTCCTCCGTCGCCAGCGAATTCACGCTGCTCGACCGGCCGATCGTCTTCCTGGACGTCCCGAAACTGATCGCGCACGCGCGCCGCAAGGAAGGGGCGCTCGACCTCAAGACCTACGGCCGCAAGACCGGCATCACGGTTCGCCGGCCCCAGGACGCGGTTCCGACGATCGGGTGGTTCCTGGACCACCCCCGTCACCGCAGCTCGACGCGGCGCCGGATGGCGAAGGACCTCTTCTACAATCCCGGCCGCGCGACGGACGTGGCGGTCGATTGGCTGATGCGCCGTCTCCGTCGGGAGTTTCCATGGCTGGGCGCCTGACGAAGACTCTCGAGGCGGTGCGTCTCGCGAAACGCACCCTGAAGGCCCTCTGGCCCCACGCCCGCCCCTACCGCGCGGCGATCGTGGGCGTCGTGGCCGTCAGCGCGCTCGCGCTGGCGCTGCGGATGCTCCTGCCGTGGCCGATCAAGTGGCTCTTCGAAATCCTCGGCGGCGACGCCGGCCCGTTGTCGCTGGAGCGCGGCGTCGTGGTGCCTGCCCTGGGCATCGCCTTCGTCCTCATCGGGCTGGCCGCGGCGGCGATGGAGGCCCTTCAGCGGCTCGGCGTCTATTCGCTCGCCAACAAGACGGTCGCCGGATTCCGCGCGCGGTTGTTCGGGCACATCATGACGCTTCCCATCACCTATCACGACCGGCGCGAAACGGGGGAGCTGCTGACCCGGACGGTAGGCGACACCGCCCGGCTCCGCCGGGGCCTCGCCGGAGTGGCCCTCCGGCTCATCCAGAGCTCGGCGCAGTTCGCCCTCGTGATCGCGGTCCTGGTCGTGATCAATCCCGCGCTCGCGGGCGGCGTCCTCCTGGCGGGAGGGCTCGCCTTCGTCGCGATGATCGGCGGCGGCCAGCGGATCGTCGCGGCGGCCCGCAAGAGCCGGCAGCGCGAGGGAAAGCTCGCGTCGATCGTCGAGGACAACCTGCTCGCGGTGCGGGAGGCCCAGACGTTTCGGGCGGGCACGGTCGACACCCGTTTCGAAAAGGCGAACGCCAAGGCCCTCAAGGGGGAACAGAAACTCCGGAAGCTCGAAACCGGCGTGCTCTTCCGGGTCGAGCTGCTGCTGACGCTCGCGCTCGGCGTGGTCGTGGGCGTCGGCGCGTGGCTGATCGAGTCGGGCTCGCTCACGCCGGGCGATCTCGTGCTGTTCTTGACCTATCTCCTCAACCTGTTCCGCCCGCTCTCGCAATTCGCCCAGCAGGCCGCGCAGACGGGGCGCGCGACCGCGTGCGCCGAGAGGCTGCTCGGAATCCTCGATCGGCCGCCGCTCGCGGAACGCCCCGACGCCGTCGAGGGGGCGACGCCCGCGGGAGGAACGATCGAATTCGACAAGGTCAGCGTCACGGCCTCGAAGCGGAGGCGCGGTTCGCGCCGTCGGCTGCTGGAGGAGGTTTCGTTCCGGATCGATCCCGGCCAGCGCGTGGCGGTGCTGGGGCCGAACGGCTCGGGAAAATCGTCGCTCCTCGCCCAGGTGCTGCGGCTGTCCGACCCCGCCGAGGGGGGCGTGCGCCTCGACGGCCGCGACCTGCGCGAGTACAAGATCGAGTGGCTTCGACGGCAGTTCCGCGTCGTGCATCAGAATCCGGCCCTCTTTGGCGCCACGCTTCGCGAAAACCTCGCCTCCGCCGATAACGGCGTCTTCAATGAGGCCCTCCAAAAGGCTCAGCTGGGCGGATTGGTGAAGGGGCTGCGCGACGGCCTTGACACTCGCGTCTTCAAGCGCGGCGGCCTGTTTTCGGGGGGAGAGCGCCAGCGGATCGCCGTGGCCCGCGCCCTCGCGGGAAGCGGGTCGATCTGGCTCCTCGACGAGCCGGGAAGCGGGCTCGACGCGGCGATCGAGAGCGCGCTTCATGACGCGCTGTGGGAGGCCACCGCCGGCCGGACCACGCTCTGGGTGACCCACCGGATTCCGCTCGCGATGCGGATGGACCGCGTGCTCATCCTGGATCGCGGTCGAGTGGCATATTTCGGAGAACCTTCGGGGATCGGGCCTTCGGTGACGGAGCGGGACGGGGAATTCTTCCAGGCGATCGCGAAGGAGGTGGGACGTGCGGGCCGTCA
>Ga0187893_10014407_pt1 | contig 10796 bp, 16 predicted proteins | sample MA1701074metaG_FD_139574 | JGI IMG/M metagenome (GOLD analysis project Ga0187893, IMG submission 139574) | White microbial mat communities from a basaltic lava cave in the Kipuka Kanohina Cave System on the Island of Hawaii, USA - MA170107-4 metaG ...
TTAGCAGAAGGTGTTTCTGCCACATTAGCCAGTATCTCCATTGCTTCTTCATGTACTTGCTGATGAGATCACGCTGCTCATCTGCAAGACTCGCCTCCGAACGAAACGCTGAGGATATATAGTGGCTGGCAGCGTATAAATCGGGTGCATGAATAAGGGCGAATTGGTTCCATAGCCAATTCGCCCTCTTCTTTTGATGCAGGAGACTGTCGGTAGCGTTTTCGTAGTAGTAGCTGTACAACTCCGGGGACATGGGTTGTCGGAAAGTGTTGTGTTGTGAGGCGATTGACTCTTGGTGATACTTCAACAGGGTGTGGCCCTGGAGTATGATGAGCGGGTGCGAGAAGACCGATCCTTTGAATATCCGAAATTCTTCCATAAACGGCAAAGCCTGCTCGGACGAACAGAGTCCGATCTGCCAGTGCTTCACCGAGTAGTAATCGCTGGGTTTGAATTCTTCTGCTATTGTGACGACTACCTTACGGGAGTCATCTTTGTGCAGGAACAGCGAACACGGAACGGTCAACCACTCCTTTATGAGATCGGTGCGTATTAGGTATTCAAGCGCAGGGGTCATTAAGCATCGTCGTCTTCGTCATCCTCGAAGTCGTCGTCCTCGTCGTCTTCGTCATCATCGAAGTCGCCATCGTCATCGAAGTCATCATCGAAGTCGTCGTCCTCGTCGTCCTCGTCGTCTTCGTCCTCATCCCAATCGTCGTCCATGTCGTCATCATCGTCGTCCTCATCCCAATCGTCGTCTTCGTCGTCTTCGTCTTCGTCTTCGTCGTCGTCCATATCATCATCGTCCACGTCGTCGTCATCCTCATCTATTGCATAGATGCGGTCGTCTTCGAGGTCGATTTCCCTATAGATGCCGTTGTAAATCAGGCTGCTCATGGATGTTCTCCTTTTTTGGTGGTGACGGCAATACATATCATAGGAGGAGCCTATGAAAAAACTACTGCTATTTGCCTGTTTGTGTCTATCTTTTTTTGCTGGTTGCGCCACCGCCCCGCTGCTGATTAGTCCCATAGTTACAGGAGTAATCATGTGGAAAGAGGGTGAGGCTCACAAGTATTATAACGAGGAAGCCCACACTCTATATCGTGCGACAAAAACGGCCCTAAAGGAGTTGGATCACCCTATTACGACGGACCAACCCTATCAGGAGGGCGGATATTACATCGTAGCCGGACAGGGCGACAAATTCAAAATCGTCATCCGTCAGGTCAAGCCTCATATCACCGAGGTTCGTTGTCGGATCAACTTCATGGGCGACAAGCCGTATGCCGAGTTGTTGTACCGTCAGATCGACGCCAACACCAACACCATCGACTTTGACGACCAGGGAAGACCGACTAAACGTAAACTTCGGAAGTAAACAAGTCAATAGCTCTTAGCACACTTTTCGTGATGCGATGCTGCCGTATTTGTACGTCACACGCCCGCCAGCCTTGACGGACGTAAAACACCCCGTCTTTGGAAGGCGTGGCGTCGGCGGGGGATCGCAGTCGCATGATCGTGGCTTGCAATTGCTGTGGCAGACCGTACAACCGGAGTTGTTTGCAGGTTTCCACGGCTTGTTGTACTCCGGGGCGTTCGGGTCGCAGTAGTTCGGTTTGTTGCAGGTACAAATGATCTGCTTGCGAAGCAGTTTGCCGTGCTTGTTCTCGAAGAGCGCAGTCTCGTGCGAGCCAACCAAATCCTCTTCGTGCAAAAACTTCAAGCAATTATATGCTGCATCCACGACCTCATCCTCGTGCGGCTCGATCACCGCAGCCAGCTTGTTGTCCGCATCGAAGTAATACGCAGACTCATATGGCACAGTGATTTCCAGGGCGAACAAGGGGTTATCGTCCAGGGCAGTCAGCGGGCCGAGTTTATCGGCCAGCTTCATGGTTTTGGTGGACAACGTGCGGACGACTTTGGCATCACCGTGGTTCTGAACTTCGTGGGGTTCTTTTATATCCTTCAGCATTGTGTCCAGGTCCACATCGGCCAACAACATCACCTGCTGACGGATGATGTTCCGTTCAGTGAGTATCTGTTGCATGATTGTTTGATATTTCCCGCCAGCAGCTTGGTCTGCCGCTAACATTTGCCGGGCGATGGCGTCGAACAGTCGCACCGTGGTCGGCGTGGATACGACCGCTGAGAGTAGATAATGGGCCAGGACATCTCGTGCAACCTTCAGAGCATCCCGTTGAGGCATACCCTGGGCGGTGTGGAACGCAGCTATTTTCACCAACAGTTCCCAGAACATGCCGGTAAATACACGGCTGAAGCTGTGGGACTCGCTCAAGAGAACGTCGTCACGACCCTGGGCCGGGAGCTTTTCCGGCTCGACATATTTGAACACTTTGCACAAATCACGCAGGCAGTTTGACGGCTCCCCGTTCTTGCCCTTGGTTAGATGGTATAGACCGACGCCCATCTCGGCAGCTAGACGAGTCAAGACGCTTGACTTCATGAGATCGCCGCCCGTTTCCGCAATGGCGGCGTCGATCAAGGGATCATATTGCAGAGAGTTCAGGATGGCCGTCATATCGCCGAAGGCTTCGTGGAAAGCCCAGACCTCGCCGCTCTGCATATTCCACCAGTCGGGGCGCAGAGCATCCAGCAGGGCGTGGCCAAATTCATGGGTCACGACCGGGCGAGCATCGCAAGCGAATATCGTTTTGCGGCTGGCTGCATCACCAAAGTAAAAGAATCGCAGGGATGTGCGGTCGTAATATGCGTTGATGTCTTTGCCTGCACGAGACATGAGCATCAAGGACTGCACGGCAGCCCAGCGGGTGATCTGCTTCGGGCATTTACTGGCCATGTATATAAGGGCATCATTGACCATGAGCTTCAGGGCCAATGCCTGTTGCTGAAGGCTGCCCAGCGGATACCCGCCGCCAGATTCACCCATCGACCGCATAGATAGACGGGTTTCTCTTGGCTCAAGCTGATTCACGATCAAATGGGGCGTGGTCGGGTCATTCAAATATGTCTTGGTGTTCGGGTCGGTTGGCTGTTGTACAGGTACAGGCCGTGGCCGAGGGCGAATGATGACTCTCGCCAGAGCATGTACTTCTTCTTCTCTTTTTTCTTTGAACCAATTCCATATTGCTTTGAACATATTCCGCCTTTTGTTAGCTGAGACACTGGTATATATTCAGGAGGGAAATGAAACATGAATCGAGAGGAGATGATAAAAGAGGCCCGGACTATTGAGGCCATGAAGCATGGATATATGGGTTTGGAGGGCAAGCTATCGACGATTGCCAAATATCTTGGCCAGCCGATATTCCACCAAGGCAGCCGGGTTTTTGAGCAGACTTTCTTGGATGATCCTTTTGCAGAAAAAGAAGAAGACATCCCGATGATGGACGAGGAAGAACAGTCCTACGAAGTAGGTCTTCAGTTTGACGGTTTGTCCCGTGGCATCAACATGACGATCTCAGTTCAATACCACTTGCGGGAAATTACTTGTCGATTCGAGGGGCATATTGTTTACAAAGAAGTATCTGGGGAACTCGATGGTTATGCACCTTACCCGGAGTGGGAAGATAGAATAGAGAGTCTGTTTTCCGTTGCAAAAAAGGTCGAGCGTCAGCGTCGTCCTATGGAAAGGGCAAAGTTGGCCGAAGCCAACAATAAGAAGCGAAGTGAAATACTTGAACATTTGCGTAATAAATGGGGCCTGTAATAAGACCCCAGATGGATATATAGAAGCAGAAAAGGAGTGATCCTATGAATGACATCCTGCGTGATCTGTTGTTAAACGGGTTCATGATTTATCCGAACAACGGCAAATTCGTCGTCAAGAAAGAAGCAGTTCCGACCAACCCGACCATTCTCAAAGAGTCTGAATACGACAGCTATGATTTGGCTGTGGAAGCGGCGGCTAATATGCTTCAAACCCCTCGAATGGCGGAATGGGGTGCTATTGTCCGTTACAATCGTGGGCTGGGGATTGAATACAGGAATCTCCCGGATGTCCGGGCCACGAGCAAGGATGAAGCGAAAGCAATGGCAGAGAAGTTAGCAGACAAGGTATTGGGCGGTTCAGCGGTAATATCCGAAGTCAGAGTACGTCTAAAAAATTGACCCTCAAGGATAGATACCCCTAGACCGTCTCTTCAATAAGAGGGAGAAATAATTATGGATGACTTCAAAACTGAAAAATGGACGCTTGATGATGGCCGTCGTGCCGAGCGTCGGGTCACGGAAAACACTTCCGAAAACGGACAGTCCGAACGAGTGGTCGAACTGCACGTCGAGGACGAAAGACCATTGCGCCTACAGCAGCGGGTCGTGGAAAAGAGCAAGCCAATCGTTTACGAACGCAAGGTAGAGACTCTTGATCCCATGACAGGCAGCGTTGTAGAGCAGCGGGTTGAATCCATTGAACCCAAAGTACAAATGCAGTTGGTAGAGCATATCGCCTCTGCAAGCACGGTAGCCGCACAGAACGTCGAAGATGATTGTGATTGCCACGTCACCAAAGACGAAATGATCGACACCATTGTTGCCGCTATCAAGGCAACCCGTGGCGAGGCCCCGGTTCGTGAAGTGGTTCGGGAAGTCCCAGCCGCTCCACAAGTACGGGCGCAAGCAATGCCAAGTACAGGTAGCCTAGCCGGTCGCTTGAACAGTCTTGGTCTGGCTGACGAAATCGCAGGCCGTGTTGACCCGGCAGGCATGTCTACTATGGACAAAGTATTGTTGGGTGTTATTGCGGCTCAGATCGTAGGTCTTGGGTACATAATCTTCTTTATGTAATCCGGGGATGTCCCATGCCGATTGAAGGCTGGCGGTCGCTACTAGAAACAAAATGGGCAGGCTGTGTTATTTTGCACAACCTGCCTTTTGGTTTTATTGAGATACACGAGGTCGCAGTTCCTATCACCGAACCGATCATTCTTCGTTCTTCGATCTACGAATTACAGAAGTCAGCCGCTAATTGGTCTTGGTATGACTTTAAGGTGTCATCAAATCACTAGCTGTTAGGATATACGGAGTGTCTAATTCTGAACTTGGCACAGTGGCAGCACCAGTATAGGTGTAGAAAGTTTTCTTTGCCATTGCTCCCGCCCCAGACCCGGATGGATAAACCAATTTGGTAATCACACGATTGGAACCGTCTAACGTATTTTTGATGAACTCGTAGTAACCATATCTTCCTCTTAGATGCTGCCAATCTAGCAACATCTGCGTGTAATCTAACCCGGCATCCGTGACTATCTGATACTCAAGAGTCGAGAGCCATTCTCCTGCCGTTCCAGCCGTCGTGACGTTGACAGGAACCGTGAAGGCGTCCGCACTCGTAACTGTCACTGTTTGCTGCCCATTGATGGTCGGGGTAGAGTTCGATCCCACAATATAGACGACATCGTTGGTCGCCAGCCCGTGAGCAACGGATGTAATCTCAGTAGGGTTGGCAGCGGTATTGCCGGTGATCGTGTGACTCAGGCGAATCAATTTGCTATTGGCTTCTGGCGTTGCAAACCGATTAGCAATGGTGTCCTTCTCGAAGTAGGATGGAATATCGGCTACGCCGCCGTACTTGTTGAATTTGAGGGCAAGTTCAGCGCTTGTATTCGAGATGTATGTTCTAAAGGTTCCCGCAGGCTTCTTCTGACGAATGAACACACGAAATGGCCCACTCCCTCTTTCGCCGCCATTGGCAGCATTTATGCCCGCAGTGAACCTATCGGAGAAGGTAGCGTTGTTATTCAATAAGTCACGGATTTCCGAGGCAGTCGTAGCTGATGCAGTAGCCCCGGCCACGTTAATCGAGAGGGCTGCATAATTCTTGAAATCCTGGTCGTAGGCGAAGTTGAATGTAAGGGTATCGTTGGTCGATAGATCATAGGGTTCGGTGTTCCAGGCAATGAATGCCTCGCCCCTGTTCTTGTTGCCAGGAACCTTGAAGATTAGGGACATGCTTTTGCCGGTATCGCCAAAAGCGCCCAGCACCCAACAGCCCTGGTATTCATCGAATAGATTTTGGAAGTATGCCATTGTTACCTTTAGTGTCTCAAAAAGAAATCCCCGCCTCGCTCAGTATTTAGAGCGTGACGGGGATTTTTTTGAGAAACTTACCGGGTCAGTTAGGCCCCCGATGCAATTACATCGAATAGGGTCTTCCTGACCAGAGTGCTTTTCTTCGGGTACAGCTTCCGAATGGGGCTATCCACTCGGAGGGAAGCGCCTCTGGCGATACGCTCACGCCGGTAGGTTTTTACGGGGGCCTTGGCCGCTGCCCGGACGTGTCTTCCCTCACGAAGCTCATAACCACGGATGAATTCTTTGGTTTGCTCCACGACGAGAACCGTCCGGCGTACAGGGTGGGTATGTGTTCCCTTGTACCAAAAACGAGCGACCGGCATATTGCGAACTATTCCGTATTTCATTGGGTTTGGCCTCACTTCTTGGTGATCTCGTTGATTAGTTCTGCCGCATATCTGGCATTACCCAACAGTTTATTCGAGAAGCGGGTGTCAGTCAACGGAACTTTGAATATCATATTCTTCTTCACTACGTCCGGGATTGAGTCCGGGTCCATCTGGTCTTCTGGAAGCTCGATCTCGGCAACGGCCATATATGTCTGGCCTCGGTAGTCCTTGAAGAAGTCTAGTTCCCAAGAACTTTTGTTGTGCCTGACAATATATCGAACTTTTTCCAGTTGGTTCAGGGCAATGGCCCAAAGATCATCAAAGTCTCGTTTGTCCAGGTTGTTCTCGACTTCAATGCACCGTCCGTTCGTATTGACCTTGAGGGCGAAGACATAGCTCTCGGCCCCATTGGACCGTTTCTTTTGTTTTCTGACCCTTACCGTTATGCCTCTCGTGGCGATCAAGTAGCCTTGAGCAATGTCGTATTGCTCAGTTGAAAGCTCGTTGACAAGTGATTCGCATTCCGACCGTAGAACGTATTTCCTCTCGTTTTCGGTTGGCATTTATCTCCCCAGGTTTATATGCCCCGCAAAATCTGTCGGAAGTGGTCAACGTCTTCACGGCTGTCCTGGATTTGTCCTTCGAGGAAAATCTCCAGCCATTGACCGTCTGTTCCGCCTAACTCGTGAGCGTCTTTCATGCGGTGAGTATAGCTGTCAACGACTTCTCGCTCCATGTTGAAGGCGTATTGAAGTATATCCTTCGGGCAAGTGAAGCAGGAGAATTCGTTCGACTCATGCGTGGCAACACCCTCCAAGCCAACGATGACATCAGAGAAGGCGGTGACGTGTAGCATCTCGCCAGCGGCTTCTTTGAGGAACAATTCCTTGTATTCCTCGCAGTGTAGGCCCACGACGGCGCTGGCGTGGTAAAGATAAAAACGAAGATGCTTCCATTCATTCTTGAGGTCTTCATTCAACAATTCGATCATTCTTTGCTTATTCAATGTTCTGTCCTTTATTTCTCGAAAGGCGTCTTGCCGTGGTCATGGTGGTACTCCATTTCCTTGAAACCGCCGTAGTTGAACGACGGTCTTTCGTTGGATTGAGCAACTTGCCAAGCCAACTCGAAAGCGTAGCAGGCTACGCTTTGCACGCCAGCCATGTTGATCCGGTCAACCGTGTCGCTAGGCGTATGGTATTGGGCGTGCATACCCGTATGCAGGCAAGCGACCGGAATTTTCTTGTTATAGAAGCTCGCATGGTCGCTACCGCCCCCGCTCCGGCCAGTAATGGTCCGAGCGAAGGTGTATTTCTTGCTTAATTGAGTAATGATAGCAGATATATCCACCGAACTATCCGTCTCAATTTCCCCGCTGGTTTTTAGTTTTCCGAGGTAGCCAACCATGTCCATATTGAGCATGAAAACATGCTTATTGAGGTTTGGACTGCTTTTGGGGAACATCGGGTTATTGACGTAATATCGTGACCCTATCAGGCCCATTTCCTCGCCCGAAAAGCTCATGAATACGATGGTCCGCTTGTTCTGACCCTTGAGGGCAGCACATGCCTTAGCGATCTGGAGCAGGGCCACGGTTCCGCTGCCGTTGTCGTCTGCTCCAGGGTGAATCTTGCCGCCGCCCCACTGACTCATGGACGGACCATAGCCAATATGGTCCATATGCGCTCCGACCACCACGATTTCGTCGGTTTGACCTTCCATCCAGGCGATGACATTTTGCGTAAAATCGTCACCAGTCTCTTTCTTCGGGCCGGGGTTCATCTTGGATATTGGGAACTTCTGATATGCGGCTTGCAGGCCGTAGCTCTCGTATATCTTCTTGATATATTCGGCGGCGACGATATTACCCTTCTTCCCGGACATCCGACCTTCGAGTTCTTGGGAGCAAAGATACTCCAGGTGTTGCCGTATTTCCGGTTCGGATATTGAGGCGAGAGCTTCTTCGTAGGTTTTCGGTTTGAGTTGCGGGATCGGCGGCTTTACCGGGTCCGGCTTTACTTGTTCAATTTTCAGCGGCGGGTTCTGGGCGACGGGTTTTTGCTCTGCGGACCTTTTGCTGAGGTAAACCGCCAGCAGGATGATGCCAAAAGTCAGAACGATGAGGGGCAGTTTGCGCATAAGATAATAGCCGTTACTGTTCTGACCAGCTTCACTCCCAAGGATTGTCTTGAGACGTTCGGGTGTGATCGAAAGAAGGCGGTGATGGTATTGGCAGGCATAGCAGAGCGTGCGGGCGTCTACGGTATTGTCTGCGCCACTGATGATCTGCCTTTCCTAAAGAAGACGACACCGCTCATTAAGATATGTCCTGGGATACGTCCAGAAGGATTAGTGGCCGGTGACGATCAACAATCAGTAGGTCTTGGCATAGATGCAGACCTAGTTGTTGTGGGACGCCCTATCACACAGGCCGCTGATCCCGTAGCAGTAGTAGCGAGGCTTAACAAGCTATACGAGTCGCAAAATGTATGACACTACGAAGCCGTACAAATATCAGATTCAGCAGGCAATCCGTTCAACGTGGGAAACGCCGTATGCTTTTGCATATCTCGTCAAAGGCTCGCCGTATCCATTTGTGGAACGTACCGAACGGCTCCGGGAGATTACGGGCAATAACATTGACGTAGATCATACGGACGGTATCGGCACGAAGGGCAGCATACATGCGATGGCCCGCACTTGGGACTATGCTGTTCAAGACGCTCTTGCGATGAACTTGAACGATCTGCTGGTGGTTCGGGCGAGGCCGTATAAACTACAGAACCATCTTACGCTCCAATATGACGATCATGAAGCGATCCTTGCTGTTGTTACCGCCTTAGCGGGCGAGTGTATGGGGCGAGGCATCATTCTTTCGGGTGGTGAGACTTCCATTCACGACAATATCGTGGGCATGGATTTGTCGATCACCGTCACGGGGTTTGTGCCGGAAGTTCGCCAGAATGAGTTCAGACTTGGTGACGTGTTGATAGGCTTGCCAAGCACCGGGGCGCACGCCAATGGGTTTACGTTTATTCGGAATACGTTGGGTGGACGGAGGGATATGACCACGCCGACCAAGATATATTGGGACGAAGTATATCCTGTGCTGCAATCGCCGGAATTCGAGGACGATATTCACGGGATGGTGCATATTGCCGGGGGTGGGTTCACCCGGTTGCTGGATTACGCCGACATCGGCAAAATTCGCTTACGAAAATGGAAGAACCGCCCAGCTATCTTTGGTGAGATATATGAATATCACCGGGATGTTCTGGAAGATTTCAAGGCATTGAGCCAATTGCCTGTGGATTCATCGCCGAATAAACACAACCGATTTATGTATTCTACCTTCAACTGTGGGATCGGATTCATTTTGTCCGTCAGCCAAGAGAAATCCGAAGAACTCGCTACTATTCTAAAGGGTGAGATTATCGGCGAGATCACGGACGGCAAGGGCCGGGTCGAGATCGAGTCGGTTTTCGATGGCAACCTTTTAGAATTCGAGTGAGGATCATTATGGACAAGAATTACGCAAAAGCAGTCTCTAACTTTGAACAGGCAGGAGCGCACCTGGGGAACTTTGCCACACTACTCCACACCTATCACAAATCGCTTTGTGAAGCAGGGTTCCAGAGAGATGAGGCGCTAGAATTGGTTCGGGAGCTACAATCTACCCTATTCACGCAAGCGTTCAACTTCGGGCCGCAGCAAAATGAAGACGAAGACGAATAAAGTAGTCATTGTCAGGCCAGTGGAACTAGCGGGTAGGCTCGCCATGCGCAATGGCGAGCCATTTCGTTATCCGAGTCAGAACTTTTGGGTGCATCCTGTCATTCTCGATGGCAAGAAGATACTGGTGCTATCTGTTAAGGAGTTCCCTGTGGACCACCAAGAAGGAGCCGATTATATCAACGGGTTTCTGGATTCCAAAATAGCCTTGAATCTGAACCCCGATATAGTTTATGATTATCAATCCTTATTGTCGGGCGCTTGTTGTCCTTCGTGTGGACATCCGGTCAAATGGACGCTGGCCCGCACCGGATCGGACAAGTTTTGTGCTGCCGAGTGTTGCGGGATCATATATGGCATGGTCCCGGAATCCGTGCGAGTTATATCTATCGCTGTGGGCAATCCGATTAAAGATGAACTCAGCATTGCCGACAAAGAATTTCTTGAAGAATTGGGAAAGTTAGATCAAGATGATGACGGCAAATGTCCCTTCTGATGTGGCCCAATTCAAACGGATAGCTATTCCCCTCGTCAGGAGAATATATCCTCAGCTTATTGCCGATAAGATCGTCAATGTTCAGCCTTTGACTGCCCCGACCGGACTACCGTATTACTTGCGGTGGAAGTACAGCGGCCAGGAAGAACCGATAAACGACAACACCTGGACGGTGAAGAAAA
>Ga0187893_10014408_pt1 | contig 10795 bp, 11 predicted proteins | sample MA1701074metaG_FD_139574 | JGI IMG/M metagenome (GOLD analysis project Ga0187893, IMG submission 139574) | White microbial mat communities from a basaltic lava cave in the Kipuka Kanohina Cave System on the Island of Hawaii, USA - MA170107-4 metaG ...
CGCCGGACTGGCTAAGCGGGCAAATGGGCTTTGGATGGGTCAAGTAGCACGCAATCTCAGTGATGCTGCGGAAGGCTTCCTGGTCGGGAAAAGGTACTTGATCGATGACCGAGACCCCTTGTCCACGGCAGAGTTTCTGGAGACTCTGGGGACAAGTGGGGTGAAGTCTCTGGAGAAGAGGACCTGCACACTGTCATTTGACATTCATCGTTCACTATTGATCTGTATCTTTTTCACCTCTAAGCCAAGCTTGTAAGGGAGTGAATGGACATGTGAACACTGCTCAGGAAGCTGTTCACACCACTGCTCCATTCACCGCACAGAGGCAAGGCTCCTCCCAAGTCTTGCCTCTTTTTTTAACTGCGCGATTGGCTCGGTTGAACACAAAGGGACTTAACGGCGTTTATGTCTGTTCAACGCCTGGAATTAGCTCTAAGAGGTTGCTATACTTTCAGCTTTTTCTTCAGGACCATGCCACTCCTAGCAAATTGTCTCAGTGTCTCAAGGTCGCGTTGGAAGAATGCACCTATCGTAGGATGCTTCAAGTCTTGCCTACGCCTCTACCACCGAGAGCATATTTAGGACTTCTTCAATCGGGTTTACAAGACTCTGCGCTGTAAGAAGCGTGCAACGTCAAGCACCCGCTCAACATTCGGAAGACGTACAGTCCATCTGCTTCGCTCCGCGCGGTCTTCGGATAAGGCCGACCATGCCGCTTTGGCTGTAGCCACTCTGTTCGGATATCTCAAGGACTGGCGTTCCCACAAAGTTGTGGTTTACCGCGGACGTATCAACATACCGCCCTACGATCGTGCCTTTGTTATTTATGCCCCACACCTCGGTGAGTGCTGCCTCGGGAAAATCTATCGTGGTGAAAGTCCCGTCTCGGTAAATGAATCCGTGATTTGTGAACCCATTTGAATACGATCCGACGATTACACCGTGATCGTTAATTGAAAGCGGGTTCGTGAACAGCGCTCCGGGCATATCTATCGACGTATACAAGCCACTGTCAAATAGAAAGCCGTGAAAGCCTGAAGCGTTCAAAAAAAAGCCGACGATTTGCCCACGATTGTTTATCGACGAAGGGGCCGTCGCTGATGCTCCGGGAAAATCTAGAGTAATGAAATACCCATTCTCGTAAACGAAGCCATGAAAGATATTGCTATTGGTTGGGTCCCGATAGTCTCCCACGATCTGACCCTTGTCATTTAAACCAGTCCCCTCGGTCAAGTTCGCGCCCGGAACGTCAATCACTGTGGTGATGCCGCTGAAATACCTGAACGCATGAAGACCGTTTTGGTCGCTCAGGAACCCAGAGATTTCACCGTGCTTGTTGATCCCGCGAAGTGTACCGCCTAGTGGGCTCACATCAAGTGTTTCGAAGGAATCATTCTCCAAAACAAAGCCATGAAGCGTTGCCGAACTATTGAGCTGATAACTACCGATAATTCGCCCTCGGTCATCTATTGCTGTCGCGGCCTGGCCGAGAATGCCAGTTGCTGGAAAATCGATGGTCTTAAACAACAGGCTTTGCGAGGCACCGATTCGGCTGAAAAGCAAAAAGGCGACTGCAATTGTAGAAAGCGTTCTAAACATTCTGCACCTCCTAGCTGCAACGTGCAAACTTTCCGCCTGGATTTATTGTGACGCCGATCGCTGGAGGGTAGTGTCCAAATTGACTCACATGCCCAATTCTCACTCAAAGGGCAGGCGGTACTGTCCGCTCGCGAGCGCCTGACTCTCGAATATGCATTCACAGATCTACCATGAGTTCTCACTACAGCAACCCCCTAACCAAGTCTCAGGTTTTACCTCATCGACAGCACGGAGGCTGTTTCGCATCATTCGTCCTTGGAGGGCTGGATCGCTGACGCTCGTGCTTCTTTTACTCGGGTGAGGCAAAGCGACGCTGATAGGGAGTGATCCAGCCACTCCGCCATGACGGTTCATTCTTGTCAGAAGTGCTGTCTCTATTTTTGTATCACGTCTCTAGGATCTGGGAGCTCTCGCCGCTCATCCAGGGTAAAGAGGTTCAAAACCGTGTCTCTATGCAGGCTACAAGACTAGTCTCTTTCGGCGGCCGAGGATTCCGTAGCTATGGCGGTCAAGCAAGAGCGCTCCACAAAGAAGGCCGCTGTGAGCCTTGCGGCGGAAAAGAAACCTTTGGGTTGCTCAAGCTTCGATTCACTCTCCACGTTGCAGAGGCGACCGAAACCAGAAAGTGACAACATGCCGTCAACGGACTATTGCGTCGTTGGCACAGGCTGGGTCAGAACTGAATTTCACTGCTGACCAGGCAGCGCAGCCCATTTGTTTTCGGGCCTCACGCCTTAGCACCAGAAATTCAATCATGGCTTGCGACTGACTTCAAACCATCGACGAACGCAGCTGTCAGCCACGCTGCAGAGAGCTGGATTGAGGTTTCGGAAATCGATTCTGGCGGCAAGGCTTTGGCATTCCTACGTTGGAGCAACTAATGACCAAGCAAGAAACCCTCGACTTCAGCATCCTCCAAGAGCAGCTCGCACCCAAGGAAGCCGAATGCAAGGATCTACACAAACGACTCCATGATCTTCGCACTCAAGCTCAGATCATGCAAAACAAACTCTCCGCGGTGTCAGAGATCGTTTGTGAGCATGTCCAAGGCGAGATGTAGCCTGCGCAGGCCAACAGAAAAGTTGTTGACGCAGGCGGGTATACGCTGTCGTTCTGGATCAAAATTGGACGGCACGACTAGATGACGCCGTTTCAGAATCAGCCGTGATTTGCCAGCACTGTCAAGACTTCATCCCACCAAACAGCCTGTTTTGCCCTCACTGTGGCTCTAGGGTGCTATCTCGAACCCGAGCATGGCTCCGACAAGAACGGCAGCGCTTCCTGGAGTATGTGGCTATAGTTCTCCTCCTCGGCTCTGGGACCCTGGCGACTCTATTTTTAGCAAAGGATCTTCCTGAGATCGCACGTCCTGGCTCTGATGCGATTCAACAGCACCCGTTCTCGGACTCGGCGCTGGGAGAGCTTTCTATCAGCCGACCCAGTCATCGAGATTTTGCGACTGCCGTTTTGCCTACTTCCCAGCAAACCAAGCCTGTCTCGGATTTTCGCAAGACCTCGGTCTCAAGGCGAACGCCCCAGATACTGGGGACACATGTTGCTGTAGCGCGTCAACCGGCTTCTGTGAAGCCGCTGCCTACCAGACAGCCCGAAAAAGCGGCAAAGCCTGTTGCAGCTCCTCAGCTGAATAAAGCTCCGGTTGAGCTGAACAGCAGAATCCAGGCCCACGAATTCGAACAAGCTCCAGCACTCTTGACGACACCTGACAATGGCTTTTCTGGCGATAGTCAGTTGAAGACCATTAGCCAAACACCAAAAGTAAAAGAAAGAAAACAGCAAAGCTCAGCAATGTCGTGCCTTCAGAAAGCTGAATCCGCCCTGATTGTTGGTCACTACGTTACGCCTGACAATGAGAACGTCTTGGCCTATTGCAACCAAGCTCTGAAACTAGATGCGCAGAATCGTCGGGCGTTAGAATTGAAAAAAGATGTGGTGGTTAGAGCAATCGCGCAGACTAAGGATTGGATTCAACGAGGGAGATTTGATGCCGCTCGCGGTTACTTTGCTTCGATGGATTACTTAGCCTTGAACGACTCAGAGTTTCCCTATCCAAAGGCGGAACTCAAACAAGAATTGCGGAAGCTTGAATTCAAGAGTTATCCGATGGTCCACGAACATCGACTGGGTAGCTGTTCAGGAGAACTGAGAATTAACGCATATGTGGTTTCTTATGTCCCCTCGGATGATTCAGGCGATGGTTTTAGTGAGAGGTTGAGATCAGTGGTAGTGGCCGAGGATCGGGACAGATTGAGAATTAGTTACGGCGGGCTGACCTTGCGATTTCGCCCCCAGAGGCTGAGCGGAGCCCAGAATGAGAGTGCTACTAGAAAATTCTATCGGCACTTGATCACACTGAGTGTTGATGAAAAATCGATCCTTCCCGCTAGTGATAGCAGGGCCCCCTTATAGCGAATCTGATGAGTTCTTGTGCCATCCACCGGAGCCGACCTTAATCGATATCTCTCTGAAGAGAACGGCGATTCTTCTCCGCGCCGCCCAGAACCGCGACCGAATGTGCCCATTTGGCCCTTGATCTCGTTACCTACCAAAAAGAAGAGGATCGATAATCCCGATCGATTGGGTTGATGGCGCGCCATCCGGACATCCTTACTGCCTGCTGTTTCACGCACGAAGGTTTCGCCGGGAACTCACAGTTTATGGACGCTCCAGAGTTTTTCGTCTTGCCCCACGCTTACTGGCATTGCCGTCGGGTTTCGGAAGACGGTTGAGACGGCGCTATGTCAATGTCCAGTTTTGACCAGACGCCTTATATTCCTTCGAGTATACGAATAGGATCATTGATGGGATCAAGTTCTCTCATCGGTCAACATCTAAAGTAAATCAGAATGATCTCTGCTGCTGGGTTGTCTCGTGACTGGATATTGCAAAGAAGACGGCAGAAAGAGGAACAGCAATTCAGCGTAAGAAAAGAAGAAAATCGTCATGAACCTACGGATGTTTACCATCCAAATCCTAATCCTCGCCCTTGTTCACGCGCCTTTCCTGAACCGCGCATCAAAGCTGCACGTCGGTGATGGCCAGCCCTCTTTGAGGCAGCGGATCGAGCAATTTGGCGTGGGTACAGAAGTTAAGGTCAAACTTGCAGACGGAACGAAATTGCGGGGATTGGTCGAGAGGATCGACAAGGAGAGCTTTTTGCTTGCTGGAAAGGGCGACGGAGCCTCACGAGAAATAGCCTATAGCGACCTCGACAAGCTGAGTTATCCCAAGCGCGGATACAAGACAGAGGGCACCCCTGATCCCGTCGCTGCCAAACGTATGGTAGTTCAACTAGGAGTGGGCGAACACATCATGGTGAAGGTTGGGCCGACGCAAAAAGTGCGCGGTCACATTCGTGAAATCAATAACGACTACTTCGTCGTCCAGCCCCGATGGGCAAACCCAGACACTGCAGGTTCCCTACAACAACATTTTGAAGGTCAACAAGAACTTAAGCTTTGGTGCGACAGTTGCGATCGTTGTGGGCATTGCGGCAGCAGTAGTACTCATTCTCGTCCTGTCGGGTGAAGAGGATGTGGATTTGCTTCCCGATTGAATTTAACGTGTGAAGATCGCTGGCCGATTCACCGTTGATGAGACTGCACAAGCCGAGGACTGGGCATCTTGCCCTATGTCGGCGAGACGCGACGCCCGGTTTGCTAGTGGGCTAAGGCAATGGGCGCTCGCCGTGCTTCCAAGCGTGTGCCAGTGTGGGTGCTTCCGTCATCAAGCGTTGCTAGGCTGCCAGAGGCATTTTCCGGGCAGCCACACTGACCGACCGTTCCAAGTCGAAGAGCGCGAATAGAACATTCTTCGACGCCACAAAAAGCAGCCTCGATGAAATCGCCTCCATCTATCTCCAAGCACCGCTCTTCGCTCCACCTTCACCAATGTGATCGTTTCGGCGAGTCTTGATCACTAAACACTACGATGACTCTTTCATAGAACTTAAATCCGTGACGACCAGAGGAATCTGTTTGAGATTCATTCGGCTGGAAAGTTCGCGAAACAAGGCCAGCGTGTTACGGTAGCTTCTTCGCCAACGACTTATCGAAGAAGGAGGGCGGATCTTCCCTCGGTTTAGTAGACACGGATGTTTTACGCGGCTCGCCGCTCATAGTCAACGGGCGATCGGTAGGCCCAGGCCGAGTGCAGACGTTGATAGTTGTAGTACCAGAGGTAGCGTCGGAGTTGGGTGCGGAGTTCGGCCTCGGTCAGGAACCGGGTACCATGCACGAGATCAGCTTTGAGAGAATGAAAGAACGATTCCATGTGAGCATTGTCCCCTGGAGCGCCGCCACGGGTCATACTCTGACGAACACCCAAGACGGCGAGGCGATCCCGAAACGTGGCGCTGGCATACTCACTGCCGCGGTCACTGTGAAAGATCAGGCCAGGATGGGCGCGGCGACGACGAATAGCGGCGTCGAAGACCGCACGAGTCAGGCAGGTATCGCGCGTTGCGCCCAGGCACCAAGCCAAGATACGCCGGCAGTACTGATCCATCACGACCGCCAGGTACCGCCATTGCCCGGCCACCGAAAGAGACGTGATAGCGCCGACCCAAATCTGATTTACTCCGGTGGCTCGCGCTCCCCACAGGTGATTGCGATGCTGCGCGAAGAAGCGGTGCAGGCCCGGATTGGCCCGGTACAGCCGAGCCGTACGCGCCCGCAATCCGCCCTCTCGCATGAGGCGTTCTACGCGCCGTCGACTCAAGCGATGCCCTTGAGCTTGCAAGGCCCGATGAATCCGCGGGCTTCCATAAGTCCCACGGTTTTGCTGGAAGAGAGCACGAATCTCTTCCAGCCAGACCCGGTCCTGTGCCCGGCGTGCACTCTCACGGCGCTGCTGCCAGGCGTAATACCCCGCTCGTGTGACGCCCTAGAGCGCACACAGCCGTTTCACTGGGAATGCTCTTTGCTGGCTCCCGATGAAGGCGAAGATGTCCGCTTTCGTGCGGAACAGAACCGGATGGCTTTTTTTAGGAGCTCATGCTCCTGTTGCAACAAGGCGTGCGCACGCTCAAGCGCCTGCAGGCGCTTGAGCTCTCGCACCTTCGGTGGCTTGACAGGCGCTTCCCCATCCGGCCCTCGAAGATGGCCGTCGCGCATTTCTTTGCGCCACCGCGACAGCATGAAGGGATGGATATCTAAAGCGTCGGCCACGGCCTGCACTTCGACGCCGTCGAGTTGACTCAGTTTCACCGCCTGGCGCTTGAACTCTAGGCTGTAACGATGAATTTTCCTGGGACTGGCTCGTCCCATAGACACCTCCTGTGGTTAGGTGAAAGTGTCTACTTTTTCGAGGGAGGTTCTGGGCTGCCTTCGATTTGAGTGTTAGGCCGCGGCCACGAAGATGAGTTATAGTTGGGATACAAACACACGTTGACGGAAGCACCGGGCGCTGAACTGACATCAAGCCACGCCGGGCTCCGACTTGAACCAGCATCTAGAGCGACCACTCCAATTTTTTGCTTCGCATTCGCTACCAGCTGGCTGCTGTATAAGCTACTGGAGCTACAATCCGCTTGTCACAAAGCGTAGGTAAAGCCGGGGCCGCGCTCGATCTGGAACGAGGCTTGCCTATTTCAGCATGCGAAGTAGAAACTCACAGACCAGATTCACGCTGGGGTGATGAGCTCGTCTCAATTATCCGGAATTCTGTCAGTCTTGAGGAAGAGGCAACGGACGGCGCGACTCTGAGAGTCGATCGCGAAAGGCAGAACGGCGGCTGGACCTCTCAGAGATTACTTTGGGAACAAAGACAATTCTCGCTTCAGGGCTTGCGGCGTCAAGCAACAGCATCGGCTCCCTGGAGTCGTCGGTAAGCTGGAACACGTCCCCATTCAGGCGTTGCAGCCTTGAGGCGGAACCATTGATGGGCAAATGAGTCAGAAGACCGGTTGTCAGGTCCAGAGTCGTGATTGCCGCAGCTCCGCTGTTGAGAGCGAAGACGCGGCTGTTATCTGCTGAAACTTGGAGTGCCAAGGGATGGGAGATGCCACGGCTTTCTTCAGCCAGGATCTGATTGGTTGCTACTCCTGTGACATCTTTTAGAAGCCGCACCTCGTTTGCGGCAGTGTCGGCAATCACTGCATCCAAACTGTTTGACAGGAAGGTCATCGCCCGGACGTCTCCCACCGGGGTGATGACCCGCTTCTGATCGGAGTGAATCAGATACACCGCACCCATTCCGGCATCTGTGAAGGCGACGAGCACAGCCCGGCCATCGTCGCTGACGGCCAGACTTGAAAGCAGACCAGGAAGAACAGCGAGATCGATTCCAGAGCTGACTTCGGGCGAGTCGGGCAATCCGGAAGCGATCTGAAGCCGATTTTCATTCCGGAAAAAAAAGGCCATTGCTGTGCCCGTTGGACTCACAGCAACCTGATTAGCTCCTATGGGGAGGGCGGAGAGGGTTCTCGCCGCGCGGGCTCCCTGCAGATCTAGCAATAGGACTCCTGGAGACTCTTCCACCTCCGCCAGCACAAAGCTCTGACGCGGGGAAACCCAGGCCCGCCTCACCTTGCTCCCAAGTTCGACTTTGGATCCGAAGACAGCTGCTCCTGGTGTTCCAAGGACGGGCTGCAACGCTTGAGCCTCTGGTTCAAACACATAACCGATGCTGGGTATCCCGAACAGATCCGGGGTTGTTGCTGACCCATCGGTGACCGCTTCGTTCTGGGCAGCGGTTGACTTGGACTGGGACACACCGCGTTCATCCCAGGCACAGACTGGCCAACCTGGAAGCAGTAAGAGTAGGCAAGCGAGCAGCTTTGGTTTTGCCATAACGTGTTAACCGCCTTTTGCTAATCCTCTCCAAATCCCTTGCAGAATGAACGTTTGACTCCGCGCTCCGGGCTCAAAACTGAACACTGACCGGCGAGGAAGTCCCCTCGCCGTTCTGCACCGTAACAGACACCGACTGAATGGCTGTCACCTCGCCTTGCACGGCAAATGGCATCAGCAGTCGAAACTGTCCGCCAACAGAGGCTGCCGTTGGACTCTGAAACCAGCTTGTGGAAGGAGTCGCCAAGTTCAATGTCACGGTGCTGGTTTCCAGATTAGCACCCTGGGCGGCGGTGAAACGAAACGTCGCCTGCGTGAGCGATCTGGGTGTTGAAAAACCGGTGATCGCCAACTCGAAGCCAGAAGCATTCCGAGACGCAATGGTCAGGCCCGTGATGGCCGGAGGTCTACGACTCAATGTCAAGGTGCGGATGGCAGGTGGCAGGAAGGTGCCGGAGCTGACGCCCAAGACACTGGCTTCGATCGTGCCGGCCACCGTGCCTGTTTGGAAAGCGATGTTGGAAGCGCCATTGGAAAAGATGGCGCGAGTGCTATTGGCGGGAATAGAGAAGTTGATAACTCTGCCCCCTGTTGAAAACTGGATGGAAGGGTCGTCACTTGCGACATCCGCATTGGAAGTGAACTTGAGTGCCAACTGGCCTGAGATGAGTGCGGGATGAGCTGAGGACAGCGTAACTTCGATACTTGGTTGCTGAGCAGGTTCGACGATGTCAGACACACCGGAAATAGAGAAGAGAAGGGTTGCGGTTGATCTAGTCGAAAGTTGAAACTGTTTAGTAGCACTGGTCGACGCGCTGTCTGAAACCTGCACCGTGAAAGTCGTATCTCCCCCTGCCGAGGGCGTCCCACCCATGGTTCCACTAGAGGCGTTCAGCGACAGACCCGCCGGAAGGGTCCCCGCACTGACGGACCAACTGTACGGTGTTACGCCTCCTGAAGCTGCCAACGTTTGAGAATAGGAGCTGCCCACAATTCCCTGAGGTAAAGGCGAGTTCGTCGTAATCGTCAGAGCAAGCGAAGAAATGGGGAGAGTCAGCGCATTCGAAGCGGGCGCCCCAGGATTCATCACGGTGATACTGGCCGTACCCGGCGTCGCAACGTCACTGGCTTGCATCAGTACCCTTAGTTGAGAAGTACTCACGAAGGTGGTGCTTCGGTTCGAATTGCGAAAGCGAACGGAGGATCCCACCAGAAAGCCGGATCCGTTAATGGTTAATGTGAAGTCGGCACTCCCAGCGGACACGGATGCCGGAGTGATAGAACCGATGATCGCTGCCCGGTTGTTGACGGCGAACGAAACTTTGTTTGAAATCTCGAGTTCCTGGTCGTCACCCTGATTTGCTACGGTGACCTCCACCATACCTGCTGTGGCAATGTCGGAAGCGAGAATATCTGCTTCAAGCTGCCTAGTTGTGAGAATGTGCGTGGTCCGGACGGATCCGTTCCACCGCACGCGCGAACTCTGATCGAAATTATTGCCGGTCACCACGAGCGTGAATGCCTGACCACCAGCGTCGGCAGAGTTTGGAATGATAGTTGAAATCTTGGGTTTCGGAACCGCACCGCTCGCGCGGGATACAACAAAAAGTGCAGCAACAATAGTGATGCAAAGACTCCCGTGACGCGGATTCATAGACATTTACGAGACTGCCAAGATTGTATTGCCGGAACCAGGCGCAAAATACTGGTTCTTCCGGCTTGAAACGGTACAAAACAGCTCATTGTTCCTAATTAGGAGCAGGGTGACATTAATCAAAAACGGCTAGTTTTGAAAAAGTTACCAATCAGCGACCCACGGATCGGCGAATGATCGACTTTCTTCGTTCCTTGCCTTCCGTTTGTTTGAGGTTGGGATCTCTGCGGTCTAGGATAATTTGTTGGTTAAGCAGAGTCAAAACAACCTTCTCATAATCTTCGTCAAGCAGGCGAACAATGTCGGTTATATCCATCTTATGGTTGACGAAGAGATTGCAAATCGTGACCGCACGTTTGTTTTTTGCATCAAAATCGGAGGTGTCTGTCGGCACGATGAAGCGATCGGTTGTGAGACGAAACCCCTCGCTCGTGACTGACATAGACATTTCTTCGCGGACTTAACCTGGTCGAGGCCGTTACAGAAGGATCTGACAGTGAAATGAAGTTGGTGAACTACGAATTCTTGGGATCAAACGTACTAAGCTGACCAAAACAAAACCCGGTTCTTTGGCGTCGAGCGGTCCGAATTGGAACTCCGTCCGGGACCCAGCGTGCCTCAGGAAACCGGGCTAGGCCGGCCAGATGCACTCCGGACTAGGCAACCTGACCAACCAAGCCGTTTCGAACAGTTCGCAAAAAGGACATCCTTCGACGCCACAAAAGGCAGCTTC
>Ga0187893_10014409_pt1 | contig 10795 bp, 8 predicted proteins | sample MA1701074metaG_FD_139574 | JGI IMG/M metagenome (GOLD analysis project Ga0187893, IMG submission 139574) | White microbial mat communities from a basaltic lava cave in the Kipuka Kanohina Cave System on the Island of Hawaii, USA - MA170107-4 metaG ...
ATCATGTGCGTACAGGCCTCCTTGGCCATGCCTAGCCGCGACGTCACCTGCGCGCTCACAAACGAAAGCCGCCCACCGCGGGCGGCTCCTTCCGAAACGCCAGAGCAACGACCAACTAATGCACAGGCAGAGTAGCAGGCTCGGCTTGAAATAGCAACAGAAGAGCGAACCCGTCGGTCCGAGGGGCCGCCGGGAGGCCGCGCCCCAGCCTTGCTCGCGTCTTCAGTTTGCCGCTAGACTGGCCGGGTTCGGGAGGATGCAGCGTCGTGAAGCACTGGCAGGAGACGGCGCGGGTGTTGGACCGCGTGATCCTTCTGGGCCAGCAGGGTCGGGCGAGCGCGCTCGCGGTCGTCACCCAGATCCGTGGCAGCTCCTATCGCCGTCCGGGGGCCAAGCTCCTCATTGAAGAAGACGGCGGGATCGTCGGGGGGGTCAGCGGCGGCTGCCTGGAGGAGGACGTGCGTCAGCAGGGTCTCGCCGTGTTGGTCGGGGGCCGCGCCCGGGTGTTGCACTACGACACCAGCGACGACGAGACGCGCGTCTGGGGCCTGGGCCTCGGCTGCGACGGGGAGGTGGACCTGGTCGTGTTGCCGATCTCGCCGGCGGCCGCGCTCGGTCCCTGGGCGCAGGTCCGCCGGCTGCTCGATGGCGACCTGGCCATCGTACTCGCGACCTTCGCGGAGGCCGGAGCCGGCGGGGGCGTGCTCGTAACCGACGGATCGGCGCGGTTGGTCGACGGCCTGGGCGAGGAGACGGCCGCCGACGACGTGGAGACCGCCGCGCTCATCGCGTTGCGGCGTGGCCGGTCCCGGCTCCAGACCGTCGGCAAGCGCCAGGTGTTCGCCGACGTGCTCCTGCCGCCGCCGAAGCTCCTGGTCTGCGGCGCGGGCGAGGACGCGCGGCCGCTGGTGGCCCTCGCCGCCAGCGTCGGCTTTCGGGTGATCGTCGCCGATCATCGCGCCGCGCACCTCACCGCCGAGCTGCTGCCCGAGGCGCAGCGGCTCATCCTGCGGCGTGCCGAGGAAGCGGGAGAGATCCCCACGGACGCGGATACCTACGCGATCGTCAAGACGCATTCGCTCAAGGAGGACATCGCCTGGGTGCGGCGGCTGATCCGGACCGAAGTGCCCTACGTGGGCATCCTCGGGCCACGCGCGCGCACGCGGCGGATCCTGGAGGAAGTGGCCGCGGAAGGCGACGATCGCGTCTTCGGCCCGGTCGGCCTGGACCTGGGCGCCGACGGCGCCGAGCAGGTGTCGGTGAGCGCGGTGGCCGAGCTGCTGGCGGCGCGTGCACGCCGCGAGCCGGTCCACCTGCGGGACCGTCTGGCGGCAATGCATGCCGGCGACTGAGCCGGTCAGCGTCGCGGGCGTGGTGCTCGCCGCGGGCTCTTCGACTCGCATGGGCCGCAACAAGCTGCTTCTCGACCTCGACGGGGAAACGATGGTGCGTCGAGCGGTGCGCCAGGCGGTCGAGGCCACCCTCTCTCCCGTGGTCGTGGTGCTGGGGCACGAGGCCGACCGCGTGCGTGACGAGCTGGCCGGGCTGCCCTGCCGGCCCGTCGTCAACGCCGAACACGCACTCGGCGCGGGTGCCTCGCTGCGGGTCGGCGTGCGCGAGGTCGGCGACGCCGCGGCGCTGGTCCTGTCCCTCGCCGACATGCCCTTCGTCACCGCGTCGATGCTGGCGTCCCTGGTGGCGCGTTACCGTGAGAGCGGGGCGCGGCTGGTGATGTCGCGGTACGGGGACGTCGAGGCTCCTCCCCACCTCTTCGACCGGTCGCTTTTCGAGGAGTTGCTCGCGGGCCCGGACGACCGCTGCGCCAAGCCCGTGATCCGACGCTACATGCAGGAGGCGGCGGTGGCGGCCTGGGCCGCCGCGGCGCTGCAGGACGTGGACCTGGCGGGAGACTACGAGCAGGTTCGCGCGCAGCTCTCGCGCCCCTGACGGCCAGTCCCGGTAGTCCCTAGGCCGACCTCGTCCCGGTGCCGCCCGCAAGCGCGGCCGCCAGGTCAGCGGCCAGCCGGCGAGCGTCGGCCGTTTTCAGGGTTGCCGTGGTGACGCGGATGGCGGGGGGCGTTCGGAGGCGATAACGCTCGCCGGCGCGCACCGCCCAGCCCGCGGCGGCCATGCCCGCGACGGCCGACTGCTCCTCGGGCACGGGGATCCAGACGTTGAAGCCGGAGCGTCCGGCCGCGGCGATCCCGTGGGCACGTAGCGCCTCCAGCAGCGCCTCGCGCCGCTCCGCGTAGTGACGTTCGGCCTGTTGCAGTCGCCTCGCGACGGCGGAGTCCGTCAACAGCGCGGCGACGAGCTGCTGGAGCACGTGGCTGACCCAGCCGCTGCCGACGTGCTGGCGGCCCTCGACGCGGGCGATGGTGGCGGCGTCGCCTGCAAGGAAGGCCAGGCGCAGGTCGGGCCCGAGGGACTTCGAGACCGAGCGGGCGACCGCCCAGCGCTCGCGCCGGCGCTGCACGAGGCTGAAGGCCTCGCGTCCGGCGACGGGGCCGGCGTGGTCGTCCTCGATCAGCAGCGGCTGCGTGTAGCGATCGAGGATCGCCCGCAACGCCCGTGCGCGGCCGGCGTCGATGGCGGCGCCCGTCGGGTTCTGGGCACGCGGCGTGACGATGACCGCCTTGACACCGCGCCGCAGCGCCGCCTCCAGCGACGCGGGCAGGGGACCATGGTCGTCGAGCAAGACGGACTCGGGAACCAGGCCCAGGCCGGCCACCAGGTCGAGCACGCCCGTGTAGCCGGGGTCCTCCACGGCCACGCGGTCGCCGGGCCGTAGATGCGCCTGGAGCACGCGTTCGATGCCGTCCAGCGCACCACCCACTACCGTGACGGCACCGGCGGGGACGCCGTCGGCCGAGAGCAGTCGCTGGCCCAGGGCCAGCAGCTCGGGCCGAACCCGGTCGGCGCCGTAAAGGCGCGGCCGGACATCGATGGCGCGGGCCGGCAGGGAGGGCAAAAGGGCCGGGTCGGGGTTGCCGCTGGCCACGTCGCGGAGACCGGCCGGCAGCGGGACAGGCGCGGGAGTCCGCAGGGGCGGGCGCTGGGTGACTCGGGTGCCGCGGCGGCCCTGACCGCTGACCAGGCCACGGGTCGCGAGGGACCGATAGGCGGCTGCGACCGTCGCCGGGCTCACGTTGAGTCGTGCGGCCAGCGTCCGGACCGGAGGCAACGCGGAGCCGGGGGAGAGCTGGCCCTCCCGTATCGCGTCCTCCACGCTGCCGGCGATGGCGCTGGCGCCCTCTCCGCGGATCGGATATTGTAGTAGCGGGTTCACAGAAACGTACTGTAACAAATTACCGAAGTGGAGGCAAGGGGACATGAGCGGCGCACACCTGACGGAACGCACCACCCTCCGGCGGCTGCCGAATCGTGGGGCCCACGACGACGCGACGATCCACGCGATCCTGGACGAGGCCCTGGTGTGCCACGTGGGCTTCGTGGCCGAGGGCCAGCCGTACGTGATCCCCACCACCCACGGGCGGGTGGGGGACCGGCTCTACATCCACGGCTCGGCGGCCAGCCGCATGCTGAAGACACTGGCCGACGGCGTGTCCGTATGCGTGACCGTGTCGCTGCTGGACGGCCTGGTGCTGGCACGCTCGGCCTTCCACCACTGCATGAACTATCGAGCGGTGGTGGTCCTGGGCACGGCGCGGCCGGTCCAGGATCGGGACGAGAAGTTGGAGGCCCTGCACGCCATCGTGGAGCACGTCTGCCCGGGACGCTGGGACGGTGTCCGCCGGCCGAACGAGAAGGAGCTGAAGGCGACCCTGGTGCTGAGGCTGCCCATCACGGAGGCCTCGGCGAAGCTGCGGACCGGGCCGCCGAGCGACGACGAGGGCGACTATGGGCTGGCTGTCTGGGCCGGCGTGATCCCGCTGCGTCTCACGGCGCAGGCTCCGGTGGCCGACGCCCGCCTCGCGCCCGGTGCGCCACCGGCGCCAGCCTTTGGGGGTCCCGGTCGGGTCTAGGACGGCGAAGCCGCCCTCGGGTCCGGCTCCCGAAGAGCCGGGGGCCCGAGGGGTGCGGCCTCGCAACGTCGAAGGGCGGGGCTAGAAGTTCAAGCGAGCCGAGACGCCGAAGGTGCGGGGCTGGTTCGTCAGGTAGAAGATCCGGGCGCGGGTCCCACGCTCGCGGTCGAAGGCCAGCAGCGCACGCTCGTCCGTCAGGTTGTTGGCGTAGACGGCCACGTCCCACTTCCCCTTCAGGACACCGACCCGCGCGTTCACGATGGTGTAGGAGGGCAGCAGCGTGTCGTAGCTGAAGAACTGCTGCGTCAGCGGCCCGCCGATGGTGTTGGACCCGAAGGAGTTCAAGTCCAGCCGGCCGAGCTCCAGGTCGCCGACCTGCGTGTAGCGGTCGCCGCCGACGTGGCTGACGCTGCCTGTGACGTAACCGAGGGCGCTGGCCGCCACGTCCCACTGGGCGGTGGCCGCTGCCGCCATCTGGAACTTGGGCACGGTCGGCAGCCGCCGCCCCGACTCGATGCCCGTGGCCGCGACCGGCTCGACGGTCGACTTCAGCTTGGAGTCGTTGTAGCTGGCTGAAACCGCCAGGTCGAAGTGACGATTCGGCGCGACGCTGAATTCCGCCTCCACACCCTGGCTGCGGGCCTTGGGCACGTTGAAGATGAGCCGGGAGGAACACGAGCCGGCGGTGACCGTGGCCTGCAGGTCCTTGATGTCCATGTAGAAGGCGGAGACGTTGAAGTATCCGCGGTCCTCGAGGATCCTCGACTTGGTCCCGATCTCGTAGTTCCACGCTTTCTCGTCGGTCCAGCTGTCACGGCCGCCGAAGGTCGCGAGGTCCTCGGGCGTGCAGATGGGCACGTTCAGGGGGTCGTTGATCCCGCCCAGGCGGAAGCCCCGGGAGACCTGGGCGTTCAGGTTCGTGGTGTCGCTCAGCTTGTAGCTGAGGATCACGCGCGGCGCCACGCCGTTGGCGTCGGTCTTGCCCGGCTGCGAGACGAACCCGGCGAACAGGCCGTCGAAGATCTGCTCCTTGTCCTCGCTGAAGTGGTAGTAACGCAGGCCTCCGGTCAGGTTGAGCTTCTCGTTCACGGCGTATGTGCCCTCGCCGAAGAGGGCGAACTGGTCGAGCTTGTAGCCGAGGTCGGAGAAGAACAGGCTGTCCTTGGGTGCGCGGGGCCCCGCGGTGGGGATCCCGGTCGCGTCCTCGAATCCGGCCGTGCGCAGGTCCTGGCCATAGTCGCGCCGGGTATGGCTGTAGAAGCCGCCGAACACCCACTGGAATTCGTTCTTGGCGCCGGAGAGGCGGAGTTCCTGCGTGAACACCTTGGCCGTGGTGGCGTCGTAGAGAGGGGAGTCGATGGTGTAGACGCTCTCGGGCAGGCCGATGTTTCCGCCGGTCACGCTGGCGGTCAGGGACGTCGTGTCGCGGATGACCAGGACGTCGCGGTAGGTGTAGGAGCTGATGGAGGTGAGCAGGGCGCTGCCGAAGTTGTAGCTGATGTTCAGGTCGCCCAGCACGAAATCGTCCGTGTACTTCTCCGTGAGCTGGTTGAACTCCTGGCGCTCGCCCAGGGCCACCGCCGGGCGCGTGGTCGTGAACGGGTTGGCCAGGATGTTGAACGCGTCGATCCGGTTCCAGCCGTCCATCTCGATCTTCTGGTAGACCACGCGCGGGGTGATGGTCAGGTTTTCGTTGGCGGCGATCCCGATCGCCAGCCGCCCGCCGTAGCGGTTGCCGGTGTTCACGTCGCTGTCGACGCTGAGGTTGGGTGTGACCGCGTCGATGTAGCCCGGGATCCGATTGTAGTAGCCCACCACCCGCGCGGCCGCCTTCTCACCGAGCGGCGCGTTGACCGCCAGCTTGAAGTCGCCGCCGGCGCTGCCGCCGTCCACCGTGCTGCCGCCGAACTCGACCACGCCCTTGGTGACGCCCATCTCGGGCTGGTTGGTGATGTAGCGCACCGTGCCCGAGAGCGAGCCGGAGCCGAACAACGTGCCCTGCGGTCCGCGCAGGACCTCGACGCGCCGGACGTCGAACAGGTCGAGGTCCGGCGTGAACAGCGACAGGGAGATCACCGATTCGTCCAGGTAGACGCCAACCTGCTCCTTGACGCCCGGTTGGTCGCGCACGATCTGGCCCGCCGAGACGCCCCGCATCGCCACCTGGCTCTGGCCCGGACCCAGGTTCTGGATGGTGAAGCCGCCCACGTTGGCGGCCACGCCCTCGAGGTCCGAGACGCCGCGCGAGCGCAGCTCGTCCTCGCTCGGCGCCGCCACCGAGAGGGGGGTGTTGAGCAGCGTCTCCTCGCGTTTCATGGCCGTGACCGTGATCTCCTCCTCGAGCTTGGTCTGGAGAGAGAAGTCCGCCGTCACGGCGAGGCCCGCGTCGACCTTGAGGGCCCTCTGGGTCTGCCGGGCGAAGCCCTTGAGGTACGCCGTCACCGAGTACACGCCGGGCGCCAGGTCGACGGAGTAACTTCCGTCAGCTGAGGACGTGGCGGCCAGCGTGGCGTTCGTCGCCTGGTTGGTGATGCTGAGGGCAGCCCCCGGGACTCCGGCTCCACTGGCGTCGCGTACGACGCCGCTGATACGCCCCTCCGTGGCCTGGGGGTAAGCCGGTGCGCCGTACACGAGCACGACCAGGGCGGCGGAGATTACGAACCGGTTGCGGCAGGGAACCATGTGAGCCTCCTCGCTCAAAGGCGTCGTCGTCGCGGGTGTGGTTTCTTCAGTGACGTATGTAGCTTTCATACGGCGCGGACCGGGGGTTGTCAAGGGGTCGGAGAACGGCCCGGGGCCGGTCAGGGGGCCCCGTGGCTGAGGGGTCCCAGCAGGTCGGAGAGCACGTCTTCAAAAGGGTGGAAGCCGCTGCGCGAAGCGATCCACTCGGCGGCCAGGACGGCGCCCAGGGCGAAGCCGCGGCGGCTGCGGGCGCGGTGCTCCAGCAGGATCTCGTCTGCGCCCGAGTCGAAGCCGAGGGCGTGATCCCCGACGATTCCGCCAGCTCGAACCGAAGCCACCGCTGGGGTACGTCCGTCGGGCCGCGTGGCCGCAACGATGCCCGCCAGGACCTTGGCCGTTCCGGACGGAGCATCCTGCTTCCGGTTGTGATGGCGTTCCAGGAGCCAGGGGTCGTACTCGGGAAACCGGGACAAGAGCGCGCTCGCCTGGTGGGCGATGCGGTAGAAGAGGTTCACGCCCAGGGAGAAGTTGGCGGCGTGGACGAGGCCGCCGCCGCTCGAGTCCACGACGCTCCGCAGCTCTCCGATCCTGTCGCCCCAGCCCGTGGTGCCGACCACGTAGCGGGCGCCGGCCCCCAAGGCAGCGCCGGCATTGGCGATCACGCCCTCCGCGCTGCTGAAGTCGATGCCGACCGAGCACGCCGACGGAAACGGCTCTCCACGGCGCACGATCGTGATCTCGTGGGTCCCCTTCTCGTGGAGGACCGCTTCGACCTCGCGTCCCATGCGGCCGTAACCGACCACGGCGATCCGCAACTGGCCCTATTCCAGCAGGCCCCGCGCCTGAAGCAGCTCGGCGTTGAGAATGGCGGCGCCCGCGGCGCCGCGGATCGTGTTGTGCACCAGGACCTCGAGCTTCAGCCCGCCGTTGCCGTCGGAGCGCACGCGGCCCACGGCCACGGCCATGCCCCCTTCACGGTCGCGATCCAGACGCGGCTGGGGACGGTCGGGCTGGGTCAGGACGTGGATGGGGCGCTCGGGGGCGGAAGGCAGCTTGCGCGCCTGGGGCTCGCCCTGGAAGCCGGCCAGGACCTCGCCGGCCGTGCCGGCGTCGGCGGGCCGCTCGAGGCTGACGAAGAGCGCCATGGTGTGGCCGTCGGACACGTCGACGCGGTGCACGGAGGCCGCGATCGAAAACGCCGCCATCTCGAAGCGGCTGTTCGTCCAGGCCCCCAGGATCTTGCGCGGCTCGGTCTCGATCTTCTCCTCCTCGCCGCCACCGATGTATGGGATCACGTTGTCCGCGATGTCCATCGATGCGACGCCGGGATAACCGGCCCCCGAGAGCGCCTGGAGCGTCACCACCTGGACCGAGGCGAGGCCGAACGCCCGGTGCAGCGGCGCCAGGGCCATCGCCAGCCCCACCACGCTGCAGTTCGGGTTGGTGACCACGTAGCCGCCGTGGTTGCGCCGGCGCTGGAGCTCCAGCGCGCCGAGGTGGTCGGGATTGACTTCCGGGATCAGGAGCGGCACGTCGGCGCCCATGCGATGGTTGCGGGAGTTGGAGACGATCGCATGGCCCTGGGCGGCGAGCGCCGACTCCACCTCGCCGGCCACGGAGGAATCGAGGCCGGAGAACAGCAGCCGCGAGTGGAAGGGCGCGTCGCAGCGGCGCACCTCGAGCCGTGCGACGGCCGCGGGGGGCGCGCCGGGCAGGCGCCAGCCGCAGGCCTCCGCGTAGGGCCTCCCGGCGGAGCGGTCGGAGGCCGCCACCTCGGCCACCTGGAACCAGGGATGCTCGGCCAGGAGCTCGACGAAGCGCTGGCCAACCGCGCCGGTGGCGCCCAGCACTCCGACCGGGATCTTGCTCATCTCGCAGCCAGTCTACCGCAGTAGAATCCCGGCCACGATGCGCGTGGATCGGCTGGCGCTGGAGGCGCGTGAGGAGCGCGACCTGGCGCCTTACGGCATGCGCAGCGCCCACAGCCGTGGCCGGCGCCACCCCGAGGCGGAGCACCCGCTGCGCACGCGTTACCAGCGGGACCGCGACCGGGTGATCCACAGCTCGTCCTTCCGGCGCCTCGAATACAAGACCCAGGTGTTCGTGAACCACGAAGGCGACAACTACCGGACCCGGCTCACGCACAGCCTGGAGGCGGCCCAGATCGGCCGCACGGTCGCCCGCGCCCTGGGCCTCAACGAGGAGCTGACCGAGACCTTGTGCCTGGGCCACGACCTGGGCCACACCCCCTTCGGCCACTCCGGCGAGAAGGTGATGGGCGAGTTGATGCGCGACCACGGCGGCTTCGAGCACAACCAGCAGACGCTGCGCATCCTGGAGATCCTGGAGCAACGTTACCCCGAGTTTTCGGGGCTGAACCTGACCTGGGAGGTGCGGGAGGGGCTGATCAAGCATCGCCCGGAGACCGACGCCACGGCGCCGGAGGAGTACGCGCCGGGTGAGTGTCCGACCCTGGAGGCGCAGCTCATCGACGTGGTGGACGAGATCGCCTACAACAACCACGACATCGACGACGGCCTGGCCTCGGGCATGATCAAGGTCGAGGCGCTGCTCGGCGTGCGGCTCTTCGCCGAGGCCCACGACGCGGTGGTTTCGGCTGGCGTGACCGATTCCAGCGTGGCCCGCGCCCAGGTGGTGCGCCGGATCATCGACCGCTGTACCAGCGACCTGATCGCCACCACGCTCGCGAACCTGGCCACGGCGCGGGTGGCTTCGTTGGCCGACGTGCGGGGGGCGGGACGCCGCATGGTGGGCTACTCGGAGGAGATGGCGCGCCTGGTGCGCGAGCTGAAGGATTTCCTGTACCGCAACATGTACCGCCACTATCGCGTGGTACGGATGGGCGACAAGGCGGGACGCATCGTGCGCGACCTGTTCCAGTCGTTCGTCTCGGAGCCGCTGCAGCTGCCGCCGCGATACCAGGAACGGATGCCCGAGGACGGCCTGCAGCGCGTGGTGTGCGACTACATCGCCGGCATGACGGACCGCTTCGCCCTCGACGAGCACCGCAAGCTCTTCGATCCCCTGGTCCGTGTGTGAGGGCTTCGGCCCCACGGACCTGTGGAAGAGCTGTGAAAATCGTGTGGATCCACGGTGGATTGGCTGAGGGAATGTTGTGGGGAAGTGCCTAACAGCCCGCGGATTTCGCGTGGAAATCGCGCCGCGGGCTGTGCACGGCCTGTGAATCGACGTCGCCCAGTTGTGGAAAAGCTGTGGATCGCTGGTCCCTGCCTGTAACGGCGGGGCTGCTTGCCGGCGTGGGCGCGGGGACGTTCGCCGCGACGCTCGCGGCACTCGTGCTGGGGCAACTGACGCCAGCCCTGTCGTTCCTGGGCGTTGGGGTGGGGCTCGGAGTCGGCGTGTGGACCTGCCGGGAGATGGGTCCCGAGGGCCCACCCGTCGTCGCCGAGTCGCGCCGCTGGGCCGATCTCGCCGTCGCGGGTCTTTTCGGCGTCGTGGCAGGCCGGCAGTTCCTGGGACTCCACGTCGAGCGCGCCGGGGAAGTGTTGACGGGGAACCAGTACAACTTCGGCGACCTCCCGCTGCACATCACCTACATCCGGTTTTTCGCCGGCGGCGCGCCCTTCTGGCCCGAGAACCCGGTGTTCACGACGGCGCGGCTCCAGTACCCGATTGGGATCGACGTCTGGAACGCGATGCTCGTGCAGCTCGGCCTTCCGCTGGGCCTGGGCCTCGCGGCCACGGGCCTGCTGGCCTCCGCCCTCGCGGGGGTCGCCTTGTGGCGCTGGGCGGGGAGCCTCGCCCTGCTGGCGTTCCTGCTGTCGGGCGGCATCGGCCACACGGACGACCTGGCCTGGAAGAACCTCTTCCTCGCCCTGTTCGTGACGCAGCGGGGTTTCCTTTTCGCGTTGCCCGCCGGGCTTCTGCTCCTCGAGAGCTGGCGGCGGCGCTTCCTGGGCCAGGGAGCCCCATCGCTGCCGGCTTGGGTCGAGGGAGTGCTCTGGGGCGTGATGCCACTGTTCCATCTGCACAGCTTCGCCCTGGTCTCGCTGGTCTTCGCCTGCTGGGTCCTGGTGTCGCGCCGCTTCGGGGCGGGGCGCACGCCGCTCGCGATCGCGGTGTTTCCCGGCAGCCTGGGCGTGCTG
>Ga0187893_10014410_pt1 | contig 10794 bp, 8 predicted proteins | sample MA1701074metaG_FD_139574 | JGI IMG/M metagenome (GOLD analysis project Ga0187893, IMG submission 139574) | White microbial mat communities from a basaltic lava cave in the Kipuka Kanohina Cave System on the Island of Hawaii, USA - MA170107-4 metaG ...
TGACCAAATTTTGTGAACTGCCTTTCAGCTTACGCCTCTGAATTTGAAAGTCAAAAGATTTTTTTGCAAAGTTCGCTAAAAGACAGTAAATACAGTGCAGGAGCGAGTTTCTAAAAGCCGACAAAGACAGGTTCGGGCACGAGCGTGATGTCGAATTCTTTCGTGACGGCAGCTTGAATTTCATCTTTTAGCGCGACGATGTCGGCGGCGGTTGCTTGGCCACGGTTGATGATCGCCAGGGTGTGATTTGACGAGATGGCGGCGTCTGCGAGGGTGTAGCCTTTGTGAAAACCGGCGTTTTCGATCAGCCATGCGGCAGGGATTTTTACTTTGTCGCCGAATGCGAAGTTGGGAACATTTTCATGCGTTTGTTTTATATCGTCGAGTTTCGCGATTTCGACAACCGGATTTTTAAAAAACGAACCTGCGCTGCGCGAATTCGGATCGGCGGCGTCGATAACCATCGACTTTTCGCGACGGATTTTCAAGACGGCCTCTCGAACCTCCGTGAGCGTTGGTTTCTTGTCGTCGAAATAATTTATCAGGTCTTTGTAGGCGAGTTTCGGTTTGCCGCCGCGAGTCAGTTTATATGTGACGCTCAACACAACGTAACGATCACGCTCGGTCGAGTTAAAAATACTAGTGCGATAGGTGAAAGAGCAGTCGGCGTTCGATAACTCGACAATTGAATTTGTCGTTCGGTCGATGCAGCGGACGGTAAGAATCGTCTCCGAAACTTCCTGCCCGTAAGCTCCGACATTCTGCACGGGCGTGCCGCCGACAAAACCCGGAATGCCGCTTAAACATTCGACGCCGGCGAGATCGTTTTCGACGCAATGTGCGACAAAGCCGTCCCAATCTTCACCGGCACCGGCAGTAAGTCCAAAGTCCAAAGTCTCAAGCCCAAAGTTTGTCTTGTTTTGACTTGGGTCTTGGGACATTGGACTTTGGACTACGCCTTTGATCGCGACTTGCAACACGAGCCCGTCGAATCCGTCGTCCGCGACAAGAATGTTGCTTCCGCCGCCGAGGATAAAAACATCGAGTGAGTTTTCGCGTGCGTGATCGAGTGCTGCGATGACGTCTTTTTCAGTTTTCGCTCGCACAAAAAAGCGCGCCGCACCGCCGATCCCAAGCGTGGTCAACGGTGCAAGCGGAACATTTTCTTCGAGTTTCAATTTTGCCGATTAAAGTTTTGCAAGCTTGATCTTTGTATCGAGCATCAACGCAGATTCCGCACTCAGCGGTCGCATCATATCGACGATTTTTCGCGCCTCTTTGCCGTTTTTGCGCGCTATCAACGTGTCGCCGAGCGCCATCATGTAGCCGATGTTTTGCGGCTCGTTTTGAATCGCCGCCCGCAACCATTTCTCGGCGCCCGCGAGATCGCCGCTTTTGTTGTGAGCAACACCGAGCGCGTAACGCGCAAAATTGAGATCGGGTTTGCGCTCGATCAGTTTGCTGAGCGTTTCGATGGCTCCTTTAAAATCGCCAAGATCGATCTGAACTGCGGCTAGATTTTGTAAAGCAAAGTCGGAGGCCGGCGGTCCGGTTGCAGCGGCTTTCTGCAAAATGTCTTTTGCGATGTCGAGATTCGGTTTCGCGGCGGCCATGTTGCGTCCCTCGGCGTCCGGATGTGCGAGACGAAAATACGCCCAGCCGAGATTCACTTGATCGATCGGGTTGTTCGTCAGTTCGACTGCTTTTTGCAGCGCCTTGATCGCCGATTGCCATTGGCAAACGATGGCACGCTCCATGTTGATGTCGCATTGCTGGCCGATGACGAGGCCTGTCTTACTGTAAAGATCGGCGGCGGTCTCTTTGTCATATTCTTTTTGCTGCGTGTAAAAAAGCGCAGCGTTGCGATAGGCTCCGGCGGCGCTGTCGAATTCGTTATTCTTTCGGTACGCTTCGCCTAGTCCCGCGAACACCGTCCAATCATTGTTCTTCAATTTGAGCGCGGCCTTGTATGCCTTGATCGCCTCATCATATTTACCGAGTTCATACTGCGCTTCGCCGAGGCTGAGCCAAGCGTCGAAATAGTTTGGTTTGAGTTCGGTAGAGCGCTTATAACCCGCGATCGAATCTTCTCTGCGTTTCAGACGAACGAGGGTTTCAGCTTCATAAAAGTGAGTTTCCGCCTGGCCCGGATCGATCGACTTCGACTTTTGAAACGCGGTGAGAGCCTCGGCATTTCTATCCTGAGCAAAACGAACAAGCCCGAGAAAGAACTGCGTCTCGGCCGAATTCGGCGACAACGTAAGCGCCTTTGTCAACAGCGTATCGGCCTTCGCAATGTCGCCGGTCTGATAGTAGAGAACGCCTAGCGGCACGTATATCTCGGTCAGGTCTTTATCGTTAGCCAGAGATTTTTCGTAGTTGGCGATCGCCTCTTTTGTCTCGTTGAGATCGGCGTAAACTTCGGCAAGACCGAAGTAGGCGGCGGCGTTGTTCGAATCGAAAGTGAGCGCCTCAGTGAAGACGATCTTAGCAAGCGACGGCTGCTCTTTTACGAGCAAGTCGTTGCCCTTGATCGCGAGCGCTTCGCTCAAACCGGCTTTCGCAGCTTTGTTTTTGTCGTCGAGCGCGACGGCGTCGCGATAAAATTCGATCGAGCGTTCATACTCGCCCTTGTCGCTGTAATATTCGCCCACGCCCGCGAAGAGCCGCGAACCTTCTGCCGCGGGCAAGGTGCGAGCGTTCTTTGGCAGTTTGTAAGGATCGACGACTTTCGATTTGGCGCGTTTCGGCGCGACCTTAGCGATGGTCTCGTATTGTTTCTTTACCTTAGCAACGATCTCGATTCGCTGCGCTTTGGTGCGCGTCGGCTTAACGACCGGAGCCGATCGCTTCGCCGTTCGCGCCGCGTTTCGAAAAACAAACACGCTCGAACCACCGGTCAAACTGCTCACCGGAACCAAATCCTGCGCAACCGTCATCAACGGCAGGACGAGAACCGACGCGACCAAAATCACCGACATTCCACCGCGTAATCGCCACATTTTATTGAACATATTTCCTTTCAACCTACGATAAGACAGTATAAACCAGACCTACGATGCGCAAAATGCCAAAGTGAGTTTCCCGATGCGCTCCAACTGCATTTTCACTCTTACAACACGTTATGCTAAATTCGAAACATTAGAACAATTTGAAGGAGAATTTTCGCGGGTTATGAAAGCATTTGCAACGGAGAATATAAGAAATCTGGCTGTGATCGGGCACGGCGACGCGGGCAAGACCCAGCTTGTGAGTTCCCTGCTCCACGTCGCCGGACAAAATCGCTGGGGACGCGTCGATGAAGGGACGACCGTGACGGATTACGAAGAAGACTCGATCGCACGCAAGGTTTCGCTCAACAACAACTTCGCCCACGCCGAATATAAAGACACGAAGATCAATTTTATCGACACGCCCGGTTACGCGGCGTTCGTCTCGCACGCGCGACCGGCGTTGCGTGTCGCCGATTGCGCGCTCGTCGTCGTTGACGGAGTGCACGGCATCGAAGTGCAGACTGAAAAGACCTGGCAATACGCGAACGAGTTTCTGTTGCCGCGATTTATGGTCGTCAACAAGATCGACAAAGAGCACGCCGACTTCGGCCACGCGCTCGAAACGGCGACGTCGTCATTCGCGCGCTCGATCGTGCCGTTCACGCTGCCGATCGGCGCGGAAGGCGATTTTAAAGGCGTCGTCGATGTCGTTCATCAAAAAGCTTACGAGTTCGACGCCGCCGGCAAAGCGAAAGAAATCCCGCTGCCTGAGGACGGCCGCGACGTTTTTGAAAAAACTCGCGAACGTATAATCGAGCTCGTCGCCGAATCTGACGACGCTCTGATGGAAAAATATTTTGCCGACGGCACTTTGGAAGAAGAAGATATTTATCCGAATCTCGCAAAGGCGATCTCTTCGAGCAAACTATGTCCCGTTTACGCCGTGTCGGCAAACACGCTTGTCGGTTTGCAAATCCTGCTCGATCACCTCGTCGAATTCGCGCCAAACCCGGCGACGCACGAAGCCGAGTATGGCTTTACCGACAACGAAATGTCCGGTGAGCGAATACAGCGCAAATACAGCACTGCCGAGCCGTTTTCGGCTTACGTTTTTCGCACGATCGCTGATCCGTTCGCGGGCCGCATCAATGTGATGAAAGTCATTTCGGGCAAGATCGGTGCGGACGCGACGGTGCAAAATACATCTCGCGACAGCGCCGAACGCCTCGGTGCTCTTCACGTCATCGAGGGTAAGACTCTCGACAAAGTTCAGGAAGCTTCGACCGGCGACATCATCGCGGTTGTGAAACTAAAGGACACGCAAACCGGCGACACGCTCGCAGACAAAGCAAAGCCGATCGTCTATTCGAAAGTCGAATACCCCGAAGCCGCGATCGCCTTCGCCATCGAACCAAAATCGCGTGCCGACGAAGACAAGATTTCCGTCGCTCTGCACAAGATACTCGAAGAAGATCCGTCGCTGCATTTCGACCGCGATGCGCAGACAAAGGAGTTTATTCTCTCGGGCAGCGGCCAGCTTCACATCGAAACGGTCGTCAAAAAACTCGCCGACCGCTATCACGTCGAGGTCGCGCTTCACCCGCCAAAGGTTCCTTACAAAGAAACGATCACCGCGACGGCGGAAGTTCAAGGCCGGCATAAAAAACAATCCGGCGGACGCGGGCAGTTTGGCGATTGCAAAGTTATTTTCGAACCGCTGCCGCGCGGGTCAGGATTCGAGTGGGTCGATAAGATCTTTGGCGGTTCCGTTCCGCAGAATTTTCGTCCTGCGATCGAGAAAGGAATTATCGAGGCCGCCGCGAGCGGTTCTGTCGCGGGCTATCCGCTCGTCGATTTTAAAGTCACGCTTATCGACGGCAGCTTTCACGCGGTCGATTCGGACGAACACTCATTCAAAGCCGCCGGTCGCAAAGCCTTTCGCGCCGCGATGGAAAAGGTAAAACCGACGCTGCTCGAACCGATAATGGACGTCGAGGTTTTCACGCCGCAGGAAGTCAGCGGCGACATTATGGGCGACCTCAATTCACGTCGCGGTCGCGTCGGCGGCATGGAAATGCGAGGGCGTCAGCAGGTCATCAAAGCCAAAGTGCCGCTCAGCGAGATGCTCGATTATCAATCGAAACTAAATTCCGTCACGCAGGCACGCGGTTCGTATCACATGCAGTTCTCGCATTACGATCCTGTGCCCGGCAATTTGCTGAAAAAGGTCGTTGACGAAGCTGTCGCCGCCGGACGCGTCCGTGCACACGACGAAGATGAATAATCGGTTATAATTTTTGATATGACGCCTGAGCGAAAACATTATCCGATCACCGTCGCGATGTACCACATCATGGCCGAGCAAGGTGCGTTCGGCCCTGATGAACGCCTGGAACTGATCGATGGGGAGATAATCGAAATGTCACCAATTGGAACACGTCACGCGCGAGTTGTAGATTTTCTCAACGATTTTCTTAATCGCATTCTGCACGGCGAATCGATCGTTCGCGTGCAAGGCCCGATCATTGCCGGCGATAAGACGGAGCCCCAGCCGGACATCGCCGTTCTGCGTCGTCGTGACGATTTCTATCGCGATTCGCACCCTACGGGCACGGATGTGAAGCTTGTGATCGAGGTGTCCGATTCGACCGTTGCATTCGACCGATCCCGAAAGATTCCGAACTATGCTGCGGCTCACATTCCGGAAGCATGGCTGATCGACCTCGAGTCCGAGCACGTCGAAGTTCATTCGATGCCAAGTGAAAATGCTTATGGTCTGGTAAAGATATATCTTCGCGGCGAGAATGCGGTGTCGGAAACTTTCACGGAACTGAAGTTGCCGGTCAACGACATCCTGGGTTAATCCCGGTCGCGTTCGCGCACACGATGAAGATGAATAGGCATGACTTGAAGCAGGAAGGATCAACTGAGAATCGAGGTAATATCGGTTATAATGGAGCCATGCCGCCGCTTGCTGAAAAAGAAAGACCAAGAAAGCGTGTTCCACTGACGATTGAGATGTACCACACTCTTAGTGAGCAACGGACATTTGCTTCCGATGAACGTCTGGAGTTGATCAACGGAGAAATATTCGAAATGTCGCCTATTGGTAGCCGTCACGCGCGGTGCGTAAAATTGCTGAACGAATTTTTGATTCGACATTGTTCCGAGAATTCTATTATAAGTGTGCAGGATCCCATCGAACTTGACGACCACAGCGAGCCTCAGCCGGACCTTTCCATTCTCCGACGGACTGCGGACTACTACCGTGACGCAGTGCCGAAAGCGGCGGACGTTAAGTTGATCATCGAGGTTTCCGACACTTCCATCGAATTTGACCGATCCTACAAGGTACCTTCTTATGCGGCCGCTGGTATTCCAGAAGTGTGGCTGATCGACCTCGAGTCCGAGCACGTCGAAGTTCATTCGATGCCAAGTGAAAATGCTTATGGTCTGGTAAAGATATATCTTCGCGGCGAGAATGCGGTGTCGGAAACGTTCGCGGAGTTTACGCTGCCGGTCAACGACATCCTTGGATAATCCCGGTCGCGTTCGCGCACACGACGATGATTAATAAGGAAACTTAACCGCCGAGACGCAGAGAAGACGAGAGAAACTAAAGTAGCTCTGATGCGTAATACTCATGTTCTTTAGGTTTTAATCTCTGCGTCTCCGCGTCTCGGCGGTGAATCTAATTTTAGGAGTATTTATGAAACGACATTTTATTACTTACATCGTAGTTCTTACATTGTTAATGGTTGCGGTTACGGTCGCGTCGGCGCAGCTGCGTCTGCCGCGCTCGAGTCAAAAGGCGAGCGTGATGCAGGCCATCGGCGTGACTGACATTACGATCACATATCATCGGCCCGGCGTGAAAGGCAGGCCGATATTCGCCGACGCGCCAAAATCGATGGTTGACCGTGCAAAAGGTCAGGCGACGCTCGACAATTCGTTTGAGCGAAAGCCGGGCGAACCGATCGTGCCCTACGGTTATATGTGGCGAACCGGTGCGAACGACGCGACGCAATTTGTCGTCACCGACGACGTGATGATCAACGGGCAAAAACTCGCCGCGGGCAGCTACAGTTTGCACACGATACCCGGCAAGACCGAGTGGACGATCATCTTTAATGGCACGGCAAATCAATGGGGCAGCTTCAACTACGACCCGTCGAAAGACACGCTGCGCGTCAAAGCGACGCCTATCAAAGAAAAGGTCGAGCAAGAGTGGCTGATGTTCAGTTTTGATTCGGTTACCGACAATTCGGCGATCGTGAATATGCGTTGGGAGAAAGTTCGCGTACCGTTTACCGTCACCGTCGATGTCGTCGGCACTTCGCTCGCAAAGGCTCGCACGACCGTCGCCGCCGCACCGGCTGACAACTGGCAGATTCCCTTCGGCGCCGGTAACTACGCGATTCAAAACAACGCCAAAGACGAAGGAATGAAGTGGCTCGAAACCGCTCTGCCTCGCGTCGAGGCCGCGATAATGAAAGGCGAAACTTACGGCAATCTCGCCGCGAGAGCAAACATTCTCTTAAGCCTCGGCCGCAAAGAAGAAGGCCTCGCAGCCGCCGACAAAGCAATCGCGAAAGGCAAAGCCGACAAAGCAAACACAACGGCGCTCGAAACCCGCGTCGCCGACATCAAAGCCGGGAAGCAATAAGAGATATTAACCACGAAAATACAGGAAAGATCACGAAAGGTATCTCTTATTTTAGTGTTATTTCGTGTATTTTAGTGGTTACAAAAGCATCGGTCGTTGAGACCTGTGCATCATACCGTCAAAATCTAGACCATCAGACACTCATCTGATAATATTCGCGTTATGAAAAAGATATTTGCTCGCAGCGTTGTTTTTCTTCTCGTTGTCGGATTTGTTTACACGCCGGTTTGGGCCACTTGCGGCGGCGGCGGAGGTGGCGGCGGTGGCGGAATGTCGGGCAGCGGTTCGGGCGGCAACAACACGGTCGTCTATCACGTGCCGTGGAAAGTCCGCGACGATAAAACTCCGGCGGTTAAGTCCGGACTTGTTCTCTATTGGTTCCCTGCCTCGGCTGACGAAGTAAAAAAATCGAGTCTTCGCGAATCGCGTGATCTTTCACTCTACGCCGGACAATGTGTCGCAATGGAAGTTGCGGACAATCGGCTCGCGAATTTCAACACGCTGGTCGGCGAATCGAAACTTCCCATCGCCGTGCTCGCCAATCCTGACGGAACGACGGTGAGCAAACTCGAAAATCAAAACGGCAAACTCGACGTTCGCGACGTCGAAAAACTCGTCGGCAACGAAGTTAAGCTGCGCAAAACCAACGTCGAGACGAGCATGAAAGACGGTAAAGCCGCTGCTTCGGCCGGCAATAAAGACGCCGCGATCAAGGCGTTTCAATCCGTGCTCGAACAGCGTTGCATGTTCGCCGACAAAGCAAAAGACGCTGCAAAAGAATTGAAAAAACTCGGCGTCGAGAATGTCGGCGAGATGCTCGCGTCGCCGAATTTCGACGCGAAAGTTTCCGCTGTGATGATTCGAACAATGAAGCGCGGACTCATTGCCGAGAACAACGCTCAGTACATGCTCGCGAAAAAACTTTACACTCAGGCGAGCAAGATGGACACCGCCGACCCGACGCCGCTGCGCTATCTCGCCGAGCTTCACAGGCACCACATCGGCGATTGGGACAAGGCTAAGGCTGAGTTTCACCAGATTCTCGACATGCAATCCGACCCGCTCTCGCGCGCGGTTGCGCTGCACGGACTTGGCAAGATCACGATTCACGAAGGCGAATTTAAAAAAGGTCTCGGCCTGATGGAGCAATCCGCCGACACTTATCCGACGGCGCTCGGTTATCGCAATCTCGCAGTTTATTGGAACTCGGAATATGAGTTTGAGAAAGGTAATTTTTACACGCAAAAGGCGCTCGCGATGGATCCGAAAGATCCTTACAATCTTGTCTTCGCGGCAGTCTTTATGGCGATGGCCGGTAAAAAAGACGACGCGTTAAAGATCGCGACCGACAACATCAACTTACTGCCCGCGTCATACAATCTCGCCGCGATCTATGCTCAACTCGGCCAGCGTGACAAAGCTTTAAAATTGCTCGAACGCCACTTCTACAAATACGAGCGTTACCACGCCGTCCGTGAAAAAGAGATGATGGAAGCCCGCGTCGATGCGGTGTTCGATTCGTTGCGTACGGACAAAGACTTTCTCGCTCTGACCAAACACGCCGACGGAATGTTGCCAATGCCAATGTCACCGCGACAGGCAATGCCGATGGAGCATTAAGTCTTTTACCGCAGAGAGACGGAGACGCAGAGAAACTCAATGGCTAAGTCGCGGGTATCTCAGTTATCTGATTTAACTCCGCGTCTCCGCGTCTCTGCGGTTAATCTAATTTAGCAACACACCTTCAATTCCACACGGAACTGAATACACACTTTCGCCCGTCGCGACGATCATTTCGCCTTTGCGTGTGAAGCACAGGCCGACGATGTTGTTGCCGGCGACGAGTTGTTCGCACGAAGTTCCGTCGCCGGAGATGCGCACGATTCCGTGGAGACCTTTGTAACACGCCGCGACATATAAATTCCCCGCTTTGTCGAACGCCAAACCCTGCGGTCGTCCGAAGCCGCGAAAGTATGTCGTCACATCACCTTTTTTATCGACAGCGTAAACCGTGTCGTGGCTTGCGAGGCACGGAGCAGTGACATACAAACGTCCGTCGGGGCCGAACGCAATGTGATACGCGGCGACGGACGGTTCTACAATCGCAAAAGTTTCGGGCGCGCTGAATTCGCGCACTCGGTATATCGTGCCCGAACGGTCGCCGACATGCATTCGGTTTTCGTCGTCAAACGCGATGCCGGTCGCGATGCCGAGACGCGTCGCATACACGGTCGCAGTTCCGTCTCGACTGACGGCATAAACTTCGCCCTGCGCTCGGTTAGTAACATACATCATGCCTTCGCGGTCGAACGCGATGCCGGTCGGGTTGAGAATAGGTTCGGGAAGTTCGTCGAGATAGCCGTCGGTTTCGAGGCGAAAAAGCGTAGCCGGCAGATGCTGACCGCGTCCGCCCGAACGCGTCAAAATTATCGCGTCATCGAGAGGATCGACCGTCGGATTCGCAACGATGTGCATGTTGTCGGCGATTCTCACGCCGACAGTGATCTCATGCGTGTTGCTGACCGCGCCGCCGCTTTCGAGATGAATGAGCGTTTTGCCTTCGCCGGCCTCGTCAGGCACGATCGCCAAGACCCGATGCGACGACGCCGCGACGATCCGACATTTCGCACCGGCGACGTAACAGCCGTCGTTCTCATGCACCAACGCGGCAAAGCCCTCGCAATTCACAGCGATCTCGCCGCCCGGAATGGCAAACGGCGGTTCGACGGAGATTATCTTCACAACATCGCTCATCTTGTGAGTTCGATTCTACGATTCGGCGGTGTAAAGTGTCGATTTCGCCTGTGCAAAAAAATCGTTGACCGTGTTCGTTGGCACAAGTTAAACTTGGAATACAAGTTGGCCGTTACACGCGTCCCTGCAAATTTGCGTTCAGACGCATGCCTTTCTCGGTTTCGACTTTAATTTTCAAATTATGCCGACACGAATCGACGATCTCCTGCGAATGGCTATGAGTTTTGGAGCCTCCGACCTGCATTTGCGGGCCGGCTCATATCCAGTTATTCGAGTGACCGGCGAGTTGAAACCACTTTCTGGCGTTTCGCGACTCTCGCAAGACGAGACGCTCGAAATGGCGTTCTCGATGATGTCGAACCGGCAGAAGCAGCATTTTAA
>Ga0187893_10014411_pt1 | contig 10794 bp, 6 predicted proteins | sample MA1701074metaG_FD_139574 | JGI IMG/M metagenome (GOLD analysis project Ga0187893, IMG submission 139574) | White microbial mat communities from a basaltic lava cave in the Kipuka Kanohina Cave System on the Island of Hawaii, USA - MA170107-4 metaG ...
CCACGACGTGGTCCGCCACCGGAACGCGCCGCACCGCGCGCTGCAGCTCGCTCATCTCCTCGGCCCCCACCACGGCGGCCACCTCCGCGACGAGATCGCTCGTGGTCGACTTGATCACCTCCCGCTCCTCCTCCCAGGAGGGGTAGGTGACCCGGATCTTGAACATGAAGCGGTCCTGCTGCGCCTCCGGCAGGGGATAGGTGCCCTCCTGTTCGATCGGGTTCTGGGTGGCGAGCACGAAGAAGGGCTCGGGAAGCTCGTGGCGGACGCCGCCGACGGTCACCTGCCGCTCCTGCATCGATTCGAGCAGCGCCGCCTGCGTCTTGGGCGGGGTGCGGTTGATCTCGTCGGCCAAGATCACCTGGGCGAACACGGGGCCGGGCAGGAAGCGGAACTCGCGGCGCCCCGAGGTGCGGTCCTCCTGGATCACCTCGGTGCCGGTGATGTCGGCAGGCATCAGGTCGGGGGTGAACTGGATCCGGTTGAACGAGAGGCTGAGGGTGCGCGCCAGGGTCGAGACGAGGAGCGTCTTCGCCAGACCCGGGACGCCTTCCAGGATGCAGTGGCCCTTCGCGAAGATGGCGACGAGCAGCTGGTCGACCACCTGCTCCTGCCCCACGATCACCTTGCGGATCTCGTCGCGGATCTTGCCGCGCGCCTCCTTGAGGCGCGAGAGCGCTTGCCGGTCGTCCATGTTCGGCGGTTCCTTCCTTGGGGTTGCGCCCGCCTCAACGGCTGAGGATCGGGAGGTTGCTGTAGGGGAGCTGCAGGATGATCAAAGCGATCGCGGTGCCGTAGGTCGTGCCCACGCCGTCGCCGTTCCAGGAGCCGTTGCCCTGCTGGAGGGAGAGGAGGCGGTCGCGCATGACGGGGAAATAATCGTCCCAGAAGCGGTCGCCCTTCTGCCAGCAGGCCTGTGCCATGTAGAGGTGCGTGTAGAAGTAGTGCCCGTCGCCGCTGGAGCCCGGCTTGCACATGCGCCACGCGAAGTCGAAGCACTTCTGGGCGGCCGGGCTGTCGTAGGTGCCCGCGTTGTAGAGCACGGCGCAGGCGGCGGCGGTGATCGGCGCCCGGCTGGGACCCGCGCCGACGCGGTAGGCGATCCCGCCATCCGGGTTCTGCGACTTCTCGATGTAGGCGATCGCCTTGGCGATCACATCCTTGGGAACGGCGAGGCCTCCGTTGCGGCAGCCGCGCATCGCCTGCACCTGGGTGATGGTCACGGAGCCCTCGTCGCCGCCGGAATCGGGGGTGTAGAGCCAGCCCCCCTGGCGCGACTGCGACCGCTGGATGAGCGTGACCCCGTTCTTCAGGACCTGCCGCAGCGCCTGCTGCTTGGCCACATCCTCCTCCATTCCGTACACCTGGGAGAGGAAGAGCATCGCGAAGCCGTGGCCGTACATCGAGCGCCCCTCCTCCATCGGGGAGGTGATGAGCCCGTTGGTGGGATGCGCCTGGGAGATGAGGTAGCTCGTCGCCTTCTGGACGACGCGGGCGTAGGGGCCGCGGGTGGGCGTGGAGCCCGAGGCTGCGACGGCGAGCGCCGCCAGCCCGGTCATCGCCACCGGGTAGGAGCCGAAGTTGCCGGCCGAGCGCCAGGAGCCGTCCTCTTTCTGCTCCCGCGCCAGGTACTCGAGCCCGCGGCGGATGGCGTTGTGCGCCTGGGTGGTGATGTGCTTGGGCTGCGTGGCGATGATTTCGCCTTGACCTTCGCCCGGTGCTGCCAGGAAGGCGGTCGCCAGGAGGAGGGTCAGATGCCGTCCCATGACCTGCAGTGTAGCGGACGGCGGGTCATCGTTCGTCCCGCACGAGTCGGAATGCGCCGAGGGGACTCCCGAAGAGGAGACCCGAGCCCTGCGCAGCCACAGAGGGAGGGACGTCGAGGCGCGTGCCGCCGGTCGGCTTCAGGAGGAACTCCCGCTGCTCCGGCCCCGCCGCCTCCCGCGCAAAGACCGGCTGCGGCTCGAGGGTCTCCGCTCCCGCGTCGCGCTCGAAGAGGCGCACCGAAGCGGAGGGCGCCCCGCCCCCGGCCAAGACGACATGAAGCTGGGTCAACAGCGGACGCGCATAGGCGGAGGCGGTGGGGAAGGGCGCGTAGTTGAGCACGGACCGCGACTTCAAATCGATGCGGAACAGGCGCGCCCCCTCGAGGTTAGGGGTCGTCTCGTGGGTGAACACGAAGAGCCGGTCGCCGTCGGGAATCCCATGGTGGACGCCGAAGAGCTCGTGCGCCTGCCGGGTCGTGACGATGCCCGCGTCCCAGTCGATGAAGTGGAGGTTGCCCTCCGCCCCGCCCCGGTAGCCCCGGCTGCTCCCGTCGTGGTAGACGGCGAGCCGTTCGCCCGCATGGAGGAGAGCCGCGGCGATGGAATGCGCGGGGAGGGGGGCGGGGAGGAGATCGGCGCCGGTCCGCGAATCCAGGACACGCAGGCCGGCCGCCGCCGCCCGTTCATCGATCCCCTCCACGAGGAAGAGCCGGCCGCGGGCGTCGAGGAGCGGCGGGGCGAGGAGGACGCAGGAGGTGCGTACCCCTTCCAGTGCGCGGGTGGGGTGTTCGGCGACGAGCCCCCCGATGGTGCGGAAGATCCGCGCGATGCCGGGATCGGCGTAGCCGACCACGAGCAGGCCGTCCCGCAGTTGGGGCGGGCCCACCGGCGCCCGCGCCACGCTGTCGTCCCTCCACAAGAGATCTCCCGCACCGGTGCGGTAGGCCTCCACCGCCCCGCCGGGCAGGAGTCGCACCACGATGTCCCCTTCCAGCGCGAAGGCGGGGGCGAGGAGCCTGCGGTTGCTGCTCCCGCGCTTGCGCGCGGTGACCACCGCGTCGCGCAGCGTCTCCATCGAGGCGGGGACGTCGATGCCCGGGATCTGCCAGAGCGAAGCGCCATCCCGCGCGCGAACGCGCTGGGCGCCGTGCAGATCGGCGATGATCAGATCCTCGCCGACAACGCAGCAGAAGCGCGCCTGCGCGATGATCGAGGCCACGCCGAGGGTGTGCGCTTCGCCGGCGCTGCCGGGGAGCGGGACGGGGGTGGGCGCGGGGACGCTCCAGAGGGGGTGCCCGTCGTTGCCCAGCGCGGTGTAGCCCCCTTCGTGGGCGTAGAGAGCCGCCACCGGCATCCCTTCGGGGATCGTCCCCTCGATCGGGACGAAGACGGCTCCCGCATCGGAGAGCGGCTTGCCCGCGAGGGGGTAGGCGAGGCGGAGCAGCCTCGTCCCGCCGGGCGCCGCGTCGACGAGCAACTCCAGTTGGCGAAGCAGGTCCTCCGGTGGGCGCGTGCCGGTTTTCTCGATCCACTCGAGGGCGGAGGTGCGTTCGCGCCGGGCCGATTCGAGGTGGGAGTGGCGTGCCAGGGAGAGCGCCAAGCGCAGCTGTGCGATCGCTCTCTGCGCGGGGTCGGGAAGCTCGCGCACCGCGGCACCGAGCAGGTTCCAGGCATCCTCCGGCTTCCCGGCGGCCTCCTTCCGTTCCGCCAAGGCGTAGAGCGCCTCCTCCGTGGGGGGCACGCGCCCGTAGCGGTCGGGGATCGCGGCCAGCGCGGCGTCATTCCCACCTTCGACCGCCGCCGCGACGAGGGCACGGACTTTCGCCTCGAAGAGCGAGCGGAACTCGGGATTGGCGCGGGTGAGTCCCAGGAGTACCTGCGCCGCCGCCGCGTGGAGGGGAATGAGCCGCTGCCCGTCCGGAGTCACCGCGAGGGGCGCCCACTCGGCGGGGAGCGCTTCGAGCAGCGCGAGGGCGTCGGCCGGCCGTCCCGCTTGCGCGTGGACGCGCGCCCGCGCGAGCGCCACCGTCGCCTGCTGCTCCGGTGCGGCGGCGAGCCCTGCGGCTTCCTCCAGCGCGCCCATGTCGGAGCGCGCCAGGGCGAGGGCCAAGAGGTTGTCGAGGGCGCGGCTGCGGAGGACGGTGTTTCCGGAGCCCACGCGCTGCGTCGCCGCGAGGGCGCGGCGGAAGTCGATCCGGGCGAGGTCGCGCGCATCCGGCGTCTCCGACCTGAGGGAGACGAGGGCGCGCTCGAGGAGGAGTTCGGCCGACTCCCCGGTCGAGGCGATGCGGGCGTCGATGCGCGCCCGCTCCGCGTCCGCGGAGGTGAAGCAGTGGATCCAATCTTCGCCGAGGGCGATGAGGCGCCCGCCCAGGATCACCAGATTCCCGAGGCGGGGAACGCGAAAGGCGAGGGTGCGGGTCGGCTTCCCCGTGGCCAAATCGAAGCAGTGGAGAACCGCGGTCTCCTGCCGCGCGTTGAATCCGGGGACGTAGGCCTCGGTTTCGCCCACGAAGCCCCGTCCATAGGGCTTGCCCGGCAGGGTCTGCTGCCAGGCGACCTTGCCAGTGGCGATTTCGATGGAGAGCACGCTCTCCCCGGCCATCACCAGATTTCCGCGCGCTGCCCCGACGACGTGATAGGCGCGGTCGCGGCCCGCGGGGCGGCTCCAGGCGAGCGTCCCGTCCTCCACGCGGATGGCGAGGATGTCGGCGCCGTCCGTCGGCGCGAGGAGGACGCGCCCGCCCGCCACCACGGGCTCGTTGAGCGCGAATCCCTGGGTGACCGGCCCGGCCGCCCGCCGCCGCCCGGCGGTGCCGCGCGCGTAGCGGCGGATCCAGCGCAGCCGGCCCGGCGGGCGCGCCTCCACCGCCGCGACGATTCCCGCGCCCGAGGTGACGAAGACCAACCCGCCGGAGAGGGCGATGGTGGAGTCCTCGGGGAGCCGCCGCACCGCCTCGTCCAGGCGGTGGAGGAGGGTACGGAAGCGGACCACGCCGTCGCGCAGATCCACGCCCCAGAGAAAGACCCCGGCCACCGGCGACTCCTCCTGGACGACGGTGTAAAGGATGCCCGCGTGGGCCAGCCCCGGCCCGAAGACGCAGGGTCGCGGGTGGGCGCTCCTGTCGGCCAGGAACGCGGCGAGCGCGGAGGGGTCGCGATTGATCCGGAGCGAGGCCGAGCGCCCCAGCTCCCAGAGCGTGTCCTCGGTGGCGAGGTCATAGGCGAAAAGGCCGGAGGAGCGCCGCCGCTTCCGGTTGTTGTTGGTGAGCAGGTGGTCGGGGGGATGCGCGATGCTCCGCTCGAGGCTGACCAGCTTGCCTTCCGCGATGAGGAGCGACGCGCCGCCGTAGTCGAGGAAGCGGTAGACATCTTCGTAGGCGCCGCCCAGGTCGGAGACCGCATCGGGCTCGGTCTCGATCTCCTCGAACACTCCTCCTTCCGCCTCGTCGGGGAGGAAGGCGACCGGCCGTGACGGCCTCACGAATCGCACCGGGAAGCGGTAGGCGGTGTCGCCCTGGTTGATGCGGAAATCGCGCTCCCCCGGCGCCGGCGCCCGGCGGAACTTCACGAGAGCGCCGGAGCCCGCGCTCCGGCCGATATACTCCGCGCCGTCCTTGTAGTAGACGACGTCGCCGAACACCACGGCGCGCGCCGCCGGATAGGGGAGCGCGAGTTTCTCGTTCGCCCCGCGCAGCGGGTTGGGGGCGTTTTCGCGGTCGTGCGCCGCCACCGCCATCCCTCCCGCCCCCTCCCTCCACTCCAGACGCGCGTCGCGCACCCCGAGGGGGAAGGACCAGAACGGGCTCTCCTGGAGCGTCGCCGGCAGGTCGCGCGCGTGGCCCGCCCGCGCGGGGTTGCCGCCCGCGACCGGCCACTCCTCCTCGAGGAGCCCGCCGGTCGCCGTTCGCATCGCGACGAGCGGATGCGCTTCGAGCGCCGCGCCCGCCACCGGTTGTCCTTCCACTTGAAGGAGCGCCGCGGGGAACTCCGCCGTCAGCCGTGCGAGGAGGTCAGCGCGCCCCTGCGCGTCGCCTGCGCGCGCGGCGCAGTAGGCGGCCTTGGCGAGGAGGAGCGGGAGGTTGCGGTCGTGGTCCTTGGGGTAGACGTCGAGGATGCGGCGGAAGAGGTCGAGGGCCTCCTGGTCGCGGCCCAGCACGAGGCAGAGGTCGCCCGCCAGCTCCAGCGCGTCGTCGCCGGAGGAGGAGACGAAGTAGGCGTCGGCCAGGTCCACGCAGGCGGCGATGCGCTGCTCGATCGACTCATGGCGCGTCGCCGCCAGGAGGGCGCGCCGTGCCTCGGCGTCGTGGGAGGTGCGGTAGGCGGCCACGCCTTCGGGGGGCATGGAGGCGAGCGCCTTGAGGGCCAGTTCGCGGGCGGGGTAGAAGAGGATGCCGTCGTCGCTCGAGAGCGCTGCCCGCAGAACGGCGGCGCTCGTGCCGGGCGAGATCCCGGGGTCGGCGTCGATGACGCGCTGGAAGACCTCCGCGGCCTTCGCCCACTCCTGCGCCGCAGCGAGGTCGCGGCCGCGGGAGAGGTAGCGCGCCACCCCTTCGTCGGTGGGGAGGGCGACCTCGTTCGGTTCAGGGAGCGCGGCGGCGGGCGGGAGCAGCAGAAGGAGGAACAGGACCGATCGCATCACGCGTCCGTTCAGACGTGCCGTTCCCCGCGCCGGTTCATGAGAGTGCTTTCTACTATATGACGGGCTCGCGCGGCGCACGGCGCGTCGCCGGGTTGACGATGCTCAGCCGCCGTGAAGGTGCCCCGCCGCGTGAGGCGGCCCTCTCTCAACCGGTTGCGGCGCCTCCCGCGCGCCCCGAATCGCCCGCCCTTGCGCCCTCAATGGCGCACTTCGCCGACGCAACCAATTGCCCTGGAACGGGTTACGGCTGTCTCAGCTTTGCAATGCAAATCAGGGGGAGGGAGGAGAGGAGGACGGTGGTGCCCATGGCGTGGGAGAGGGGCATGCGGTGGAGCGACCAGCCGGCGTAGACGGAGACGGCGGCGAAGGCGAGGCGGCAGGCGAGGGATTCGATGCTGAGCACGGTGGCGCGGCGGTGGGAGGAGGTCACTTGCCGGTTGAGGATCGACCGGACGACCAGGGGATAGACGCCGAAGACCGCCCCCTGGATCGTGAAGAGGAGCGCGGCGGCGGGGACGCGCAGGGGGAGGAGCGCCGCGTACATGGCGAGGAGCATGACCGGCATGGCGACGAGGCAGGCGCGCTCCCCGAAGCGCGCCAGGGCGCGATGGGCGTAGTAGGCGGCCAGGGCCCCGACGACGTTGACTACGGCGAGGACCTTGCCGAAGTCGTCCACGGCCACCCCGCACTCCTCCAGGGTGCGGTTGAAAAAGCTCACGATGGCGGCGCGCAGGAGAAGAAAGACGCCCACGCTGTAGACGATGATCCGCAAGATCCCGGGGCTGCGCGCAACCTCGCGGAAGGCGCCCTTGGTGATCTCGAAGGAGGAGGCGCCGCTGATCCGCGGAGGCTCACGCATCGCCAGCGCCAGTCCGCAGGCGATCAAGCTGATGAACCCGGTGACCCAGTAGGTGAGGACCGGGTTCCCGCCCCGCACCAGGAACAGGTCGGCCAGCGGCAAGCCGATGGCGCTGCAGCCCAGCCATGCGGCCACCCCCGCCCCCTCGGCGCGCGCATACTCGCTCTCGCGCCGCTCCACGGCGAGGGAGTCGAAAAGCAGCGCGGAATCCGCGCCGCTGATGAACGCCGTCGAGACCGCGAAGAGGAGCTCGCCCAAGGCGAAGATCCAGAAGGTCTGCGCCAGCGCCATCGTGGCGCAACCCGCGCAGGTGGCTACCGCCCCCACCAGAAGCGCCCAGCGCCGGCCGACGCCGTCGGCGAATACCCCCGACGGCACCTCCAGCATCACGCCGCAGACGTAGTAGATCGCCTGCAGGTAGCCGTACTCCTGGTCCGAGAGCCCCCGCACCCGGGTCATGAAGATGTAGATGTAGGGGGCGAAGAGGGTCGCCCGCACCGTGGCGCGGAAGGCGACGAAGAGGCGCAGGTTTCGCCCGGCGATCCCGATGCGGGGCTACTCTAGCAACGCGTCTCCCGCAACTGCGGGCCGGCCGCCTATAATCCGCGCTTATCTTGGACCTGGAAGCATTGCGCTCCTTCTTCCACGTGGCGCGGGAGCGCTCCTTCTCGCGCGCGGCGAAGCTGCTGCATGTCACCCAGCCGGCGGTTTCGGTGCGCATCCGCACGCTGGAGCAAGAACTGGGCGAGCGGCTCTTCGACCGCGCGCGGAGCGGGGTCGAGCTGACCGAGGCGGGGGCGGTCCTCTTCTCGTCGGCGGAAAAGATCTTCAGCGACGTGCAGGAGGCGCTCACCCGTCTCAAGGAGCTGAAGGAGGGAGGCCTGGGCCGCGTCCGGCTGGGCTGCAGCGACACCGTGAGCCTCTATCTGCTTCCGGCCGTCCTCGGGCGCTTCCGCAAGCGCTACCCCGGGGCGGAGATCCTCATCCGCAACGCCCACACCATGGAGCTGGTCGATCTCCTCGTGCGGGGCGAACTCGACTTCTGCATCGTCACCGCCCCGCCTTCCCTCGATCGTCGCCTCGTCGCCCGCCCGCTGTTCGCCGATCCCTTCCTGCTCGCCTGCCCGCGCAACGACCCGCTCCTGCGGCGCGCCAAGATCTCCCTGGCGGCCCTGGACGGACGCTCGATGGTGGCGCTCGAGAAAGGCACCGTGACCCGCGCCATGCAGGACCGCGCGCTCCGCGACGCCGGGGCGACGCCGCGGATCGTCCTCGAGACCGGCAACATCGAGGTGCAAAAGCGCTACGTGGGCATCGGCTTCGGCGTCGCGCTCCTCCCCGCCAGCTCCGTCTCCGACGCGGATCGCCGCCGGCTGGTCACCCGTCCGGTGGAGGAGGCGGTGCTCGAGCGCATGGTGGTCGCGGTCGTGCCCAAGGACCGCTACGTGCCGCGCCCGGTGCAGGCGCTCCTCGATCTCCTCCCCGCTTCGGGTGCCCCCGGGGCGTAGAATCGCGCCATGGCGAGGCTTCTTGCCGCAATCCTCCTCCTGGCGCCGGAGACGGTCACCCTCGCCTACCGGTTTCCCAAGGATCTGGTCTACGAGGAGACGACGGAGCGGCGCTTCGTCTTCGACCAGAAGGTCGACGGGGAGAAGCAGCGCATGGCGCGTTCCTCCCTGGAGACGCTGCGCCGCACGGTCCTCGAGGCGGACGCCAGCCACCACCCCACCCTGGAGCGCATCGAGGTGGTCCGGTTCGAAACCACCGTGGAGGAGTCGCCCGGCGAGGAGATCGGCACCACCGCCGACCCGGTCCAGGGAAAGACGTTCCTCTGGCGGCGGCTCGCCGACCGCTGGGGCCTCTTCGACGCGAAGCAGGAGGTGACGGAGCTTCATCCGCGGCTCGTGGACCGCCTCATGAACTGGCGCGACGCGAGGCTCCCCAAGGGCGCCGTGGCGGTCGGCGCCACCTGGGAGGTCTCCGCGCAGACCTACCTCGAGACCGCGGGCCAGCCGGTGCCGCGCGGCGTCGAGGGCGCGGCGCTCTTCAAGCTCGAGCTCGTCGAGGCGGGGGTCGCGCGCGTCGCCTTCACTTTCCACGGGAGCGCCCGCGTCGGCGGCGAGTTGCAGTCCTGGGAGCAGAAGGGGACCTGGACCTTCGACTTGGCCAAAGGCCGCGACCAGGAGGCGACTACGGAGGGGACGGTGAAAGTGGAGGGGCCCAACGGCGGCGCCGGCGTCTTTTCCATGACGCGGAAAGTGCGCTACCCCTGAGCCGCCGCGCGGCGCTCGTCGCGTCGGTCCGCGCCGCCTTCGAGGCGGGCGCGAAGGGAGGCTTCTGCATCGTCTGCGCCGCTCCCGGCGTGCGCGCCCTGGGGGTCGAGGAGGAGGAGGCGTTCTCGTGCCCGGCGTGCGGCGCGGTCTCGCCCCGCGCGTTCCTTTTCGACGGCCGCGCCCGCGCCTGGTTCGAAGGGGGAGAGCTCCTGCACGAATCGGCGGGCGCCGTGATCCGCAGGGGAGGGGGGCGGGGGCGCCGCACCCTCCTCTTTCTTCGCAGCCGCTACCCGCGGCTCTACACGATTCCCGCGGGCCATGTGGAGCAAGGCGCCGATCCCGAGGCGGAGATGCGGCGCGAGGTGGAGGAGGAGACGGGTCTGGTCATGACGCACGCCGCGAGGCTCTGGCCGGACGAGCGCTTGGTGCTACAGGACTCCTGCCGCCGCGGCGCGGAGATCCACCTCTGGAACGCCTACGAGGGGGAGGCGGAGGGGGTGCCGCGCCTGAGCGACGAAGGGCGTGTGGTCGGCTGGTATTACGATGAGGAGATCCGCGAGTTGGCGGCTTCGCGGATGCTCATCGCGCCGGTGGAGGAGATTTTTCGCCGCCTGGGGATGGTGTGACGATGCTCGACAGCGCCGAGGCGTGGATCCAAAGGCTGGGGCTCAAGCCGCTCCCCCGGGAGGGCGGGTTCTTCCGCGAGACCTACCGCTCCGACGAGTCCCTGGACAAAGGGGCGCTGCCCGCCCGCTACGCGTCGCCGCGCGCGCTCCTCAGCGCCATCTACTACCTGCTCACGCCGCAAGCGTTCAGCGCGCTCCACCGGCTGCGCTCCGACGAATGCTGGTACTTCCACGCGGGCGATCCCGTCACGATGCTGCAGCTCTTCGAGACCGGCACCGCCCGCGAAGTGAAGCTTCACAACAGCGGCGCGCCTGGAGTGGAGCCGCAGGTCTTTGTGCCCCGCCGCGTCTGGCAGGGCGCCCGCCTCGATCCAGGGGGGCGGTTCGCCCTCCTGAGCTGCTCCGTCGCCCCCGCCTTCGACCCCGCTGATTTCGAGCTGGGCGACCGCGAAAAACTCGCCCTCGCCTACCCCACCTACCGCAATCGCATCCATGTATTTTGCACTGCAACTGGAGTTTCGCGGTTTCACGCGGCGACGAGCCCCAGTTCTAGGAGGTTTTCGGCGATTTGGTGGAGGCGCTTGGGGAGGCGCATCCGTCGAAAATACTCTTGGCCAATCTTGCGGCG
>Ga0187893_10014412_pt1 | contig 10793 bp, 10 predicted proteins | sample MA1701074metaG_FD_139574 | JGI IMG/M metagenome (GOLD analysis project Ga0187893, IMG submission 139574) | White microbial mat communities from a basaltic lava cave in the Kipuka Kanohina Cave System on the Island of Hawaii, USA - MA170107-4 metaG ...
GACATGCTCGAGCTCGATCTGGCGGGGCTGATCGCCGGGCGCTCGCGCGAGCCGGCGCTGGTGGCCGGCAATCTGCCTTACTACATCACCTCGCCGATTCTGCGCAAAGTCTTCGATGCGGCGGGGCAGGTCGAGCAGGCGCTGTTTCTGATGCAGCGCGAAGTGGCCCTGCGCGTGACGGCTCGCAAGGGCTCGCGCGATTACGCTTTCCTGAGCGTGCTGTGCCGGCTTTATTCGGAGCCGCAGTATCTGTTCGCCGTGCCGGGCGGGGCTTTCCGGCCGCCGCCGCGGGTGACCTCGGCGGTGCGGAAGGCCGCCGCCTCCTCGTGGCCCTTGCCGCGCACCAGGAAGAAGGCCGCGGTGGCGAGCACCAGCACCAGCCGGCGCCGCCGCCAGCGCGGACGCGCGCCGGCCGACTGCTCGCGCAGCTCGCGCTGCCAATCGAGCATCCACAGGATCACCAGTCCGCCGAGGGCCACCGGATAGTAGCCCGCGCGCAGCAGATGCATCGTCCAGCGCCACTGGTGGAAGGGCGCGAAGGCGAACAACAATGCGACAACCGCTGCGACGCCCGGCCCCAAGCGCAGGAGCCGCGCCACGAGGTAGGTGACCACGGCGACCAGGATGTAGGTGAGGAAGAGGTAGGCCGTCGCTGCCGCCGGGGCATTCGGCGTCACCATCGCGAGCAGCTTGAGGGCCGCCCAGTGCAGGTTCTCGCCGCCCAGCGGAAAATCGCGCACGTCCTGGCCGAACGGCGCCGCCAGCCGCTCGTTCCACAGGTACCAGCCGCCGTCGTGCAGGTTCTCGATGTAGGCGAGATGGAGCAGCGCGTCCGACTCGTACAGCACCGGCACGGTCGGATCGAGCTCCCAGGCGCGCAGCACCCAGAGCGCGAGCAGCGCCGCCACGACGCCGACCAGCACCGACTCGCGCACCAAGTGCCCGCGGATCATCGCGGTGCACGCTGCAAGAGAACCGCCGCGAAGGCAACCGGCGCGCGTGGTCCGTCTCACTTCGAAGGGTGGCGCTGCTTGGGGGTCTTTCGCCACAGAGAACACCGATGACCACAGAGAACACCGAGGGGAGACGTGAGACCGGGGGTGCCGATTGCGCGCGCTCGGGGAGCGGCGGAACGGTGGCGGCACCCCCGGTCTCACGTCTCCCTCAGTGTCTTCTCCGTGTTCTCCGTGTTCTCTGTGGTTAAAAAGACTCCCAAGCAGCGCCACCCTTCGAAGTGAGACGGACCACGCGCGCCGGTTGGCAGCTGCCGGCTGCTGCGGTAGGGTCGCGACCGCGTGATCACCCCGGTCGAGCGAAGCGCGATTGAGCTCTCCGTCGTCGTGCCGCTGTTCAACGAAGAGCCCGGCCTGAGCGAGCTGCACGCGCGTCTGACCGCGGTGCTGCGTGCGCTCGGCACACGCTACGAGATCCTCTTCGTCGACGACGGCAGCACCGACGGCGGGCCGGCGTTGCTCGATCGCCTCGCCGGCGAGGACGCGTGCGTCGGCGTGCTGCACCTGCGGCGCAACTTCGGCAAGGCCGCCGCGCTCGACGCCGGCTTTCGCGCTGCACGGGGGCGCCTGGTGGCGACGCTCGACGCCGACCTGCAGGACGTGCCGGAGGAGCTGCCCAAGCTGCTCGACAAGCTCGCCGAGGGCTTCGATGCGGTGAGCGGATGGAAGCGCCACCGCCGCGACCCGCTGGCGCGGCGCCTGGCCTCGCGCCTCTTCAATCGCATCGCCTGCCGGTTGTCCGGCCTGCGGCTGCACGACGTCAACTCCGGGTTCAAGGCCTACCGCGCCGAGGCGCTGGCCGATCTGCATCTCTACGGCGAGCTGCATCGCTACGTGCTGGTGCTGCTGGCGGGCAACGGCCATCGGGTCGCTGAAGTGGCGGTGGAGCACGCCCCCCGCCGGCACGGCCGGTCGAAATACGGACTGCTGCGCCTGGCCAATGGCTTCTTCGACCTGCTGACGGTGACGATGAACACGCGCTATCGGGCGCGGCCGCTGCATCTGTTCGGACTGGCAGGCCTGGTGCTGGCGAGCGCCGGCATGTTGGTCCTCTCGTATCTCACGCTCCTCTGGTTTCTCGGCGCGGGGCCGATCGGCAACCGGCCGCTGCTCTTCCTCGGCCTGCTCCTGATGATGCTCGGCGCGCAGCTGGTCAGCACCGGCCTGCTGGGCGAGCTGATCAACCGACAGATTCAGCGAGGCGAGACCTCCTATGCCGTGCGCGTCTTCACCGCCCCGGTCGACGCTGACCACGAACTACGAGAAGTATCAGACCACCAACCCGCTCGTCCGGCGACTCATCGCGCGCTTCCTTGACCGGGTCGTCGCGCTGACCGCCGCGCTGGCGCCGCGCCGCATCGTCGATCTCGGCTGCGGGGAGGGGATGGTCGCGTCGGCGCTGTCCGAACGCCTGCCGTTCGCCTTCGAGTACCGCGGGGTGGAGATCAATCCGAGCGCGATCGCGCTGGCGCGCCAGCGCCTCCCCGGCATCACCCTCGAGCTCGGCGACCTCCTGGCGCTCGAGCCGGAGGCCGGCTGGGCCGATCTCGCCGTCTGCCTCGAGGTGCTCGAGCACCTGGCGCAGCCGCGCGCGGCGGTGGAGCGCATCCGCCGGTGGACCGCGCGCGACGCCCTGGTGTCAGTGCCGTGGGAGCCGTACTTCCGCCTCGGCAGCCTGTTGCGCGGCAAGTACGTCGGCACCCTCGGCAACCATCCGGAACACCTGCAGCACTTCACCCCCCGGTCGCTCGAGGCCCTGTTGCGCACACACTTCGACCAGGTTCGCGTCGAGCGCTGCTTCCCCTGGCTGATCGCCATTGCGCAGACATCTTCTGGAGGGCGCCGCGCCGTCGGCGCCGGGGGAGGCGGGGAAGGGTGAAATCGAACGGCGCTCATGCAGCAGGGCGCCGCATGCGTCGCCCCTACTTGGACAATTCCACCGCGCGCCACAGGTACCAGCTCGCCACCGTGCGGTAGGGTTTCCAGCGCGCGCCGTGTTTTTCGAGGTCGGCACGCGATGGCAACGCGCGCTTCTTGAACGCAACGGCGTAGCCTTGGCGGACGCCGTAGTCGTCCACCGGCAGGACGTCGGGGCGGCCGAGGCGGAACATGAGGAACATCTCCACGGTCCATCGGCCGATGCCGCGCACCGCGGTGAGGCGCTCGATGATCGCGTCATCCTCCAGGCGGTGGATCTCGGCGAGCGCGGGAATCTCCCCGGCGGCGGCGCGCCGCGCCAGGTCGCGCAGCGCCAGCACCTTGGCGCGCGACAGGCCGGCGGCGCGCAGCTTCTCGTCGGCAATGCGCAGGATCCGCTCGGCGCTGGGCCCGTCCTGCGCGCGCGGGAAGAGCGCGCACAGCCGCCCGTAGATGGTCGCCGCGGCTTTCCCGCTGAGCTGTTGGTGGACGATGGCTTCGGTGAGCGCGACGAAGACGCTCGGCGTTCGCTTGAGCTGCATGCGAAACGGGCCGGCGGCGTCGATGACGCGCGCCAGCCGGGGGTCGGCGGTGCGCAGATGCGCGATCGCCGCGTCGGGATCGAAGCCGAAGGCGCCGTCGCCGTCGAAGAGCCCGAGCTGCGCGGTGGTCTGCGCGTGTTCGATGGCGAGGAGCCGCAGCTTGGTGCCGACCCCGCCGTTGGCGGAGAAGCCGCCGGCTTTGCCGCCGGCCGCGAGCACGCGATGGCAGGGCACGACGATCGCGAACGGGTTGCGCCCGAGCGCTTGCCCCACCGCGCGCGCGGCGCCGGGCAGGCCGAGGCGTGTGGCGATGGAACCGTAGGACAGCGTCTCGCCCGGCGGGATGGTGCGCGCGACTTCGTACACGCGCCGGTGGAATGCCGGCACGCGCTCCATGTCGAGGGCGATGGCGGACAGATCGCGTGCCTCCCCGCTGAGCAACGCGGCGATGTCGGCGAGCGCGCGTTCGACCGCGGGCGGCGGCGCATCTTCGCGCGCGCCCGGGAAGCGTGCCCGCACCCGCGCCCGGGTGGCGGGCTCGCTCGCTTCCGGGAGCTGGATGCCGACCACGCCGCGCTCGCTCCAGGCGATGCCGCAGCGGCCGATGGCGGTGTCGAAGAGCGTAAATCCCGGGGTCGCCATGATGGGCCGGGATCCTAGCACGTGCCCCGAGCATCGAGCTTGGAGAATCTTGCGGTGGGCCGGGCGGGTGGTCGACTCGCGTTTCAGCGCGGATGGCGTCTGTGGAGGGCGCCGCGCCGTCGGCGCCGTGCTCGTCGCGAGCCTCCCGTTCGCGGCGGCGACGGCGCGCCGCCCTCCAGGCTGAATTCGCTGAGCATGTCGATTTGCGATATGAACGCGCCGCGATGGCGTTGACGGAATCACGTTGGCAGGCGGACTCGTCGGAGCCGGTTCTCGAGACGACCGTGGGATCCGTTTTGCGCGACGCGGCGGCGGCGGCGCCGGAGCGGATGGCGATGATCGCCTGGGGACTCGACCCCGGCGCGCGGCGCAGCGCGACCTTCGCCGAGCTGCTGCGCGACGCCGAGCGCACCGCGCGGGCGCTGCTCGCGCGTTTCCGGCCCGGCGAGCATATTGCCATCTGGGCTCCCAATTCGCCCGAGTGGATGCTGCTCGAGCTCGGCGCGGGACTGGCGGGTCTGGTGATCGTCACCGTGAACCCCGCGTATCGGCCGCGGGAGCTTGACTACGTGCTCCGGCAGTCGCGTTCGGTCGGCCTCTTCCACGTGCGCGGGTTCCGCGGCAATCCGATGGCGGAGGCGGTCGCGGAGGTGCGGCCCGGTCTGCCCGATCTCCGTGCGGTCGTCGCACTGGAGCAGTGGGACGAGTTCCTGGCCGGTGCGGTCGATTCCACCGCGCTGCCGGCGGTGGCTCCCGACGACCCGGCCCAGATCCAGTACACGTCGGGAACCACCGGCTTTCCGAAGGGAGCGCTGCTGCATCATCGCGGGTTGACCAACAACGCGCGGCTGGTCATGCGGCGTCTGCAGGGCAGGGCCGGCGACGTCTACGCCCACGCCATGCCGTTCTTCCACACCGCCGGCTGCGTGCTCTCCGTCCTCGGACCGTTGCAGGCCCAGGCCACCCAGGCCTTTCTACCCGCCTTCGATCCGGCACGGGCGCTCGAGCTGGTCGAGCGCGAGCGGGCGACGCATTTCCTCGGCGTGCCGACGATGCTGATCGCGATGCTGGAGCAGCGCGATCTCGACCGGCGCGATCTTTCGGCATTGCGCGTGGTGTGCTCGGGAGGCGCCAGCGTCGCGCCCGAGCTCGTGCGCGCCATCGAGTCGCGCTTCGGCGTCGGCTTCAGCATCGTGTACGGCCAGACCGAATCGTCGCCCGTGATCACCCAGGTCCGGCTCGACGACGCGCCGGAGGACAAGTCGGGAACGATCGGCCAGGCGCTGCCGCAGACCGAGGTGAAGATCGTCGATCCGGCGTCCGGCGCCATCGTTCCGCCCGGCGCGGTCGGCGAGCTCTGTACGCGTGGCTACCTCGTCATGCACGAGTATTTCGACAAACCCGAGGCGAGCGCGGCGGCGATCGACGCCGAGGGCTGGCTGCACACCGGCGATCTCGGCACCATGGACGAGCGCGGCTACTGCCGCATCACCGGGCGGCTCAAGGATATGGTGATCCGCGGTGGCGAGAACCTGTTCCCGGCCGAGATCGAGGCGGCGCTGCAGGAGCATCCCGCCGTGACCGAGGTCGCGGTGATCGGTGTCCCGGACCCGAAGATGGGCGAGGAGCTCGCGGCGTTCGTGCGCGCCGCTGCCGGGCCCCGTCCCACCGTGGCGGCGTTGCGCGCGCACGTGCGGGAACGTCTCGCCGCGCCGAAAACGCCGCGTTACTGGATCTTCGTCGACGACTTCCCGCTCACCGGCTCGGGGAAGATCCAGAAGTTCGTGCTGCGCGAGCGCTGGGACAAGGGCGAGTACGCCGCGGAAGAGAAATGAACAACGGATTGAACGGACTAGCCGTGATCCGACCGAATTTCTCACCGCAGAGGCGCAGAGGCGCGGAGATTGGCTGTTTGTAAGGCGTCCGGGCCGACCTTCCAAAGGTCATTTCTGATTGGGTTGCGTTGAAACCGCGCCCCCCGCATTCGACTCCGAGTTTCTCTGCGCCTCAGCGTCTCTGCGGTGAAGATTTGTTCAGATCAAGGTTCAATCCGTTGTTCATTTCCACCGTCAGGGCGCGCGACGGCGAGGACGGCGGAGCGGCGCGCGCTGCCGTGTAGGACGGCGAATTCCTCGATCTCGATGTCGCCGTCCGCGAGCACCCGCCGGAAGTCCGCCTCGTAGGTCACCCGACCGAAGTCGATCGTCGTGACCAGGCGCAAGAGGGGCTTGAGGACCTCCACCGCCCGCGACGGCGCGTGCTCGAAGGTCTGCGTGAAGTAGAGCCGGCCACCGGCGGCGAGCAGGCCGCGCACGTGGCGCAGCGCGGCGGGCGGATCGGGCAGCAGCATGAAGCTGGCGCTGAAGTAGACCGCGTCGTACGGCCCACCGCGGTGGTCGTAGACCGACTCGAGCCGGGCGGCGACGCGATCGCCGAGACCGGAGCGTGCCACGGCGCGATTGCAGCGCGCGACGTAGTGGCCGTCGATGTCGACGCCGGTCACGCGGAGCTCCTTGGCGGCGATCATCGGCGCGTTCGCCAGCAGCGCGCTGCCCGTGCCGATGCCGACATCCAGCAGGTGCGCGCCGCGCGGCAGCCGCTGCAGGACCGCCTCGTACCACCCCGCCGTCATGTGCACGATGGCGGCGTCGTAGATGCGCGCCCGCGCGTGGCCGACTACGCCCATGGCCGCGGCGCCCCCCGCTCGAGCCCGCTCACGAGCTCACTGGCGTGGGCGCGGAGGTCCCCGTCATGGCCGCCGCCGGACTGGCCTGAGACGCGGCAATTACCATCGGCAGCGGCAGCAAGTCGCGGCGGATCGCGTCGAGAACGAACCCCAGCGATTCGAGCGACACGGCACCGAGCAAGCTGGCATCGCCGGGCTCGGCGAAGATGACCGGCGACGCGCCGCGAGCTCCGGCGTAGAAGAACAGCGCATCGCCGCGGTCGCGCTCGATGACCGAGCCATCGGCCAACCGAAACTTCTGCCGCGCGTGCGGCGCGATCGCCAGGCGATCGAGCACGACACGCGGAACGAAGGAGTACGCGGCGCTAGAGTCCACCACGAACTCGACCGACTCGCGTCGATCCGGCGCGGCAGGATTGGCAACCTCCAAGCTGAGAACGGTCAAGCCCATCGATTGGTCGCACGATCCTACGCCGCACGCTGGAGCTCGGCAACGCCGCGCTACATCGCTGCCTCAAAGCTAGAACCACAGATGAACACAGATGAACACGGATACGGTCCGCGGAGGCACTTGCATACTCGATTGCGCCAGAACGTGTCCGATCTGTGTTCATCTGTGTTCATCTGTGGTTCCGGATCTCGAGAGGAGCTCGGCGCACCCGTCGAGGGCGGCGGCGACGCCGGCGATGAGCTCGTCGATCGTCGCGGCGAGGTCGCGGTTGCGGTCGACCGCGGGGCAGGCGAGGAAGAACGCGTCGTCGAGGCCGATCCGCACGCTGCGCACCATCTCGTCGATCGACACCGCGCCGCTCGCGTCGCAATCGGCCGGGCAATCGATCTCGGGCGGGCCGGGGTAGAGCGCGTCGCGGCCACCGCGCTCGTCGTTGGTCAGCGCGGTGAGCAGCAGCGCCTCGAACATCGCCGGGAAATTCGACATCACCGCGTTCACGTTCACGTTCGGCGACAGCGCCAGGTCGGCCAGCGGGTCGCTCGGATCGATCACCATCTCGTTCAGCGGATCGGCGTCGGTGTCGTAGTTGAACTTCGGCTGGTCGTTGGGATGGCCGAACCCGAGGGCATGGCCGGCTTCGTGCGTCACCAGGCGCTGCAGCGCCGCCGGCTGCTGCGCACGGGTGAAGATACCGGAGATCCCCGCGATGGTGTCGCGGTTCAGGAAGATATCGGCGCCGACGATGGCAAAGCCGGGCAGGCCGTCGCCGTTGGTGAGCACCCGATTGTCGACCATCTCGAACTCGGTGTCCGTGACCCCGAAGAACGCGTTGTTCTGGAAGAGCGGGTCGGACTCCGGGACGACGAACACGTCGATCTCGCTGCCGACGGTCGGACCGCGCGCGACCGGACCGTCGAAGCTGACCTGGAAGCGGAGCACGCTGCTCTCCCACGCGGCGAACGCCGCGCCGACCGCGGCCTCGACCGCGGCAACGTCTTCCGGCCGCGTCGCACCCGTCACGGCCAGCGCCAGCGTCTCGGCGAGATCGGGCGCGATGGCGACCTGAATGCCGTCGAACAGCCCGACGCCGCCGGCGGCCGGGTCCGGCGCCGCCGCCCAACGCAGGGCGGTTTCCAGAGAGGTGGAGCCGGGTCGCAGCGTAACGAAGGCAGGCGCAATCGGCGGCGAGCAGCAGATCGCCAACGCGGTGACGGCGAGCACAGCGGTCGCGTGACGTCGCGCTGGGCCCGCCGCGCGGGTTGTGATCAGGGATTGCACGCCATGCCCTTATGAGGCGCGGCGACGGTCATTGTCCATCGCTCACGAGGTTCCTCCCCCGTGAGCGTCTCCGCGTCTCAGCGGTGAGGTGTTTGCGAGCCAGATTGGCCAGAGGCGGCGATGACCAGCGGCAGCGGTAGGACAGGAAGATTTTACCGCGGAGGCGCGGAGACGCAGAGAATGTCCCAATTGGCAGGATCTCTCCGCGCCTCCGCGCCTCCGCGTCTCCGCGGTGAAATCTTCGGGCTGCGGTCAGTGCCGAGACCGCGCGCGGCGGCCGAGCGCGGCGAACGCCGACCAGAGCAGCGTCGCGCCGGCAGCGAGCCAGCCCCACCACGACAGCACCGGCGCCGGTGCCGGCAGCGTGGCGCAGCTCACCGCGCCGCGCTCCATCGCGCACTGATCGTAGGGGTACACGCAGTCGCCGTTTTCCAGCGGCGGGCTGATCGGGATGCCGGGCATGCCGCCGCCGTCGACGAACTGCCCGGCCGCGTTGGTGCCGCCGGTGCCGAGCACGGTGTCGGCGCCGGTGCGGGGCGGCGTGCTCGGCATCGACGGCACTGCCGCCTCGCAGATCTGGATGCAGGTGTTCGGCGTCGGGCGCGGCGGGCCGCTGCCGATCACCCGGCTCGAGCCCACCTCGACCCCGCCGGTGATCACCGGGGTTCCCGGCGACGAGGTGAACGCCGTCACCGTCGATGTCCGCCAACGCCGGCTTGGCAAAGCTCACCACGTCGGTCAGGCCGAAGGGGTTGGCGAGGGGGCGGCGAGGGCAGGCGCGGTGGCGGACGGCGCGGCGGATCGCCGAGGCGACGGCGGTGGTGGCGCTGGCGCTCGGGCTGCTCGGGGCGGCGCCGCTGGTGTAATCCGCGGTGAGCGTCTTCGCGTTTTGTGCTAAGCCGGTCGCGGCGCGGGACTTTGGAGGGCGGCGCGCCGGCGCCGCCGGGGGCTGAGTGGGGTGGGAGATTTCGGCTAGCCACCATTTCACCTCCCCGCTGCCCCGGGCGCCGACGGCGCGGCGCCCTCCAGTACGACCGCGGGCGTACTTGCCCGGCCGCGGCAGGCGCCGTTACTGTGCACCGGGTGAAGGCGCTGCTGCTCACCAAGGAGTACCCGCCGCACGTCTACGGCGGCGCCGGCGTGCACGTCGACTATCTGAGCCGCGAGCTGGCGCGGCTGATCGAGGTCGAGGTGCGCTGCTTCGGCGAACAGGATCTCGTCGCGGGCGCGCTGCGCGTGCGCGGGCAGACGGCCGAGCCGGCGCGATACGCCGCCGCCGCGGCGGAGCTGCACGCACCGCTCGATGCCCTGGCGCGCTGCGTCGACTTCGCCGCCGTGCCGATCGACGCCGACGTCGTGCACTGCCACACCTGGTACACGCATTTCGCCGGCATCGCCGCCAAGCTGCTCTACGGCCTGCCGCTGGTCATCACCACCCACTCGCTCGAGCCGTCGCGATCGTGGAAGCGCGAGCAGCTCGGCCGCGGCTACGACCTCTCCACCTGGGTCGAGAAGACGGCGCTGGAGATGGCCGACGCGGTGGTGGCCGTCTCGGCGAGCATGCGCGACGACACATTGCGCCTCTTCGCCGTCGATCCGGCGCGGGTGAGCGTCATCCACAACGGCATCGACGCCGGCGAGTACCGACCGGTCGACGCGCGCGCCGCGCTGGCCCGCTACGGCATCGATCCCGCCGTGCCGTACGTGCTGTTCGTCGGCCGCGTCACCCGCCAGAAGGGCATTCTGCACCTGGTCGCCGCCTGCGAGCACCTGCGGCCGGGCACGCAGGTGGTGCTGTGCGCCGGCGCACCGGACACGCCGCAGATCGGCGAGGCGATGCGGGCGGCGGTCGGCGCGCTGCAGCGGCGCCGCCCCGGCGTGATCTGGATCGAGGAGATGGTCGAGCGGCCGGTCGCGATCGAGTTCTATTCGCACGCGGCGGTGTTCTGCTGCCCGTCGATCTACGAGCCGTTCGGCATCATCAATCTCGAGGCGATGGCGTGCGGCACCGCGGTCGTCGCCAGCGCCGTCGGCGGCATTCCGGAGATCGTCGTGCCGGAGGAGACCGGCCTGCTGGTCCCCTTCGCCGCGCAGCCGGACGGCGAGCCGCTCGACGCGCCGCGCTACGCCCGCGATCTCGCCGCCGCGCTCGACCGCCTGCTCGCCGATCCGGCGCGGTGTCGGCGCATGGGCGAGGCCGGCCGGGCGCGCGTGCTGCGCCAGTTCACCTGGTCGGCGATCGCCCGGAGAGTGGTGGAGCTCTA
>Ga0187893_10014413_pt1 | contig 10793 bp, 7 predicted proteins | sample MA1701074metaG_FD_139574 | JGI IMG/M metagenome (GOLD analysis project Ga0187893, IMG submission 139574) | White microbial mat communities from a basaltic lava cave in the Kipuka Kanohina Cave System on the Island of Hawaii, USA - MA170107-4 metaG ...
CGTGACGCGCCACAAGCCGCGGGTTGCGTTTGTCGAGTCCGGTGACAGCGAGGAATTCCGGCATCTCCGGATCGAACCACGCGAGCACGCGCTGGCCGCGCAGGGAGGAAAGGTTTTCGTCGAAGTAGGCGAACTCCCGCTTGCCGATGCGGAAGGCAATGCCGGCGTTGCCGATGGTGAACTCGCGAACGTAGTGCGCGCCGAGATGCCACGATGCGGCATCGAGCTTTGTCGGCGGATCATCGTGCGGCCATTGCGCGGCGAAGACTTCATCCGGTGATTTGCCGGCGAGCAGGCCGCCCTGCGGGCGGGCGTTGTAGCGGTCGATGAAGCCGTCGAGCCGTTGTTCCCACTGGTCGAAGGTGTCGAAGAATTTATCCGGGTGTTCGCGCCTGGCTTCGACGGCGAGCTTGGCGCGCTTGGTTTCTTCGGGCAGATCGTGGCGCTCGTCACGGCCGCAGGCGCATGGTCGCAGTGTGTGAGTGGATCGCCGGCCGGTGGAAGGTGGGGCTGTGCTTCAGACCTGAGACGCACCTGGCCGGAGTCGAGGCGGGCGCCGGGCCGGGTGGGCGCGATGGGGGTTGCGGAAAACAAAACGGCCGCACGGAACTACGAATTCCACGCGGCCAAGGACTGGGGCGGAATCCAACCAAGAAGAAGATCATCCAGCGGGCTGAACCGCTTTCAGTAGTCGAACACGCCAGCAACACAGAACTGCTGGCAAACATTGCGGGGAAGTCTGTTGCTGGTTTGCTTGAACGCCGTTACGGAGGGCTGATGGATCTCGCGCAAGCGTCCTTCGATGAACTTCACAACATCAAAGGGATTGGCGAGGCGCAGGCAGCGGCGATCAAATCGGCCTTTCTCCTCGGTCAACGCCTGTCACGAGAGTCCTACGCGGAGCGTCCACTCGTGGACACGCCGGAGAGGGTCGCTGACTTGCTGCGTGAACAAACCTGCGCTTACACCGTGGAGAATTGTCATGTCTTGTTCCTCAATACTCGTCGCCGCTTGCTTGGTGTTCAGAACATCTCTCAGGGGACGCTCGACACGCTCCTCGTGCATCCGCGTGAAGTGTTCGCGACGGCCATTGCGAAGCACGCCGCCGCCATCGTGCTGGTTCACAATCATCCGAGCGGCGACCCGACGCCGAGCGATGGAGACTTAAGAGTCACTCGCGAGTTAATCCAGGCGGGGCAAGTTTTGAAGATCGAGTTGCTCGATCACGTAATCATGGGGCGAAGGGTCGAAGGACGATCACGGGACTGGGTGAGTTTACGCGAATTGGGTTTTTTCTCCCCGCTGTCCCCGACGGTGAAAGCGGGGTAGTCAAGACGAAGACGCGCCCGAACCGGCGCGCGAGAAGGTCGGACTCCCCGGCGCGCGGGGAAGGGAAGTTGGCGGCGTAGCCAGGAATCGAAACGAAAGCGCCGGGCCAGGTTCACACCTGCCCGGCGCTTGTTCGTTTCCCGCGCGCACTCGCGAGCGGCGATTCAACGGTCAACGTCGCGCACACCCATGAGCTTTCTTTAGCCTCACCGACGTTGTTTGTCACGGCCGGCAATCGCCGGCCGCCCGTGTATTCCTGCGATTCTTCGGCCCCTTGCCATACCAACGTCCTCGCCACTGCGTAAGCCTTTGATTCCAGCCTCCTTAACCCGTTGGACAAAGCAGATCGCAGGGATGCGTTTCAGACCGCAGGGATACGTTTTGAATTCCTCCTCCGTAACCCATTGATTTCAGTGGTATTCCGCCTAATTCCGCCCTATTCCGTGGATCGCAGGAATGTAGCGGAGGGGATCACAAATGCATAGATGGTGCGCGATAGAGGGTTCGAACCTCTGACCCCTTCCGTGTCAAGGAAGTGCTCTACCACTGAGCTAACCGCGCACAGCCGGGCGGGCGCATACAGTCGCAAATCCGTTTAGGTTGGCAAGCGCGGAGTGCGGTGCTTCACGGCAGAAGATGCGCCGCCGCCTCCAAGGAGCGCCTGCAACGACGCGCCGACGTGCGCAGTCAGGTCTTCCCCCCACAGCCGCCTCGTCGTTGTCAGGCCCGGAACAGTTGGCCCATCTTTTTGCCGAGAATCTTTCCGGCGATGAACAGGCTGGCGGTCAGGATAATCATGCCGATGACGCCGAGGGCGCAGGCGACGGCGGGGGCGTTCGGGTCGATGCGGCCCATGAGCTGATAAATCATCTTGGTGATCGGGAAGAACTTTTCCTTCATCGCCAGGATGAGGCCGTCGCTGACTTCCAGCATGGCGAAGGAGAAGGTGAGGATGGTGCCGGCGATGAGGTTGGCCATGACGAGCGGCAGGGTGATCTTGCGCAGCGTGCGGAAGGGGGACGCGCCGAGGTTGGCGCTGGCTTCCTCGAGGGTGACACTGGTCTGCTGGAAGCCCGCGTAGGCCGAGCGCACGATGTAGGGCAGGCGGCGCACGCTGTAGCTGATGATGAGGAGCAGCGTCGGGTTGTTGCGGGGATTGAGCCATTCGCTGAGCCACGAATTCTGGAAGTCGAAGGCGGCCACATAGCCGAACGCCAGCACGATGCCCGGCAGCGCCAGGGGCAACATCGCGAGCGCGTCGATCAGCCCGGCGAACGGGATGCGCCGTCGCGTCAACAGCCATGCGATGATGACGCCGAGCACGAGGTCAAGCAGCGCGCTGAGGCTGGAGAAGAGCAGGCTGTTGCGGATGCTGGAGAAGGTGAGTTTGTCGCGGAAGATTTCGGCGTAGGCCGCGCCGGTCCATTCGTCCGGGAGCACGCTGAAGAACCACCGTCCGCTGAAGCTTTGCGCGATGACCATCATGTGGGGCAGGAGCGCCACGGTGATGAGCGCGACGAGTCCGAGCCAGATGAACGCGGTCTGCCGTCCGGTCGCGGGCGCTTCCGCGCCGACGGTGTGGCCGCGGGCGATCATTTCGTAGCGTTTGCTGGCGAGCAGGCGCTTGCTGATGATGAACAGAGCGACGGTGAGCAGCAGCACGAAGACGACGAGCGTGTAGCCCATCGGGTTGGTGTTCACTTCGTTCACCGCGTCGAAGATTTGCACGGGCACAACGCGCGAGAATCCGAAGATGAGCGGCGTGCCGAGATCGGTGAAGGCCCAGATGAACACGATGATGGCGCCGGCGAAGTAGCCGGGCAGGATGAGCGGCAGCGTGACGGAGCGAAACAGGCGCCATCCGCTCGCGCCGAGGTTTTGGGCGGCTTCGCGGAGCGCCGGGTCAATGTTCGCCATCGCCGCCGAGACGTTGAGGAACATGATGGGGTATAGGTTCAGCACTTGCAGGGCGACGATACCCCAGAAGCCACCGCCGCCGAGCCAGTCGATGGTTTCGCCGGGACCGAGGATGCCGAGCTTTTGGAGGAACAAGTTCAGCGAGCCGAAGCGCGAAAGGAGTTGCCGCAGCCCAATGGCCCCGACGAACGGCGGCATGATCATCGGCACCAGCAGGAGGCTGGCGGCGATGGCTTTGCCGCGAAAGGAGAGGCGCGTCATCACTTGCGCCAGCGGCAGCGTCAGCAGAGTCGTCAATCCCGTGGTCAGCAGCGCGATGGCGAAGCTGTTGCGCAGTGACTCGCGCTGGAGTGGGCTGGAGAGGAGCAGTTCAAAATACTTCAGCGTGAATTTGCCGTCGGCGACGAACGCGCCTTTGAGCAGCAGCCCGACCGGGTAAAAGAGAAACAATCCGAAGAAGACCAGCAGCAAACCCAGGAAGGCGCACGTCGTGCCGTTGAGGTCGTAGCGTTTCACGGAGCGGCGACACTTCAACCGCGCGTCAGGGCGTTGGCAACAGGAAACTCCTCCGAATCCGGCAACTGCGGCGCCCCCGTCACAGAACGTGACTGCGGTGCCTCGCTACAGAGCATGAACGCCGCGCCCTCGCGGCGCACCTTTTCAGCCACCTCAAATCGGTTGGGCGGAACGCGAAAGGCGGGACCGCTACGGCTGGGGGATGAAAATCTCCTGGCCTATCTGCAGGCGGTTCCAGTTGACGCCTTCGTTCGCCTTTTCGATCTGCGCCTGCGTGACGTTGAGACCCTGCTTCCTCAGCGTGATGACGAGGGCGGCAAGAGTGTCGCCGGAGCGGATCTTGTATTTGTAGCCCACTTGCTTGACGCCGGAGTTGCCGGGAGGATTGCCAGTCGTGGGGCGAACAGTACCGCCGGCGTTGGCAGAACCGGGAGCCGGACGCGAGCCTGCAAGCGGCTTTTGAAGAACGGCCTTCTGAAGTTCTTCGAGCTCTTTGAAATTGCGCTCGTCCGACGCCGCGCGCTTCCTGTCCACTTCCTCGATCTTCTCGGCCAGCTTCTTGATGCTCTCCTGCGTGGCGCCGCCTTCGTTCTTGTTCTTGATGCGGTCCACATCGTCCTTGAGATAACGCACTTCGTCCCGGAGGGCAGTGACGTTTTTCTGCAAGGCCGCGAAACTCTCCTCAAGATCGGTGAGCCGTTTGGTGAGGGAGCGATGGCGTTCCTCGGCCAGTTCCCGTTCGGCGGTGGCGGTGGGGTCCTCCTGTGCGGCGAGCCGCACCAGCGCAGGCGCGAGGGACAGGAGCGTGACAAAAATCAGAATCCGTTTCATGTCCAAACGATAGGAACCGCCGCCAGCAGCGGCAAGTGAAGTTATTCACAGGCGGGGCGCGCCTGTGAAACGATGAAATACGCCCGCCTTCAGCGCCCTGCGCCGCTGGTCTGGCCGTTGGAAGGCGCGGGGTCCTTGAGGATCTCTGCGAGGTTGTATTTCGTGTAGCGCGTGTGGCTGGCGGGGTTCTTCGAGTCGGCGTTGGCGACCCAGAAGTCGAGCGTCTCCGGATCGAACAGGACGCTGTGGATGTTCGAGTTCATGCAGACGGGGCGGGTCATCAGGTCGCGCGCGGAGTCGGCGTCGAATTTGCCGTAGCCGGCCTTCACACGGCGGACGAGTTCCTCGTAACGGTCGCCCGCGCTGAGGAGCACGGCGTCCTTCACGGGATGCGGCAACTGCGGATGGATTTCACCGGGCTTGACGACCTCGAACTTCGTCGGCGTGGCGGCGATGCCAACGGCGGTCTTGGTCTTGGCGTCGGCGATTACGTAGTAATATTCGCAGGTGCGCGGGCCTTTGCGCATGATGGCGACAGCTTCGTCGAGCGTGCTGGCCTTCTCCATGACTTCGCGAAGGAGCTGGGCCATCGGCTTGCCGTCCCAATTGCCTTCGCCGCGCCCGCCCATTTCACCGATGGAAATGTGCTTTTCGTTCATCGCAGTGACGCTGCCGACGAAGCCGGCGTAGCTGATATTGACCCAGGCATTCCCTTTGTCCGGCTGGCTGACGATGACGACGGCGTTCTGTTCGAGGCCGACTCCCTTGAGGTAATCAAGGATGCGCCCGTGGAAAATCTTTCCGCCCGCCGTCGCGTCGCCCATGAGCGCGAAGCCGGAGCAGTGGAACAACTCCGGGAAGAAATTCGCGAGGCGGGCTTCCTCCTTTTCGTGGCCGCTGGCGAGAGCGATGGCGTCCATCTCCTCCAGGTAACGCGGATCGATGAACGGGTTCAGGCGGCGCTGCGCTTCCTCAATCTCGCCGAAGAACCATCGGCCCTTCGTGAAGCTGCTGCCGACTCCGACGCCGTAGAGAATGCGGGCAACGACGTTCTTAATTTCCCTCTTGAGCAACGTGCCGTGCTGTTCGCCCATCTCGGCAGGCGTGCCTTTGACGACGAGGACGCGCGTGCCGTCGTGCATTTCGAGCCGGCCCTTGCCGTGCGTGGCGACGACGCGGCGCTCGCCGGTGGCCGGGCCGAGCGTGGGAATTTTCTCTCCCAACATGCTCAACGCGACGTCGGCGAAGCGGGTGAGATGAATGACCGCCGTCGTCTCGACCTTGTCGCCGTCCTTCGCTGGAATCTTCCATTTCTCCGCAGCCCAGGGCGTGGCGAACTTCGTGTCGTGCAAAACGATTTCGACATCTGTCGCCTTGTCGTCGCTGTAGCAGATGCGCGCGGGGAACAAGTCCGACTCGCGGAGCCACAGCTTGATCGTGCCGGCGGGAAGTTGCTTCACGGCGTCCCTGGCCTCCGGCTTGGCCGTCGCGGTGAGGACGTGACAGGAAGCGTCGCCAATCTTTTCGCTCGCGCTTGTCTTCACGTTGAACAGGAGCGGAAGCAACGCGAGTTGTTCCTTCGGCAACGGCAGTTTGAGCGGACCGAGCTTGGCGTTGTCTTTCTTCTCCGGCGCGGAAAGGAAGCGCGGTTCGCCCGGCTTGCCGACCACGCCCCACTTCTTGTCGGCCACGTAGAACCAGATTTGCTGCTGGTCGCGGCCCAGCGCGTAAGTCTTGCCCTTGTAATCGGCGGAGAGCCGCAGTCGATCCGGCGCTTGCAGTGCGAGCGTTGCCGACTGACCGCGCAGTTCCTTGGGCAGGCCGTCGGCCTTCACAAACTCCAGCCGCGTCGAAAACGTCTGCGGTCCGTCGGCGGGTTGATCGAGGACCGAAGCAATCTTCTGCACGCCGCCGGCGAACAATTCGACGGGCGTGCGCTGCGCCGAATCCTGCGCGCGGGCGACGCTGAGGCAGAGGACGAGGGCGAGGAGCCGGGACGTGAGAGCAAAGGTTTTCATGGGCTTGAAACGGTTTGGCTTGACGGGCCGATGCTGGGAACCTTCGCCGATTTGCGCGTTTGAAACAAGCTCTGACTTGGAGCAGCGCGTTGGCGCGACTCGGCGCGACTCCCGAAAGCCGCAGTTCACGCTCGTCCGAGGCGGGCTTCTCCGGCAATGTCGCGACATGATTGTTCCCCGGACGCGACTGCTGTTCTGGTTCGCAGTGGTGGCGCTGCCGTTCTCGGTGTTGGGGGCGCTTTATGCGCAGGCCGGCCCAATGGCGGTGGCGCTCATCGCGGGGCTGGCAGCCCTGGCGGTGGTGGACGCGGCGGCATCCTACGGACGACTCGATGGCATTGGTGTGAAACTGCCGGAGGTGTTGCGGCTGTCGAAGGATCGCGCGGGCAGCATCGAAGTGACGGTGCAAAATGAATCGAAGAAGGCGCGCCGGCTGCGGCTGGGGCTGGCTCTGCCGCGGGAATTGGCATCGCCACGCGAAGATGTGGACGTGTTGTTGCCGGCGGGGGCGGACCAGTCGCGGCTGGAATGGCCGGTGACGCCGGCGCGGCGCGGGAATTTCCGGCTGCGGCGGGCGTTCCTGGAAACGGCGTCATGGCTGGGCTTCTGGGCGATCCGCGCCAACGTGCCGGCGATGTGCGAGGTGCGCGTGTATCCGAATTTGCTGGCCGAGCGGCGCAACCTGGCGGCGCTGTTCCTGAATCGCGGCGCGTTCGGCATGCACGCGCAACGGCAGGTCGGCAAGGGGCGCGACTTCGAGAAGCTGCGCGAGTACATTCCCGGCGACGGCTACGACGAAATTCACTGGAAGGCGACGGCCAAGCGCGGGCATCCGGTGACGAAGGTTTTCCAAATCGAGCGGACGCAGGAAGTGTATGTGGTGATTGATGCGTCGCGGTTGTCGGCGAGAACTCCTGTTCCGAGTTCCGAGTTCCTAGTTCCTAGTTCTGCGGGAGGGAACGGTTTGGAGCAACCCGGAACCCGGAACCCGGAACCCGAAACTTCCGTCCTTGAACGCTTCATCACTTCAGCGCTCATCCTCGCCCAAGCCGCGGAACGCCAGGGCGACCTGTTCGGCCTGCTCACGTTCACGGACAAGGCGGATACGTTTCTGCGCGCGAAGAACGGCAATCAGCATTACGCGGCATGCCGGGACGCGCTGTACACGCTGGAGCCGCAGGGCATCACGCCTGATTTCGACGAAATCAGTTCGTTCATCCGCACGCGGCTGCGGCGGCGGGCGCTGCTGATCTTTCTTACCTCGCTGGACGACCCGGTGCTGGCGGAGAGCTTCGTGCGGAACATGACGTTGCTGGCCGGGCAACATCTGGTGTTGGTGAACATGATCAAGCCGCCGGGCGTCGAGCCGCTGTTCACGGGCGGCGAGGCGTTTCACATCGACGACGTGTACGGGCATCTGGCCGGGCATTTGCGCTGGCACAATCTGCGCGAGCTGGAAAAGGTGCTGCAACGGCGCGGCGTGAGTTTCAAGCTGCTCGAAAACGAAAAGCTGGCTGCGGAACTGGTGGCGCAGTATCTCGGCGTGAAGCAGAGGCAGTTGATTTGACGTAAAACGTAATGCGTAAAACGTAAAATGAGTCCGGCGATTCAGAACAACAGGAGCACCATCGGCAGGCGGTCACGCATTACGGATTACGCATTACTCGCCCTCCCAAGCCCCCGCTGCCTCCGATGATCATCGATCTCGAACGCTTCGTCACCGCCGAGCGGCCCTACTGGACCGAACTCGACACGCTGCTGAACCGCATCGAAACCGACAGCCGCGGCACGATGCAACTCGATGAAGCGCGGCGCTTTCATTACCTCTACGAGCGGACGGCCGCGGGGCTGGCGAAGTTGAACACGTTTTCGGCCGAGCCGGAAACGCGGCGTTACCTGGAAAATCTCGTCGGGCGCGCCTACAGCGAAATCAACGAAACGCGCGAGCGGCAGCACCGGTTCTCGCCGTGGCTCTGGTTTTTCCGGACGTTGCCGCAGACGTTTCGGCGGCGCATCCGCGCATTTTGGATGGCCATCGGCGTGACGCTGGCGGGCGCGCTCTTCGGCGGGCTGGCGATGGCGTTCGACCCCGGCTCGAAGGAAGCGATCATGCCGGCGATGTTTGCCAATCACCTGGGCGATCCGTCGGACCGCGTCGCGGAGGAAGAGAAGGACCGCGACGCCAAGTCGGCCACGGGCATGACGAGTTTCTCCGCGCAACTCATGGTGAACAACATCAGCGTTTCCATCCGCGCGCTGGCGTTCGGCATCACTTACGGCATCGGGACGATCATCCTGCTGTTCTACAACGGCGTGATTCTCGGCGTGATCAGTGTGGATTACGTCATGGCCGGGCAGACGACGTTCCTGCTGGCGTGGCTGCTGCCGCACGGCGCGATCGAGTTGCCGGCGATCTTCATCGCGGCGCAAGCCGGACTCGTGCTGGCGGGAGCACTCATCGGCTGGGGCCGGCGCGAGACGCTGCGCGCGCGGATGCGCGAAATCGCGCCCGACCTCGTCACGCTCATCTTTGGTGTGGCGCTGATGCTCGTGTGGGCCGGCATCGTCGAGGCGTTCTTCTCGCAATTTCTTGCGCCGGTGCTGCCGTACTCGGTGAAGATTGCTTTTGGCTGCGTTGAACTGGTGTTGCTCGTCTTCTTCCTCAGCCGGTGCGGGAAGGCGGCGGAAAATTCTGGGTTCCAGGTTCCGCGTTCCGAGTTGAAGACACTTGCGCGCCCCGCATGACGCCCACGCTCAACATCCGCACGCCCGAAGGCGTCGTGTTCTCCCAGCAACTGGCCGGGCCGATGACGCGCATGCTGGCTTGGAGCATCGATTTGCTTGTCCTGTTCGGGCTGACAGTTCTCCTGATTTTCGTCCTGATGTTTCTCAGCATCGTCAGCATCGGAATCGCGCAGGCGGTCGGCGCGCTCGCGTTCTTCGTGCTGAAGATGGGTTACAGCATCTTCACCGAATGGCGCTGGCGCGGGCAGACCATCGGCAAACGCACGCTGCGCCTGCGCGTGGTCGATGTGCATGGGCTGCGCCTCAAGTTCGGCCAGGTGGTCATCCGCAATCTTCTTCGCACGGTGGACATGCTGCCCGGCCCGTACCTCGTGGGCGGACTCGCCTGCCTGCTCAACTCCCGTTGCCAGCGCCTCGGCGATCTCGCGGCGAACACCATCGTCATCCGCATTCCAAAACTCACCGAACCGAACCTCGATCAACTCATGGCCGACAAATATAATTCGCTGCGCGCGCATCCGCACCTCGAAGCGCGCCTCCGCCAGCGCGTCTCTCCCGCCGAAGCCAGCGTCGCGCTGCAAGCCATCGTGCGCCGCGATCTGCTGGAGCCGCGCGCGCGCGTCGAGTTGTTCGAGGAACTCGCCGCGCATTTCAAGGGCAAGGTGCAGTTCCCGCAGGAAGCCACCGAGGGCATCACCGACGAGCAATACGTCCGCAACGTGGTGGATTGTCTCTTCCGGCCGGGGCGCAAGGCTGCGCTCATCGCGCAGCCAAGGCCCGAAGCTGCGCCAGCGAAGGATGGGCCGGTTCTGACGGCCTGACACGATGATGATTACAAGTAGGGAGACTTCTGCAAAAGTGGCTTGTTCGGCGGCGGAGCGCGGGTCTGCGACCCGCAGCGGCTTGATTCGCAAGGGACCATGCGGCGGCTCACAGAGCCGCGCTCCACTTTTGCAGAGGTCCCGTAAGATTAAGATCACGATTGGGACGAACCAGCAATCCCTCGGCGTTCTTAATCACCATCATCTTCTTAATCGTAATCTGCTCCCATGAGCACCGGCGAAGTCACCGCCCGCCACTACGCCATGCGCGAGCCGGTGCGCGTCGCGTGGCGGGACGGCGTCATAACCAACATCGAAGGAGTTGCTGGAGTCGCGGTCGAGCAGTGGATCGCCCCGTCGCTAATCGATCTTCAGGTGAACGGCTTCGCTGGAGTGGACTTCCAACAGGACGATCTTTCAGTCGAACAACTCCTGACCGCAGTCCGCGCGCTGCGCGCCGTGGGATGCGCGCGCTTCCTGCTCACGTTGATCACTGATGACTGGCCGAAACTGCTCGCGCGACTTCGGCATCTGCGCGGATTGCGGACAAGTTTGCCCGAACTCCAGCGCGCCATCCTCGGCTGGCACGTCGAAGGGCCGTTCCTCTCGCCGGAAC